>Ga0265797_10002069_pt1 | contig 34518 bp, 30 predicted proteins | sample P2T30metagenome_FD_192433 | JGI IMG/M metagenome (GOLD analysis project Ga0265797, IMG submission 192433) | Plant litter microbial communities from East Loma Ridge, Irvine, California - P2 T30 | ecosystem: Environmental > Terrestrial > Plant litter > Unclassified | place: USA: California...
GGTGTTTGTGGTGATGTGTCGGGCGCGGGACACGTAGCCGTAGGATCCTTCTTCGATGGCGTTGAGAGTGGTGTAACTGGATGTGGAGGGGCAGGGGGACCAAGTTCCTGCATCGAAGCGGAGGAGTTTGCGTTCTGCTTGTGGTGCATTTTGTTGTTGGTGGGCATCGGTGTCCTCGCCGGTTGAGAGACGCCGGCGTTTTGAGGGTCTTGAGTCGGATTGCTGGGCTAGGGCGTCTGCTTCTTGTTGTTTGAGGAGCTTGAGACGCTTCTTTCCTTCTTTTTCTTGCTTGCGGCGGAGGTCTTCTGCTGCGTCGGCTTCAGTGTCGGCCCAGCGGGATGCCATGTTCTTTCTCTTTCCGAGTCGACGAATTTTGTTTCTAGGAACTCGGTGATGCAGATCAGGATGGAGCGAGGGCTATATCGTAATTTCAGTTTTGTGGTGTTGATGTCGTGGAAAGCACGTGGGTGAAGTTGAACATGGATTGAAGTCAATTGAGGTCCAAGCTTTGGACCCTTCACGTCAATCTAAATCTTTCGACGATCCGACCGCGCCCACGTCATGGAACTACGATAGCATCCACCGCCATGAGAGCGACATCTCTGAGTCTACTTCGGACGGCTACGCGGTGTAGCCAAAAGCTTCCTACCAGATGTTCACCATTGACGCCATGCGCCACTCGGTGGTCGTCGTCATCGACAACAACATCCTCAGGCGAGCATCGGAAATGGTCGACACCGCTGGCAAAGATGCTGGGTGAAGCTATCACGGTATGGTTCGACCATTCTATTTTTCTTACATGACTAACACAAATGCAGGCAACAGGACCAGTCTCTGTCGCAGCATACATGCGACAATGCCTCACTGCACCCGAAGGCGGATACTACACACGCCAGACGAGCAACGGCCAGGATCAATTCGGCACGAAAGGCGACTTCGTGACATCGCCTGAGATAAGCCAGGTCTTCGGCGAGCTGATTGGTATATGGCTGTACGCGGAGTGGCTGGCGCAAGGAAAGAAAGACAAGGTGCAGATCATTGAGGTTGGACCTGGGAGAGGAACGTTGATGGACGATGTATTGAGAGTATGACAATAATTCAAGGGTAAGAGCATGGAGCCGCACTGACGTTGTCAGACCATCTCAAGCTTCAAAGCCTTCGCAAACAGTATCGAAGCTGTGTACCTCATCGAAGCATCACCACATCTGCAGAAACAACAGGCGAAGCTGCTGGCGGGAACAGAGGAACTACAAAAGAGCGCTATTGGGTGGTCGGCGCCGCTCAAATATGTGTCAGGCGTCAAGATACAGTGGTGCGAAGACATACGATTCGTCCCCAAAGGTATGCCAACCCAGCTTATCGACTAAGCATCTCAGCTGACGACACGACAGAAGAGACGTCAACACCATTCATCCTCGCTCATGAATTCTTCGACGCATTGCCCATTCACGTGTTTCAGAACATTCCAGGGTCCTCCATTCCAGCATCCTCGACCATCATGACACCCACAGGACCCATCAAGCCTAAGCATGGACCAACAACGCCCAAAAATACATGGCATGAGTTGGTGGTCTCCCCCACATCTCCGTATGCATCTGCTGGTACCACAATCACGACTTCGTCTTCCACCAGCAAGCCAGACGAAAAGCCCGACTTCGAACTCACCGTCTCGAAAACGCCCACACCACATTCCCTCTACCTGCCAAATATGTCAGACCGCTACAAGAAGCTCGAGCAGACCGAAAACGCCATCATCGAGATCTCACCCGAATCCTTTGCCTATGTCTCCGACTTTGCAGTCCGGATAGGCGGCGGCAACGCATCATCAGCAAAGGCATCCATCTCAACAAAAGTGCAACCCGACACTTTCATCAAACCACAGCCCTCAGGCGCAGCCCTCATCCTCGACTACGGCCCGGCTTCCACCATCCCAGCCAACACCTTCCGCGGCATACGCGCCCACCAAACCGTCTCGCCGTTTACATTGCCCGGCCTTGTCGATCTGTCCGCCGACGTTGACTTCATGGCTATCGCTGAGTCGGCACTGGAAGCATCGCCTGGCGTGGAGGTACATGGACCTGTGGAGCAAAGCTTCTTCTTGTCAACGATGGGCATCAAGGAAAGAGCCGAGAGATTGCTGACAGGTGCCAAAGATGAGGAGACGAGAAGAAGGTTAGAAGTTGGATGGAAGAGGTTGGTTGATAGGGGCCCGAGTGGGATGGGGAAGTTGTATAAAGCGTTGGCGATTGTGCCGTATGTTAAGGGGTCGAAGATTAGGAGGCCCGTTGGGTTTGGGGGTGATCTAGCTTGAGGATGGCTATATTGAGTCGAGGTATGAACCTGATTGCGTTGGACTTGTCCCTCGTCCGGTAAGGGACTAATTCATGGCATTCGGGCATTGCGACCAAGGTGTCATGATGCAGCTCTCCTTCCATGCCTGTCTCGCTATTGGTCCGCTTTGTCTTTCAGCCTGATGCGATGACTCAGCAGCACATACCCCTCTCCCGAATCTGCGGTAGATCATGACCACGGACTGATAGTTTTGAGCTTCAGTAGTTTCTCGCATCTTCGTCGTGAGCTAGCGGTTGGCGCTATCGGTCTTCAGACTACTTCATATCACCGTCGGAGCTGCTTGAGCAGATGCCTACCGATGTGTATATGGCATGCATCACCGCGGAGAAGATTGCGCGGTTCAACGAGAAGGCATACAGAGATCTAGTCGATATCCAGAACGCATCGACTTCGCGTTTCTACCGCCCTTCACCGATGTCGCAGCCCTAACCGAGGACCTTTCCCCGAGATCCCATGACGCCCTTGCCGCCGGTATCTTCGGACCCGAATCGAGTCTTGTCTGCATAAGTTGCGGTTCCGTGGCCTTCTTCGATGTCCCTACCGAATGTCTTAGAAGTTGAGGCTTAGTTGAGGAGAGTTGCGTCTCGCAGCTCACACTCATTATCAGGCTCCACAGTATCGAAATTAGCGTGACGAGCGTCCTGAGATCCTGTTCGCTCTGCTCGGTCTTCGATTGAAACAAGCTCCAGCGGCCACCTGTCGACGAGAGATGGCTCCCCCTTCCTTTCCGGCGCCCTGATTTCGTGCAGTCATTGTTCGAGAGATTGGCTGCTTCAACTCGCTATAGATCGTGGCTACTTTCTCGAGAACTGCGGCATAGACATGTCGCGTCTGTTCATGCATACTTTTCCGGAGATGACGAGGTGTTCAAACTGCGGAAAGTCGCACCACTTTACAGCCCGACCCTCGTCAAACTCTGGCTGGAGCATTGCACGCACTATCACGGTCCGGGATGCTATAAAGGCATTACCGCAGTCCATGGTATGCGCCTCATAGACTGCGTAGAGATGGAAGTCGTGAAGTCGAATCCCTTCTGGAGGTGGGTTGCCTTGAGCTATGTGTGGGGCACGGCCCAAACGAACGAGTCGACATGGTCAAAGACAGTGATGGACACTATCAAAGTCACCAAAGAGAAATGCTACCGCTATTTGTGGGTCGACAAGCACTGTATCAGCCAGGATGATGGTGCGCACAAAGAAGAGCAAATTCGCAATATGCACAAGATCTACCAGGGAGCTGGCCTGACCATTGTTGCTGCCTCGGGGAATTCTATGCATGCTGATATTGAGGGTGTTAGCATTGAACGACGCGGGCAATCGTCTGTTGGTCATAACGAGTACGTCCATCCTCAGAACTCACCTGGATTCAGTCCTCTCGTCAGTCTTCACAAGCACTCGCCCTAGTGGGATCGTGCTTGGACGTAAGTTACACCAAGCAATCATTAGAACAAGTGTGTACCTTTGTGTCCAGGTACCAGAGGGAGTACTGTCCCGTCGACTGCTCGTCTTCTCGAATCAAGAGATGTCTTTCTACTGCCAGGAAACAGCCTGGACCGAGCTCTTGGGTGATATGTCTCATCTCCAGGGTGAGCAGAACATACCTTGGCAGAAACTAAGCCGCGACTGCTCTCCATTCGATTACACTTTTCGGCCAAGACCCTCAAACGAATCTGGCACATACGCAGGGTATGAAAGGCAAGTACAGGCCATCTTAGGAAACTACTGTCACCAGGTCGCAATTTACTCCAGACGAAGGCTGACGTATGACTATGACGCTTTGAACGCATTTGCTGGGTTCATGCAGCACTATAGCGAGGAGACACGTCCAATCCCAATCATGCGCACCATGTCAGGGCTGCCAATCAAGATCTTCACTTCGGATGGGCGTCCAGGAACGGCAAGCATCTTCATTACACTGACCTGGCACCATGCCCCTCCAGACACAATGCAGCTCCCAGCCTGGAAAACACCAATCGACGTACCGTATTCCCGTCCTGGACGTGGGCGGGTTGGCTTCAAGCTGTTGCCTGGCCTTGTCAAAGCGTCACAAACGACTGGAAAGCTTCATCACTCAGGGAAAACATCATCTTGGTACTCAAGGACGGCACGCTTCTACCTCCGCACGCCGAAGAAACACCAGACAGACTCGACTTGGTAGCATGTATTCGATTCGACGCCCCTGTCATCACAGACCCCAGGACGCATTTCTTTCCAAAGGATGGCGCAAGGAATACTACGCGTCCAACTATTGGAGAATTCTACGGCGAGCATCGCGGTGAAGCTAGAATGAAGATGATAAGACCGTCTGGACACATCTATGGTTGGGCGATTATACTAGTTCGACGAGAGGCATGGTGAGTTTCGTTCTCGTTGTTGAAACTTCGAGCGACGGAACAGCGCGAAGGGTAGGGAGCTTTGCGATTGGGAACAACGGAGGTGTGGATCCTTGCGCACTCGAGCGGAAGACAATTACGTTGGTATAACGGACTCGGTTTTGGGGGTTGGGAAGATTTCGGATTACGTGTGCTGCTGCTTCTCCGTAGAGAAACTATAAATGTATACATCTTCTAGCAAGAAAGGTACACAAGGCGGTGCTATTGCAGGCGCGGTTATCGGTACGGCAGCACTTTTCGGGCTCGTGTTATGCCTCTGTGTACGATGCAGGAGCAGGATCAATGCTAGGTGCTACGAGGCAAGTGCATTGTCTCACGCTTCATATTTTGGATCCCACGCTTGTCTTCCTTTGCGCAACTACGACGTAGAGTTACTGTCACGGTCTCTTTTTGCTAATTAACGGGAAAAGTATCGATATGTTATCACCGCCGCAGACACGACATCGGCCCTCTGCTGCCTCGCCGATATGTCACCACGACATAGGTACGCACTTGGACAGCCGGACGTCGCCTATACACCATGCCGAGAGATAAACTAGCTCTGACAACGCATGTTATGTGTCTCACACGTGGGATACATGTCTGCGCGTACCGCGTTACATCGTCGGGTACAAAGCCCACGTGTTCTAGACTAGACTAGGGCACAGTAGTCTAACTACTACATAGGACTTGCATGATCGGCGTGTTACGTCGCTAGTCTAAGCGTACTACGCAGGTCGGCCCGTTTGGGACGTCACAGGTGTAATCACATGCTTGTGGTCTCAAGACACAGCTTCGTTTCCAGACGCAACGAGGTAGCGAATCTAATCCAACAATGCACTTCCACTATCAAGCAACAGCACAGCTGCGCAAAGATTTCCCCCGAACATCTCGCCTACTGGTCCGACGCAAGTGCCCAGATATGCACCTACACTGCGGGGTCACGCCGCGTAGCCAGTAGACTCGCATCACGTAAACGTTGATAAGAAGTCGAGGTAAGCTTATCCCCACGTTGTCGGGTCTAGCCGGGCGTATCCATGTCAGTGGGTCGGTGAGGGTGTGTGAGTAGCGTATTGCGGACATTTTGCCCGTGACGACGCTGCTTGGACTGTGTGATGAGTGGTTCAGACGTTTGGATTGTAGATACGGAGGAAAGCAAAGCCATCAGTGAGGCACGGCAAGGGCAAGCACATCCATCTCCCAGTACCACCTCAGGCAAAAGCCTCGGAGAAACAACTCTGCCCGTCCCCAACCATCCCCGACAAGCCGAACGCCTTCCTCGCCTCATCTTCCAGTAGTGTGGGGTGTCCACCCTCCAGCCGCTCCAAAGGATCGTGTGTATGGTCAAGTAGGATAGCGGCGTCGCCGTAGTGGAGACTTGCTCTTGGGGGTGAGTGGAGATCTTACGCTTCGACACGGGACTGTGGACTGATCGGTATGTCACCATTCACCCACATGACCAGACCTCTCCGTCAAAGCAGTGCAGCCGACCCAGCTATATAAGTCCCATGCCATGCGCACCCTGATGGTCTTCTCACCGCACTACCACATCACACATCACACACAACCCACAACACACAACACCAAGCCTTACCAACCCACCAACCCACCCAATCACCACCATCAACATGTCTCCATGGTATGTATCCACCCAATCCCTCGCAGCCTCGCGATGCCTTTCGGGCCTAGCGCCAGCACCGTGATGGAGAGTGTGCATTCATTGGACATGGATGGGCTGACGAATGAACAACAGCAACTGCGCCTCTTGCTCGTGCGCTGGTGACTGCTCCAGCTGCGGCTGCGGATCGTGCTCTGTAAGTTGCGGCACGGCTCGCTCGACGATGTGGAATGCTAACGTGGTTTTCGCAGCACTAAATGTTGAAACGAACGACGCCTCCGACAATGTTGCTGGAACGCATGCGATGACAAAAGATCTTCGGAGAGCGTGTTGAAACAGGATGGATCTTGGGACGGACTATTATTGATGTACACAATGACACTCTTTCACGTTCCCCTTTGCGGTATTACAATCTGAACTTGTGCTGCACGTGAGAACGCACGACTAAGAATATTCGACAAGCAATCTGAGGCATTCCGTCATGACAATGGTTCTTACCTACATTTTCAGCATTTCGGCACCTCCACAATCGTGGCATGCATGTTACTAAAAAGTATCCAATTGGAGTCCACGAAAGATATGCGTCGCCGGAGAGTGAAGAACAACTTGGACCAGAACATGTACGTGCTGCGATATGCTGAGAATGTAGAAGATGCTTGTGTTTGACCTGCACACTCCATTGGCTGACACGTCAGAATCACGGGCATCTATAACATACGTGATTACCTTCCAAAGCCGCTCGCTCGGCACGCAGACGCGCCGAAGCACGTCGACGCGGCTCTTCATAGCCGCCGCATTCAACACCCGAGGTAGAGTAGAATCGGTCGTACATTACCTGGAGCAACGATCATGCAGCTTCCATCCTCAAGCGCACACCAAAAGGCGCAACGCTCAATGATAAAAGACGTCCCGTTACCGGAGACGCGTTCCGCTGAACTCTGCGTTATGACTCGTCGATTGTGATTTGTCTTCAAAACAATCCCTATCCCACACCGGGTCCGGATTAGTAGCTCGTCATCGATAAAAGTGATGCTACTGGATAGCCCAAGGTAAACAAAAAGAAAAGAACAGAAGCTTTGACTTGGAAATCTATAGTACAAGAAAACGCTTCCATGAATTATGACGAACGAGACGGTCGAAAGAGGTAACGCCATCGGGTGGTCGGGCAGGTTCGCATGTCCATATCGAGGCCTGGTGAAGGAGCAACAACATGGTCGTACAATCCAGTCCGTCCGGTCGATGAAGAAGCCGCTTTTCGAACGTCGCGTCGGGAATCTAAGTATGCCGCAAATGAGGCCGCTCGTGCTTGGGTATCGTAGAATGCCGCCCTAACCTGCCGAGCCAGTGAGTATGCAGTGCCAAAGCAACGATACTTGCCTCTCGGCCCATGTTGATCATACACCATAACTCCCTCCTTAACGCCGTGCCGTGCGAACACGCATGGTTTGCATCTGGTCCATCCAGTGCAGAACTTGTGCCCAATCATCATACGTGGCCTGCGCAAGCTCAATCTGCTTGTCGATTTGCTTGTAGTCTCTCTTCCTGTGTGCGTGTAAGTTGGGTGCGACACTCCTAAAACACAGAACATCCGGCTTACGCAATCGCCGATGGGTCGGAGCACGCTCGCAAAACCAAAGAAGACCGAAGTCGTCGCAAATCCAGTACGACAACTCACTTGAGAGACCTCATAATTCGACGCTGGTCGATGTAGGAGCTGTAGTTGCCGCCTAGAATGCACGCCAGGATGCTGCTGCCGATGTCCGTCTTCATGTGAACCCGATCGACGCAATCAGTGATGGTATCGAAGGCGTCTGCAAAGATCTGGAAGGCCTGGGGAGCCTTGTGTGATCCACCGGAGATGTTGTTCTCGGGTTTGTTGGGATCCTGTATCGAAAGACCAGTAGGCTTTTCAGGTCTGCCGTCGATGCCTACATGACTCTGTGGATGATTAGCAAGAGCATGCATGCAGAACAATTGATATTCTCCATACCTTTTTCACCACTGCTGGCGGGCTCATCTGGATCCGCTGTCTCGACAAGTCAAAGTCTTTACCGTAGTACTTGAGGAAAGCGATGAAGCAGTCGCCGAGGTTGTCCGCCTTCTTGCTGTGCTGCAAGAAGCTGATGATCAAGCAGATGATGGTGAAACCTCCCAGACCGCCTGAATGCACCTCGTTCATCGCTCGCATGACTAGCAGCTGCTTGACGAGCGCTACCATGTATACCATGTCCGGAAACTGCTCCTTCCACTTCTGGAACGTTGCCTGAGCCTGTACACCGCTGAGGTTCTCGAACGAGATGTCGACGTCAAGACCAGTGACGCGATCTTTGAACTTGACGATGGGAACTTTGGCGCTTGGGATAACAACAGGGTTGTTGGCAATGCCGACTTGCTGGAGCCGCCTCGAGCACTTGTACAGGGTCTTCTTGATGGATGGCCTGTCGTTTGGTATCGTTGCATCTAGCAGTGGTGGGCCGCCGTTGTAGTGCCTCTCCGAGGTGTACACGAGATCCATGTCGGCCGTGGGCAAGTAGAGACCGGCGGGATATGAGCCGAAAGAGAGCAGCAGGCCCTTATCGTGGGGGAAAAACTTCTGGCTGGACAAGGCGGACTTGATACGCTGCACCAGCTGGTCGCGTGCCCTGTGTTCATACGACTGAGGAGCAACAAAGTCGTAGAAGTCGAGAATCTCGTTGTGGAGCCTGTGGCGCGTTAGTGACGGACGCGGCTGCGATGTCTGTGAGATGAGATGGGTACTTACCATCTGCCTGGCTTGTCCTCGAGGTGCTTGTAGGCGTCGGCACGCTCGACCCAGGGCGAGGGGTTGCCGTTGCGCGTCCTCATCCACTCGTCAACGATGGGCATGGAATCGTCGTACCTACGCTTGCGACCACCACCTACACGCTGTGTCGGATAAGCGTCTTGAGGAGGCCGATAGCTATCCTGCTGAGGGGGGACTATGTGGCTGGCGATATACTCCATGTCGCCCGCGGGTCCCTCTGTGCGCCTGCGTTTGCCGCGGCCGTCGTCATCGTCTCGGCGATCATCGCGGCGCCGGATGGGCTCCTCGTCTTCGTAGATTCTCATGCTTGGACCTTCGTCGACCTCGCCGTCCTCGCCATCGTCATCGTCGCCAAATGATATGAAGTCATCGTTGGCGGCGACAGCGTTGGCTGCGGCGGCTTTCTCAGCCTCCTGGTTCTTGGCCTTGCGGATCAACTGCACGACGTCTTTCTTGACGCCCGTGGTCTCACTCGGCGGTGGAAGGGCAGTGTACGGGTCAGGATTGGACCACTTGGAGACAGCAGGCTGCACAGCTTTGGCATCACCAAGGGCCTCACCCAGCGCCTCGGCAGAGTCATTGCCGCCGGCAGACATGTCACTCTCGTCCATCTCGGCGTCGTCTCCCTGCGACATGTCGTCTAGATTCATGAAGCGACTAGGGCCCTCTATGCCAAAAGCGCGTTCAGGGCTGCCAGCGTCTCGAAGACTCAGCAGCGCGCGCTCGTGGGTAGCAGGCTTGCGGTACGCTCTACCTCGACCACGCCCATTGGCGTTGCTTCTGCCTTGATGGTCATTGCGACCGTTGCCGCGTCCGCGTCCTTTACCGCGCTGGTTTCTGGCAGGCGCGCGTCCGCCATCAGCCGCGGGCCCAGCAGGCGGAAAGCGCGGCCCTTGATGGCTCGACTCAAAGGTGAAGTCCGACTGCGCAGGCCTGTAGTTGTCGTCGCGCGCACCGCCGTTGAAGGTCATGCGGTCTGCGAGTGGCGGCGGACGATCACGCTCTGGGCGCGACGGTCGGTAGGAGTCTACCATGATGCGCGGGTGTTTGTGGGTGATGCGACTGTGTAGTTGGGGGCTCTGTTTGTCGCGGGGTTGATTTACAGCGGGCGGTGTGGGTGAGCGAACAAAGGGTCGTGCGAAAGTTTTGTTGATCGAAGGTCGGTGGCCCGTGCGCAAACGTAGGAAGGCGCATTCCGTCATTCACGAGCACCTTTACAGTCTTTACATGCAAACGTACATAGTCACCTTGAATGTGCGACGTGTGTGGGGTCAGAGAAGATATAATACCAGAGGATACAATGAATCGATCAGTGAAATAGGCCAAGGTCGGAAGTAGAAGTGGCATAGCCGTCACTAAGAACTTGAATATATACATGGTCGAGTGGAGAGACATGTCTGCGGCATATTGTTCAACATTGCCCAAGATCCATAAACAATACGCCGTCACTCGATCCAATCCGCCTGAATTGCATTAGCAATCGCTAGGCCATTGTTGTAACGCCAGAATATGCAAGACCAACCCTTCCATGGCCGTCATCTGAGAGTGCTGAGGTGACCCCCCTTCACCCACCCCTCACTCATCCTTCGTAAACTTCGGCTTGAACCCCTCCCTCAACTCCTTCTCCCTCTCCTCCACCCTCCGATGCCCATTGATCTCCCTCTCAATCCTCTCCCTCGCGCGCAGTATCTTACTCTGCAAGTAAAAGCTCCCGCCCTTCTTCGGGTCGTTCAGGTCAAACAGCCTCTTGAACCGCTCCGTCACAGCCTCCATCTCAATATTGCCCATCTTGCCCGGCCCGACGTTCAGAATGCTGCACGCCTCGTCCATGGTGATGTTCGACGCGGAGAAGGCGGACGACGAGCCGCCGCCACTGCCTTGGTTTGCGGCGGCGTATTTTTGGGCGGCCGAGGCTTGTCGCCAGGATTCGGAGACGGCGCGACCTATTATCCGGGCGCCGGAGAAGACGACTTGTGTTATTATGCGGTGGGCCTGGGGTTGTTAGATGGGCGGTGATCCAGGACTCTTTGTGGCGTACCATTGTGATGTGTGGGAAAGGAAAGGAAGGAGCGAATGGCTTCGGTATCGAGAGAGGGTGGATCTGTCGGTGCCACTACAGGCAGCTGTTAGGTGTTGTATGCGCGCGTCGATGTTTGCTGTCGTCGCCAAAATTTCGAGATCGCCTCCAGCTTCCGAGGGCCCACGTGATGCATGCTTTTGCAGCCAATCAAACTCCGATCGCAAAGCTGGGACGTCGCACAGAATTCACAATCATGTTGGCAGTTGACTTTGATCAGATACAATGCGACCGCATTCCGTAGTCTTCACTACTGGTCACATATGCTGTCAAAAAGTTCCTCGCCCAGCTCCAGGATCATGACGCTTCGGCAGGCGTGAACTAACGTCTTCACATGCACAAAGACCCGCCAACCTTCACGGCCCAGCCGCCTGCGTCACATGCCTGTCTCTTCCCATAAGCAGCGCCTCGACGTCCTTCACTCTCTCTTCACTGTCAACAGCTTGCACAAACTTGTGGCGCGACACGTTCCAGGTGTGGCTTCTATGTAAACGCGGCCTCCAGCCTCATCCGCGCCAGCCTATGACGCACTTCTAGATTCATGCATGGCAGCACTAGGTTGGTCTCTTCCAACAACCACATCTACACATCCATCCGCACCGCACCATGCTTACTCGCACCAAGACACTCCCTGGCTAGAGCACATGTCCATGTCCAGCCCTTCGAGGTCCTCCCACGATGCGTCGTCTCCGCTGCCCACCGGTGACCCGAACCCGCCCACCTATGCCACCTTCTCGCCCTCGACGCTAGGTCAAACCACGCCACAGACCAAACTGCGCTCCGCCATTCTCGTACATCAAAAGTCGCCCTTGCTCGCTGCCACGCCGCCACAGATCACGCGCGTGCTTGCATACTCACATCCATTCATACTGCCGCTGAACAAGTTGGTGGGGCTAGTAACATGGACGACCGGAGACCCGTGGGAGAGCTTTCTCCTGGTTGCGAGCTTCTGGGCAATCGTTATGTATGGTGATGTGGTGACGCGGTATGCCGGACCCATCATCGTGGTGTCAGGCTTGATACTGGGCATGTACACGCGACGCTATTCGCCGCTTTCGTCGACGGGATGGACGGGCGAGAAGGGCCAGAAGGGTCATAGAAAGGCTGAGTCGGAGAGCGACATCAAACACCACAAGAGTCTGGAAGAGATAGTGGACAGCCTGAAGTTGTTCACGTCACGCTGCAACATACTGCTGGACCCATTCTTGCGCCTGACGGACTTCCTCTCCACACAACGGACGGCAACGTCAGCCACCACACGACCAGCCTTGACTGTGCTCTTCATCCGAATACTCTTCGTACTCCCGCTATGGATCGCACTCACACTCCCACCGTTTTACATTCTCTCCACCAAGCGCGTAGTCCTCGCCATTGGAACCGTCATGCTCAGCTGGCACTCTCGCCCTGCACGCGTCACTCGCACACTCCTCTGGAGGTCACGCCTAGTTCGCCGAACGAGTGCCTTCCTGACAGGTCTCAATTTCGGCGATATCGTATCTGCCGACAAGAAGGGGGCGCCACCACTTCCTCCTCGCAAGAAGAGCACGCAAGAAGTCGCAGCATCTCTTGCAGCCAAGCGTCGCCCAGAGTCAACGGGCGTGCGCTTCACTTTCTCCATTTACGAGAATCAGCGGCGTTGGCTGGGCATCGGATGGACGTCATCTATGCTTGCATACGAGCGGGCTTCCTGGACAGACGAGCATCTCAACGCCGTTCCGCCGAAAGACCAATTCGAGCTTCCTGAAGTCGAAGGCGGGCTCTCGCGCTGGCGCTGGGTACAGGGCAGCGAGTGGAAGATTGAGCGCGGCGACAAGGATAGTAAAGACAAGCATGCATCTAAAGAGGACGCCGGGTGGATATACTATGACAACAAGGTACGCCCTTCTTCTCTTCGCAAGCAACTCACAACACAACTAATGTTCGACAAGTGGCGAGATGGCCGCAGAGGCCTAGACGGCTGGGGCCGCTACACACGCCGCAGAAAATGGTACCGCGACGCCGAACTCGTGGAATCCACGCCCTCAACAGAGACTACGCCAGTGCCTACACCGAAGGCCATGCCTGCCGACAATCCGGACAACCCACTCACGAAGTTCAACTCAAATCTCAGCGTTGCCTCTTCCGCCACGACACCGACGTTGGTCGACGACGCCTCGGCGTTATCTGACACCGATGCAGCCAGCACGAGATCCAAGCGCAGTTGGTTCAAGAAGAAGAAGCGCAGTAAGAGCTCTGGGGGTGGGAGTGTGAGCGGCATTACGGTAACGAGTGTGGGGACGGAGGGCAGTCGGAGGAGTGATGAGGGGGACGATGTGATTAGTCCGGTGAGGGAGAGGGAGGATGAGTGGAGGTTGGGCGATGATATTAGGCAGCATCTGGATATGTAGAGTTACAGCAATCAGGCAATGCAGATTTACGACTTGCTTAATGTGCGGTTGTCGTCTTTTGACCGCTGAAAGTATCGTGGATTAATGCACAAGGCATTGTACTGACGTAGTGTGGTGGATGAACTGTAGGATACTATCGATGTCAGGCTCTTCCAACACCATCTTTGAGACTTCCATGTGCATCTCAAAAAGCAAGACGTCCCGTCGAGCAATCCTGCTAGATCGTGGCACGATCCATGCTAGTGATATGCAGCAAGGATCTAAGCGACACGCAGATCGATGGCATGATGACGTTGGTGCTACCTGCCAGAACCACAACCACACTTCCCTGAAATGTCGATCAAAGCCGAGGGGTCCAACAACCCAAAACCTCCTCGCATTCCTGGCTTCTCGCGCGCTGCTTCTACCATCTATAACCTAAAATACGCACTCATTGACGATACAGACCCGGCGGCGGTCATGACGAAATCACAGGCGCTCCAGTCGAATCTGGACGTGGACTATGTGATCAGCTATCGCTTTGCGAAGACGGGTGAGTGGGGTGAGGGAATCTGGTGGGGGATCGAGTTCTGATTAAAGACAGACAAGGCGAAGGCTATCAAGCAGTTTGAGAAGCTGTGTGAGACGCTGGCGAACGTTGGATTGCAGACGGAGGTCCGCAATGGCGATTCGCATTCGGTGCTCCTCTTCGTAAGGGTTGCGTCTGACGAGCACTTGTATGGAGAAGTATACAGGTCACGGTACGCTCCAATCAGGTCCATCACCCGATTGGTGCTAACGACTACACATAGTGTACGCGACTGGGTCCATGGCGTCCGCACCGCTGCACCGCCCAAAGAGACCAAGGAAGCCCTTGAAGCCGAACCCCTCTACGAAGCCGAGCGCCTGCGAATCATATACCAACTCATCACGAACCCGACACACGAGGGCGGTGCGGGCATCACGCCCAAGGACGGCGAGTGGAAAGGCGTCGAGTCCGTCTTCGCTCTGCACGACCATGCTTATAACAAGGACTGGATCAGGAAGTGGACGTCGTCGTACTTCCTTAAGACGGAGGACCTCGATGACATTCGCAACCGCCTGGGCGAGAAGATTGCTTTCTACTTTGCATTCACGCAGTCCTACTTCACGTTTCTTATGTTCCCTGCTGCGTTTGGCTTCGCGTCGTGGCTCTTCCTGGGCAGCTTTTCACCTATCTATGGTCTTGTGAGTGCTGTCTGGTGCACTGTCTTCACCGAGTACTGGAGACATCAAGAGCAAGACCTGGCTGTGAGGTGGGGCGTCCGAAATGTTTCTAAGATCGACACTCGACACCGCGACTTTGTACCGGAGAAAACCATAACCGACCCTATCACCGGCGAGAATGTCGGCTTCTTTGCTTCTAGCAAGCGCTTCCAGAGACAGCTGCTTCAAGTTCCCTTCGCTCTGACCGTCGTCTTGTGCCTGGGAACGGTCATCGTCACTTGCTTCGGCATTGAGGTCTTCATCTCAGAAGTCTACAATGGCCCACTCAAGAGCGTCCTAGTCTTCATTCCTACTGGCATTCTTACCACGGTCAACCCTATCTTGGTCACCATCCTCACTCAGTTCGCTACCCGCCTCAACCAATTCGAGAACTACGACACCCAGTCCGCCTACGAGACCGCCCTGACCCGCAAGATCTTCGTCATGAATTTCATCCTCTCCTACCTAGGCATCTTTCTCACGGCGTTCGTCTACGTCCCCTTCGGCACCGTCATCGTACCTTACCTCGACATCTTTAATGTAGCTGTCCGCCCCTTCGCCGAGGACGAGAAGCAACTCCACCACACCAACCCCAGCTGGAGCATCAACCCCGACCGCCTGCGCAAGCAAGTCATCTACTTTACCGTCACCGCCCAGCTCGTCAACCTCGGCATGGAACTCATCGTGCCGTATCTCAAGCGCCGCGGCTTCGCCTGGTTCAAGCAAATGCAATCTGAGCGCGCGTCAAAGAACGGCGGCGCAGCTGTGTCCGCCAACGACCCACCCGAAGATGCAGCGTTCCTTGAGCGCGTGCGCAAAGAGGCGGAACTCGATGTTTACGATGTGACCACCGATCTCCGCGAGATGGTGCTGCAGTTCGGCTACCTCTCGCTTTTCTCCGTCGTTTGGCCTCTGACCGCCGTGTCCTTTCTCATCAACGACTGGGTCGAGCTGCGCGCCGACGCGATGAAGATCTGTGTCGAGATGCAGCGACCTACGCCCTGGCGTGCGGACACCATTGGCCCGTGGCTTGATTCACTGTCGTTCCTGACGTGGCTCGGTAGCCTGACTACGTCCGCTCTCGTCTACATGTTCTACAACTCCAACAAAGGCCCCGAAGGAAGCCCGTCCAACATCCAGCTCTGGGCCCTGCTCCTTACCGTCTTCTTCTCCGAGCACCTCTTCATCGTCCTACGCCTCACGATCCGCCACGTCATCGGTAAGATCGACTCGCCCGGCTTACAAAAGGAACGCCGCGAGCGCTTCATCGTGCGTCAGAAGTATCTTGAGGAGAACCTCAGTCAGATCAAGAAGTTGCCTACACTTAGCGAGGGCGGGAGCGAGATCAACAGGAAGAGTCTGGAGGAGGATGCGCGCGAGAATAGTCTCAAGGCGTCAACTGCCGAGTCGAGGTTTTGGTCTAGGCAGAGGAATTGGAGGGAGAGTGCGAGTGTCGCGAAGGGGTTGATTGAGAGGGCGCAAGGGGAGGTGAGTAGGGGGGAGAAGAAGGAGTTGTGAGGGAAGGGGAGGAAAGGAGGGACGGGGTGAGGTTTGGTGGGTGAAAGAGGGTTTAGTGTGTTTGATGATGAGATGACTCGGCATTACTGGGGTAGCGTGGTGTTATGGCTTTTGTTACCTATGGAATGCAGTACACAATTGAAATTCCTTTCTTATGTCAGCAAATTAAAAAGGAACAATGTGCACGATAGGATGGACGACCTGAGTTTGGTGGGAAGCTTAGGAAGTGGTTGGGACGCGCAATTGAGATTCTGTGGCCAATCTCTCCATCCTGCATTGCGCAATATCATGAACGTGTGCATCGAAAGCTCTCAGTGCGCAATTCACATACAATATAATCGTACATACAAACATCCATCACACACCTACCTCCACCGCACTCCCCGTCTCCAAAAACTCATGAATGTCCTCCCTACTACCCTTATCCCGTCCTCCCTCTCCAGCAGACGCACTCGCGCTCCCATCTTTCGGCATCGCGAACTCGCTCAAACTCATCCTCGTAAACACCTGGCCCGACCCAGCGGTTTCATCAATATTCACGAACCGGATCTTCAGCTTCTCTTCTCTCCCCCGCGACTGTGCTGCTGTCTCTTCGCTCTCCAAGTTCTGAGCGGTCGTATTCGCTCGCAGCGCCCTTTTGAATGGGCGCGGCGCTCCGATGTCGTCGCCCACGCGCCGGATCTTCAGCTCCTTTCCCATGTCCCCACTCTTTCGTTGCGTCCGGCGTGGCTTTGCTGGTGTCTTGCGCACGGGACTAGCTTCCTTTTCTACTGCAGCTTGCTCGTCCACATCTGCACGCACCTCCCCGCCATCCTTCCGCTCATTTTTCTTCCTCAGCAGCCGCGCCGCAACCTTCCTCTGCTCCGCCACCAATCTATGAAAGTACGCCTCCTCCGCAGCAACCGGATCCTCCTCTTGCAGGAATTTCTCGGCATATTGTGCCGTGCTCGTGTTCGCCAATTTGGCAGCGCCGGCGAGATACGCCGCGCCTCTTGCAGCCTCGAGGATATTCCCGACCCTATCTATTCGCTCCTGCAGTTGCGCCTGGGCAATTGGAATCGCTTCCGCAATGGTGATGCCTAAGCTCAGCGCCAGGGGCCCGTGCTTCTTGCGCGCGTTGACCGTGGCTGGGCCGAGGAGGGAATGGCCCCAGGCGGTCATGTCGGGTCCGGCGTTGCGCTGGACCGTTTTGCACACTTGTTGTAGGTCCCAGGCTGCATGGAGTACGCGCTTGTCGTCGCCGTACTGGCCGATGATTTGGATGCCGGCGCTGTCTCTGATGTCCTGGGATCCGTGAAGTGACTCGGTTTCGGCGTCGGTGATGTGGATTGGGACGCTGACGGCGGGGAGGCCGGCGAGGCTGGCGGGCACGGTGAAGACGTCGTTCATGTAGGCGTGTATGGGGTCCTGGTTCTGTATGGAGGAGAGGGACGGTGCGAGGGTTGGGGCGGTGGGGCAGAGGAGGATGTCTACGCCTTCCTCATTTGCTGTTGAAGTGCGAAGGAGGGGATTCGCTTTTGCGAATACGTTGTTGAAGTCCTGTTGGACGAGCCGCCGCACCTTTTGCGCTTGGATGAAGTAGTTGTCAATGGCGTCGGCGCTGAGGGTGAATGCGCCGAGGAGGATGCGGCGCTGTACTTCTGAGCCAAAGTGCTCGCGGCGTGTTTTGGCGAAAAGAACGCTCGATGGGGTGCCGTCTACCCCTTCTGCGCGGCTGCCGAAGCGCACGCCGTCGTACTTTGCGAGGTTGGAGGATGCTTCGGCGGGTGCGAGGACGTAGTATGCGGATAGTGCATGTTGTGAGGCTGGAAGTCGGACTGGATGTAGCGTATGGCCTTTGGCTGCCAGTGCTCTCAGCGCACGCATCCACGCATTCTTGACCGCAGGTTGGAGTGTTGCAATGTTGTAGTCCAGCGGAATGCCAATGCGCAATGACTCCTGCTTCTCTTCTTCCGGCAGAGAGTCCGGCTTCTCTTCATCATGCAAAGACTTCAACCGCTTCTCGTATCCCTCTATCCGCGCCCGAGTCTCCGGCCTCAGCGACGTCGGGTCCTGCGCATCATGGACATTCAGCCTGTCAAACACGTCCTCGGCAATATTCGCGTTCTTCGCAAACACGCCCACCGTGTCCAGCGAGTTCGCATAGGCAATGACGCCCCACCGCGACAGCAGCCCGTAGCTCGGCTTGAAGCCCACCACGCCCGAATACGCAGCCGGCAGTCTGACCGACCCGCCCGTGTCTGTCCCCAGCGCCGCCCAGCACTGCGCGCTCGCAACAGCCAATGCGCTGCCGCCTGAGCTACCACCCGCGCTGGCTTCCTCGCCGTCATATCGCTGCATCTTGACGGGCCCGACGTGCGAGTGCGTCGAGTGCGAGCCCATGCCGAACTCGTCCATGTTGGTCTTGCCCACCACCACCGCGCCCTCAGCCCGCAGCAGCTTCACCACCGTCGCATCATATGGACTGGTGAAGTCCTTGAGTATGCCAGACGCGGCTGTCGTCTTCAGGTCTGCGGTGCATATGTTGTCCTTGATCGCTATTGGACGGTCGTGCAGCACCGTTTCGGGATGTGCATTTGGGACATATTGGCGGTCGAGGACCGAGGAATCGACGCGCGAGACGAAGGCATTGAAGTGGGCGTACTTGGTTCGATTGGCTATGTATTGCTTCGCATGCTTAATGAGGGACATTGGGGTCGGGACGCATTTTTGGGGTGGGTGTTGAGCTTGGAGGTGGTGCAGAGGTGAAAAGTTGTGGCGACGTCATGGAGCGGACTTCCGAAGGAGACCTGACTCGCACTCCTTCACCCCAACCTTCGGAAACTTCATTGTACATTGAATGTACCAAATTGTGTCATGAGGCAGTAACGCAGAGACATGTGAAGGTAATACTATGGTGAGGCCGATCAATGGTTTGCAGTCTGCGTTTACCATAGGTAGTGTGCACGAATACGAATATGCATCGATGACTCCGTTCCACTCATCCATCCAGAACAAGTCTTACTCTCAAATTCCCCCTTCACTATCTTACTCAATCCTTTTGAGCGTCTTGAGAAGTCGTGGTTTCTTCAGACTACCTTGGATAGCCGCAGTGGGAGTGGTTCTCGTAAACGCACGTTCCCCACGCATGTAGCGTCTACATATACATCTATTTGTGTCCTGCCTTTCACATACGACCATAGGATCCTGAATCCAGCGCTTCCCGTTCGCTCAGCGGTACTTAAGCAGGATACCGGCGGATTAGTAGTCAGGTGGGTGACCACTGGCGAATACCCGCTGTTGTATGTTTTTGCCTTTTTTGACGCCTTCTCCTACACAAATCTAGTAGTGGAATCGTTCGTGCTATATCTTAAAACGAAACTGGGAAGGGGGCGGGGCGCGGCATAGTTGCGAAATACCATAGCTCATGTCAGGGCAACAAACTTTTTTTGCGTCAGAAGTGCAAACGCAGAACTTCTGTCTTTGACATGATAATGCAAAAGACCACAGCTCCCAAACAGAAACAATAGACATGATGTACAAAGGGTGATAAGCAAGACCTGCGAGGACATTCAGAACCGCGCAATACGCATCCAGTGTCTTGAATGTAGTTTGAACGCTGTGTGGGTGACCAGCGATACCCCTGATAGCAGCTCACGGCAGACCTGTACCCAACCTCATCACATTGCACCCTCACATCCCTTCAACCTCAACATAAACCCTCATTTCCTTCTCCCCCATAACCCCATACACCCTCGCCAACCCCTCCTCCCCCAATACACCCCTAACATCCCCCATCCCAAACGCCAACATCGCAAAGTCCTTACACCACGGCAAACATCTCAGTCCCGCGAAAAAAACATCTCTAACCCTTCCTTCCGCCTCCTCCAGTCTCGATTCCCAGCCGCGCTTATGTCCGTCTTTAGAAGACTTCTCGGAGACGGACTTGGTTCGTTGGAGACGTAATTGCACGACTTCGAAACGCAGGTAAGAAGACCAGAGCGCGGGACTATGTGCGCCTGAGGCATCGGGGTATGTAGCGCGCTTGTACAATGCGCGGATAGAGTGTGATGTTGAGCCGGCGATTTCGCTGCGTAGTGTCTCGAAGTGGATTGCGAAAGACCAGCCCGCCACACTTCTCGCCGTGCCTACATTCATCGCGCTGTTCTGCATAATGCCGCGTACACGGTCGTCGATGGCAAAGCGCGCTTCGTTGGCCGCGTAGAGCGCGAGTAATGTAGTGTTGTTGGGGAATGCGGCGATGTATGGTTCTAGTGCGGTGCGTGCTAGTGAGGGCTTGACGATGGGGGCGTGGGTGATGTGGTATTGAAGGAGCTGGGCGATGGACTGGGCGTGGAGTTCGGCGTAGGGCGAGGTGCGGAGTTTGTGGGAGGTGAAGAATTGGGTGAGGTTTTGGTGCGTGGTGAGTGCCGCTGAGATGTCGGAGGCGGGGAGGTAGGCGAGGAGTGCGAGGAGGGAGGTGCATGTAATTGCTGAGGCGTAGTCGTGGCGTAGGAGGGCTTTTTCGCTTGCTTCGCTGATAGCTGACCGCGCACTTTCTAGAATGTTTTGGTCCGGTAGGGCTGCGGGATCAGATGTTGCTGCTGGTTTGCCGGACTTTGAGACGATGCGCCACAAGGCTGCGGCTGTGTCGCTGCGATGAAGTGCTTCCCATGCCCAACTATTGAGCAACATCAAGCTCTCGACTGACCCATATGGGCCATCTTTGCTCAAATCAATGGCCATGCTGAAGACTTGTGCGGCTTTCGTGGCATTTCCTCGACGTAGCTCGACTAGTCCGTAGGCGTGGTAGAGGCGTTGGCTCGAAGGATTGGTCTTCAGTAGCTGCTTGGCTGTCTTGACGACTTCTGATGGAAAGTGATGCAGTTCATAAGCAAGTAAATACTCTCCAAGCATGTCGCTTGCTTGGTCTGAGATCATCATCTGCTTCAATACGCGCCTCACGAAATCTGCGCCGAGTCGCATGCTCTCTAGGAAGAAGTCGTGGTCGAAAAGGTGCTCGCTGGTCATTTGATGATTTTGTAAAGCACTGCCGGCGAAGCGATGAAGCTTTAGATCAAACTCGTTCGTTATGTCATTGGATTGAAGGTGAGACTGCACCGAGCTTGCTCCTACGCATGACAAGAAAGTGTCATCCCACCAGGATCCATGATGATTAGCCACTCGTGGCAGCGAAGGCAAGCCGCAGAAGCACAAAAAAGCCTCGAGGACGAGATTGGTTGAAGCGGTCTTCGGTAGGAACATCATATATTCCTGAATGTCTCCATAGAAGACTGTGTGGAACGCATCGTCCTCCGCTACATCGTCTGCAGTGCGTCCTGGATACCTGAGCTTCTGTGTAGCTTCCACCTCGCGTTTCGAGAAGTCGTCGTAAAGAGCATCTGAAAAGTCCTTCGACTGTAGTGACTGGGTGTTCGTGGGTCCCACGTCGTCCAGGGAAGCGCTTTTCCACCCTTTGGCCCCGTCCTCTCCGATGCGCGAGGCCTCGCTCTCCCAAAAATCCTCGAAGCTGTGGAAGCCGCCAGATCTCGGTGGAGAGAGATGCGTTTCGAGCACAGCTTGCCAAATGGCCAGAGCAAGCTCTTGATACCCAGCACCGTGGATCATGGAGATCATGCGGACGAAGATGTGGAGTGTCACCTCCGGTAAACTCTTTGCATTGACTTGCAGAGCTTCGAGGCACTGGACGAATGCCACACGGCAGGCTTCGTACTTGAACGTTGCGAGATTGCCTTGTAAGAAGTCCAGATACATGAACCAGAGGTCGCTGCTTCCAGGGTACTTGGCCAGCGCTTCTTTCAGTCCGGAAGCTAATTTGGCGTGATTCCATGATCTGCGAGCTTCTTTGAAAAGGCCCAAGTACAGTTGAATGTGCGAGTTGGAGTGGACCCTCTTCAAAGCCTCCTCGTAGATTGAGATACGAGTATCGGCAAGCTGCTGTTTTGTCGCTTCACTCAGCTCGGCTGATGGGCGATCGATGGTGAGCATAGCCTCTTGGTGATCAATGAAACGCAACCACGCTTGGATATCTTCTGGCGACTCGCGAGTCTTGCGCACGAGTTCGGAATTCTTCCTGGTGACTTCCGACCTGACGTCAATCGACTCTGCAATCTGATCATACTGCGTGTCCGGATCAGATAGTTGGTCCAATTTCGGCTTCCCTTCGATGCTGCGGTATGTAGCCTCCAGGGACTCGTCCTCTTCGTCGCTGCCTTGCTGCTTCTCACGTGTGCCGACTGCAATGAAGTCTTCGTCAGCTTCAGCAGGAGTCTCAGCATTTGGTTTGATGAACCGCAAAGTCCGGCTGTCGGCCTTCGCGACGTGCTTGGCAGTCAATAGTCTCTCCTCCCGTGGTCGTCGTGCAGAAGTGATGTAGAGCTTCTTGTCCGTACTCAGCTCGCGATCGATTTTTTGACTGAGAGGGAGGCCGAGAACATACCCATAGCCGAATCTGCGATAGGCCGGGATGTCGTATTTGTTCAGTGAGCCATATCGCAGAATGTCAGTGTCGCCTCTGCGGTCGCTGTAGAAGGACTTTGACGACGAGGCATCTTTCAAAAGCTTCGGCTTCTTAGCAGGAGGCGAACGAATTCTTTCCTCACGCTTGTGGTGCCTTGATTGTTCTGATCCGGGCTCTGGTGTGTGGTGTTCCTTTGGTGTTTCTGGGGCCGCTTTAGGCTTTGGTCGAAAGCTGGCAAACTTCGGCACGTTTGACGCCATGTCGTCCTACAAAGAGACTCGTACCTCCTGTGTCAACCTTCAGGACACATTGAACGTGAAAGTTGATAGTTCAGAGAGCACGCAGCCCTTGGTAAGTATAGCTGTTCATTCGTGTAGGACGCAAATGAGACTGTTCAAGCAAGTAGGAATTGACTGGGTCACGAGATTCTTTGCTGAGGCTTGGCGTAAACGTGCATGATTATCGTGGTAAGTATCTCACCAGTGTGGTCGAGTGATGCAGGTGATGAGTGAAGGATCTCGGGGGTCGGAGATGGCCAGCGGTCATTGGCGGACAGCCCCAAGTGGGTTCATCTTAGCGCTGAACATTTTCTGGAAGAGCGACCAAGCAGCGCGACCATCGCTCACGAGCCCGCCACGACAAACTTCCCGCCCAGCCAAGCGTCCGATGGCTTCAACAACCTTTACTATACCCTGAAACACCCCATAGAACCTCCAAATCCAGGGCCATGGCGTCGGCGCTCCAGAGGCAGCTTGCCCAGATTGCTGCGACGAGCACGCACCAGTACGACCTCAAGGCGCAAAAGTCGGCGCACGGCAAATCGCTGCTCTTCGAACCCAAAGTCGCCGCCTCGCAGTCGTTTGAGGATGTCTACCTGCTCTGCTACGAGGGCTACCGGGACCTGTGCGCACTCGACTCGCGCTTCCTGCAGTTTTCCAAGAGTTTGTTCAGCGAGCAGAGCAAAGTCGAGGACCGGGCGCAGATGACCAAGGAGGAGAACAAGAAGCTGGATCACGTGCTGGAGGCCTTCATCACGCTGGTCGGGCCGAAGCTGCTGCTGAAGCCGGCGCAGAAGGCCGTCGAGTGGCTGGTGAGGCGGTTCCGTGTGCATGAGGAGAACACCGAGTGCCTCACATTGACGTACCTGCCCTACCACAACACGCCGCAGTTCCTTGCCCTCCTTTCGATCCTCCCACCCCACCCGCCACGGTCCATTCGGTTCCTCGCCCCCTACATCCAGTCGCCCACAAACCCGCCGCGACGCACCATCGTCTACTCGGCAGTCAACACGCCCGCCACATTCGATGCGCTCCAGGCATACACAGCAAAGGTCGTGCAGGCCGGTCACCACGCATCCCAGGCGATCTCCTTCTGGTGCAGCATCACGGCCGAGGCCGTCTTCGGCATGCTGGAGAGCACGAGCTCGGGAAGGAGAGGGATCCAGGCGCAAAAGATGGAAGAGATTGTTCTACGGGTGCTTCCCGTGCTCAACACGTGCATGCACTCAAAGTACGGCGCCGAGACTGTTGCGGCGTGCTATGCCATTGTGACCGTTCTGGTCGGCAAGGCAGAACTCGGCGACAAGATGCTGGACAGCCTCATGGAGGCTGTGGCACTCGCCCACGACCAAGAGACGCTGAATGCATGCCTCCAGTGTCTGGCTGTGGTTGCAGAACAGCGCTCGCCTGCACAGCTTCCGGCTCGGGTACAGAAGAAGCTGCTGGCAGTGCCCAATATCGCACAGAGGTTGTCGGTGGTCTCCAAGCAATGCCGAGTAACGCGTCTGGCGCTGGGATGCGCACTGGGAGCCCTCTCCAAAGTGGGACGCTCCGACGAGCAGCAAGCTATCTTCCAAGATCTTCTGGCATCTGGACTGGTCGTGGAATCACATACCCGAAATGCGCTGTCTGCACTAGTCACGCTCATCAAAGACTGCGCGCCTGGCTCTGGTGAGCGTGTCCAGTTGCTTGAGATGGCCGGCGCGCTTGCGGAGACGCCTTCCTTCCTGGACGCCATGCGCGGCGCCGCGAAGTCCAACAATATCGATCTGGAATCACTGGGCCTCCCTGAAGCGATCACAGAGCCTACACAGCCCCTCGAGGCTGACTCTGACGATGAAATGCTCGACGTTGACGACGACGCCAGCGTGCCGAAAGCGGAGTGCCCGAAGATATCCGTCAAGACGTTCTTGATTGCCGACGCGTTCAGCGATTTCACAGAGGTCGCCGATGCTTTCGAGAAGTCGTTGGCGGCCGGTACAGGGAAGCGGGCGAGAGCCGGTCAGTTCCTTAGGTCGGATCGACTACTTCAAAAGGACTCCATGCAAAAGGCCCTCTATCTGACCTTCTTGGCCCGGGTTTGGTGCAGTGCACGCCTCACCACTGCTCGTGTCGCCGCTCTTCGTGCTGCTACAGCCACTATCAAGGAGTCTGAGAGAGCCAGTGACCTGCAAAATCTAGTTCCCTACCTCATCTCTGCTCTAGCTGATCCATCACCGCTTGTTCGACGCGCTGCCGCCGCCTGCATCACCACAGCTTCCTCCAAGCCCTCGAGTGCAAAGGCATCGGTCTGGGGCAGCTCCGACATTTACGGCAAAGCTTCTAGCAACATCATAGTCTTGAAGACTGAGGATGTTTCGAATCTACTCACTTCTGTCCTTGTACCAGTGCTGGAGGAGAGCATCATGGACGCCAACTTCGCGGTTACTGCTATCAAAGATGTGATAGAAGGATCTCACAAGTCCAAAGACCACTCCAAGCACGGCTTGAAATTGCAGACTCGCATCGCGCTTTTGTCATACCTGGCCAGTCACACCAGCCTGACACCCCTTCTACGAGTCAGACGCACTCTACTTCCCATCTTCAAGTTTACTGGAAAGACTTCGGACGCCGTGCGCAGCAACGCTATCCTACCTACTGTCCGACAGTGGTGCGAACATTCACCAGAGGATGTATCCAAGGCTTGCGAAGCGGAGGGCATCATCCTACAAGACGTGGAACGAGCACATCTCAGCACACTCGTGGCCAAGGAAGCTAAAAGCGTTGAGCTACTCACTGACATTGTCTCCGGAGCCACGGGCAAAAAACGAACCGACCTCGTCAACGCTGCATTTGACCAAGTCATTGCATTCTGGCCGAAGATGAAACCCGAACCCAGGAGTCCTCTGGCTCACACTTTGCTGCAACTCTCGTTCAACGAAAGTGTCGAGGCAGCCGATAAACTTCGCAAAGAACGAGCCATCGAAACTTTACGTACGGTCACCCTCGACTCTGCAACGCTTGTCGCATTGCTAGAGAGCGTACCTTCTGCCATGACAATGCCAGAGGGTCCACCGGCTAAGAAGAGGCGACGGACCAGCCGCAATGAGATGGCACGAATTGAACTTTCTTCTCAAGACGAGGTGCAAAGCCTTCTACGGAAGCTGACTCTGGTGCTTGAGCTCATCGAAGGATCAAAACCCGGCGAGCACCCGCTTTTGTTCAGAAGCCTCTTCAACGTGTTCGGCGAGCTCCAACCACTCCGACAGCAATCAGGGTCCGAGCTGGTGTATCTGCAAAGTATCATCCTGTCGTCGTTATCGCCCATCGTGGACACCCTCAAGGTAAGTGGTAGCCCTCTCTTTATTGAGCATGCAGCTAACATTATGCAGGAACAAGCAGATACAGCAGAATACGAGTCGGCTGTCCGTGCAGATCTTCTCATTGACTGCATAAGACACTCTACAAGTTCACAAGTGCAGAATGGAGCTCTACTACTGATCGCCAACCTCGCGTCCTGGGTGCCTGAGCTCATCCTACACAACTTGATGCCGATCTTCACCTTCATCGGCTCCACTCTTCTGCGTCAGCAAGACGACTACTCGGCTCAAGTTGTCGACAAGGTGCGCCTACCTCTTTTCAGAAACGTAGCACGGCTAACACTTAGTAGACAATCTCACGCGTGGTACCACAGCTGGCTGCGTCCCTCCGCTCCAAGCACAAGAACTTCCTCACTGGCGTTTCTGATCTGCTGCTCAGCTTCACTGCAGCATTCGAGCATATACCACTGCATCGCCGTCTGAAATTGTTTTCGGAGCTCGCACGAACACTAGGTCCCGAGGACTCGCTGTCCGCCATTGTCGCCCTACTTGCTGATCGATACCACAACGGCAAAAGCCAGCGACGCTTCTCCACAGAGCTCCTCTCGACTTTTGAGCCTGTCCATACTCTTGACGCCTTCCGAGGCTATCTTGATCTCATCATCGATGCTACCGGCCCGAAACGTCAAGTGGCTGATGTTCTCTTCGGACTTAGCGACAAGACTCCTGCCCAAGTCGATACAACCATCAAAGACCTACTAGCAGCTCTAGCAGATCTCACGCTTGACAAGGACATCAAGGCACATGTTGCAAAGGCTTTCCGGAACAAGGAGGATCCAGCGAGGCCGGGACAGACCTTCGCAAGCATCATTGAGAAGACTATCCAACTGTCAAAGAAGGTTGCTTCCAACAGCAAGCTGCACACCAGCTGTAATACGGTGCTTGCAAGATGCTTAGATCTGCTCCCGACGACAAATCTTATCAAGACTGCCGAGCTGTTGCTGGCAAACCCTGATGCGCAAGTCCAGGTTGCCGCCATCAAGTCGGTCGAGGTGCGAGCTCGTGATGCCAAACAAAACGACAAGCGAGCCGTCTCCGCACTGCTCTCGTTCCTCCCCAGCGTCGAGAACATATTGCAACAGTCAAGCGAGAGAGACGCGAAGATCGCGTCAGTCAGCTGCGTGGACCAGATTGTCGAACGCTTTGGCAAGAAGGATCCTGCGGTGGTTGCATCCGTGGCACAGACAATGTCAGGATCACACGCACTATCGAGCAGCGACGACACCATCCGTGTGTTGTCTATGGTGTGTCTCACATCGATTGTGGATGTGCTTGAAGACGAGGCCATAGCACTGCTGCCGACTGTGCTTCCAACGGCTTTCAAGTATCTTTCCGAAGCTATCGAAGAGGAAAAGACGAGCTTGCACAATGCCGTCTATACCCTTCTGTCCAATGTGGTGGAACGACTAGGGTACATGTTCTCGCGGGAGTATCTCGAGACCTCACTCCGCCTGTCACACCGGTCCGCAGCTGGCGAGCTCGAGGAGGTGTGCAATGAGAGCCGCCGAGCATTCTTTGCAAACGTGGCCGAACATCTCGGTGCGCAAGACACATTTGCTGCCATCAAATCGACTTGGTCGCACGCGATCTCGCAAGGCTTTACCGCATCAGCTGAGCACCTCGAACTGCTAGGCTCCACTATCGACTTGCAGACCAAGTCAAAGTTGATCAAGGCCAGCTCGTCTTTGTTCAGCTTGCTCCTCGAGCTCTTCAAGCTACGACAAAACGTCGAGTCGCAAGACGACGAAGACTTCGAAGACGAAGAGATCGAGCAACTGGACGGCACGCTTGTAGACTCCGCTCTCGCCATGGTCCTGAAGCTCAACGACGCAACCTTCCGCCCCTTCTTCGTCCAGCTCGTCGAACAAGAAGGCCCAATGAGCTCGACACCGGAGAACAGCATCACATTCTACAGATTCCTAGCCGCCTTCTTCGACAAGTTCAAGTCGATTGTCACAAGCTACTCAAGCTACATGATCGAACACGCGGCGAAACTGCTCCAGGAGCTTGGCAAAGAGGACGCTGAGTCGGACTTACGCAGCGCGGTGCTAGAAGCGCTACAGAAGTCCTTCCAACACGACCAAGACGCCTTCTGGCAAGCGCCGTCCCACTACTCCACCATCCTTACACCGCTCGTCAACCTCCTCACGACATCCGCTTCCGCAGTCGCCATTCCCGCCATCACCGACCTCGCCGCCTCATCCTCGTCATCGCTCGACAACCACCGCGAACTCAACACAATACTACTGCGGTACATGCGCTCTGACTCGGCATCGACGCGCCTGGCGACGGTCAAGTGCGAACAGAGTCTCACGAAGCGGTTGGGCGAGGAGTGGCTCGGCTTGTTGCCTGAGATGCTGCCGTTCATTAGTGAGCTTAGGGAGGACGATGATGAAATGGTCGAGAGGGAGACGCAGAAGTGGATTTTGATGGTGGAGGAGGTGCTGGGTGAGAGTTTGGAGGGGATGTTGCAGTAGACAATGCTTTTGTGTTGAATGATATGTATTTCAAATGTTCATGACTTGGCTCTCGAACGATGCTTTGAAGGTGACGTGGACGTGGTGTGTACTCACGCGAGTCAGGCCTAAACATGACGCTCGCCGCAACACCTCCGCGCCGTACCCGTCAACTTTCCTACACGCCAGACAACATGTCTGCCTCGACGCATTCCGACGCGACAAACGCCGACGCGCAGGACGCCGAGGCGCCCAAAATCGAAGCGCTCTTTTTGATTAAGTTTGACAAGAAAGTCGGGTACGTGATGCGCCCCTACTGACAATGACCTCGTTATCGATGCCTGAACAGCTACGCGCCAACAACCACCCCACAACACCAACCTCACTAACACCCCCCAGCTACACAATCGCCTGGAAACGCACCTCCCACCCCTCCATCACGCTCGAAAACGCCGTCGAATACAAATCCCTGCCGTCGGGCCTACACACGCAAGGCTCGGACCTCGTGTACTTTACACACGAGGGGTATGCCGGGTTGAGTGCGTTTGCGCGGGGCAGCGCAGGTGCGGAGGATAGGAATGCGGTGTTTGTTAGTGTGGGGGTGTTGGTGAGGAGGGAGGGGCAGTTGGGGAGGGGGTGGTTGGTTGCGGGGCGGTTGGGGGGATTGGCGAGTGGGTTGGTGGGTGGTGGGGGGGAGGGGGTGTTGGAGGAGTTTTGGGAGGAACAGACAGGTGGTGGTGATGGATCACAGGCAAATGGAGACACGAAGAGCAGAGAGCGCACAGTATCTACGACCTCCGTGATACCGAACGATACCGACACGTTACCGGCATACCATCCCGCACACTCGCTCCTCGCGTATATATCAACGTTTGGCCCGCTGGTGTTCAGGTTACAACAAGCTGCATTACTGCGGAAAAGGATACTCTTTGTGGGCGCGCCGCCTGTGAGGTTAATGTGTGATTTCGGTAAGACCAGCCTTCCATTGAATCTACAATGCTGATAACACGTCTTAGTCTACATCCTCTCCATCCTCTCATCCCTCCCCTCGCACAGCGCCTCTCTTCTTCTCCCGGGCCCCACGCGCCTCCCCACACTCTTCTCCGTCGGCGTACATGATATCTCCGAACTTGAGAAAACAGGCGACGAAGGATGGGCGGCGTGCACGACGGACGAAATCATCGCGACGAAGAGCAAGTTGTATGATATAATTGTGGATATACCGCAAGAAGGCGGGCTGGCGAGGATGCGTACGAGTGGAGGGCATGTTGTAAGGGCGAGTCAACGAGATGCCGAGAGGTGGAAGATGCTGCAACGGGCATTGAAGCAACACAAGAACGCATCTCAGGGCCAGGAATCATACCGAGACGAACCAGACTCGGATCAAGCGCCATTAATACCAAGCGCCGACGAGAGTAGTCGTCAAGAAGAAGAAGTCCAAATCGACGACTCACTCATCGAACCCACAACCTGGTCCCGCCTCGCATACTCAGGCTTCATGTGGTGGGCCTCAGCCGGCGAACGCGACTTTTCCCAGTCCACATTACTAGAGCTCGATCGTGACCTCCTATCTCCTTTACTCTCGCCCTCGAACACCACCGTCGAACTGGACGTCATATCGTATTTCCACCGCCTGAGTTCTACGCTCGTTGAGGAACTCAATCGCGTTGTTGAGGGTCAAACGTCGGAGCAGGGATATGACAGTGAGAATGAAGAAGAGGTTGTTATTGGGGGCGAGGAACTGGGTATGTTGGGCTTGGATGGTTGGAGTGAGGCGGATCGCGCGTTTGTGTGCGAGTTTGGGAGTGTGGGGTGGGGGAGGGAGGTGGTTGTTAGGGGGAGGGAGGTGGAGTGTTGTGGGCTGAGGGTTCCTGTGTTGTGAGAGACTGGGAGTCCAGTGTTGAATTGAGCGATTGAGCTTGGCGTGTTTGGTGAGTCATGGCCGGGGAGTTGACTGAAGTGAAGCACGTGTTAAACAAGCATGATCCGAGATAAGTGGCCTCGCATTTCCTGGCTTTGGTTGTCAGAATACCGGCCCAATAGAAGTGCAAGCAAAGTGAGCTTGAATTTTCCCTTGTACATCGACGAGCTTTCCCAATGAGTATCTGCATCGCTTATTTGGGCATGTCGATGTCGCCAGCGTGCATATGAATGTGCTCTCCTCGGACATGAAATGTACGTGGCTGGCTGGCAATACAGCCTGAAGCCGTTTCTAGAAGCTGGAGGCATGTCCAGCTCGTGTTCGCTCCACGATGACGATCGACAGTCGTACGGCAGAATGTCAATGCGGTCGTGCCTGAATGTCCTCGTACTCAGGTAGCCACTTCGCTCCCACATGGCATTCCATACCTTGTAAACCGGCTTCAATGTGGCTCCAGCATCACGGGCACGCCCGAAGACACGGCAATCAACATGCACACAACGCTCATCGTGCATGGAGTCGTTCGTATACAATCAATAATTGAATCCGTGGATGTAGTTGGACCGGGTCGTGAATGCGGCCGAAGTCGCACCCCGCATTTTCTGCACAAGGCAGGGCGCGTCATTAAGCCGAGCGCTTTCACGCGCCGCGACGGAAATTTTGGGTCTGCGTGTGAATCATCGTGTTGACTCTTCACATACCATACTACTACTTGTACCTCTACCTCTACCTCTACCTCTACCTCTACCTACCTCGCATACACTCACGTACATTCCGACTCCCATTGGTTCTACATATAGTCGCCAGCGCGGAACAGCCCCGCGCAAAAGAAATTCAAGATGCCGATGCTCAAGGACCCGTCGACAAAGTACAAAAAGTTTGCGCCGCTGAACCTGCCGGACCGCACATGGCCGAGTAAGACGCTGGACCGGCCGCCGCGGTGGCTGAGCACGGATCTGAGGGATGGCAACCAGAGCCTGGTGGACCCCATGGTAAGTACTTTCTACCACACTGCTACACACCACCTCTCTAACACCTTCCCTTCACTTCACAGGACGGCCAGCAGAAATGGGACTACTTCCAGATGCTAGTCAAGCTCGGCTACAAGGAGATTGAGGTGTCCTTCCCGTCGGCCTCGCAGACCGACTTTGACTTCACGCAGCGCCTCATCCAGACGCCCGGCATTGTGCCCGACGACGTGTGGGTGCAGGTGCTCTCGCCCTGCCGCAAGGAGCTGATCCGCCGCACCGTCGACTCGCTCAAGGGCGCCCGCAAAGCCATCTTGCACCTGTACCTCGCGACGAGCCCGTGCTTCCAGCAGATCGTCTTCAACATGAACGACGCCGAGACGGTCGCCCTCGCCGTCGAGTGCACAAAGTACGCGCGTTCGATTACGAAGGATGACCCGGCGCAAAAAGACACGGAATGGGCGTACGAGTTCTCGCCCGAGACCTTCTCCGACTCGAACCCAGACTTTGTGCTGGAGGTGTGCGAGGCCGTGAAAGCCGCGTGGGAGCCGACGGTCGAGAACCCGCTCATATTCAACCTGCCCGCGACGGTCGAGATGGCCACGCCCAACGTCTACGCCGACCAGATCGAGTACTTCTGCAAGAACATCTCCGAGCGCGAGAAGATCTGCGTGTCTCTGCACCCGCACAACGACCGCGGATGCGCCGTTGCCGCCGCCGAGCTCGCGCAGATGGCGGGGGCTGACCGCGTCGAGGGCACGCTGTTCGGCAACGGCGAGCGCACGGGGAACGTCGACCTCGTGACCCTGGGCCTCAATCTGTACACGCAGGGCGTCCATCCCGGCATCGACTTCTCGGACCTCAAGACGGTCATCGACATGGTCGAGCGCTGCAACAAGATCCCCATCCACCCGCGCGCACCCTACGGCGGCCAGCTGGTTGTGTGTGCCTTCAGTGGGTCCCACCAGGACGCCATCAAGAAGGGCTTCCAGACGCGCAAGAAGAACAACGCCACCAACGAGTCGCGCTGGCAGATTCCGTATCTGCCCCTGGACCCGCAAGACATCGGCCGTACCTACGAGGCCATTATCCGCGTCAACTCGCAGTCCGGCAAGGGCGGCGTGGCATGGATCATCCAGTCCCAGCTCGAGCTCGATCTACCACGTGGCCTGCAAATCGCCTTCAGCAAGATCGTACAAAAGGAGACAGACATGCTGGGCAGAGAACTCAAGCCCAGCGAGATCACCGTCCTCTTCGAAGAAGCATACCACCTCCGCGCAAACCCACGCTTCTCCCTAATCGACTACGAAATCACCGCCGACCGCAGCACTCCCGCACCCGCCGCCACCTCTGGGCGCACCGCCTCATCTCGCAATCTGCGGCGTATATTCCACGGCGTGATTGAAATCGACCATGTCGAGCACAAGATTCAAGGTACTGGAAATGGTGCTCTGAGTAGTTTGGTGGACGCGCTGAGGGGGTTGGGCATTGAACTGGATGTCGTGGACTACAATGAGCATACGATTGGCACGAGTAAGGATGCGAAGGCTGCCACGTATATTGGGTGTACGGCACATGGGAGTCAGACCAAGGTGTGGGGCGTGGGGATCCATCAGGACGTCGTGCAGGCTTCTCTAATAGCATTATTGAGCGCTGCGAGCTCTGTAAGTCCAATACAGCGAGCGTGGCGAGCTTTGGTCTGCGCTAAAAAATGGGTTTGCTAATTCGCTTGATAGTTCCTCTCCTCACGGCCTTCGACGCCCATCCCGTTCAGGCCTAAGAGATCGAATACGATTGATATCCCGAGCCCGGAATCGAGTCCGACGCAGAAGGAGAAAGAGCAGAGGAGTACGTTGGTGGATACTTTGGAGAAGGCGGTGAATGGGGAGCATGCTGATGTGAAGAGTGGAGGCGTATGAGCGGGACAGGCAGAATGGTGAATACGAGGCTCGTTTTGGGTGCATGCATACATGGTCAGATGTTTTGTGTTATGATTGACAATGAATTATGGTGATACGAGGTCGGAGGGTCTGAAAAGCAAAGTGAATATCCTGTGTTCATGTAGTACAAATATTAGTACAACGTCCAACACCATGATCTTGAGAATTCATGATCTCGACCTCGTACCAGTGGCTGTTCATTCACGCCGACATCGGGCCCACCCCACCAGGTCTGGCAATAATTCGTGATTGAAGGAGACAGTACTAGCTACTAACTTTAGGCGTAAGAGCTAAGTCAAGTTATAAGTTATTTAATAATTTTTGCAATCTAAAATAGTAGTTAGCGTGTCTATCTTTAATAACTTTAAAGTAAGCAGGAAGTCTTAACAAAACGCATTGAGGATATACAGGTCTTGTTGGAAGGCTCACTAGTGAAAGGAAATAACGATAGCTACGAATGCATTCTGTACGATGTTGGTTGACTTGGTTCTTGTTCTCGTGAGGGAGCTATAGAGGGGTATATGCTATGAAACGAGTAGGGCCGAAGTAGGATCGGGTCGGCCCGTTAGGCAGCGTTGAACAGCTGACGTTCCTACCGATACTCACGATCCGACAGGTCTAGTTGTATTCTAGGTAGGGCTTCGCTGAACTAGTCGATCACGAATTCTTGCCGCACCTAGTGACCCCACAGCTACGCTTACTCGCGGCTCAAGCCACACTAAACTAGACAACGTAAACCGTCTCCACGTGCTACCGTCCCTAATCAGACCAAACTACAGCTTACCATCCCACCGGTACCAAAACACC
>Ga0265797_10002070_pt1 | contig 34493 bp, 30 predicted proteins | sample P2T30metagenome_FD_192433 | JGI IMG/M metagenome (GOLD analysis project Ga0265797, IMG submission 192433) | Plant litter microbial communities from East Loma Ridge, Irvine, California - P2 T30 | ecosystem: Environmental > Terrestrial > Plant litter > Unclassified | place: USA: California...
CGTCGTCGTCGTGCCGTCCACGCTGGTGGCCGAGTCGCGCGCGCTCGTCGAGTCGGTGGCCGGGGCGGCCTCGGGCTACGCCTCCGTCGTCGTCGGCGGATCGACCCGTCAGGGCTCCGTCGCCGCAGGCCTCGCCGCGGTGGCGCCGTCGGTGGCGACCGTGCTGGTGCACGACTGCGCCCGGCCGTTCACTCCGACCGCCCAGTTCGAGCTCGTCGCCTCGACCGTCGAGAGCACCGGCCACGGGGTCGTGCCGGGTCTGCCCGTGAGCGACACGATCAAGCGCGTGGGAGCGGCGGGCGAGGTCGTCGAGACCGTCGACCGCGCCGAGCTGGTCGCCATGCAGACGCCGCAGGGGTTCCCCCGCGCCGCTCTCGACGCCGCCTACGCCGCGGCCCGCGCCGAGCACACCGACGACGCCGCGCTCTTCGCCGCGAGCGGTCATCGGGTCGTCGTCGTCGAGGGCGACCCGGTCGCCTTCAAGATCACCACCCCGTGGGATCTCCGTCGCGCCGAGACGATCGCTCGCGGCGAGGGCGCGTCGTCGTCGTCGCTCCGAGCGGGCGGCGGTCCCGGCGACGCCGCGCACCGGCTGCGGAGCGGTCTCGGCATCGACGTCCACGCCTTCGACGCGGAGCAGCCCCTCCATCTGGGTCTGCTCTCGTTCGAGGGCGAGCCGGGTCTCGCGGGGCACAGCGACGGCGACGCCGTCGCGCACGCCCTGGTCGACGCGCTGCTGTCGGCCGCGGGCCTCGGGGACATCGGCTCGATGTTCGGCACCGACGACCCCCGCTTCGCCGGGGCGAGCGGAGAGGTCTTCCTCACCGCGACCCTCGAGCGGCTCACCGGGGCCGGGTTCGACGTCGTCTCGGCGGCGGTGCAGGTCGTCGGCAACCGACCGCGGCTCGCCCGTCGGCGCCTCGAGATGGAGGCGCGGCTGATCGAGGTCGTCGGAGCACCCGTCAGCGTCTCGGCCACCACCACCGACGGGCTCGGGTTCACCGGGCGCGGCGAGGGCGTCACGGCGATCGCCACCGCTCTGGTGGCCGTCGTCGGAACCACTGAATAGGCTGATCCCGTGACGATCCGCCTCTACGACTCCCGCGCCCAGGCGCTCGTCGACTTCGAACCGCTCGTACCCGGCCGCGTCGGGCTCTACGTCTGCGGCCCCACGGTGCAGTCGTCGCCTCACATCGGCCACCTGCGGTCGGCGCTCGTCTACGACCTGTGGCGCCGCTGGTTCACCTACCGCGGTCTCGACGTCACGCTCGTCCGCAACGTCACCGACATCGACGACAAGATCCTGGCGCTGGCCGCCGGCACGGACGAGCAGTGGTGGGCTCGGGCCTACCGCTACGAGCTCGAGTTCACCGCGGGGTACCAGGCGCTCGGCATCCTCGCCCCGACGTACGAGCCCCGGGCGACCGCGAGCATCACCGAGATGCAGCAGCTGGTCGAGACGCTGATCGAGCGCGGGCACGCCTACGCCGCCGCCGACGACTCGGGCGACGTGTACTTCGACACGGCGAGCTGGCCGACCTACGGGGTCCTCACCCGTCAGGACGCCGCCGACATGGCCCCCGCCGCCGACGCCGACCCGCGCGGCAAGCGCGACCCGCGCGACTTCGCCCTCTGGAAGGGCGCCAAGACCGACGAGCCCGCCTCGGCCGCCTGGTCGTCGCCGTGGGGCGACGGGCGACCCGGCTGGCACATCGAGTGCTCCGCGATGTCGCGGCGCTACCTCGGCACGGACTTCGACATCCACGGCGGCGGTCTCGACCTCAGGTTCCCCCACCACGAGAACGAGCTCGCGCAGTCGACCGCCGCCGGCGACGGCTTCGCCCGGCACTGGCTGCACAACGGCCTCGTCAACGTCGACGGGCAGAAGATGTCGAAGTCGCTCGGCAACTCGATCTTCGCGGCGGAGTTCCTCGAGAAGGCGCGTCCGGTCGTCGTCCGGTACTTCCTCAGCGCGGCCCACTACCGGTCGACGATCGACTACCACGACGGCGCCCTCGTCGAGGCCGACGCGGCCCTCGAGCGCGTCGAGACCTTCCTGTCGCGCGCCGAGCGCCGACTCGTCGGCACGCGGTTCGCCGCGGTCGGGTCCCGCGTGGTGCCCGACGACTTCGCGACCGCGATGGACGACGACCTGAACGTCCCCCAGGCGATCGCCGTGCTGCACGACGCGGTCCGCGCGGGCAACAGCGCACTCGACGACGACGACCTCGACACGGCGGCCCGCGAATGGCAGCACGTGGCCGCCATGGTCGCCGTCCTCGGCATCGATCCGCTCGCCCCCGAGTGGCGCGACGACGACGAGGGCGCGGCGCACCGCGCGCTCGGCGCCGTGATCGACGTACTCTTGGCCGAACGCCAGCACGCCCGGGCCGATCGCGACTTCGCACGGGCCGACCAGATCCGCAGCACCCTCTCGGGTGCCGGGATCACCATCGAAGACACCCCCAGCGGGTCGCATTGGAGCCTCGAACAGTGAAGAACACCAGCGGAGCACGCAAGGGCCGTCCCGGCAACAGTGCCGTGCGACAGGGCAGCAAGGGCAAGCAGGTCGGCAGCGGCGGGCAGGGGCGTCAGGCTCTCGAGGGCAAGAAGCCCACGCCCGCGGCGGAGGATCGCCCGTACCACCCCGCGGGCAAGGCCAAGATCGCGCGCGAGCGCCTCGAGAGCGCCCGCGGCCGCAGCAGCAACGGCCCCCGCGCCGGCTCGCCCATCGCCGGTCGCGGCGGAGCGGCCGACGCGCAGCGCCGCCGGCCGAAGTCGGCGGACGACCACGAGATGGTCACCGGGCGCAACTCGGTGCTCGAGGCCCTCCGCACGCGCATCCCCGCGTCGACGCTCTACATCGCGGCGCGCATCGAGATGGACGACCGCACGAAGGAGATCCTGCAGCTCGCCACGCGCCGCGGGCTCCCGGTGCTCGAGGTCATGCGCCCCGAGCTCGACCGTCTGACCGGCGCCGACTCGGTGCACCAGGGCGTCGCGCTCAAGGTCCCGCCGTACGAGTACGCGCACCCCATGGACCTCCTCGAGCTGTCGGTCAAGCGCCAGCAGAAGCCGCTCTTCGTCGCGCTCGACGGCATCACGGACCCCCGCAACCTCGGGGCGATCATCCGTTCGGTCGCCGCGTTCGGCGGGCAGGGCGTCATCATCCCGCAGCGTCGCTCGGTGGGTCTGACGGCCTCGGCCTGGAAGACCTCCGCCGGTGCCGCGGCGCGCATCCCCGTCGCGATGGCGTCGAACCTGACGCAGACCCTCAAGTCGTTCAAAGAGCAGGGCGTGTTCGTCGTCGGTCTCGACGGCGGCGGCGACGTCATGCTGCCGGGTCTCGAGCTGGCCGACCGCCCGATCGTCGTCGTGGTCGGCAGCGAGGGCAAGGGCCTCTCGCGCATCGTCGCCGAGACCTGCGACGCGATCGTCTCCGTGCCGATCACGGGTGCCGTCGAGTCGCTGAACGCGGGCATCGCCGCGTCCGTCACGCTCTACGAGATCTCGAAGCTGCGCGCCGAGCGCAAGAAGTAACCCCGACGCAGGTGGCGCGGGTCGGCATGCCGCCGACCCGCGCCTCCTGCGTCCCCCCGGTCACGGACCGGACGTCAGACCTTCGTGCGCCAGTCGTCCTCGTCGGCCTCGAGGAGGTCGGCCTCGGGCAGCGAGATCGACCCGGTCGGCGGCTCGATGACCATCTGCTCGTCTCGGCGGTGCCGCAGCACGTCGTTGATGTACGAGGTGAGCGCCTCGGCGATGGGCACGTCGCGGTTCTCCTGCTGCGAGCGGTACCAGCGGTGCTCGAGCAGCTGATGGAAGACCTCGGCCGGCTCGAGGCGACCGCGCAGCTCTCGGGGGATGGACCGGACGACGGGCTCGAACACCCGGGCGGCCCACTCGTGAGCCACCATCTCCTCATCGTTGTCGTTGCCGCCGCTGCGCAGGCGGTAGGCGTCGAGGTCGTTGAGCAGACGACGCGCCTGATTCTCTTCGACGTCGAGACCGGTGAGACGCAGCAGGCGACGCGAGTGGTGGCCGGCGTCGACGACCTTGGGCTGGATCTTCACCTGGGTGCCGCCCTCGGCGGTCTTGATCGCGAGCTCCTCGATGTCGAAGCCGAGGTCGTTGAGGCGCTCGACGCGGTCGTTGATGCGCCAGCGCTCCGAGCTCGAGAAGGTCTCGCTGCCGGTGAGCTCCGTCCAGAGGCTGCGGTACTTGGCGACGATGCCGTTGCTCACGTCGACGGCGTCGAGGTTGTCGTCGAGTCGCCCGCCCGCCTCGAGGTCGAGCAGCTCGCCGGCGATGTTGACCCGGGCGACCTCGAGGTCGTTCTCGCGCTGCCCGTTCGAGAGGCCGCCCGGGTAGAGCTTGCCCGTCTCGGCGTCGACGAGGTACGCGGCGAAGGCGCCCGCGTCGCGCCGGAAGAGCGTGTTCGAGAGCGACACGTCGCCCCAGTAGAAGCCGATGATGTGCAGGCGCACGAGCAGCAGCGCGAGCGCGTCGACGAGCCGCTTGGCGGTGTCGGGGCGGAGGGTCTGCGAGTACAGCGCGCGGTAGGGCAGCGAGAACTTCAGGTGCCGGGTGACGAGCACGGGGTCGAGCGGCGAGCCGTCCTCGTCGTGGCGGTTGGTGATGACCGCCAGGGGGTCGACGCAGGGGATGTCCATCCGCTGCAGCGTGCGGAGCATCTCGTACTCTCCGCGGGCCATCTCGCCCGAGGTCTCCTTGATGGCGATGACGTAGCCGCTGAGGTGGGCGAATCGCACCAGGTGCCGCGAGATGCCCTTCGGCAGCGTCGCGATGGCGTCGTCGGGCCACACGTCGAGGGGGAGGTCCCACGGCAGGTCGAGCAGGGCCGGGTCGACCGTGGCGGAGGTGATGTTGAGGGAGTCGGGCATCGTCTCGTGTCTCTCGGGGCGGTACGGGATCGGCCCGACGGGTCACCGGGGCGGTCCGCCCAGATGACCCGTCGGGCCGATGAGGTGTGCTGCTACGCGCTGATGACGGCCTTGTCGCCGAGGCGCTCGCCGCTCTCGGTGTCGAAGACGTGCACGTGGTGCGCCTGCGGGGTGATGTGGATCGTGTCGCCCAGCTTGGGGTGGTTGCGGCCGTCGACGCGCACGACGATGTCGACGCGCTGACCGTTGACCTCGGTGTGACCGTAGAGGTAGCCGTCGGCGCCGAGCTCCTCGACGACGTCGACCGTGACGGCGAGGCCCTCGCCGGTCGTGTTGACGACGACGTCTTCGGGGCGGACGCCCACGGTGACGCTCTTGCCGGTCGCCTGGCCGACGGTGTCGCGGTCGACCGAGGTGACGGCGGTGCCGAACTGGATGCCGCCGTCGACGACGTCGGCGGGCAGCAGGTTCATGGCGGGCGAGCCGATGAAGCCGGCGACGAAGACGTTCTGCGGCTTCTCGTACAGGTCGCGGGGGGTGCCGACCTGCTGCAGGATGCCGTCCTTCAGGACCGCGATGCGGTCGCCCATGGTCAGGGCCTCGGTCTGGTCGTGGGTGACGTAGACCGTGGTGACGCCGAGACGGCGCTGCAGCGAGGCGATCTGGGTGCGGGTCTGGACGCGGAGCTTGGCGTCGAGGTTCGAGAGGGGCTCGTCCATCAGGAACACCTGGGGCTGACGCACGATGGCGCGGCCCATGGCGACGCGCTGACGCTGACCACCCGAGAGGGCCTTGGGCTTGCGGGCCAGGTAGGGCTCGAGGTCGAGCAGCTTGGCGGCCTCGAGGACGCGGGTCGCGCGCTCTTCCTTGCCGACGCCGGCGATCTTCAGCGCGAAGCCCATGTTCTCGGCCACGGTCATGTGCGGGTAGAGCGCGTAGTTCTGGAACACCATCGCGATGTCGCGGTCCTTCGGCGGGACGTCGGTGACGTTGCGGTCGCCGATGAAGATGTCGCCGCTGTTGACCTCTTCGAGGCCGGCGAGCATGCGGAGGGTCGTCGACTTGCCGCAACCCGAGGGGCCGACCAGGACGAGGAACTCGCCGTCCGCGACCTCGAGGTCGATGGCGTCGACCGCTGCGCGGGTCGAGCCGGGGTAGAGGCGGGTGGCCTTGCTGAACGTGACTGACGCCATGATGTTTCTCCTTCACCGGCAGGTACGTGCCGGACGATCCTTCGTGAATGGATGGTGATCAGACCAAGAGGTCCGCGATGACCACCACCCGACAGTATGGCACCGAACCGAGACGGTCTCATCCCTCGTCCGGGTCGGGGACGGTATCGTCTTCATCACGGCGGCTCGGACACCCCCCGACCGGCCCGTGACCCTCGGGCGCTGCAGCCGCAGCCCCTCCCCACACCCCTTACGACGCGACGGCGACGAGCCGTGGCGCATCGGAGAGACCCGTTCCATGACTGACAACGCCTCGGACGACAAGACCCTCACGAAGAACCAGCGTCGCGCCGCCGCCCGCCAGAAGGCGCAGGCGGCCCGCAAGAAGCAGAAGCGCCGCCAGCGGACCGGTCGCGTCCTGCTGCAGGGAGGCATCGCCCTCGCCCTCGTGGCGGTCGTCGTGATCGTCGTCGTCGTGATCACGAACAGCATCCGTCCGGCCGGCCCCGGCCCCGCGAACATGGCCAGCGACGGCATCCGCATCGGTCAGGACTTCGTGGCCGACACGACGCCGGCTCTGGCGGCCGACGACGAGCCGGTGCCCTCCGCCACCACGGCCGCGAGCGACACCGTCGACATCGTCGTCTACCTCGACTACCTCTGCCCCATCTGCGGCCAGTTCGAGGCCGCCAACAACGAGTACATCGCCGGTCTGGTCGACTCGGGTGCGGCGACGGTCGAGTACCACCCGGTGGCCATCCTCACGAACCAGTCCGTCGGCACCCGGTACTCGAACCGGGCCGCCAACGCCGCGGCCTGCGTCGCGAACTACTCGCCGAACTCGTTCTTCGACTTCAACACCGCCCTGTTCGAGCAGCAGCCCGAAGAGGGCACCCGCGGCCTCGACGACGCGGCCCTGTCGGACATCGCGAGCGGCATCGACGGCGTGGTCGACCCCGCGCGCATCGCGACCTGCATCGACGACGAGGAGTTCGGCTCGTGGGTCACCGCCGCCACGCAGCGGGCGATCGACGGCCCCATCCCGAACAGCACGGTCGAGGCCCTCGCCGGAACGCCCCTCGTGCTCGTGAACGGTCAGCGCTACGACCCGAGCCTGCCCTTCACCAACGAGGAGTTCCGCAACTTCGTCGTGACCGCGGCCGGCAACAGCTACGCCGACAGCAGCACCGCGACGCCGACTCCCGCTCCGGCCGAGTCGGACGCCCCCGCCGAGCCGGCCGAGTCGACCACCCCGGCGCCGACGGAGACCCCCGCGAGCTGAGCGGCCCGGGCCCGGGGGTGGGCAGGCCCGGCCCCGGGGGTCGCCGGGCCCGCACCGCCCTCCGGTCCGCGCCTCAGGTCGACATGCGGGGGTGGGGCAGGATCCCCGCCCCCTTGACCGGCAGCTCGTGCAGCGCGACGTCGCGGATCGCGCCCGCGTCGAGCGTCAGCGTCAGATACGTCGCGTGCGGCTGGCGGCGGCGGTCCGTCGGCGAGCCGGGGTTGAGCAGGCGCAGCCCGGCGGGCGTGGTGGTGTCCCAGGGGATGTGACTGTGGCCGAACAGCAGCAGGTCGGTCTCGGGGAAGAGGCGGTCCATGCGGGTCTCACGCGCCTCCTTGGCTCCGGTCTCGTGGACGACCGCGAGGCGGACGCCGTCGACGGTGGTCCGGACGACCTCGGGCAGCCGATCGTCGAACTCGGGGCCGTCGTTGTTGCCGCGGACCCCGATCAGGAGGCGCGCGCGGGTCTCGAACTCGTCGAGCAGTGGCAGGCCCGTCCAGTCTCCGGCGTGCACGACCACGTCGGCGCGATCGACGGCGGCCCAGACGGCGGACGGCACGGCCTTGGCCTTCTGCGGCACATGGGTGTCGGACACGACGAGCACGGAGGTCGGCATCCCCCCACGCTAGGGGCGCGCGGGAGCGATGCGGACCGTTATGGTCGGAACGGGGTTGGCTTGCTCTGTCGGCTCGTCAGCCTGACCGCATCGCACGACCAGAAACGAGGACGACACCGTGGGACTCTTCCGCAGCCAAGCCACCGAGGTGGCCCGGCAGGACGCCGCCGTGCGTCACTCGCTCTGGGCGGACGCCTTCGGCGCGCTCGCGACGCGCGCCGTGCAGATCATCGCCGTGGTCATCGTGGCCGCCGCCCTCATCTACGTGTTCCTCAGCCTCAGCCTGGTAACCCTGCCGGTGCTGCTCGCCCTCATCTTCGCGTCGGCGATGCTGCCGGTGGTGTCGTTCCTGCGGAAGCACCGGGTGCCGTCCGTGCTGGCGACCCTCATCTGCCTCTTCGCCGTCGTCATCATCCTCGGCCTCATCGCGTGGCTGATCGTCTGGGCCGTCGAGAACCAGGCCGCTTCGCTCGCCGAGTCGGCGACACAGGGCATCGAGCAGCTGCAGAACTGGGTCACGACCCTGCCCTTCTCGATCACCGACGATCAGATCCAGGGCGGCATCGACGCCGTGACCGACTTCGTCACCAGCGCCCAGTTCGGCTCGGGCGCCCTCGCCGGGGCCTCGGCCATCGGCAGCTTCCTGACCGGTCTCGTGCTGATGATCGTCGTGCTGTTCTTCTTCCTCAAGGACGGCCCCGCCATCTGGGAGTTCATGCTCCGTCCGTTCCGCGGCGAGCAGTACGCCCGTGCCCGTCGCATCGGCGACAAGACCGTCGCGACGCTCGGCGGGTACGTCCGCGGCACGGCGACGGTAGCGGCCGTCGACGCGATCGGCATCGGCGTCGGCCTGTGGATCATCGGGGTGCCCCTGGCGCTGCCCCTCGCGGTCGTCGTGTTCCTCACCGCGTTCATCCCGCTCGTCGGAGCGACGGCGGCGGGCATCCTCGCCGCGCTCGTCGCGCTGGTGGCCAACGGCGTGCCGGCCGCGATCTGGGTCGTCGTGGTCGTCGTCGTCGTCAACCAGCTCGAGGGCAACTTCCTCCAGCCGGTGCTGATGGGCCGCACGCTGCAGCTGCACGGCCTCGTCATCCTGGTCGCCCTGACCGCCGGCACGATCCTCGGCGGCGTCGTCGGCGCGGTCATCGCGGTGCCGGTGATGGCCGTCGCCTGGGGCATCACCCAGGTCTGGAACGGCGAGCACGAGCCCGCGGAGATGTTCCGGCAGAAGAGACGCGAAGAGGTCCGCTAGGGGCCCTGCATCCGAGGAGGCGCGGTGCGAGTTCGACTCGCACCGCGCCTCCTTCGTGCGCCCCGCCCCACCTCCGAAGAATTGTGCAGATTCTGCAGATAAATGGTTGCGAATCGTCAACCACCGAGTATGGTTGACATTCTGCAACCACAGGACCAGCCATCGGCGTCGGGTCCCCACCATCTCGAATCACCGGAGCGAACCTTGTCGCAGACCACGACCGCCGCGGGCACCAGGCCCGCCGCACCGCACGAACCGGGCGAAGCGCCCGGCATGAGCCACCGCGAAGTCCTCACCGCCCTGTCGGGGCTGCTGATGGGCATGCTCGTGGCGATCCTGTCGTCGACCGTCGTGTCGACCTCGCTGCCGCGCATCGTCAGCGACCTGAACGGCAGCCAGACCTCGTACACGTGGGTCATCACCGCCACGCTGCTCGCGACCACGGTCAGCACGCCGCTCTGGGGCAAGTTCTCCGACCTCACGAACCGCAAGGTGCTGCTGCAGGTGGCCCTCGTGCTGTTCGTGCTGGCCTCGGTCGCGGCCGGGTTCTCGCAGAACACCGCGACGCTCATCACGTTCCGCGTCTTCCAGGGCCTCGGCGCCGGCGGTCTGACCGCCCTCGTCCAGGTCGTCATGAGCGACATCATCAGCCCGCGCGAGCGAGGCCGCTACATGGGCTACCTCGGCGCCGTGATGAGCGTCGGCACCATCGGCGGCCCGCTGCTCGGCGGCGTGCTCACCGACACCATCGGCTGGCGTTGGAACTTCTTCGTCGGCGTGCCCGTCGGCATCGCCGCCCTGATCGTCATCCAGCGCACGCTCCACCTGCCCGCCAAGCCGAAGCGCAAGGTCGTCGTCGACTACTGGGGCGCTGGCCTGATCGCCGGCGGCGTCTCGCTGCTGCTCGTCTGGGTGTCCCTCGGCGGCAAGCAGTTCGAGTGGAACTCGCTCACCAGCTGGCTGATGGGCGTCGGCGCCGCCGTGCTGCTCGTGCTCGCCGTGGTCGTCGAGTTCCGCACCGAGGAGCCGATCATCCCCCTGACGCTCTTCCGCAACCGCACCTTCACCTTCGCGGTCATCGCCTCGCTCAGCGTCGGCGTCGCGATGTTCGGCACCAGCGTGTTCCTCGGTCAGTACATGCAGCTGGCCCGCGGCCAGTCGCCCACCATGGCGGGCATCCTGACCCTGCCGATGGTGCTCGGCCTCCTCATCTCGTCGATGGTCGCCGGTGCGCTCATCTCGAAGTACGGCAAGTGGAAGCCCTACATGATCGTCGGCTCGGTGCTGCTCGCGGCCGGTCTGTTCCTCATGTCGACCATCGAGTACGACACGAACTTCGTCATCGTCTCCGTCTACATGGCGATGATGGGACTCGGCATCGGCATGGTCATGCAGAACCTCGTGCTCGTCGTCCAGAACTCGGTCGACGTGAGCGTCGTCGGGGCGGCCTCGTCGAGCGTCGCGTTCTTCCGCAGCCTCGGCGGCACCATCGGCGTCTCGGTCATGGGCGCCGTGCTCGGCACCAAGGTCTCGGGCTACATCACCGACGGTCTGACCGACGCCGGGGTCGACCCCAGCGCCCTGGGCAGCGGCGAGTCGACCACGAGCATCCCCGACCTCAGCACCGTCCCCGCCCCGATCCGCACGATCATCGAGTCGGCCTACGGCCAGGGCGTCGCCGACGTGTTCCTCATCGCCGCGCCGCTCGCGATCATCACCATCGTGTTCGTCTGCCTGCTCCCGAACGTCGAGCTCGGCACGAAGAGCGGCATCCAGCGTGCCGCCGCAGCCGCGCCGACCACCGACGGCGACGACCGCAGCGCAGGAGGCGCGGCGCCGGTCGACGGGAACGTCGCGTCGCCGGCGACCAAGGGGGCCGCGGCCACCGCCGCCCTGGCCCCCGCGGTCTCGAGCGCCCCGGTGACGACCGACGACGGTCCGAGCGACCGCGGCGGCGACGCCCCGGTGTCGCCGACCGTCGGCTCCGGCTCTGCCTCCGGCTCCGATGCCGACGCCGGCGCGCTCCCGGGCGAGCGTCGCCACCACTCCCACACGGCCGCCCGCACCGGGACGATCGATACGATCATCGCGACGGGTGCCGCCGAGGTGGCGGGTCACCCGGTGACGGACGACGAGCTGGCCGAGAGCCCGGTGTTCTCGTCCCTGGTCGAGGAGAAGGATGTCGCAGCGGACCGATGACGCGACGCGGGCGGGCGCGGTGCCAGGCGCACCGCGCCTCCCGGGCCCGGACGACGGGGGTCGCGAGGGCCTGATGGCCGGAGTGGTCGACGAGATCGGCTCGATGATGGTCGAGGCCAAGCGAACCATCGCGGCCGCGGCCTCGCGGTTCGACCCCGACGTGCCGCCGACCGCGTTCTACGTGCTCCGGTACGTGATGAAGCACCAGCCGTGCACCGCGGGCGACATCGTCAAGGCGATGGCGATGGACAAGAGCGCCGTCAGCCGTCAGGTGACGCTGCTGCGCGAGGCCGGGTTCGTCGACGTCGTGGCGGATGCGAGCGACGGGCGCGTGTCGATGCTCCGCAGCACCGAGCGGGCCGACGCGAGGATGCTCGAGGTGCGGCACGAGAACCGCGCCGTGTTCCGCAGCCACGTCGAGGGATGGACGGACGACGAGCTCGCCGAGTTCGCCGGCTGGCTCCGCCGCTTCAACACCCCTCCGGCGGCCGCCGCTCGCTAGCGTCCGGCGCGCGTCTTGCACGGAGAGGGACGTTCTGCGCCGTGGTCCGGCGGCAGAACGTCCCTTTCTCGCGAGGAGGCGGCGCTAGATCGTCGCGGTGTCGATCACGAAGCGGTAGCGGACCTTGCTGGCGACGACGCGCTCGTAGGCCTCGTCGACCTCGTCGGCGCCGATCGTCTCGATCTCGGCCCCGATGCGGTGCTCGGCGCAGAAGTCGAGCATCTCCTGGGTCTCGGGGATGCCGCCGATGTTCGAGCCGGCGAGGCTGCGACGGCCGCCGATGAGCGAGCCGGCCCGGAACGACTGCGGGTTCTCGGGCAGGCCGACGAACACCATGGTGCCGTTGAGGCGCAGGGTGCGCGCGTAGGCGTCGATGTCCATGTCGGCCGAGATCGTGTTGATGATCAGGTCGAACGAGTTCTTCAGGTCCGAGAACGTCGACGGGTCGCTCGAGGCGTAGTAGTGGTCGGCGCCGAGCTTCAGGCCGTCCTCCTGCTTCGACAGCGTCTGGCTGATGACGGTGACCTCGGCGCCCATGGCGTGCGCGATCTTGACGGCCATGTGACCGAGGCCGCCCATGCCGACGACGGCGACCTTCTTGCCGGGGCCGGCGCCCCAGTGCTTCAGCGGCGAATAGGTGGTGATCCCGGCGCAGAGCAGCGGGGCCGCCTCGTCGAGCGCGATGCCCTCGGGGATCGAGAGCACGTAGTTCTCGTCGGCGACGATCTGCTTGGCGTAGCCGCCGTAGGTGGGCTCGCCCGAGTACTGGCGGCCGTTGTAGGTCGCGACGTTGCCCTTGACGCAGAACTGCTGCTCGCCGGCGAGGCAGTTCTCGCACTCGCGGCAGCTGTCGACGAAGCAGCCGATGCCGACGCGATCGCCGACCTCGTGCTTGGTGACTTCGCTGCCGACCTCGGTGACGATGCCGGCGATCTCGTGGCCGGGCACCATCGGGAAGATCGCCTTGCCCCACTCTTCACGGGCCTGGTGGATGTCGCTGTGGCAGATGCCGGCGAAGGCGATGTCGATCCGGACGTCGTTCGGACCGACGTCGCGCAGCTCGACGGTGGAGTGCTCGAAGGGGGCGCCGGCGGACGGCGTCAGCAGGACGGGGACGGTGGTTGTCATGGGGTTACCTCCGGGGGTTGCGAGTGACTCGCGCGTCTGTGGGCGCGCTGATCTCCGACGACGCTGTGGGGGACTCCATGAGCCTAGGCGCGCCCGGCTGGGCCTCGCTCGTGACGGGAACCGTTCTCAGCTCGAGCATCGAGGAGGTGCGGCTCAGCCGAGCAGATCGGCCTGCCAGACGAGGGCGGCCGCCCCCACGAGCGGGCTCTCGTCGCTGAGGCCCGAGCGGACGACGCGCACCCGGCGGGCGTAGTCGTTGACCGGCGCCTCGTCGACGGCCTGCCGGACCAGATCGAGGTAGTCGTCGCTGACCCGCGAGAAGCCGCCGCCGATCGCGGCGACGTCGAGGTCGAGCAGGGTCGTGACCGACGAGATGGCCTCGCCGACGGCGGTGGCCGAGCGGCGGACCGCGGCGACGGCGATCGGGTCGCCGTCGCGGTAGCCCGCGGCGAGGTCCTCGCCGCGCTCGCCCTGCCAGCCCTGGGCCCTGGCCCACGCGACGACGTTCGGCCCCGAGGCGATGACCTCGAGCGTGGCGGCCCAGGCGCTCTCGCCCGCGGGGCGGTCGGCGATCTGGATCTGGCCGATGTGACCGGCGTTGCCCGTGCCGCCCGACAGCAGGCGCCCGTTGACGATCAGCCCGCCGCCCACGCCGGTCGAGACGGTGATCGCGAGGGCGTCGTCGACGCCCTGGGTGGCGCCGACCCAGTGCTCGGCGAGGGCGAGGCTCACGCCGTCGAGCCGGAGGGTGACGGGCGCCGCGTCGGGCAGCGTCGAGGCCGCGAGGGAGGTCACCAGCTCGCGCAGGGGGTACCCGCGCCAGGCCGGGAGGTTGATCGGCGACACGGTGCCCGCGACGAGGTCGACGGGGCCGGCGCTGCCGATGCCCGCGCCCACGAGCGCATCGCCCTCGGGCAGGGCGCCCAGCGCGTGGACGACGACGGCCCGCACCGACTCGGCCAGCTCGTCGGACGTCGCCGTCGCGCCCGTGGGGCGGCGGTCGCGGCTGCCGGTCAGGAGGGTGCCGTCGGCGGCGACGAGCGCGGCCTCGACCTTGGTTCCGCCGACGTCGACGGCCAGTGCGTAGTGGGTCACGTCGTCAGCGTAGCGGCGGGGTGCGACGCCGACCGGGCGCGGTCTAGGGTGACGTGTCGCCTCGCGTGTCCGACCGGGCGGCTCCCGTCGACGAGAGGCGCGCATGACCACCACCGAGGGCAGCATCGACGGCCGGAGCGACGGCGGAGCCGACGGGCGGGTCGTCGTCATCGGCGACGCGCTGATCGACGAGCTGCGCACCGACGAGGGCTCGAGCGATCACGTCGGGGGCGCCGGGCTCAACGTCGCCGTCGGGCTCAGCCGCCTGGGCGTGCCGACCACGCTGCTGGCGAGCGTCGGCGACGACGCCGACGGCCGCTCGATCCGCGACTTCCTCGACGAGCACGGGGTCGAGCTCGTGGCGACCGTCAACCCGCTCGGCACCGGCCGCGCCGTCTCGCTGCGGGTCGACGGCGAGCCCTCGTACGTGTTCACCGACGCGGCCGTCGACCGCGGGCTCGACTTCTCGCCCGAGCAGCTCGACGTGCTCGCGGCCGCGCCGCTCGTCGCCGTCAGCTCGTACCCCTTCGACGACGCCGCCCTGACCGACCGGCTGCTCGCCGTCGTCGGCGACGAGCCGCGACGACTCGTCGTCGACCCCAACCCGCGCCCGGGGTTCCTGCCGGGCGGCGACGCCCAGGTGACCGCGTTCGGAGCCGGGTTCGCCCGCGTGGCCGCCGCGTGCCTCCTGGTCAAGATCGGCGACGACGACGCCGCCCTCGTCACGGGCCGGTCGCTGGAGCAGTGGCAGGACGCGCTGCTCGCCGCCGGGGCCGGGGGAGTGCTGGCCACACGCGGCTCCGACGGTGCCGGTCTGCTGCTGTCCGGTCGCGACGAGCTGCGACGCGGCATCTCGGCCGCTGAGGGCGACGTCGTGGACACCATGGGGGCCGGCGACGCGACCTTCGCCTCGATCGTCTCGTCGCTGCTCGCCGACCGCCGCGACGCCGGCTCGGTCGACTGGGCCGACGCGCTGGGTCGGGCGATGGACGTCGCCGCGGCGACCGTGCGCTCGCCGGGCGCGCTGCTGCGCTCGCCGACGCTCTGAACGGCGCCGCGCCTCCTCGGAGCGGATCCGAGGAGGCGCGGTGCACGGCACGCAGGGATCAGGCGGTCGCCTCGTGGGTGCTGCGCGCCTTGCCCGACAGGTACCAGTGCGAGCGCGCACCGGTCTCGACCGGCTGCATGCCGACGACGACCTTGCCGCGCGAGTGGTGCTCGGCCAGGTCGTCGAACGCCTGCGCGATGTAGTCGAACGGGTAGAAGCCCGAGATCAGCACGCGCACCTTGTTCTCGGCGATCAGCTTGGCGACGGCGGCCAGCACCATGGCGGGCTCGGCGTCGTCGCGCTCGGGCCGGATGTAGCGCATCTCGATGTCGAGACGCTGCTCGCTCGAGCTGAACCGCGCCTCCGACACCCCCAGCGCCGTGGCCAGCGCCGGGTTGTCGCCGCCGAAGTTGTCGATGAACGCCGTGACCGGCCGGCCGGCGGCCTTCTCGATGCGCTCCTGCAGGCCGTCGCCGTACGTGATCGGCGTGATGCCGATCGAGCGCAGGTAGTCGTGGTTCGGGGGGCTGCACGTGCCGATGACCTTGGCGCCGGCCGCGAGGGCGAGCTGGCACTCGATGTGACCGACGCCGCCGGCCGCCGCGGTGATGACGACGATGTCGCCCGGCCCGAGGTGCAGCGACCGCACGACGTCGTAGGCGGTCGCCCCGGCGAGATAGAGCCCGCCGGCGACCTCCCACGGCACGTTCGACGGCTTCTTCACGATCGCCGAGGCGGGGACGGTGACGTACGTCGCATGCGCTCCGCCTCCGATCGCGTGCCCGATCACCTCGGCGCCGACCGCGAAGTCGCGCACGGCCGAGCCGCGCTTCTTGATGATGCCGGCGAAGCACGACCCCTGACGTGCGGGGAACTCCAGCGGCAGGCGGTCGGTGAAGTCGCCCTTCCGGATGAAGTTCTCGATGTGGTTCAGGCCCGCGCAGACGACCTCGACGACGACCTCGTCGTCATCGGGGACGGGCAGCTCCTGGGTGACGAAGTGCAGCTCGTCGACGTCTCCGTAGCGATCGAACTCGACGGCTCTTCCGGTGCGACTCATGTGCGACCTCCTCGTGGCGTTGCCTGATTCTGCGCCCGCGGCGGCGCGGACGTCCAGAGGCGGGGCCCGACACGCGCAGAGCGGCCGTCAGGTGCTCGCGGTCTACAGCCGGTCGGTCGGCACCGAGAAGGTGTCGCAGGCGGCGGGACCACCGGCGCGCCCGGTGTCGAACCACCGCTGACGCTGCTCGGCCGAGCCGTGGGTCCAGCTGTCGGAGTCGACCCGGCCGCCTGACGCCTCCTGGATCCGGTCGTCGCCGACGGCGGCGGCGGCGTCGAGCGCGTCGGCGATCTGCGCATCGGTCACCGGCTCGAGGAACGTCGTCCCCGCGTCGTCCTCGACCGTCGACGCGGCCCCGACCCAGGCGCCCGCGTAGCAGTCGGCCTGGACCTCGAGCCGGATCGTGTCGGAGCCCGGCCCGGTGGCCGTGCGGTCGGCGCGGTCGAAGGCGCCGGTCAGCTGCTGGATGTGGTGGCCCCACTCGTGGCCGACGACGTACATCTGAGCGAGCGGTCCGGCGCTGGCCCCGTACTGCTCGCGCAGCTGGTCGAAGAAGTCGGTGTCGACGTAGAGCGCCCGGTCGGGCGGGCAGTAGAACGGCCCGGTGGCGCTCGTCGCGCCGCCGCAGCCGGTGTCGACCGACGACGTGAAGAGGAAGAAGTCGGGGGTGGCGTAGTCGCCGAGGCCGAGGGTCGGGGCCTCGGCTGTCCAGTAGGTGTCGAGCGAGTCGGCGGCCCCCGCCATGCGGCAGTCGATGCTCGCGTTCGCGTCGGCGCCGGTGGTGCAGCCCTCGAGCGGGGCGGCGGCGATCTGCTCGGGGCTGCCGCCCGTCGACCCGCCGACCAGTCCGCTGAGGTCGACCCCGGTGAACTGGTTGACCAGGGCGACGACGATGATCGCCACGATGCCCGTCCCGCCGGCCGCGATGCCGGTGGTGCGACCCCGGCCGCGCCGTCGGACCTTGCTGCTGTCGATGCGCGCATCGTCGTTGAATGACATGCGTCAGAAGGTACGCGGGTCGCGGGAGCCGCGGCCCGTCGAGATCAGGCCGGGTCGCCGCCCTCGGCGCGCTCGCGCTCGGCGCGGAGCAGGGCGCGACCGGCGTCGCGGTCCTTCACGCGCTGCTCCTCGTCGCGGACCTCGGCCAGGTTCGCGCGCTCGGTGACCAGCCAGGCGGGCATCTCCTTCAGCAGGTCGTGGATCTCGTCGGTGGTGAGGGCGTCGTCGACGCCGGCCCGGGCGAGGCCCGAGATGGTGACGCCGAGCTTCTGCGCCACGACCGGTCGGGGGTGCGGCCCCGTGCGGCGCAGCTCGGCGAGCCACTCGGGCGGGTTGGCCGTGAGCTCGGCGAACTCCTCGCGGGTGACGGGCGTGTTCTGGAACGACTCGGGCGTCGCCGGCAGGTGCACCCCGAGCTTCTTCGCGGCAGTGAAGGGCTTGAGCGTCTGCGGGGTCTTCTGGGTCATGACCGCAAGGGTACCGGTAGGCCGCCGCGCACCGACGCGACCGGGGCCGACCGGGCGCCCGGCCCCGGTACCCTGGGGCGATGACGACCGAGCCGACCCGCGCCTCCTTCCGCATCGGGTTCGTCCCCGGCGTCACGCTGTCGAAGTGGTCGCGCCTCTGGCAGGAGCGCCGCACCGATCTGCCCCTGACCGTCGTCGAGGCGGACCCCGCCCGCGCCCTGGACTCCCTGACCGGCGACGACGCCGTCGACATGCTGCTCGCCCGTCTGCCGCTCGCGACCGACGACGACCATTCGGTCATCCGCCTCTACGACGAGCGCGCCGTCGTCGTCGTCTCGAAGGACCACCCGCTCGCGGCGCTCGGCATCGAGCACGAGCTGACCGCCGCCGATCTCGAGGGTCAGACGCGTCACGACCTCGACCCGGCCCTGACCGACGCCCAGGCCGTCGACGTCGCGGCCACCGGCTCGGGCGTCGCCGTCGTGCCGCAGTCGATCGCCCGGCTCCACTCGCGCAGCGGGCTCACCTACCGCTTCGTGTCCGATCTCGAGCCGACCGTCGTCGCGCTCGTCTGGCTGGTCGACCGCACCGACGACGACACCGACGACTTCGTCGGCGTCGTCCGGGGCCGCACCGCCCGCAGCAGTCGGACCAGGAGGCGCGACGAACCCGAGCAGACCGCCCCGGCGAAGAAGGGGTCGGCCCCCGACCCCCGCGGTGCGAAGCCGAAGCGCACGCCGCCGCAGGGCCGCGGCCCGCAGCGCGGCACCGGCCGCAGCCGCCCCCGCCGCGGACGCTGACCCGGGCGACCTGCTCGACCCGAGGCCTCGGCGCGACCGCGGGGTACGTCGAGGGGTACACCCGAGGCTCCCTCGCCCCTACCCCTCGGGGCTGAGTCGCCCGGCGGCTCGCGGGCGTACCGTCCACGCCACGATCGCATCGACGACCGGCCGATGGCGGTCGGCGCAGACGAAGGAGGCGCGATGACGTTCAGCAAGGGAGACCACGTCACCTGGAACACCCCGCAGGGCGAGACCCACGGCACCGTCAAGGAGAAGCGCGTCTCGGAGTTCGAGCACGACGGCCAGAAGTTCAAGGCCTCGCACGACGAGCCCTACTTCATCGTCGAGAGCGACAAGAGCGGCTCGACGGCGGCCCACAAGGAATCCGCCCTCAGCACGAGCGAGTGACGGCCGTCCGGCCGCGCACGCACCGCCCCACCACACCACGAACCGAGGAGACACCATGGCCGACCTGACCGATGTGCGCTGGAACGACGAGGCGCGCGACAAGATCCTGACCGACTCCGACCGCGTGCTGCAGGAGGCCGTGCGCGATGCGGCCGCCGCCCACTCCGGCGAGTCGTGGGAAGAGGCCTACAAGGCGATCAACGACGCCGTCAAGGACCGCTTCATCGACTACGAGCCCGGCCCGGACGTCCGCAAGTACGCCGAGGCCATCGAGCGCGGCGAGTACAGCTGACCTGCGCCTCCCGGGGGTGCGGGGTCAGCCGACCCGCGCCTCCGGGGCGTCCACGCGGCGCACGCGCGGGCTGAGGGCGACACCGGTCGCGACGACGAGCACGAGCCCGGCCAGGGCGACCAGGGCGACGGGCGTGCCGACGAGCTCGGTGAGCGGGCCGATCAGCACCTCGCCGAGGGGGATCCCCGCGAGCGAGCCCACGGCCAGGACCGAGAACACGCGGCCCCGGTACGCCCCGGGCACGAGCTGCTGCACGGCGACGTCGAGCGGCACCGTGAAGACCTCGAGGCCGACGCTGGCGACGAAGAGGCCGACGCTGATCCAGAAGAACCAGTGCAGCGGATCGAACACGACGGGGTCGGTCTCGAGCGCGAACGACAGCAGGAGCAGGGGTGCCGCCAGGGCCCCGGCGCCGAGGCAGGCGACCCACAGCCGCACCCGCCCGCGCAGCGATCCGGCCCAGAAGGCGCCGACGATGAGCCCGAGGGTCTGCACGGCGCCGGCGTAGCCCCAGAGCAGGCGACCGAACGTCTGGTCGGCGATCAGGGGCCCGAGCACGTGGACGCCGCCCGCGAAGGCGAACTGGAAGACGAACGCCAGCGCGGCCGCGGCCGTCAGCCAGGGGGTCCGCACGACGAAGCCGAGACCGCTGCCGAGGTCGGCCAGCAGCGACGTCCCCCCGGAGGCGCGGGCCGCGTCGCCGGGGAGGCCCACGAACACGACGGCCGCCACCGCGAACACCGCTCCGCCGAGAGCCAGGGCGAGACCCGAACCGACCGTGCCGACGACCGCCCCGCCGGCGGCGAGGCCGACGATCAGGCCGACGTTCGCCCCGACCCGCACGAGCACCGTGGCGTCGCCGATCGAGCGGTCGCTCACCGTGTCGCGGACGAGCGCGTTCGTGGCGGGCCCGAAGAACGCGGCGGCGGCGCCGTTGACCGCGCTGATCACCGCGAGGGTGACGAGCGTCTCGGTCTCGGTCAGCATGAGCACTGCGGCGACGATCAGCGAGCCCGCCGAGACGAACGACGACACGACGGCCACGAGGCGTCGCGGATGGCGGTCGGCGAGCACCCCGCCGAAGATCAGCAGCAGGATGTTCGGCAGCGACCGGGCCACGACGACGAGACCGAGATCGACGGCGTCGGCGCCGAGGTCGATCGCGGCGAACACGATCGCGATCGGGGCGAACCCGCTGCCGATCCACGACACCAGGCGCCCGAGCCACAGGGCCCGGAAGGCGGGGATCCGCAGCAGCGACCAGGGCATCGCTCGACTCTATGCCGCACCGGGCGTCACCACCCGATCGCCGTCATGGGGGGTGACCACGACCTAGGCTGACCCCGATGGATGACTCCGCCCCCGCACCCGCCCCGGCCGTGGACGCCGCCGCCGGGAGCCTGCGCGAGCCGGGCCGCTATCGCAAGGGCATCGCCAAGCGCGAGGCGATCCTCGACGCCGCGCTGCCGGTCTTCGGACAGGTGGGCTTCCACGGGGCGTCGCTCCGCGAGATCGCTCGGCAGTGCGGGGTGTCGCATCAGTCGCTGATGCACTACTTCCCGACGAAGGACGAACTGCTCATGGCCGTTCTGCGCCGCCGCGACGAGCGCCTGCGGCGGCACTTCGACGACGAGGGCGGCATGCGCGTCGACGAGCTCGTCGAACTGGCCGAGTACAACGTCGACGTGCCCGTCGTCATCTCGCTCTTCATCACGGCGTCGGCCGAGGCCGTCTCGAGCGAGCACCCGGCGCACGAGTACTACCGCGACTACTACGACCGGATCGTCCGCTCGACGACGGCGTACCTCTCGGTCGCGGCGGACCGGGGCTGGCTGCGGCCGGGGTACTCCGCCGCCGCCGCGGCGCGCGTCGTGCTCGCCGTCCAGGACGGCCTGCAGCTGCAGTGGCTGTACGAACGCGACGCGGTGAACGTCGCCGAGCTCATGCGGCTCGTGATCGGCAGCGTGCTGACCGTGCCGACGAGCGAGCTCGACGAGGCGGTCCGCGAGGAGGCGCGGCGACGGCCGTAGCCGACCCGCGCCTCCTCGGTCACTTCGCGCTGATCCGCTGGAACTTGCGGATGCAGAGGGGCACGAACACGACGAGCATGACGGTGATGCCGATGAGCACGGTCGCGTAGGGGTGCTGCATGGTCCAGATGTCGGGCACCGGGGTGTTCCCGAGGTTGCCGAACGACGTGCGGGCGGCCTGGACGAGCGACGAGACCGGGTTCCATTCGGCGAAGACGCGCAGGGCCGTCGGCAGGGTGTCGCTCGGCACGAACGCGTTCGAGACGAAGGTCAGCGGGAACAGGATCATGAACGAGGCGTTGTTGATCGTCTCGGGGGTCTTGACGCTCATGCCGAGCAGCGCCATCACCCAGCTGAACGAGTAGCTGAACAGGAGCAGCAGGGCGACGCCGCCGAGGAACGACGCCGGCGAGGCGTTCACCCGCCACCCGACGGCGAGACCGGTCAGCATCATGATGACCATCGAGATCGTGTTGAGGACGAGGTCGCTGTTCGTGCGGCCGATCAGCACCGCCGACGGGCTCATCGGCAGGGTGCGGAACCGGTCGATGATGCCCTCTTTCAGGTCTTGAGCCATGGCGGCACCCGAGAACGTCGAGCCGAAGACGACCGTCTGCGCGAAGATCCCCGCCATCAGGAACTGCGTGTAGTCCGTGCCCTCGACCGCGATGGCCCCGCCGTAGACCTGGCTGAAGAGCAGCACGAACATGATGGGCTGCAGGACGGCGAAGATCAGCATGTCGGGTGAGCGGCGCACCTTGATGAGGTTCCGCTTCGTGACGGTCCAGCCGTCGGAGGCCCAGGTCGAGAGACCCGTGTCGGTGGCGGGCTCGAGGGTCTGCGCGAGCGCGGTCGTGGTGGTCATGCGCGGGCCTTCTTCTCGCTCGGGGCGTCGGTGGCGGAGGCGTCGTCGTCCGCGCCGGTGCGGTGGCCGGTCAGCTGGAGGAAGACGTCGTCGAGGGTGGGGCGCCGCATGCCGGCGTCGTGCAGCTCGATGCCCGCCGCGCCGAGGTCGGCCAGCGTCCGCTGCAGCGCGGTCGGGCCGTCGGTGACGGCGACCTCGAGCTGCCGGCCGTCGGCGTCGATCGCGGGCTCGTTGTCGCCGTGCCGCCGGAGGACCTCGACGGCCTGGGCCGATCGGGTCTCGTCGACCAGCGCCACGACCAGTCGATGACCGCCCACCTGCGCCTTGAGCTGATCGGCCGTCCCCTCGGCGATGACCGCGCCGCCGTCGATCACGGAGATGTCGTCGGCGAGGCGGTCGGCCTCTTCCAGGTACTGCGTGGTGAGCAGCACCGTCGTGCCGCCGTCGACCAGGCTGGTGATGATGTCCCAGAGGGCCAGCCGGCTGCGCGGGTCGAGACCCGTGGTGGGCTCGTCGAGGAACAGCACGCGGGGGTTCGTGACGAGGGCGCCGGCGAGGTCGATGCGGCGGCGCATGCCGCCCGAGAAGCCCTTGACCGGTCGATCGCCCGCGGCGGACAGGTCGAACACGTCGATGAGCTCGCGAGCACGCTCGCGGGAGACCTTCGCGCCGAGGTGGTAGAGCCGCCCGATCATGTCGAGGTTCTCGAAGCCCGTGAGGTTCTCGTCGACGGCGGCGTACTGACCCGAGACGCCGATCGATCGCCGGACGGCCTGGGCGTCGGCGACGACGTCGAGACCGGCGATGGTCGCCGTGCCGGTGTCCGGTCGTTCGAGGGTGGTCAGCATCTTCACGACCGTGGTCTTGCCGGCGCCGTTGGGGCCGAGCAGGGCCTTGACCGTGCCTTCGGGCACCGTCAGGTCGAGCCCGTTCAGAGCGTGCACCGGCCCGGACTTCGACCGGTAGGTCTTGGTGAGGCCCCGTGCTTCGATCATGGCCATGAGTGATCCGTCCTCCGCTGCCGTCGGTTCCGGGGAGCGGTCCCGGACGCGCTCAAGGTAGCGCGGTACCGGCCTGCGCGCCAGTGATATTTCATCAGTTCCGGATGCCGGGTCCGCCGCCGTGTTACGAGCTGATGTCAAACCTTGCCACGTGGCAAGTTCCGCCCTACATTCAACCCATGACCACCTTCGACGAGACGGCGGGGCCGTCCACCGCTGAACAGCTCCTGCCCGTCGGCATCGGCGACGACGCCGTCGCCCTCGCCCGCCGCTGGGCCCACGAGGCCTCGAGCGCCCCGAGCACCGGCTCGGCGCATCTGCTCGCCCAGGTGCTGAAAGACGAGTCGGGTCTCGCCTTCACCATCGGGTTCGTCGACCGCGTCGTCCGCCCCGAAGACCTCGGCGTCGCCGCGCGCAACCTCTCGACCCTCGCGAAGCAGGCACCGGCCTTCCTGCCGTGGCACATGCGCTCCGCGGTGCGTCTCGGCGGCGTCATGGCGCCCGTGCTGCCGGGCGTGGTCGTCCCGATCGCCCGTCGCGTCCTCCGCGGCATGGTGGGCCACCTGATCGCCGACGCCCGCCCGGCCGAGCTCGGCGCCGCGATCGCCTCGATCAGACGAGACCGGACGCGCCTGAATCTGAACCTCCTCGGCGAGGCCGTCCTCGGCGACGCCGAGGCCGAGCACCGGCTCGCCGGCACCCGGGCGCTGCTCGCCCGCGACGACGTCGACTACGTCTCCATCAAGGTCTCCTCGATCGTCAGCCAGCTCTCGATGTGGGCCTTCGACGAGACGGTCGAGCGCGTCGTCGAGAAGCTCACCCCGCTCTACGAGCTGGCCGCCCGCTCGCCCGAGCCGAAGTTCATCAACCTCGACATGGAGGAGTACCGCGACCTCGACCTGACGATCGCGGTCTTCACGCGCCTCCTCGGTCAGCCGCAGCTGCACGGCCTCGAGGCCGGCATCGTGCTGCAGACCTACCTGCCCGACGCGCTCGGCGCCCTGCAGGGGCTCACCGACTGGGCGACGGCCCGGGTCGACGCGGGCGGAGCCCCGATCAAGGTGCGCGTGGTCAAGGGCGCGAACCTCGCGATGGAGACCGTCGACGCGACCGTCCACGAGTGGCCGCTCGCGACCTACGGCACGAAGCAGGACAGCGACACGAACTACAAGAGGGTCCTCACCTGGGCTCTCACCCCCGAGCGCACCCGTGCCGTGCGCATCGGCGTCGCCGGTCACAACCTCTTCGACATCGCGTTCGCCCACCTGCTGGCCGAGGCCCGCGGCGTGAGCGACCGCATCGAGTTCGAGATGCTGCTCGGCATGGCCGAGGGGCAGGCCGAGCTCGTCAAGAACGACGTCGGGGGTCTGCTGCTCTACACGCCGGTCGTGCACCCTCGCGAGTTCGACGTCGCCATCAGCTATCTCATCCGCCGCCTCGAAGAGAACGCGTCGAGCGAGAACTTCATGTCGGCCGTCTTCGAGCTGGCCTCGAACGAGACGATGTTCGAGCGCGAGAAGGGACGGTTCCTGGCATCGCTCGCCGCGGTCGACGGCGACACCCCCGCGCCGCACCGCGTGCAGAGCCGTCTCGACCCCGCCCAGGCCCTGGCGGCGCGCGAGCCCGGCAGCGGGTTCGAGAACGAGCCCGACACCGACCCGGCGCTCGCCGCCAACCGCGCCTGGGGCCGCGACATCGCCGCCCGGTCGGCCCACTCGACGCTCGGGGTCGACCTGATCGAGTCGGCCCGCGTCACCGACGAGGCCACCCTCGACACCCTGCTCGACCGGGCCGTCACCGCGTCCGCCGCGTGGGCGGCCCGAGGAGGCGCGGGTCGAGCGGCCGTCCTCCGCGACGCCGCGGCGATGCTGTCGGCCCGACGCGCCGACCTGATGGAGGTCGCCGCCAGCGAGACGGGCAAGACCGTCGCCGAGGGCGACGTCGAGGTCAGCGAGGCCATCGACTTCGCCAACTGGTACGCCCACCTCGCGGAGGAGCTCGACTCCGTCGACGGCGCCCGCTTCGCGCCCGAGCGGCTGACGCTCGTCACCCCTCCCTGGAACTTCCCGATCGCGATCCCCGCGGGCTCGACCCTGGCGGCGCTCGCCGCGGGCAGCAGCGTCGTCATCAAGCCCGCCGGGCAGGCCCGCCGCTGCGGCGCGGTGATGGTGCAGGCCCTGTGGGACGCCGGTGTGCCGCGCGACGTCCTGACCCTCGTCGACGTCGACGAGGGCGACCTCGGGCGCCACCTGGTCTCGCACCCGTCGGTCGATCGGGTCGTCCTGACCGGCGCCTTCGAGACGGCTCAGCTCTTCACGAGCTGGCGTAACGACCTGCCCCTGCTCGCCGAGACCAGCGGCAAGAACTCGATCATCGTCACCCCGAGCGCCGATCTCGACCTGGCGGCCTCCGACGTGATCAAGTCGGCGTTCGGTCACGCCGGCCAGAAGTGCTCGGCGGCGAGCCTCGTGATCCTGGTCGGGTCGGTCGCGACCTCCGAGCGGTTCCGCCGCCAGCTGGTCGACGCCGCATCGACGATGCGCGTCGGCCTGCCCTCCGACCCGACGACGCAGATGGGCCCGATCGTCGAGCCCGCGCACGGCAAGCTCGAGCGGGCGCTGACGACGCTCGGGGCGGGCGAGTCGTGGCTGGTCGAGCCGAGGCGGCTCGATGAGACGGGTCGGCTCTGGTCGCCCGGCGTCCGCACCGGCGTCGCGGCCGGCAGCGAGTTCCACCTCACCGAGTACTTCGGTCCCGTGCTCGGCATCATGACCGCGGCGACGCTCGACGAGGCCATCGCGCTGCAGAACGCCACCGACTACGGGCTGACGGCCGGTCTGCACACCCTCGACCCGGCGGAGCTCTCGGTCTGGCTCGACGCCGTCGAGGCCGGCAACCTCTACGTCAACCGCGGCATCACCGGCGCGATCGTCCGCCGTCAGCCGTTCGGCGGCTGGAAGAAGTCGTCGGTCGGCGCCGGCGCCAAGGCCGGCGGACCGAACTACCTCGTGCACCTCGGATCGTGGCAGCCCGCCGCCGTGGTCGGAACCCGGGAGGCGCGCCCCGGCTCGGCCGTCCTCGCCGCCGTCGAGGCCGCGACCCCGCTGCTCGGGGCGTCGGGGGCCACGGCCGCCGACGATCTGCGTGCCGCGGCCGCGACCGACGAGCACTTCTGGTCGACGGAGTTCGGCGTCGCCCGCGACGTCAGCGCCCTCGGGCTCGAGCGCGACCTGCTGCGCTACCGCCCGCTGCCCGTGACGGTGCGCATCGCCGACGGGGCCGACCCCGTCGACGCCGTCCGGGTGCTGCTCGCGGGTCTCCGGTCCGGCGCTCCGCTGACCGTGTCGACCTCGATCGACCTGCCGTCGGCGTTCGTCGCGGCGCTGGGCCGGCCGGTGCCGGTGGTGGCGCACGAGAGCGACGAGGCGTGGCACGACCGCGTGCGCGCGGGTGGGCTGCGGACGGAGCGCGTGCGGCTGGTGACGGGCGCGGGTGACGCGGACCGCGCCTCCTCGGCTCTGTCGTCGGCGCTCGGCGGCGACCCCTCGGTGGCCGTGTTCGACTCGGCCGTGACCCCGACGGGGCGGCTCGAACTGCTGCCGTTCCTCCGCGAGCAGGCGATCGCGATCACGGCGCACCGGTTCGGCAACCCCGACCCGTGGAGCGAGTCCGTCATCTGAGCGGGGTGCGGCGGGTCGGCGTCGTCGAGGGCGGGCGGCGCTGGCCCGCCGCCGATGACGGGAACCCGCCGCACCTCCTGATGCCCGCGCGCGGGTTCACGCGTGCGAGGGCTCGGGCGCGCGAGCGCCCGGGCGAGCGGGGATTCAGACCGGGGGCTGGCCGGCCGCGTACCAGGCGGCGAGTCGGCTGAGGCCCTCGTCGACACCGACGGCCGGCGTCCACTGGAGGTCGTGCCGGGTGCGGCGCTGGTCGAACCAGTGCGCGGTCGAGAGCTGCTCGGCCAGGAACCGCGTCATGGGCGGCTCGTCGGCGCCCGGGCGCACGGCCCACAGCCTCTCGACGAGCGAGCCCGCCGCCCGGGCGACGCCGGCAGGCACCCGGAGGCGCGGTGCCGGCACCCCGGCCGCCAGACAGATCCCCGCCATGAGGTCGGCGACCGTCCGCGGCTCGCCGTTGGTCAGCACGTAGGCCCGACCGCTGACGGCGTCGACGCGTTCGAGCGCGGCCGCGATGCCGGACGCCGCGTTGTCGACGTAGGTCGAGTCGATCAGGGCCGCCCCGTGGTCGAGCAGCGGCAGGCGCCCCGAGCGGGCCCGATCGACGATGCGCGCCACGAGCTGCGTGTCGCCCGGGCCCCAGACGAGGTGCGGTCGCACGGCCACGACGCGCAGCTCGGCGTCGGCGGCTCGCAGGGCGAGGCGCTCGGCGGCGGCCTTCGTCCGGGCGTAGTGCCCCCGCGCATCGGCGGGCGAGGCCGGGTCGGCGTCGTCTCCGACGATCGAGGAGCCCGAGTGGGCGACCGACGGCGACGAGACGAAGACCAACCGGGGCACCGAGGAGGCGCGCATCGCCTCGATCAGCGACCGCGTGCCGCCGACGTTGACGGCCTCGAAGTCGGCGGGCGCCCCGGCCAGCGAGACCTTGGCCGCGAGGTGGACGACCGCGTCGTGCCCGTCGACGGCGGCGGCGACCGCCGCGGGGTCCGTCATGGAGCCGAGGACGTCGCGCAGCCCCGCGACACCGGAGGGGCGGCGCTGGAACGTCGTGACGTCGTGTCCGGCGTCGGCGATCGCCCGGGCGACGGCGCCGCCGAGCAGTCCGCTGGCCCCGGTGACCAGCACCCTCACGGGCGGCGCATCCGTCCGCCCGAGAGCACGGAGGCGGCCCAGGCGGCGAGGCCCGAGCGGTCGATCTTGCTGTTGTGCCGCACGTCGGTGGGCAGGCCGGGCACGACGAGCACGGCGGCGACGGGGTGACCCGAGGCGGCCTCGACGGCCTCGCGCACGGCCGCGGCGAGCGGCGTCGGGGCGAGACCGGGTCGGCGAGCGGCCGGCGTCGTCTCGGCCACCACGACCACCTGCTGCGTGCCCGCCGGGCCGATGCCGACGACGGCGGCGCGACCGACGCCCTCGACCCGTTCGACCGCCTGCTCGGACGCGACCGGCGTCAGCACGCCCGCGGCCGTGGTGATCACGTGGGGCAGACGCCCCTCGACCCAGAGCCGACCCTGCTCGTCGAGGTGCCCGACGTCGCCGGTGCGGTGCCAGCGGGTGTCGGGCGTCGAGCCGAGCCGACTGGCGCGGTGCGTCAGCCAGAGACGGTCGTAGTGGTCTTCGACGTGCGACGCCGAGACCACGATCTCGCCCGTCACGCCGGGCGTCGCGGCCGGCTCGCCGGAGGCGCGCCCCGCCTCGTCGAGGGCGGCGATCCGCACCGAGGTGGTCGCCCCGGGCAGCCCGACGCAGACTCCGCCCGCGTCGTGCGCGCCGGCGGAGAGCCGGTCGGCGCGATCGGCCGCGGCGGCGCGGACGCCCTCGAGCGTCACGTCGGTGAGCAGCAGCCCCTCGGTCATGCCGTACGGGGTGTGCGGGGTCGCGTTCGGCATCAGCCGTCCGGCCGCGGCCAGCAGCGACTCGGACACGGGCGCCCCGGCCGACAGGAAGGTCTCGACGCCCGACAGCGCCGCCCGGTCGGCGGCGTCGAGCGCACCGGAGGTGGCCACGACGTTCGTCAGAGCGGCGGGCGAGAGGAACACCACGGTCGCGTCGACCGCGGCGGTGGCCGCGGCGACGGCGCGGGCGGTGAGGGTGCGGGGCTTCGTGACGTCCATGTCGGGGGTGACGCTGGTCGCCCCGAGGGCCGGGCCGAGCAGGGCGAACGGCGCGAAACCGGCGACGAGGCCGGTGCCGGGGCCGACGCCGTACTGCGCGGCGAGGGCGTCGCGGAGGGCCGTCAGCTGGCCGTGGCGGTAGACGACGCCCTTAGCGGGCCCGGTCGAGCCCGAGGTGAAGAGGATCGCGGCCTCGGCGTCGCCGGCGGGCGACTCGGGCAGATCGGCGAGGGCCTCGTGCGCCCGTCGACCCAACGCCGCGATCTCCGGCAGCGACGCCTCGACGCCGAGGGCGCGTCTCGTCACCTCGGGGAGGCGCGTGGTCGAGATCACCCGACCGGGCCAGCCCAGGGCGCGGGCCGCGGTGAGTCCGGGCAGCTGCCCGATCACGTGGTCGGGCCAGGCGCCGCGGACGGCCCGGGTGAGGCCCCGCACGCCGAGACCGGCGTCGGCCACGACCACGACGGCGCCGATCCGCAGGCAGGCGTAGAGCACGGCGGTGAGGTCGGCCCCGGGCTGCACCAGCAGCGAGACGCGGTCTCCCGGGCGGACCCCGTGCTTGCGCAGACCCAGCGCGATCTCGTGGACGCGTCGCGACAGGAGGCGCCAGCTGACCGAGCGCGGGCCGTCCGCTCCGGTCGGCACCATCTCGATCAGGGCGGTGTCGGTGCTCTCCGAGAGGGCGTCGAGGTACGACCAGAGCGGACGGTCCTGGGAGGCGGCGGAGACGAGCCGCGCCTCCTCGGCCATGCGTTCGGCCGAAGCGGCCGCCGCTGCGGCGGTCGCCTCGTCGGCACCCGCCCCGAGGGCCTTGTCGGCGGCTGCGGCGCCCGCGGCGCCCGCGCCGTCGAGACGCGAAGGCCGCGACGGGCTCGACGGGCTCGCGGGGGAGTCGCCGATGCTCGAGGCGCCGTCCGTCGAGCCGTCGGGCAGCCGGTCGCCCAGCCAGGTGAGGACGGCCGACGCGTAGTCGACGTCTTCGGCCACGAGGTGGCCGGCGCCCTCGAAGCGGTGCACGTCGGCGTGCGGCAGGCGGTCGACGAGGTCGTCGAGGTACCGGTCGCCGAAGATCGGATCGCGGGGGCCCCAGAGCATCAGGGCGGGCACGTCGAGCTCGCGCACGGCCTCGGCGATCCGGTCGAGCTCGGGTGCGCTCTCGTGATCGTCGTCGACGGGGATGTCGGCGACGAAGCCGCCGATCCCGCCCCGTCGCGCCGCCGTGCGGTAGGGGGCGCGGTAGGCCGCGCGCACGTCGGCGGGCAGCGCGGGGTGCCCGAGCGCGAGGGTGACGTCGACGAACGCGGTCGTGCCGACGGTCGCGCCGCCGAGGACCCCGCGGGCCAGCGCCAGACGGAGGGGAGCGGGGATCGGCGTGCCCTCGGGCTGGTGGATCGCCGTGTTGAGCAGCATGAGGCCGGCGAGCCGCTCGGGGTGGTCGACGGCCCAGCCCATCGAGACGACGCCGCCCCAGTCGTGACCGAGGGTGACCACGGGGCCGTCGAGCTCGAGGGCGTCGGTCAGGTCGCCGAGATCGGCGACGCGGCGGGCCAGCGCGTGCGGCGACCCGGTGCGCTCGGACCAGCCCATGTCGAGCTGGTCGACGGCGACGACGCGCCAGGCGGCCCCGCCCGCGGCCGCGGAGGCGACCGTCGAGGCGACGAGCTCACGCCAGAGGTACGACCAGGTCGGGTTGCCGTGCACGCAGAGGATCGTGCCGACCGGCTCGGCCCCCAGCTCTGCGAGGGCGTCGCCGTTGTCGAGCACATGCCAGCGTCGGGAGGCGCGGTGCGAGCCGAGCCCGTACGGCACGTCGACGAGGCGCGACCAGGCCGGGTCGAGACCGGGGAGGTCGTCGGGGGGCAGCTGGGCGGGCGCCGTCGAACGGGCGGCGCGGGGGAGGCGACTCACCAGGCGAGCTCCATCATCGCGGTGTTGATGCCCGAGCCCACTCCCATCAGCAGGACCCGGTCGCCCCGCGAGAGGGTCTTCGACTCCTCCACCAGGGTGATGGGGATCGATGCCGGTCCGACGTTGCCGAGGGTCGGGTAGGTGAGGGGCACCCGCTTGCGGTCGATGCCGGCCGCCTTGACGAACGCGTTGGTGTGGACGTCGCTCACCTGGTGCATGACGTAGCGGTCCATGCCCTGCCAGTTCCAGTCGGGCTTGGCCTCGCGCCAGGCCGAGACGACGAGCTCCATGCCGCGTTTGAGCAGCGCCTTGGCATCGGTGAACATGCCGTCGACGCTGCCGACGCAGAGGTCGTAGTTCTCGGTCGCCGCGCGCGTGACCCCGCCGAGGATCCTGTGGCCCTCGGGGTGCAGATCGGCGCGCCCGATGACGGCGGCGGCCGCGCCCGAGCCGAGGGTGAGACTGGCGAACTCGCTCATGAAGTCGTCGCGGTCGAAGCCCTCGGTGAGCAGGCGGTCGATCGTGTTGACCTGCACGTCGTCGGCGTCCTCGCCGTCGATGATGACGGCGTAGTCGATCTGGCCGGCGTCGATCAGCTGGGCGGCGAGGGTCATGCCGTTGACGAAGCCCAGGCAGGCGTTCGCGATGTCGAAGTTGGTCGCCGACGACGGCAGGCCGAGGCCGTGGTGCAGGCGCACGGCCACCGAGGGTTCGAGGTGGGGGCGCGTGACGGACGTGTTGATCAGCAGCCCGACCTGATCGGGGCGGACCCCGGCCTCGGCGAGGGCGCGCTTCCCGGCGTCGATGGCGGCCAGGTCGAAGCTCTGGTCGGGCCCCCAGTTGCGGCGCTCGTGGACGCCCGCCACCCTCTGCAGCAGGCCCGTGGGCATCCTCAGGCGCTTGAGCACGGGACGGAGCTTCTCGTCGATGCTCTCGGAGGTGGTGACCCGTTCGGCCATCGTGCTGGCGACCGACAGCAACGCCGCGTTGCTGTGCCGGGTCGTGGCGTTTCCGTTCACCGGAACTCCCTGTCGAATTGTCTGGGTGGGCTGGCGCCGGCGCGGCTGAGCGAGGGGTGCCGATCAGGGCCGGGAGATCGTGGCATCGAATCGATGCATCCTGACGAGTTTACGGCCACCGCCTCTGAGCGGTTGCCAGGTTGCCGGGGCACAGACATGCCGATCGGGGCATGTTCGCGCCTCACGCGCGGGGGTCTCGAGGCAGCCGGACGACCGACCGTCGGTCGCCCCGCGTCCACCAGACGAGATCGGCCACGGCCCAGACGACCGCGCCCACCGCGGCGAGCACGACGACGACCGTCACGACGGTCACCGAGCCGCCGCCGACGAGCAGGGCCGCGACGATGCTGGCGACGACGACCAGTGCGCAGCCGATGGTGAGCACGGGCAGCACGCGTCCGCCGCGCTTCGTCAGCAGCCAGTTCGGCACGTCGGGGTCGACCCGGACGCTCTTCTCACGCATCCCGCCAGGCTATCCCGGCGAGCCCGGTCCGGCCCCGTCGCCCGGGTACGCTCGTCGCATGAGCACCCCGCGCCGGCCCTTCTGGATCCTGACCAAGACCGGCAGCGTGCTCCCGGCCGTGCTCGAGGCGGCGCTCGGCGTCTTCGGCCTCGTGGTGCAGATCGGCACGATGACCTCGGGTCGTCCGGTCGAGCCGGTCGCGTACGTCGTGCTGGTCGTCGCGCTGCTGCTCATCGCGCAGGGTGTCGCCGACCTCGTCTGGTGGTCGCGCGACGACCGGCGGGCGAAGGCGCGCCAGGGCTGACCCGCGTCCGCAGGCGGTGCGTCGCGAGCAGCAGCACGACGACGACGCCCACGCCGACCAGGGTGTCGACGCCCCGCCACACGACCAGCTCGCCGATGTCGACGGGCCCTGCCAGGGCCGACATGCCGAGCGCCATCGGCGTCACGAAGAGCAGCGTCAGGCCGTAGTTGCGCATGACCGCGAGCTCGGCCGCGAACTGGAGCACCCCGAACGCGACGATCAGCCAGGGGGTGCTCGGCTGCAGCGCGAGGAGGCCCGCGGCCACGACGACGCCGGCGAGGGTCCCCAGGAGGCGGTGGCCGGCCCGGACGAGCTGCGTCGCCGTCGCGCTGCCCACGACCGGCACGACGGCCGAGACCATCGCCCAGTAGGGGTTCTCGAAGCCGGCGGCCACGCTGATCAGACCCGCGACGAGCGACGCGAGCAGGCAGATGCCGGCGTGGACGAGGGTGCGGCGACGATCGAGGAGGCGCGGGGCGCGCCTCCTGATCCGTCCCGTCTCCGACGCGAGGGCTCGACGACCGCTCGGCGTGAGGGCCGCGGCGCCGGAGGCGAGCAGCGCGAGCGCGAGGCTCGCCGGCGCGACGACGGCCGCCGCTGCGACCGCGGCGCCGTCGGCGGGCACGAAGGCGCAGACGCCGAGGCCGAAGACGAAGAAGAGCGGCCCCGGCGGGCTCCAGCGGCGGAGGTCGGACACGAGGGAGGCGAGCCCGGCGACGATCGCCACGACGACGACGAGACCGGGGTCGGGGGTGGACAGCGACGAGAGGGCGGCTCCGAGGACGACGCAGGCCACCAGCCCGGCGCCGGCCTCGAGCTGCATCCCCAGGCGCTGGAGGAGGGGCAGACCGCGCCCGAACGCCGAGGCGAAGGCCCCGAAGGTGGCGTAGGGAGCCCACTCGAGGTGCCCGAGCAGCGCGAGCACGACGAGGGGCGCCACGACCGAGACGGCCACGCGGGCCGCCGGCAGGTGCGCCGAGTCGTGCGGACCGAGGCGGAACAGGTCGGCCGGGCGGGGGAGGATGCGGCTCGGGGCGGTGTCGGTCATGGGGTCCTCTCGCGAGCGTCCGTCGTGCGCTCGTCGTCGAGGTGCTTCACGGGTGAATCATCGGTCGAGAAGTAGTTTACCTGTGAACGATCGCTATGATCGCGGGATGCGCGACGCCATGGACCACGTCCACGACCAGTGGAGAGGGCTCCGCCCCGATCTCGACGTCGAGGCGATCCTCGTGGTGGGGCGGATCACCCGCATCGCGCGGATCGTCCAGCGGCAGAGCGACGAGCTCCTCCGGGCGCACGGCATCAGCCGGGCCGACTTCGACCTGCTCGCGGCCCTCGTCCGCCGCGACGTCCCGTCCTCCCCGACGCAGCTCGCCGACGAGACCCTGCTCTCGCCGCCGGCGATCACGAAGCGCATCCGGGTGCTGACGACCGCGGGTCTCGTCGGCCGCCTCGACAATCCCGACGATCAGCGCGGCTACTTCGTCATCCCGACGGCGGCCGGGCGGAGCGTGCTCGACGCCGCGCTCGGACCGCAGCTCGCCGCCGAGAGGGCCCTGCTGGCAGACCTCGGGCCCGAGGCCCGCGCCCTGCTGGGCGACGGGCTCCGGGCCCTCCTGGTGGATCTCGAGTCGGGTCAGCGGCGCATGGTGACCGGCTTGGACCAGCGCGACGCCGACGTGTAGCCGGGCTTCGAGCCGGTGACCTTGACGCCGATGCGGTGACCGGCGTCGGAGGCCTTCGTGCGGTACGTGGTGCCCGTCGCGCCCTTGATCCACGACCCGTCGCGGGTCCACTGGAACGTCCACTTCGTGCCCGTGGTCCAGGTGCCGCGCTGGGCGGTCAGCGTGCTCCCGGCCTTGGTCGAGCCCTTCACGCCCGGGGTGCCGGCGGTGAGGGTCAGCGG
>Ga0265797_10002072_pt1 | contig 34475 bp, 33 predicted proteins | sample P2T30metagenome_FD_192433 | JGI IMG/M metagenome (GOLD analysis project Ga0265797, IMG submission 192433) | Plant litter microbial communities from East Loma Ridge, Irvine, California - P2 T30 | ecosystem: Environmental > Terrestrial > Plant litter > Unclassified | place: USA: California...
GCGTCGGGATCCTGCACGCCATGTTCCAACTGTCGTTCAGCGTGCTGCTCTACTCGGCGTACCTGCGGTCGATCCCGGTCGAACTCGAGGAGAGCGCCCGCATCGACGGGGCGTCCACGTGGCAGATCTTCTGGCGGATCATCCTGCCGCTCCTCGGCCCGATGAACGCGACGGTCGGCATCTTCGCGTTCCTGGCATCGTGGAACGACTTCATGATGCCGTCGCTCATCACGGCGGATCCGGGGTTGCAGACCCTGCCCGTGGTGCAGAACATCTTCCAGAGTCAGTTCGGCACCAACTACAACGTCGCCTTCGCCTCGTACCTGATGGCGATGGCGCCCACGATCATCGTCTACCTGTTCGCGCAGCGCTGGGTCATCAGCGGCGTGACGCAGGGCGCGGTCAAGAGCTGAGAGGCACCACGTGAGCAGCAGCACCACCGGCACCACCGGCGCCGTCCTTCCCACCATCCGTCCGTTCCCGGGTTCGGACCCGGTCGCCGACCCCGCAGCCGTCGTCACCGGCGACCACTGGCGCATCACCGTGCTCGACGCCGGGGCGTTCCGCGTCGAGTGGAGCGACGACGGCGGGTTCGAGGACCGCGCATCGACCTTCGCGATGCGCCGCCGCCTGCCCGTGCCGGCCTTCACCGTGGAGCGGACGGTCGCCGCCGACGGCACCGGCACCGGCACCGCCGCCGGCGTCGTCGTCACCACGGACCGCGCCCGCCTGCGCTACGACGGCCGTCCCTTCAGCCCGAGCGGCCTGGTCGTCGAGACCACCGGTCCGGACGCCAACCGCTGGCGCTGGGGGCAGGAGCCGCGCGACCTCGGCGGCACCGGCCGCACCCTCGACGACGTCGACGGCCGGATGCCGCTCGAGCCGGGGATCCTGGCGCGCGACGGCATCACCGCGCTCGACGACAGCGAGTCGTTCCTGTTCGCCGACGACGGCTGGATCGGCACGCGGATCCCCGGGCGCCGCGACCTCACGGTCTTCGCGTACGGCCGCGACTACGACGCCGCACTCCGCACGTACCACGCCGTCTCCGGCCCGCCGTCGCGGATGCCGCGGTGGGCACTCGGCAACTGGTGGAGCCGGTACCACCCGTACAGCAACACCTCGTACCTCGAGCTGCTGGACCGCTTCGCCGACGAACACCTGCCCTTCTCGGTCGCCGTCATCGACATGGACTGGCACCGGGTGGACTCGGTCCCGCCGCGCTTCGGCAACGGCTGGACGGGGTACTCCTGGGAGCCGTCGCTGTTCCCGGACCCCGAGGCCTTCCTCGCCGAGCTGCACCGCCGGGGGATGCGCACGACGCTGAACCTGCACCCGGCCGACGGCGTGCGGGCGTTCGAGGACGCCTACCCCGCGGTGGCGCGGGCGATGGGCGTCGACCCGGAGACCGAGCAGCCGATCCCGTTCGACCCGACGGACCGGCGGTTCCTGCAGGCCTACTTCGAGCAGCTGCACCGCCCGCTCGAGGAGCAGGGAGTCGACTTCTGGTGGATCGACTGGCAGCAGGGCCGTGAGACCGGGTTGCCCGGGGTCGATCCGCTGTGGCTGCTCAACCACTTCCACCTGCTCGACTCGGCGCGACACGCGGCGTCGAGCGACGCAACCGCCGACACGACCGCGGACACAGACACAGACACAGACACAGACACAGACACAGACACAGACACAGACACAGACACAGACACAACCGCGGTCCCGGCGCCCGTCGACGGCATGACCTTCTCGCGCTACGCCGGCCCCGGCAGCCACCGGTACGCCGTCGGGTTCTCCGGTGACGCCGTCGTCTCGTGGGCGTCCCTGGCGTTCCAGCCCGAGTTCACCGCCACCGCCGCGAACATCGGCTACCCCTGGTGGAGCCACGACATCGGCGGCCACACCCGCGGCGTCCGCGACGACGAGCTCGCCACCCGCTGGGTGCAGTTCGGGGTGTTCTCGCCGATCATGCGCCTGCACTCGGCCAACAACCCGTTCATCCGCAAGGAGCCGTGGGTGTTCCCGGCCGAGGCCCGCGCCGCGATGGGCGAGGCGCTCCGCTTCCGCCACCGCCTGGTGCCGTACCTGCACACGATGAACCACGGCACGGCCGAGGGCACCGCGCTGGTCCGGCCGCTCTACCACCTGGAGCCGCGCCGCGACGAGGCGTACCGGGTGCCGAACACCTACGCGTTCGGTTCGGAGCTGCTCGTCGCCCCGATCGTGGCGCCGCGCGACCCGGTCAGCCGGCACGGGGTCGCCCGGGCCTGGCTGCCGCCGGGCACCTGGACCGACGTCTTCACCGGCACGGTGTACGCGGGTGACCGGTTCGTCGACCTGCACCGCACGCTCGACACGGTGCCGGTCCTGCTGCGCGCCGGAGGGATCCTGCCACTCGCGGCGGAGGACCAGCTCGACGCAACCGTCAACCCGACGGCGTTCGAGGTCCTCGTCGCACCGGGTGCGGCGGGTGACTTCACCCTGGTCGAGGACCACGAGGGCGAGGGCAGCCGCACCGCCCGGACCCGTCTGACCTGGGACCCAGAGCACGCCGAGTTCCGGGTGCACGCCACCACCGGAGCCCTCGATGTCGTCCCCGCCCACCGCGACTGGCGGATCACGTTCCTCGCCGCACCGGCCGACGGGCAACCGACATCGGCACGCTGGGCCGACCGGTTCTCGGTCGACGTGTCCGTCGACTCGGCGTCGGGCGGATCGGTCACGCTGGTCGGCGCTCCGGTCGTCGGTGTCGACGCGCGGGAGGCCGTGCGGCGGGTCCTCGAGGGCGCGCAGGCCGGCAACCCGGAGAAGCTCGAGGCGTGGGAGGTCGTGGCGAAGGACCTGCCGCGTGCGGACCGCATCGTCGAGCTCGGCACCGTCGGGCTGCCCGACGCCCTGCGGGACGTCGTCGTCGAGCTGCTCGGCAGCGTGCACCCGGGGGATTCGGGTCCCGCAGGCCGCTGACGGCCCGCGACGGGGGAATTGCGGACGGGCGCGGCACGCTCAGCGGTGTCGCGCCAGCGACACGCGGGCCGCGCCGACCGAGCCTGCGAGGGAGGGGTGGCGGGCCCGCCACGTGACCTGGGGTCGGCCACACTCCGGACGGGAGGCCCGTGGCGGCACCGCCACGGGCCTCCAGTCCGCCCTTCACGCGCCCTGGTGCGCCGCCCGGTCGGACGTGCCGTCCGCGTACGGCGCGCTCTCGCCGACGAGCAGGCGGTGGCCGACCGTGACCAGTCGGCCTGGCACGTCGGAGCCGTCCATCCGCTCGACGAGCAGGTCGAGCGCGGTGTCGGCGAGGGCGACCGTGTCGGGCGCGACGGAGGTCAGGCTCGGCACCAGGCTCGACCCGAGGCCGACCGCGTCCCACCCGACGACGGCGACGTCGCCGGGGGCGTCCAGGCCGCGCAGGCGCATCGCCCTGAGCGCCCCGAGTGCGGCCAGGTCGTCGCGGCAGAGCAGACCGTCGACGCGGAGTCCGGCGTCGAGCGCGGCGCCGAAGGCGACCTCGGCACCGGCGGCGTCACCGACCTCGCGGGGGACCAGCAGCGCGTCGTCGAGCGACAGGCCCGCGGCGACGAGTCCGGCGCGGTAGCCGTCCAGACGCAGTCCGGACGTGCGCGACGACGGGCCGGTCTCGTGCCCGAAGAACCCGATGCGGCGGCAGCCGAGCGCCACGAGGTGTGCGACGGCCTCGGAGGCGGCCCCGGCGTTGTCGATGACGACCTGGTCGGCGTGCGGGGGCCGGACGTCCTCGCCGAGGAACACCACGGCGGTGTCGCCGCGGATCCGGTCGATCGCCTCGGGCGTGAGCACCTGCGGGTGGATCACGACCCCGTCGACCACACCGGCCTCGCGTCCCCGCACCGCCGAGCGTTCACCGTCGGGGTCGCCGCCGGTCTCCTCGAGCAGGAGCTGGTAGCCGCGGTCGGCGCACACCCGCGAGAACACGTGGGCCAGTTCGGCGAAGTACGGACGCCGCAGGTCGGGGAACGCGAAGGCGAGCATGTTCGAGCGTCCGGTCGCCAGGGACCGGCCCGAGACGTTCGGACGGTACCCGAGCTCGTCGATGGCGGCCTGCACCCGGCTGCGCATCGGGTCGCTGACGTGCTGGTAGCCACGGACGACGTTGGACACGGTCTTCATCGAGACGCCGGCGTGCGCGGCGACGTCCTGCAGCGTGACCTTGCCCATCCGCTCACCGTAGCGGGCGGAGGGGCACCGGACCCGGGGGACGGGCCGGGCTCGTTACGGGACGAGTCGGCGCTGCACGATCGCGCGGGCGACCTCGGAGAGCGGCTCGTGGTGCTCGAGCGCGTACCCACGGATCACCGCGAAGGCGTCCTCGATCGAGACGCCGCGCAGGTACGACACGACGCCCTTGGCCTGCTCGATGACCTCGCGTGACCCGATGGTCCGCTGCAGCTGCGCGCGGACGACCTCGTGCTCGCGCAGCGACCGTTCGTGCAGGATGCCGATCGTGGCCACGTCCGCCAGGGCCCGGGCGACGCGCAGGTCCGACTCCGCGAGGGCACCGACGCCGGCCCCGAACAGGTTGAGCGTGCCGATGACGTTGCTCCCCAGCCGGAGCGGGACGGCGTGCACGGAGCGGAACCCGAGCGCGAGCGCACCCGTGCGGAACATCGCCCACTCCGCCGGGGCGACCTCGATGTCCGGGCACGTCACGACCCGTCCGGTCGCGAACGAGGTCATGCAGGGGCCGGCCTCGGCGTCGAGCTGCAGCACCTCGACGAGCCGGGTCGCCTCGGAGGTGGAGGCCACGACCTCGAGCTCCTGGTCGTCGTTCGCCAGCAGGATGCCGGCGGCGTCGATGCCGAGCACGTCGGCGCACGTCTCGACCAGGGTCTGCAGCAGTTCCACGACGTCGTAGGCGTCCACCAGGGTGTCGGCGAGCGACGTGAACGTCTCGAGGATCCGGGCTTCTCTGCCTGCCGTCGTCACTGGACCTCCTCGATCAGGTCGCCTCGCTTCTCGAACCGGACCGTGCCGTCGAGGATCTCCTCCGCCACCCGCCCCATCGTCGTCCGGCGGGCGAAGGCGTGGCCCTGCAGCAGCAGGTAGGCGTCCTCGGGGCTGATGTCGAGCTGCGCGAGCACGACCCCGGTGGCCTGGTGCACCACGCGCCGCGACGACGGGCTCCGATCGAGCAGGGCGTCGTCCTCGTCCGCGATGGAGCGCAGCGCCCGGCGCAGGACCCGGCGGCTGACGGCCGAGGCGAGGGTCATGGCCTGCCGCACGGTGTCGTCCTCGATCGTCGCGGGCTCCGGCACGTACACGTCGATCGCGCCGAGCGGGAACGGCCCGAAGGCGACCGGGAACGCGAAGACCGCGCCGACGGGTTCGCTCCGGACGGCATCGTTGAAGGCAGGCCACGCGGCGTTCGGACGCTGCACGAGATCCGTCTCCAGCACTGGAGCATCGGTCGCGAGCGCGGTCCAGCACGGTCCCTCGGACAGGTCGAGCTGGATCTCGTCGATCCGGCTGGCGACCTCGTCGGTCGCGGACACGGTCTCGCTCGGGCACAGGTCACCGAAGGTCGAGATCGAGACACCGCCCATCGGCAGCGCGAGCGCGAACGGCCGACTGAGTTCGTCATCGGCGATCTCCGCCGACCGGAGCGCACGGAGTGCACGCTCGAATGCGTCATCCATGGGCGCCTTCCCTGCCGTCTCTCGATCCTACGCGCTGGTCGGTGTCGGACGATCCGGACGGCGCAGGCACGTTCGGCGGTGGGCCGGCGCGCCAGGCCGGCAGCTCTGCGGGCGGGTACGACCCCTGCTCGTCCTGCACCCGGAGCATCGCGTCCAGGGCCACCAGCGTCACGCCGGAGGTCTCACGCACCACCGTCCGCACCGCGTTGCCGAGCAGGAACGCCATCAGGTCCTCGCTGCCGCCGTCCGGCCGGTAGTCCCGCCACGGACCGGCGCCGGCGCGTTGCAGGGCACCGGCGAGCACCGCCTTCGCGTCGTCGACGTCGACCTCGCAGTCGAGCACCAGGCGGAAGCGCCGCTGGTTCCGGTCCGACAGGCTCGGTGCGCCGTCCTCGTCGTCCTCGGGAACGAAGGACCGCAGCGCCGACGAGGGCGCGATGCCGTACGCCGCACGGAACGCCGCAGCCATCCGGCCCGCGTTGCTGAACTGCCAGCGTTCGGCGATCTCCGCGATCGTCCGCCGGTCCGGCGCACCGGAGGCTTCCTGCAGGTCGCGACGGACACCCTCCAGGCGCACGGCGCGCAGGAAGGTTCCCGGGGACTGCCCGATCTCGGCCTGGAACCGCTTCTGCAGGCTCCGCGGCGACAGCTGCACGGCCGCGGCGACGTCGGCGACGGTGATGTGGGTCGCAGCCTGCTCGTGGACGAACCGCATCGCATCCCGGACCGCACGCGAGAGTCGGGGCGGGCCGTCCTGGGTCGCGCTGCTCCCGTCGCTCATACGCCGACCGTACGGGACCCGCCGATGGCGCGCTCCCAGGGCACCGATCGAGGCGACGGATGATCCACCTTGCGCGGCACGAAGTCAACCCCTGACATGACCGGAATCGTCCTGTCGATACTGAAAGTGTCTCGTGCATCGCGGTCGAAGCGATGCGCCACATCGAACCGACAGGGAGGGCGCGATGGGACACCGCCAGGGATCCACGACCGTGATGACCGAGGCCGCCGTCTGGCAGCAGGTCGTCCACACCGATCGGATCCGTGCGCTCGCCGCGACGGACCCGACGGACATCCGCGTCCAGCCGGTCGACGCCGGGTGCTGGCGGGTGGTCGACGCCGCAGCTGCATGGGGGGACCCCGACATGCTCCTCGGCTTCATCGAGCGCACGGTGGACGGTTTCGACTGCACGCTCTTGGCGGCGCTGCACGAGCACGACCGGCGAGCGAGCCTGCAGGACGCCCGCGCCTGGTTCGAACACCGCTGCGGACAGCGCTTCGACGAGGCACCGTGCTGACCGCGGTCCACGGGACCGACGCCGCCCGGACCGTCACCGCGAGGATCGACGCGCAGCGACGCCGCACCGAACGATCCGGTACCGACCGGGCCTTCGCCGCACGCGTGCTCGCCCAGGCCGGGCACGGCCGTGACGTGCGCTTCGACGTCGAGGACGACGCCTTCCGGCTGCCGTTCCGGTTCCGCTACCGGACCCGACGGGACGGTTGCGTGAGCCTCGTCACCGCGTCGGCGACCTCCGGCTTCTCCGGGGTCTTCGAGCCCATCGACCGCATCGTCGTCGGGTGGTCGAGCACCGGAGGTGTCCACATCGCCGTCGAGGACGGCGTCGTCCTCGAGACCCGCCCGGGCACGCCCGTCCTGATGCCGACGTCCGGGGAGTTCTCGGTGCGCGCCCCGAAGGGCACGCTGCAGCTCGTGAGCATCGACCGGTCGCTCCTCGACCAGGTGCGCTCGTCGCTGGGAGCAGCGTCCGAACTGCCGACGCGGGGTGCCGAGCCCGCCGTCGCCGCCCTCGAACACCTGCGCCGGTGCGTCGAGCAGGTGGCCGTCACCGCGACGCGGGACGGGTTCACCTCCGGTGCCCGGACCGGTGCGCAGGTCGCACTGGTCGAGGCCGTACTCGGAGCCTTCGGGGTCCGGACGCCCGCGGTCCTCCGCCGTGCGGTGACGCCGTCGACGGTCGAGCTCGCCGAGGCGTACCTGGACGGACACTGCGATCGGACGTTGTGCCTCGCCGACATCTGCGACGCCGTCGGCGTGAGTCCGCGGACCCTGCAGACGGCGTTCATGCGGGAGCACGGTGTCTCACCGATGACGTTCCTGCTGCGGATGCGGCTCGACCGGGTGCACGCTGTGCTGGAGTCCAGCAGCCGGCAGGAGACGAGTGTGAGCGAGGCTGCGATGGCCTGGGGCTTCCGGCACCTGGGGCGGTTCTCGGGGACGTACTTCCGCCGGTTCGGGGAGTACCCGGGGCAGACGTTGCGTGCATCGTCCGGTCGGTGCGCGGACGGTCCGGAGCGCCACGCGGGCTGAGTTCGTGCATCGCGCAACGTGTTCTGGACACCACGGTGAACACGCAACTTCGGCCCCTAGGGTCGCCGCAAGCGCAATCGCGTGAACTCCCTCGAACCGGTTGAAGGACCGATCCGTACCGGAAGGCGGTCCACATGACCACCACTCCGCTCGCTCCGGGTTACACCCGCACTCGTCCCGCTACGGGGGCTCGCAAGGGCACCTCGACCTACTCCGCGCTCCTGGCGCAGGTGAAGGAGAACGGCCTCCTGCGCCGTCGTACCGGTTTCTACTGGGCACTGTTCGGCGCACTCGTCGGCAGCCTCGCCCTCACCTGGGTCGCGTTCGCGTTCCTGGGTGACTCGTGGTTCCAGCTCATCGTGGCCGGTGCGCTGGGCGTGCTGTTCACGCAGTTCGCGTTCCTGTCGCACGAAGCCGCGCACCGTCAGGTGTTCGAGTCCCAGAAGTGGAACGACCGCGCGGGCCGCTGGCTCGGCACGTTCCTCGTGGGCCTCAGCTACTCGTGGTGGATGAACAAGCACACCCGCCACCACGGCAACCCGAACACCGTCGGCAAGGACCCCGACATCGCCCCCGACGGCATCCGCTTCCTGCCGGAGGACGCCGCCGCCGTCAAGGGCGGCGCCATGAAGACCTTCATGCGCTTCCAGGGATGGCTGTTCTTCCCCCTCCTCACGCTCGAGGGCCTGAACCTGCACCGCTACGCCGTGATGTCGATCGTCACCGGCAACGGCACCAAGGCCGACAAGAAGCACCGCCTCATCGAGGGCGCCCTGCTCGTGGCGCGGTTCGCGATCTACCTGACGGTGGTGTTCTGGTTCCTGCCGTTCGGGATGGCGTGTGCGTTCCTCGGGGTGCAGCTGGCCGTGTTCGGCGTGATGATGGGTGCCTCGTTCGCCCCGAACCACAAGGGCATGCCGACCATCGCCCACGACGCGAAGGTCGACTTCTTCTCCCGCCAGGTGCGCACCTCGCGCAACATCCGTGGCGGATGGTGGGTGTCGTTCCTGATGGGCGGGCTGAACTACCAGGTCGAGCACCACCTGTTCCCGTCGATGCCGCGTCCGGCGCTGAAGCAGGCCCGCCTGCTCGTGCGTGACCACTGCGACACCCTCGACGTTCCGTACACCGAGACCACGCTGCTGCGCTCGTACGGCATCGTCGTCCGGTACCTCAACCGCGTCGGCCTCGCCGCCCGCGACCCCTTCGCGTGCCCCATGGTCGCGCAGCTGCGCATCCACTGACGCCGTGCTGACCGCCATGCCCACGGGCACCGTCAAGTGGTTCGACCACAGCAAGGGGTTCGGCTTCATCCACCCCGACGACGGGTCCCAAGACCTGTTCGCGCACTTCTCCAGCATCGTCGCGGCGACAGGCTCCCGGCCGCTCGCCCAGGACGACCACGTGCAGTACGAGATCGGGCCCGGCAAGAAGGGTCCGCAGGCGGACAACATCTCGATCATCCGCTGATCGGCACCGCCAACGAGCAACGCCCCGACCGGTCCGGTCGGGGCGTTGCTCGTTGCGCGGACGTGGCCGCGGACGTGGCCGCGGCCGCGGCCGCGGCCGACCGAGTCTCGCCCTGCCGGACAGACCGCGTGTCCCGGCACCCGCAACCTGTCCGCGGAACCGAGTCTCGGCAGGCGCCCCTGCCCCGCGCACCACATGACGGACGGGAGGGCCGGTGCCAGCTGGCACCGTCCCTCCCGGCACGGCCGTCGTGCCGCTGGCGCGTGACGCCGGAACCGGCGGGTGGGGCTCACCTCCCGTCCGCCTGTGCGCAGTCCACGGCTGCGGGCTGGGCTGTCTTTCGCGCTGAGCGACAGTCCACGCGAACGTGAGCACGTGAGGTGTCGCCCAGCCCATGACGACGGCGGCCGCCGGCCCGGCGTCCGCACATGACGGACGGGAGGCCCGGTGCCAGCTGGCACTGGGCCTCCCGTCCGTCGTGTGCGTACGCTCTTTCCCATCGCGCGCGCGTTGGTTCGCAAGAACGGGCGTACCTGGTCGAAAGAACTCGCCAGGTACGCCCGATTCCGCCAGGTACGCCCGGTTCCGCTGGGTACACGCGGTCCCACCAGGTACGCCCGGCTACGCCGGTTCCACCCGACGCACGACGCACGACGCACGACGCAAGTCGGCCCGGACCGCGCTGCTGCGTGGTCCGGGCCGACTGGTGGTGCGGGGTGTTACTTGATCTGGGCGGTGATGGTGGCGGTGCCGACGAGGAGGCCGCGCTTGACGGCGTCGGTGCCGAAGGTCTTGTTCAGCAGGCCGGCGGCGTCTTCGCTGATGTGGACGGTGGTGCCGGTGAGGATGGCGTTGTCGCCCTCGAGCTGGAGGGGCTTGAGGGAGCCGCCGTGCAGCTCGAACAGGAACGCGTTGGCCGCGGCGACCTTGCCGTTGACGAGGACGTCGCCGTAGAGCTTGGACGAGCCGGGGTTCACGACGAAGTTCTCCAGCGTGACGGTGGTGTCGCCGGCCTTCAGGGTCAGCCCCGAGTCGTCGTGGTTCAGCAGGCCCTGCACGTACGGGCGGTAGTTGCCATCGGGCGACCAGTAAGTGACCGACCCGGCGGTGATCGGGAACGACACCGACCCGTCAGCCAGGGTCGCGTCACCGGAGACGCCGGGGGTGAGCTTCAGGGCGGTGAGGGCGTCGGTGAAGCCGGAGTCGAGCTTCACGGCGGTGGAGCCACCGAGGACCTCGGGGACCGAGGCGACGGGTGCGGGGATCTTCGACTCGGACGACGAGGACACCGTGTGCACGTTCGGGGTCGCGGCCTGGGCGGAGGAGATCCCGAACGCGGCACCGCCGAGGACGAGGGCGCCGGTCGTGGCGAGGGTGATGGAGGTCTTGAGGCTCTTACGCATCGTGATCAGTCCTTTGCTGTTGTCGCGCTCGGCGCGGCTGCTGTGTGCGCGCCGAACACACCCTTGGATGGGGTGGAGAACCAGCGATGTGCGGCTGGTGAGCGCTCCGGGTGTTTCCCGGTCGTTGCAGGTGATTCGGCGTCGTCCGCCAGTCGGATTGGAACGAGTTCTCCGGGCCTGCCACCCCTAGGCTCGGGTCATGCGGGGAACGACGATCCGACCGACCACGGAGGACGACTGGGAGTCCGTGCGGGCACTGCGCCTGGAGATGCTCCGGGACACCCCGAAGGCCTACGGGGAGCGGCTCGCCGACGCGGAGCGGCTGCAGGAGCGTGACTGGCGTCGACGCGGCCGCCGCGAGCACGACGTCGGCGGGACGACCCTCGCAGCGATCGGTGCCGACGGCCGGTGGCTCGGGACGATGGGGGTGTTCGTCCCCGGCCCCCGGGTCGGGCCGCTCCTGGTCGGCGTCTACGTCGCGCCGTCGCACCGGGGTCGTACCGCCGGTGTCGCCGATGCGCTGCTCGACGAGATCGAGGTGTGGGCGGCTGCGCACGGGTCGGCCCTGCGGCTGCACGTGCACGAGGGGAACACCCGTGCGCAGGCCTTCTACGCCCGACGTGGCTACGAGCCGACGGGTGCGACCGAGGCGTACGTGCTCGATCCGAGCGAACTCGAGGTCGAGATGATCCGGCAGCTGCGGGGATCGCTGTGAGCGGCGGGACGGCCGGAGCCGCCGGGCCCGTCGTGCGGTGGCTGCTGTCCGACGTCGGCGGCGTCCTCGAGCTCGTCGACGACGCCGCCTGGCCCGGAAGCTTCCGGGCCCGGTGGGCCGAGCGTCTCGGGATGACGACGGACGACTTCTCCGCTCGCCTCGTCGCAGCGGACCTGCCCGACGCTTCCCGCCAGACCGGCGTCGTCGACCGCTACTGGGGTGCGATCGGTACGGCGCTCGGGCTGGGGGCCGACCAGCTCGCCGTCATGCGGGCCGACTTCTGGGATGCGTACTGCGGAACCCTGAACCAGCCGTTGTACGACTTCCTCGCCGGACTCCGCGGCACGATCGGCCTCGCGATCCTGTCGAACTCGGGCGATGGTGCTCGAGAGGAAGAGGAGCGGCGCTTCCGGTTCTCGGCGGTGTTCGACCCGATCTGCTACTCCCACGAGATCGGTGTGAACAAGCCCGACGCCGAGGCGTTCCGCATCACGCTCGAGCGCTTGGGGGCGGACCCGGACGAGGTGTTCTTCGTGGACGACGTGCCCGAGAACATCGAGGCCGCACGTGCGCTCGGCATCGGGGCGCACTTGCACGTCGACACCGACGAGACGATCCGGGTGCTCGAGGCGGTCGTGCGGGGGAGCGGTCAGCAGTGACCGTCGGCATCGTGTTCTTCGACGTCGACGGAACCCTCGTCAGCCCCGGTTCCAGCAGCAGTTTCCTGGCCGCCCGGTTCGGGCACCAGGACGCGCTCGACGATGCAGAAGCCCGCTACGCCGACGGCGGTCTCACCAACCAGCAGGTCAGTGAGGTCGACGCACGTGGGTGGCGTGGCACGTCCGTCGCGACGGTCGACCGGTGGCTCGACGGCCTGCCGGTGTTGCCCGGAACCGAGACCGTCGTCGCGTGGTGCCGTGCCCACGACGTCGAACCCGTGCTCGCGTCGCTCGCGTGGCAGCCCGTGACCCGTTCCATCGCGCGGCGGTTCGGGTTCGTCCCGAACGGCGGGCCACGCGTGGGCGAGCACGGCGGCGTCCACAACGGCACCGTCGCCGAGCACTTCGACGAGTTCGACAAGCGGGACCGGGCGCTCGCGCTCGCTCGTGACCTCGGTGTACCGATCGAACACTGCTGCGCCGTCGGGGACAGCCGCTCGGACATCCCGCTGTTCCAGGCGCTCCCCAGTGCGTTGGCGCTCAATGCGAGTCCGACGGCACGCGCGGCCGCGAGTGACGTGATCGACGCGGATGACCTCTCGAGCATCATCTCCTGGCTCGACCGCTGGCTCCGGGGACTCGCCTGATCGATCGGCTCCGAGCCGGATGCGGCATGATCGGTCCGTGTCTTCTGTGAACCCGACCGACGCGTACCGTGCCGCCCGCGATCAGCTCCTCGCCGCGGACTCTCCCGAAGCGGCACGAGCCGGGTTCCGCTGGCCGGACGTCGGCGACACCTTCAACTGGGCGACCGACTGGTTCGACGTCATCGCGACCGACAACAGCCGCACGGCGCTCTGGATCGTCGAGGAGGACGGTCGAGAACAGCGGTTCAGCTACGCCGAGATGGCCGCCCGGTCCGATCGGCTCGCCGCGCGTCTGCACGGCTTCGGTGTCCAGCAGGGCGACCACGTCCTCGTCATGCTCGGCAACCAGCTCGAGCTCTGGGAGACCATGCTCGCCGTGATCAAGCTCGGTGCAGTCATCCTGCCGACGTCGACCATGCTCGACACCGCCGACCTGCAGGACCGCGTCGACCGGGGTTCGGTGGCGCACGTCGTCACGAACCGGAGCGAGACGCACAAGTACGACGACGTCCGCGGGCCCTTCACGCGCATCGTGATCGGCGGTCCCGCCGACGGGTGGACGGAGTACCCGAGCGACCTGGGCGAGCCCGCTCCCACCGACGAGGTCCGTCCCCACGTCGTCACCCGCACGACCGACCCGTGCCTGGTCTACTTCACATCCGGCACGACGTCGAAGCCGAAGATGGTCGTGCACACCCAGACGTCGTACCCGGTCGGGCACCTCAGCACGATGTACTGGCTCGGCGTCCGGCCCGGTGACGTGCACCTGACGATCAGCTCGCCCGGGTGGGGCAAGCACGCCTGGAGTTGCTTCTTCGCGCCGTGGATCGCGGAGGCAACCGTGTTCATCCACAACACCGCGCGCTTCGACCCCGCCGCACTCCTCGCGCAGCTCGAGCGGGCCGAGGTCAACACGTTCTGCGCGCCGCCGACCGCGTGGCGGATGATGCTGCAGTCCGACCTCGGCGTGAAGCCGCGCGCGCTCCGCGAGCTCATCTCGGCCGGCGAGCCGCTCAACCCCGAGGTCATCGGCCGGGTCGAAGCGGCGTGGGGGCTCACCATCCGCGACGGCTACGGGCAGACCGAGACCACGGCGATCATCGGCAACGCCCCGGGCGCCGCCGTGACGCCCGGCGCGATGGGCAAGCCGCTCCCCGGCGTGACCGTGACGCTGCTCGACCCCGTCACCGGCGAGCCTGGCGACGAGGGTGAGGTCTGCCTCGACCTCACCGAGCGGCCCGTCAACCTGATGGCCGAGTACCTCGGCGATCCCGACCGCACGGCATCGTCGATGCGCGACGGCTTCTTCCACACCGGCGACATCGCCGTCCGCGACGCCGACGGCGAGCTGACCTTCATCGGCCGCACGGACGACGTCTTCAAGTCCTCGGACTACAAGGTGTCGCCGTTCGAGGTGGAGAGCGCCCTGCTGGAGCACCCGGCCGTGGCCGAGAGCGCGGTCGTCCCGGCCCCTGACGACGCCCGTCTGAACGTCGTCAAGGCGTACGTCACGTTGGCCACCGGATGGGAGGCGTCGGCCGAGACCGCCAGGCAGGTCCTGGAGTACGCACGCACGGCTCTCCCCGCCTACGCGCGCGTCCGCCGCGTCGAGTTCGCGGAGCTCCCGAAGACCATCTCGGGCAAGATCCGCCGCGTGGAGCTGCGGGAGCGCGAGGAGCAGTCGGTGAGCAACGGCACGCGCGCCGAAGGCGAGTGGCGCGACGACGAGTTCCCCGGCCTCCGAGCACCCCGCCCGCAGGCCCCGCCCGCTGCCGGCTGACCGGCTGACGGAGATCACCGATGGTCGTCGTACTGCGCCCGTGGTCGCTCGACGACGCGGCTGCGCTCTTCGCCGCCAGTCGGTCGGACCCGGACCTCGCGACGCAGTTCCCGGACGTCGGGCTCGGTGACGAGGAGCAGGCCCGCACACACATCAGGGCTGCCCTGCGGTTCGACGAGCGGGCGAGGAACTGGGCGATCGTGGAGGACGGAGTCGCGGTCGGCAACGTCGGACTCGCGGCGATCGAGTTCCGACACGCCACGGCTTGGGCGCACTACTGGTTGGCGGCCGATGCTCGCGGCCGTGGGTTCGCCGCTCGTGCGTTGACGAGTGTGTCGACCTGGGCGTTCGATGCCGGGCTCTTCCGCCTCGAACTCGGACACCGCTCGAACAACCCGGCGTCGTGTCGGGTCGCCACGATCGCCGGGTTCCGCGCGGAGGGCGTCGAACGGCAGAAGCTCCGGTACGGCTCCGAGCGATTCGACGTGGAGACGCACGCCCGACTGGCGACCGATCCGGTGCCGGACCTGCCCGGTTTCGAGGTCCGGACGACGTCCTGACGGCTGCCCCGGTCAGTCCTAGGCTCGACACGTGGAACTGATCAAGGACGTCACCCGCGGCGACTGGTTGCTGGCCCGGGCCGGCGCGTTCACCACGTTCGGCGGCGTCGCGGGCACCGGCTTCGAGGCGTACGCCCGGATCCTGCACCCGCTCCGAGCGGATCGCGAAGACCGTACGACCGTGGACGAGCACGACGAGCACCCGGTCCTCGAGTCGGCCGAGTGGCGCTGGGCCGACGTCGCCGAGCGCACCCATCGGACGATCGACCCGCTCGTGTCGTGGCAGACGCTCAGCGGTCGGGACGACGAGTCGGACCTGCCCTTCGAGGACGGCTGGGTCGTCCATCCACCCGAAGAGGGTTGGTACGAGCCGTCGCAACTCGCCGCGCTCACCGGGCTCCTCGCCGACGCGACGTCGACGCCGGACGACCTGGTCGGGGCGATCTGGGACGGATGGGGCGACCTGAACGCGTCGACGTTGGGCTTCGGGTGGCAGGGGAGCGGCGAGCCGACGGCGGCCGAGCGCGCGGAGATGCAGGCGCACATGGCCCGGGCCCAGGCGCAGCACCGGCGGGAACAGGCTGCGCTCCGGGAGTCGCTCGCGGGTCCTCGCTTCCTGTGGCCGGCCCGCGAGTGCTTCCTGCTCGCCATGTCCCTGCCGCAGCTCAGCGACCCGTCCTGGACGGACGACGCCCGCGTGGGCACGTACGTCGATGTCGGGCACACCCCGCAGATGCTCTGGCCCGAGGGGCACGAGTGGGTGCTCGCCACCGAGATCGACTGGGACTCGACGATCGTCGCAGGCTCACGGTCACTCGTCGACGCGATCCTCGCCGACGCCCGGTTCGAGGCGTCCGAGGTCGACGCGGACGCTTCCCCCTCCTCGTGAGGGCCCGAACAGGAGCGACGCAACCCGGCCGAGCCGGTATCGTCGAGCGGTGATCAGGTCCATCCGTCGCGGCGAACGGCCCACCGTGTCCGACGCCGGTCCCCAGCGGCAGCTCACCGACCGTGCGACGCCGGAACTGTGGGGAGCACTCGTGGGGAGTGCGGTCGCCCTGCACGGCGTCGAAGAGGGGCACAGCCAGGTGTCGCCGGCGTCGTCACGCGCGTTGTTCCTGCGCGGTCAGCGCGCCCACGTCGTCCCGTGGACCTCACTGGCGCCGGACGGACGACTCGAACCCGTGCACCTGCACGGCGTCGAGGACACCTCGGTCCACCTCTGTCTCCCGGTCGCACGGGGCGCCGAACTGACCGAACTCGGGTGGGCGATCCCGCACCAGTACGAGGACCACGGGACCGAGTTCATGGTCTACGGCCCGCGCGACGTCGACGAGCTTGCGGTCGTGCTGTCGATCATCGAGGAGAGCCTCGCGTTCGCTCGCGACCCTGGCGATGAGCGTCCGGCCCACCAACCTGCGTGAGCGCTGCGCGCCGACCTTTCGCGCCCAGCGACACCTCACGGCCGGCCGCGCGCGTGAACTGTCGCCCAGCACGAAAACCCGCGCGACGCCGATGCCGACCCGCGCCCGCACCCACGCGCCGCGCCCCGGCCCCAGCGCCCCAGCACCCCCCGCGTCACCCTGTGGAAGCACACATCTCCCCCCAACGGCGGACGCGGCACCGACGGCCCCTCCCGTAGCGTCGAGGCCGTGATCGAAGTCAGCCATCTCACCAAACAGTACGGTCCGAAGACCGCCGTGGACGACGTCTCCTTCGTCGTGCGTCCCGGCAGTGTGACCGGCTTCCTCGGGCCCAACGGCGCCGGGAAGTCCACCACGATGCGCATGATCATGGGGCTCGACCGGCCCACGTCGGGCAGCGCCACCGTGAACGGCCAGCCGTACACGAGCTTCCGCGACCCGCTCCGGCAGGTCGGCGCCCTGCTCGAGGCGAAGGCCGTGCACTCGGGCCGCAGCGCCTACAACCACCTGCTCTCCCTCGCGGCGACCCACGGCATCCCGAAGTCCCGCGTGCACGAGGTCATCGACATGACCGGCCTCGACTCCGTCGCGAAGAAGCGCGTCGGCGGGTTCTCGCTCGGCATGGGGCAGCGCCTGGGAATCGCTGCCGCACTGCTCGGCGACCCGAAGACCCTGATCCTCGACGAGCCGGTCAACGGCCTCGACCCCGACGGTGTCGTGTGGGTGCGTCAGCTCGCCCGGCGCATGGCCGCCGACGGCCGCACGGTGTTCCTCTCCAGCCACCTGATGAGCGAGATGGCACAGACCGCCGACCGCGTGGTCGTGCTCGGCCGGGGCAAGGTCCTCGCCGACGCCCCCATCGCCGAGTTCGTCGCCGGTGGTGGCGCCGCTGCCGGCACCGATGCCGCCGTCAGCCGCGTCATCGTCCGCACCCCGGACCCGAACGGCCTGTTCAACGCCATCGGCCCGAACGCCGCGGTCACCCAGCGCGAGGACGGCTCGTTCCTCGTCGTCGGGCCCGACGCACCGACGGTCGGCAACATCGCCGCACAGGCAGGCGTCCCCCTGCACGAACTCACCCCGACCGGCGCGAGCCTGGAGGAGGCCTACATGGCCCTCACCCGCGACGACGTCGAGTACCGATCGGAGGGCACCCGATGAGCGCCACCACCTCGCCCACCACGCCGTCGACCCGGATGTCCGGCTCGACCCGCCTGTCGTTCCCGCACCTGGTGCGGAGCGAGTGGATCAAGCTGCGCAGCATCCGGTCCACGTTCTGGTGCTACGCGATCCTGGTCGTCCTCACGATCGGCATGGCCGCGCTGATCGGGGCGAACACGAACAGCGGCGGCCAGGAGCTGCCGACGGACCTCGCCAACGGCACCTTCGTGAACGCCAACGCCGTGGGTGTCCTGCTCTCGTCGCTCGTCGTCGGCGTGCTCGGCGTCCTCATCATCACCGGTGAGTACGGCACGGGCCAGGTCCGCTCGACGTTCACCGCCGACCCGCGGCGCACCGGCGTGATCCTGGCGAAGGCCACCGTCCTCGCCATCGCGACCTTCGTCGTCAGCGCCGTCGCCACCTGGATCGGCGTCCTCATCTCGCTCCCGCTGCTGGCCGGCAACGGTGTCGAGCCGGAGCTCGGGGACCCGTCGGTGTTCCTGCCGATCCTCGGTTCGTCGGTCTTCCTGACCCTGCTGGCGCTCCTCGCGTACGGCATCGGTCTGCTCGTCCGGTCGAGCGCCGGCGGCATCGCGATCACGCTCGGCCTCCTGCTGGTCGTTCCGGGGGTGCTCGCACTCATGAGCGGACTGATGAAGGTCGACTGGCCGATGGACATCGCGGCGTTCCTGCCCGACTCGGCCGGCGGCCAGCTCTACGCCTACTCGTACGACGGCGCGAGCACGGTCGACAACAGCGGGGTCGTGCTGAACGGCTGGGGCGGCTTCGGCGTCCTCGCCGCCGAGGTGCTCGTCGTGGGTGGCCTCGCCCTGACGCTCGCGCGCCGTCGCGACGTCTGACGCGACCACCCCACGGCCGGGAGGCGCGGTGCCAGCCGGCACCGCGCCTCCCGTCGTTCCGCGGTGTGAGTCCAGGGCCTCACTAGGCTCACAGCGTGCGTTCCGTCCCCGCCCTGCTCCTGCCCGCGATCGCGGGTGTGCTCCTGCTGGCCGGCTGCGCCGGGCCGCCGCCCGTCGACGAGGCTGCGCTGCACGCCTGGGAGAAGCGGCAGATGGCCACCCACTCGGACCGGGATCTCGGGGCGATGTACGCCGAGGAATCCGCCGGGCAGAGCGCGACGGGGAACGACGACGAGATCGACCGCGGCGTCACGATCACGTTCGCGCACCCGGAAACGGTCGACCACCTCGAGTTCTCGTGCTTCGGTGACGGGCACATGAGCGGTTCCGTCCTGGTCGTTTCCGGCAGCACCTCTCGGAACCACATCACCGAGGCGATGCCCTGCGGCGACGGAGAGCAACGCATCGACCTGCGGCGAACCTGGCGTGCCGACGTCGACAGCGTCTCCTTCAACGGGTTCGACAGCGACCGGGACAGCGCCTGGAACGTTCGCGTGATCGGCGCAGAGCCCGTCGAGGACTGACCCCCCGAGCGCTCAGGACCGCCGGACGTCGTACCGGTGCAGGGTGACGCCGTTGTCGTAGCGCTGCTGCTCGAGCAGGTCGAGCTGCACGAGCGGGCGGTGCCCCGAGCGCGGCGGATCGAACAACGGGCGGCCGGCGCCGAGCACCGACGGGTGCGTGAAGAGCATGACCTCGTCGAGCAGCCCGGCATCGAGCAGCTGACTCGCGATGCTCGGTCCGCCCACGCCGATGTCGCCCTCGCCGGCGGCACGGATCGCAGCCAGCTCGGCGATCGCGTCGTCGTCGCCGCCGATGACCCGGGTGTCGTGGTCGGCGGTCGTCCGGGTGCGGGACACCAGGATCTTCGGCTGCGCGGTCCAGATCTCGCCGTACTCGCGCAGGTACTGCGGCATCGACTCGTCGTGCCGGGCGTCCGGCCAGAACGGGTCCATCATGTCGCGCACCACCCGCCCCTCGACGGACAGGGTCATCGCGGCGGCGCGGGCGTTGAACTCGCGGTGCAGCGGCTCGTCGATGCGGATCCAGTCGGGTCCGTCGAGTCCGTCGTGCTCGCCGGGGGCCCGTTCGACGAACCCGTCGACGGAGACGTTGATCCAGTAGACGAACCTCGCGGGCATGGCATGACTCCTTCGTCGAGCCGAGCGTACGCTCGCGCACGTCGCCCGTCGACACCCGCAGTCCCTCCAGCAGTACCTCCCTCAACGACGAGAGCAGGTCAGGCATGCGCCGATCGTCCACCGCACTCCTCGCCGTCGTGACGTTCCTCGGCGTCGCGACCACGGGCCTCCAGGCCGCACCAGCGGATGCGTCCGCGGTGCCGGGCGGGACCACCCGGGCGACCACCACCACGACCGTGGCGTCGAGTGCCGCCAGCCGGCACGGCCGCGCGGCACCCAGCCACCAGAACCCGGTCGCGCTCAGCCTCCCCGACGGGCAGACGGCGGCGAGCTGCGCGGACCCGACCGTGATCCACGGAGCCGGACGCGACCGCAACTGGTACCTGTACTGCACTACCGACGCGCTCACCGCGACGGAGCAGAACCCGGACGGGTCCCTGGTGCAGCACGCCGTGCCCACGTACCGGTCGACCGACCTGACCCACTGGACGTACGTGAACGATGCCTTCCCGACGAAGCCCGCCTGGGTGGGCGACGCGAACGGGATCTGGGCGCCGGACGTCGTGTACCGCGCCGGAGACCGGGGCCGGGCCGGCACCTGGTACCTGTACTACGCGGCCTCGGACACCCCGTCGGCGACGGGGCCGAGCGGCGGCGGCTCCGCGGTCGGGGTGGCGACGAGCTCGAGCCCGACCGGCCCGTGGAAGGACTCCGGCGGCCCGGTCGTGGCACCGCAGACCGCACCGAACGGCGACGGAGCACGGTGGGCGTTCGACCCCGAGGTCATCACCGACAAGGGCACGACCTACCTGTACTTCGGCAGCTACTTCGGCGGCGTGAACGTCCGACGCCTCAGCGCCGACGGACTGCACTCCGACCCGTCGACCGAACGGCAGATCGCGATCGACAACCGCTACGAGGGTGCGTACCTGATGCGGCACGGCGGCTGGTGGTACTTCATGGGCTCCGCCACGAACTGCTGCAACGGCGCCCTCACCGGCTACGGCGTCTTCGTCGCCCGGTCACGGAGCCCGCTCGGGCCGTTCACGGACCGCGACGGCGTGGCGATCACGAGCACCCGGGTCGGTGGCACGCCCCTGCTCGCGCAGAACGGCAACCGGTGGGTCGGGACCGGCCACAACACCGTGGTCACGGACTTCGCCGGCCAGGACTGGATCATCTACCACGCGGCCGACCGCAACGACCCGTACTACGCGGGGCAGCCGACCTACACGAAGCGGCCGGCGCTGATCGACCCGCTCGACTGGCAGGGCGGCTGGCCGGTCGTCCGCGGTGGTGCCGGGCCGTCCGACACGGTGCAGCCGGGGCCGGTGGCGCAGCCGGGGCAACGGCCGACGTACCGGGCGTCGGCCGCTCCCGTCGACGTGCCGGGCCGGACGATCCGGGCACTGTCGACCTCGTTCGACGGTGCCGCGCTGCCGGGGGCGGCGCCCGGGGCAGCGCCCGGAGCGCTGCCGGCCCAGCTCGCCTGGACGCGTGAGCCCGACCCGTCCACGTGGACCGTCGCCGACGGGACGTTCCGCTGGCAGACGCAGGACGCCGACATCCACCCGCCGGCGACGCCGCTCGCATCGGTGCTGTCCGAACCGGCGCCCCGTGGGGACTACGTGCTCCAGACCACGGTCGGGGTGGACACCCCGGCCACCGGCGACGGCCTGAACTACGTGCAGGGCGGCCTGATCGTCTGGGGTGACGACGGCAACTACGTCCGGCTCACGTCGAACTCGATCTTCAACACGCGCCAGACCGAGTTCGGCAAGCAGGTGTCCGGGCAACCGGCCGGGGCGCCGAGCTACGGCAACATGGTCGTCGGTCCGGTCGGGGACACCACCACGCTCCGGATCGTCCACCGCGAGGTCCGGGGTGAGGACCGGTACACGGCGTACACCAGCCTGGACGGTCGGCACTTCGTCCGGGGCGGCACCTGGACGGCGGACCTCGGCAGTGCACCCCGCGTCGGGCTCATCTCGCTCGGAGGCCCCGGCTTCACCAGCACCTTCGAGGACCTCCGCGTGAGCACGGTCGCGACGCGTCGCTGACGGGGTGGTCGGGTGGCGCCGGGATCGCAAGACACCGGTGTTCGCACGTTGAACCGCGGTCTGCGCGTGTTCGACCCGCGAACACCGGTGTCTTGCAGGCCGAACGGCGCGCGTTCAGCCGGAGAACGACGTCGGCGAACGAGATACCCGTCGGGATGCGAAGATGCATCGTTGGTGCCGGAGCCGAGAACGAGGGTTGGATGATCCCGACGGAAGACCACGACGCGAGCGCGCCGCTGCTCGACGGTCGGTACCGCGTGGAGCAAGCGATCGGCCAGGGCGGCATGTCCGTCGTCTACCGGGGTGTGGACGAGAGCCTGCACCGCCCGGTCGCGATCAAGCTCTTCCACGCGGGCATCGTCGACATCGCCCGGCAAGAGGCCGAACTCGGCGTGCTGGCGTCGCTCGAGCACCACAACCTCGTCAGTCTGCTCGACGCCGGAGTCGTCACCGGGCAGGACGGCACGCAGCAGCGCTACATCGTGATGTCGCTCGTCGTCGGGCAGGACCTCGAGGAGCGCCTGGCCGTCGGTCCGCTCGCCTCACGGCACATCGCTGAGATCGGCTACGACATGGCCGAGGCCCTCGACTACATCCACGCCCACGGCGTCGTGCACCGCGACATCAAGCCGTCGAACATCCTGCTCGTCGACTACGGCAACGGTTCCGACCGGGCCCGGGCGCGCCTGACCGACTTCGGCATCGCGCTCGCCGCCGGCGTCGAACGCCTGACCGCCGACGGCGTCACCACCGGCACCGCCGCCTACCTCAGCCCCGAGCAGGCGCGCGGTGGCGAGGTCGGCCCGCCGAGCGACGTGTACTCGCTCGGCCTCGTGCTGCTGCAGTGCTTCACGCGCCGCCGCGAGTTCCCGGGCTCCCTCGTCGAGTCCGCCGTCGCCCGGCTGTCCCGCGACCCCGTGGTCCCCGAGCCCCTGCCCGAGCACTGGAAGCACCTGCTCCGTGCCATGACCGCGCAGGACCCCGCAGCCCGTCCGCTCGGCGCCGAGCTGGTCACGATGCTCCGCGACGTCGTGATCGCCGAGACCGCCACGGCCGACCACGTGGTCGAGCCGACCGACGAGACGGCACCGGTGCCGACGCGCTCCGAGACGGACCGCCCGGCGACCCTCGACACCCTGCCCGATGAGTCGCTGCAGCGCACCACGGCGATGGCGGCCCGGCTCTTCGACGCACCGATCGCCCTGGTCGAGGTCCTCGACGAGGACCGCGAGTGGTCCCAGTCGTACATCGCCGAGGGCGTCGACGAGGCAGCCCGCAGCATCAGCTTCCGCAACGGCTTCGCCCCGGTCCCCGTCCCTGTCGTGATCCCGGACGGCTCCGCGCACCCCGAGATGCGGAACAGCCCCCTGGTCACCGGTCCGCTCGGCATCCGCTTCTACGTCAGCGTCCCGCTCGTCAAGCACGACGGCGCACCGATCGGGACCCTCGCCGTGCTCGACACCCGCCCGCGGCAGGCCACCGAGGACGACCTCGCAAACCTCCGCGACCTGGCGGCGCTCGCCGTCTCGCAACTCGAGATCCGCCAGGAGTCCCTCCGCACGACCAGCGACTCGCTGCCGGTCCCACGGGTGGTCGGCGACCACACCGCCTGACGGGAGGCCCGGTGCCAGCCCGCACCGCGCCTCCCGACCGTGTGGTGGTCGCGCCCACCGCCGCGCCCACGCCGTCCGCCGAGCGGTCACGATCCGTCGGCTGACGCGCTCCCGCGCGACGGTCCGTGACCGCTCGACCACCTGCCGGCGGTGTGTCGTGACCACTGGCGGACCGATGCCAGGCTGACCGACTCCCGCCGAGCGGGCGAAATGCCGAGGTGCCTCCACGTGCCGACCCCGGTGTTCCGCCCGTTCGCGGTGGTGGGGGTTCGCGCGGGGCGGCTGGCGCTGCCGAGCGGGCGGAATGCCAGGGTGGTTCCGCGGGAGGACCGGGGCATTTCGCCCGTTCGCGGTGGTGGGGGTTCGCGCGGGGCGGCTGGCGCTGCCGAGCGGGCGAAATGCCCGGGTGCGTCCGTGTGCCGACCCGGGTGTTCCGCCCGTTCGTGGTGGTGGGGGTTCGCTCGCGTCGGCTGGCGCTGCCGAGCGGGCGGAATGCCGGGGTGCCTCCGCGCGCCGACCCGGGTGTTTCGCCCGCTCGTGCGGGGCGCGCTCAGCCGAGGCGGGTCGCGGCGAGGCCGCCGTCCACGTCGATGGTGGCGCCGTGCACGAAGGTCGCCTCGTCGGAGGCCAGCCAGCGCACGGCGAACGCGACGTCGACCGGTCGGACGGGTGCGCCGGCCGGGGTGCCGGCCGTCATCTGCGCGAGGACGTCGTGCGAGTCCGCGTTGCCCGGTGTCGCGGTGGCCCCGGGCGACACGGTCGACACCCGGACGCCGTGCGGTCCGAACTCGGCTGCCCAGGCGCGGGTCAGCTGCTCGACCGCGGCCTTCGTCGCCGGGTAGAGCGCCGTGAACGGGACGCCGACGCGGGACATCCACGAGCCGATGTTCACGACGACGCCCGAGCCGCGTTCGACCATCGCAGGAGCCAGCGCTCCGACCAGCACGTGCGGCGCGCGGACGTTCGTGGCCCACAGCGCTTCGGCGTCGTCGTCGGCGAGCAGTGCGGTGGGGCCGACCGGGTAGACGCCGGCGTTGTTGACGAGGACGTCGACCCGGCCGCCGAGGGCCTCGGTGGCGCGGGCGGCGAGGTCGCGGACGGCATCGGGGTGGGTGTTCAGGTCGCCGATCACAGCCACGGCGGTTCCTCCGGACACGGTGATGGCGTCCACCACGGCCTGCGTCCGCTCGGGGTCGCGGCCGGCGACGGCGACGGTGGCGCCGGAGGCGGCGAGGACACGGGCGACGGCTTCACCGATGCCGCTCGAGGCGCCGGTGACCAGTGCGGTGCGGCCGGCCAGTCGGTCGTCGGTGGTCAGGGAGTCGAGGAGTGCTTCGTTGGTCTGCATGCTCCGATGCTCGGTCCGACGGACCCGGCGGTGATTGCCCAGGACTCCGGAGTGCTTGCCGGATCCCGCACGGGCACCACTCGCGCCGGATGCCTCGACAGAATGGGCACATGGACGACGTCACCTCGGACCGGCTGGACCGTGCGCTGCAGAGCGTCCTCGCCCACCTGGACGACACGGAGCGCGCCGGACGGATCGGCCTCCGCCTGGCCCGGGTGGACCGTCCGACCGACCTCGGGTACCAGCGCTACACGCCGTCGGTGTCGGTGGTGCTCGCTGGGCGGAAGCGCTCGGTAGTGGGGGATGACGACCAGCTCTGGGGTCGGGAACGCTTCATCATCACGCCCGTCGACCTGCCCGTGATCGCCGGGGTGGTCGAGGTCGAACCACCCGCGGGGTTCGTCGCGGTCGTCTGGCAGCTCGACCCCGCGGTGGTCGCCGAGGTCGCGACGGCGATGTCCCGCCCCCACCAGGACGAGGCGCCGCCGGCACGACTCGGCAGCTGGACCCCGGCCCTGGCGGACGCGTTCGCCCGACTCGTCGGACTGCTCGATGCTCCGGAGGACATGACGGTCCTCGCCCCGCTCGTCACCCGCGAGGTCGTGCTCCGCCTGCTGCAGACCGACCAGGCACCGCGCATCCTGGCCGCGATCGGCAACCGCGACGGCGACGTCGTCGCAGCGGCCACGGCCCTGCTCACCGACCGGTTGGCGGAACCGTGGTCGGTGGCGGGCCTGGCCGCGGCGGTCCGGACGAGCGAGTCGACGCTGTTCGCGCGCTTCCGGCAGGTCACCGGGATGAGCCCGGTGCAGTACCTGCGGCGGCTGCGGCTCGGGGAGGCCCGGCGGCGGATGATCGTGCTCGGTGACACCGCCGCCCAGGCTGCGGTCGCGGTGGGGTACCGGAGCGCCTCGCACTTCTCGCGCGACTACCGCGCCCTGCACGGTCGACCACCGGCTGCCGACGCCGGTCGGGCCCGTGAACTGCTCGCGCGGGGTGAGGTCGCGATCGCCTGAGGCGCGTCAGTCCTCGGTGAGGGCTGCCGCGTAGGCCCGGACGGACCGGTGGTACCGGGGGAGCGTCGGCTCGACGGCCTCGATCGCGACGCGCAGGGCCTCGGCGGAGCGTCCGGCGCTGTGCAGTGCGAGCGCGAGGAACACCTTGGGTGCCGCCCCGGTGGCGGAGTGCTCCGGCGCGTCGCGGAGCATCGCGATGGCCTCGTCGATCCGACCGAGGTTGCGGAGCGTCGAGGCGTGCTGGACGACCATCCTGGCGGCGCGATCTGGGTCGACGGCGTCCAGGCCGGCCATGGTCGCGGCGGCGTACTGCACGTCGGCGTCGGCCTCGTGGCCGCCCGAGTCGAAGGCGCCGCCGAGCTCGAACGCGCCGAGTGCGGGGTGCGGAGCGCCGCCGGCGAGGTCGCGCATCCGCTCGATCCGCTGCTGATCGTCGATCGTCTCGTCGTCCCACAGCGCCGCGACGCGTGACTCCCAGTCCCCGGTGCTCATCCGGCGAGCGTACCGCCGTCGGTGATCGTCGCGCGGAACGAGCGGATCAGCGGAGCGCCGGGCTGCACGACGGCGGGGGCGTCCCACGCCAGTGCCGAGCCGATCGCGGGGTACTCCTCGGCGCGGACGAACCAGGGGTCGTGGTGGTCGACGGCCTCGACGCGGATCGTCGCCGGGCCGCCGTCGAACACCGCCGACCAGGTGATCCAGGGTGCGGCCGAGCCGTGCACGGCGGCCTCGCCCTCGGCATCGGCGGTCCGGATGACCACTCCCGTGCACTCGGGGAACCGCCAGAAGAAGCCGCCGTAGCCCGCTCCGGTCCGGCCGTTGCTGCCCGGACCGCCGAGGTGCACGGGGGAGTCACCGGGGGCCCGGAACGACGACGACCAGGACAGTTCCCACCCGCTGGTGACGGCGCGCCAGCGAAGGGTGCGGTCCTCGCGCAGGACCACCGTGCGGTCCGGGCCCTGCCAGACGAGCTGCTCGGCGGACGTCGTGTCGTGCTGCTCCGCGTGCACCACCTCGACCGAGCCGTGGTCGTCACGCCAGACGTAGCCGGAGCCGCGGACGTAGGTCCGGCCACCCCAGCAGTTCACGCCGTCGACGTCCGGGATCGCGACGCCGACACCGCAGTGCCAGTCGTGGTCGCCGGGGTGGTGCGCGCTGACGACGGTGCCACCGAGGGTCCGGACCGGGTGCAGGTACGGACGAGGGGACGACGTGGCGATCGTGCCGGCGCCGCTGCGTTCGACGGCGACCTCGACGCCGTCCACGACGAGTCCGCGGATGCCGTCGTCGGTGCTCACGCCACCGACGCTACCCGCGCGTCAGCCGGGCGAGCACGACGCTGTCGAGCACCTCGTGCGGATCACCCTCCGGCGTCGTCGCAGTGCGCGGCCGGACCTCGGCGACCAGGACGTCCCACCGGTCGTCGAGCTGCAGGGCGGCGAGGTCGTCGGCCGGCGCGGGGAACCGGTACTCCCGCAGCTCGGGCGGCAGCTCGTCGTGCGGGGGAGCGGCGTGCGCGGTGACGAGCAGGTGCCCACCGGCGGCGACGAAGCCGGCGGCCCGATGCAGGATGTCGGCTCGGGGGATCTCCACCGGCCACGACTGCAGGAACGAGGCCGTCACCAGGTCGAACCGCGCGGCGGTGTCCCACCGGGCGAGGTCCGCGGCGACGAACGCCGTCTGCTCCTGGACCCCGGCGGCGACGGCGGCCCGCGAACCGCGCTGGAGCGCCGTCACGGACAGGTCGATGCCCGTCACGTCCCACCCCTGCTCGGCGAGCCACACCACGTCGCCGCCCTCGCCGCAGCCGAGGTCGAGCGCCCGCCCCACCGGCAGCCCCCAGGTCACCGAGGCGAGCACGGCGTTCACCCGGCCCGACCAGATGCCGTCGCGCTCGGCGTAGCGGGTCTCCCACCACTCCCGGGCGGACGGTGCGGCGGTGGCGTCGTTGGCTCCGGCGGCGGAGCCGTCGTGGTGGGTGTGCATGCACGTACTCCAGCGCACCTGCCGGGCCGGACCCAAGCGGTGTTGCCGACCCGGCAACACCGCACGGTGCGGGGCGGGCGCGACCCGGGCCTCCCGTCCGCCCTGATCGTGAGCAGAAGATGTCGGGTCGGCTCGACGGACCCGACCATTCCTGCTCACGAAGCGCGCGCGAGCGCGAGCGCGCGCGAGCGCGAGCGCGCGCGAGCACGAGCGCGCGCACGAGCACGAGCGCCCCCTACTCGTCGGCGGGCAACGGCTCGGCGTGCTCGATGCGGGCGCTCGCCGTGGCCATGTGTTCGTCCATCGCGCGCTGCACGGCGGGCACGTCGCGGGCCCGCAACGCCTCGAAGACGGCGCGGTGCTCGTGGAACGCGGCCTCGGTCGCCTGCCGGGTCTGCACGCGCCGCGCGACCCAGACGCTCAGCATCGAGCGCAGGCTCTGCAGCAGGTCGGCGAGCACGTCGTTGCCCGACGCCCGCGCCAGCAGGACGTGGAACCGGACGTCGGCGTCGATGAAGGCCTGCGGGTCGTCGAGCGTCGCCTCCTGCCGCACCAGGTACTCGCCGAGCTCGGTGATCTGCTCGTCGGTGGCGCGCTGCGCGGCGAGGATCGCGGCCGTGCGCTCCAGCGAGGACCGGATCTCGAGCAGCTCGCGGGTGCGGTTCGACGCGAGCATGAGGCCCCACGACAGGGTCGTCGGGAGCAGGTCCGAGGTGCCTCCGCGCAGGTAGGTGCCCGAGCCGGGGCGGATCTGCACGATGCCCAGGATCTCGAGCGCGGCGAGTGCCTCACGGACGGCCGAGCGTCCGACGCCGAGCCGCTCGGACAGGATCCGCTCCGAGGGCAGTCGTGAGCCGGGGGCCAGCTCGCCGGCGGTGAGCAGCGAGACGAGCTGTCGGGCGACCACCGAGGCGGGGGACCCGACGGGCACGGACTCGAGCTCGAGTCGGATGTTGAGGGGGTCGTCCGGGCTGAACGCGGGCATGGAGTGAGCGTACCGGTCGGTCAACCGGTTGCAGCGAGAGCAGCGCCGAGGCGACCAGCGTCGCGAAGAAGGCAGCAGCGCGCGCGAAATGGTCAACCGGTTGACAAGTTGGCCGACCGCGACGCACACTGGATCAGGCGCACCGATGCGCCCGCTCTCGATCCGCGCAGCAGCACGGAGCGTCCCCGCGAAGCCGACCGGAACACCCCGGCCCAGCAGCACGGGCCATCCCGGCGCAGCCGCCGGGACGGGAGTCGTACCACCCCCACCGAGCAGGAGTCATCGTGGACATCCCCGCCACGCGAGGCATCCCCACCTCGGTCGTCGAGAAGACGGCCATCCGCAAGATCGCGATCCGCATCGTGCCGTTCGTGGCACTGATGTTCTTCATCAACTTCCTCGACCGCACCGCGATCTCCTTCGCCGCCCCCAACGGCATGGAGGCCGACCTCGGCCTGACCGCCGCCCAGTTCGGCTTCGCGTCCGGTGTGTTCTTCATCGGCTACCTCGTGCTCGAGGTGCCCTCCAACCTGGCGCTGCACAAGTTCGGCGCCCGGATCTGGCTCGCCCGCATCATGATCACGTGGGGCATCGTGTCCCTGCTCTTCACGTGGGTGCAGAACTACCCGCAGCTCGTCGGCCTGCGCTTCCTGCTCGGCATCGCCGAGGCCGGGTTCTTCCCCGGCGCGATCCTGTTCCTGTCGACGTGGGTCCCGGCCCGGCACCGCGGCAAGATGCTCGCGCTCTTCTACCTGGCGCAGCCGCTCACGAGCGTCATCGGTTCCCCGCTCGCCGGCTGGCTGATGACCCACGAGGGGATCCTCGGCGGCCTGGCCGGATGGCGCTTCATGTTCCTCTGCGTCTCGATCCCGGCGATCATCGTCGGCGTCCTGTGTCTCTTCGTCCTCAAGGACAAGCCGTCGCAGGCGAAGTGGCTCGACGAGGACGAGAAGGTCTGGCTGGAGACGACGCTCGCTGCCGAGAGCGCCGCGAAGGGCGGCGGCGACGGCCACGGCAAGGGCGGCCTGCGTGCGGCCTTCGGCTCCGGCCGCGTCTGGATGCTCGCCGCGGTGTACTTCGGCTTCATCTACGGCCTCTACGCGCTCAGCTTCTTCCTGCCGACGATCATCGACGGCTTCCAGGAGCAGTTCGGCACCACGTTCGACCTGTTCCAGAAGGGCCTCATCACGGCCATCCCGTACGTGCCGGCCGCGGTCGTCCTGTACTTCTGGTCGCGTGACGCCTTCCGTCGTGGCGTCCGGGTCTGGCACATCGCCGTCCCGGCCCTGGTCGGTGGCCTGAGCATCCCGGTCGCGCTCTACATGAACAGCCCGGCCGCCACCGTCGCGGTCATCGCGATCACCGCGTGTGCGATCTTCGCGGCCCTGCCGAACTTCTGGACGGTCCCGACGCAGTTCCTGACCGGTGCCGCCGCAGCCGCGGGCGTCGCCCTCATCAACACCGTCGGCAACCTCGGTGGGTTCGCCGCCCCGTACATCACGGGTGCGGTCAGCGAGTGGACCGGCGGGTACCAGGTGCCGATGTTCATCGTCGGGTTCTTCATGGTGCTGTCGAGCGTGCTCATGTTCGTGCTCGGCCGGAACACGAAGCGCAACGAAGCGGCCGCCGCGGCATCCGAAGCCGACACCGCGGTCGCTGCCACGGACGGACCGACCGCCATCGCGAAGGAGGCCGGCGCATGACCCGCCTGTTCAACGACCCGGCGGACTTCGCCGACGAGATGGTGGACGGCTTCGTCGCCGCCAACCACGCCCGGGTGCGCAAGGTGCACGGCGGGGTCGCCCGCTCCACCACCAGCCCCGAGGGCACCGTCGCGCTCGTCGTCGGCGGTGGCTCCGGCCACTACCCGGCCTTCGGCGGCCTCGTCGGGCACGGCCTGGCGGCCGGTGCCGCGATGGGCAACCTGTTCGCCAGCCCGAGCGCCCAGCAGGTCACCGCGGTCGCGAAGGCGTCCGAGCACGGCGGCGGCGTGCTGCTGAGCTACGGCAACTACGCCGGCGACGTCCTCAACTTCGACGCGGCGGCACGGGCACTCGAGGCACAGGGCATCGACGTCCGGACGGTCCGCGTGACCGACGACGTCGCGTCCGCGCCCGCCGACCAGGCACACAAGCGCCGCGGCATCGCGGGGGACCTCTGCGTGTTCAAGGTGGCCGGCGCGGCCGCGGAACGCGGCGACGACCTCGACGCGGTCACCGCGATCGCGGCCCGGGCCAACGACCGCACCCGCAGCTTCGGCGTCGCGTTCTCGGGCTGCTCCCTGCCCGGCGCCGACGAGCCGCTCTTCACCGTCCCCGAGGGGCGCATGGCCATCGGCATGGGCATCCACGGCGAACGCGGCATCGCCGAGGCCGACGTCCCCACCGCGGACGGCCTGGCCGACCTGCTCGTCGACAAACTCCTCACCGAGCGACCCGACGGCACCGGCACCGGCACCGGCACCGGCACCGGCACCGGCACCGGCACCGTCACCGCACCAGACACCGCAACAGCACCCGCCACCCCCCGCGTCGTCCCGATCCTCAACGGCCTCGGCTCCGTCAAGTACGAGGAACTCTTCGTCGTCTTCGGCGCCGTCCAGCGGAAGCTCACCGACGCCGGCATCGTCGTCGTCGAGCCCGAGGTCGGCGAACTCGTCACCAGCTTCGACATGGCGGGCGTCTCGCTCACCCTGTTCTGGCTCGACGACGAACTCGAGCAGCTCTGGGCCGCCCCCGCCGACGCCCCCGCGTACCGCAAGGGCGGCGCGGTCCCGCAGCAGCCGGTGCCGGTCGAGGTCCTCGAAGCCGGCGTGGTGGTGCCCGTGACGCCCGGCACCGAGGAGTCCCGGGCCGCAGCAGTCCGCGTCGCGGGCGCCGTCTCCGCGATCCGCGCCACCATCGACGACCACGCCGACGAGCTCGGCCGCATCGACGCCGTCGCCGGTGACGGCGACCACGGCATCGGCATGCAGCGCGGCTCCACCGCCGCCGACCGTGCGGCACAGGACGCCGCCGCCCGTGGCGCCGGCGCCGGTTCGGTCCTCGCGATCGCCGGCGACGCGTGGTCCGACAAGGCCGGTGGGACGTCCGGTGCGATCTGGGGTGCCGCCCTGGAGGCCCTCGGTCGCGTCCTCGGGGACGAGTCCCGTCCGACACCCGCCACCGTCCAGAGCGCGGTGCACGCCGCCGCCGAAGCCGTCCTGGCCTTCGGAGCCGTCCCCGGCGACAAGACGATGGTCGACGCGCTCGTGCCGTTCGACCAGGTCTTCGCCGCCCGGGTCGACGCCGGCGACGAACTCGTCGACGCCTGGTCGGCCGCCTCGGCCGCAGCACAGACCGCGGCGGACGCCACGGCCGACCTGTTGCCCCGGATGGGCCGCGCGCGCACCCACGGCGAGGACGCCGTCGGCACCCCGGACGCCGGCGCGATCTCGTTCGCGCTCATCACCGCCGCGGTCCTGGCGACCATCGCCGTCCCCGCCTGACCCCCACCACGAAAGGCACACCCGCATGAGTGAGCAGCAGTTCCGCATCGTCGTCGGTTCGGACGACGCCGGCTTCGACTACAAAGAGGTCATCAAGGCCGACCTGGCGAAGGACCCCCGCGTGGCCTCCGTCGTCGACGTGGGCGTGGACGCCGACGGTCACACCGCCTACCCGCACGTCGCCGTCGATGCCGCCCGTCTGGTGGCGAACGGCGAGGCCGACCGCGCGATCCTGATCTGCGGCACCGGCCTCGGCGTCGCGATCGCGGCGAACAAGGTCCCCGGCATCCGCGCCGTGACCGCGCACGACTCGTTCTCGGTGGAGCGCTCGATCCTGTCGAACGACGCCCAGGTGCTCTGCATGGGCCAGCGCGTCGTCGGGGTCGAGGTCGCGCGCCGGATGGCGAAGGAGTGGCTCGGCTACACCTTCGACCAGACGAGCGCGAGCGCCGAGAAGGTCAACGCGATCTGCGCCTACGACGGCTCCGCCCCGGTCGGGACCGACGCCTGATGCCCGCGACCACGGCGGCCGCCCCGGTGACGATCGGGGTGTCGCTCAAGATGTACTTCTCGCACGCCCGGACGCTCGCGTGGGCGGCCGCCGTGGCCGACATCGCCCGGAGCCACCCGGCGGTTCGGTCCGGCGCGGTCGAGCTCTTCGTGGTGCCGACGTTCCCGTCGCTCGTCCCGGTCCGTGCGGTGATCGGGGACGCCCCCGTGACGCTCGGCGCCCAGGACCTGGCGTGGGCGGACAGCGGCGCCTTCACCGGCGAGGTCTCCGGCGCCGAACTCCGTGAGATCGGGGTCGACCTCGTCGAGATCGCACACGCCGAGCGACGCGAACTGTTCCACGAGACGGACGACGAGATCGCCGGGAAGGTACACGCGGCGTACCGCAACCACCTGCGGCCCCTCGTCTGCATCGGCGAGACCGAGCGCGCCGCCGACGGCGACCCCGCGGCCGCGATCGCCGAGGTCACCACGCAGCTCGACCGCTTCACCGCCACGGCCACCGCCGACGGCCTAGCCGGACCGCTCATCGCCGCGTACGAGCCGGTGTGGGCGATCGGTGCCCCGCAGCCCGCGCCCGACGAGCACATCGTCGCGGTCCTGGCCGGCATCGAGCAGCACCTGGCGACCCGGCCGGAGCTCGCCGGCTCCGCCGCGATCTACGGCGGCAGTGCCGGCCCGGGCCTGCTGACCCGCGGTGCCGGACGCATCGGCGGCCTGTTCCTCGGCCGCTTCGCCCACGACCCCGAGGCGATCCGCACGATCCTCGACGAAGCCGAGGCGCTGGCCACGACGCAGGACGGAGCACCGGCGTGACCTCTCTGCTCGGCCTCTCCACCTACGCCTACTTCTGGCGCATGTCCGACCGCGTCCCGTCGCCGATGTCCCTCGACGACGCCCTGCGCGACGCCGCGTCGCACGACGGCGTCGACCTGTTCCAGATCTGCGACCACCTGCCGCTCGACACCGCGACCGACGAGCGCCTGGCCTCGATCCGGTCGCTGGCCGCCGAACTCGGTCTCACGCTCGAGGTCGGCACCCGCGGCACCCGGCCGGAGCACCTCGCCCGGTACCTGCACGTCGCGCAGCAGCTCGGTGCGACGCTCGTGCGCAGCATGTGGACGAGCGGCGACGACCAGCCCGACGTTGCCGAGACCGCACGACGCCTGCGGCAGGCGCTCCCCGCCTACGAGCGCGCGGGCGTGACCCTCGCGCTGGAGACCTACGAGGTCGTCGCCACCGCCGACCTCGTCGCCGTCGTCCAGGCGATCGGCTCCGACCACCTCGGCATCTGCCTCGACCCGGCGAACACCGTCGCCCGACTCGAACACCCGGCCGACGTCGTCGCGATGACCGCCCCGTACGTCGTCAACTGGCACGTCAAGGACTCCGCCTTCACCCGCTCACCGGGCTGGGTCGGGTTCCAGTACACCGGCGTCCCGATCGGCACCGGGATCCTCGACGACGACGCCGTCCGCGCCGCGATCGAGCCCGACGCCCGGGGGATCAACCGCGTCATCGAGTTCTGGCTGCCGTGGCAGGACGAGCACGCCGGCGCCGAACCCCTGCCGGGGGAGACCCCCGCACAGAC
>Ga0265797_10002073_pt1 | contig 34474 bp, 38 predicted proteins | sample P2T30metagenome_FD_192433 | JGI IMG/M metagenome (GOLD analysis project Ga0265797, IMG submission 192433) | Plant litter microbial communities from East Loma Ridge, Irvine, California - P2 T30 | ecosystem: Environmental > Terrestrial > Plant litter > Unclassified | place: USA: California...
CGGCGACCTTGGAAGGCAGCGATGAGGATGCGTTTGCAGACATCGTAGAAGGGGCGGAGAGCGTGACCTTCATCGTAGTGAACACGAGACGCGTTGACGTTGCGGTGGTGAAGCTCCTGCGCCAAGGCAGGGTATGGGGATGGAGCAAGACCTTTGAAGCTCATGACCTGGTTGTAGCGCTCAACACTGGTATCGCGCGGCTCGTGGCGACGGAGGAGCTCTGCTTGATTAGCGGGCGCGAGGTACAGGCCATCTTGATTTCCGAAGGTGGCGGCTGCCTTGGCTTGGATGATTGCATCGTCAAGAATATCCCCTCCGCCGTGGTTGGGGACATAGTTGTTCAAGGTCGGTGACACAAGATCTATATCGTCCTCAGCCTGAAGAGAGTGGAAGATTCCGTTTTGCAGTCTGTCCCACGCTTCGGTTGCCTCAAACTCCAGCGGGTTTGATCGATCGAAGTGAATGTCATGAATGCCGTGACTGACAGCTGCATGCGTGCCAGCCTCGAAGGCGCCGCGGAAGTGGGTCGAAGGCGCAGGCTGATCGTCAATTTCGTGGGCATTGAGGACCTCGTTGAGACGAGACTTCTGGCGCTGAGAGGACTTCTTCAGCTGGGGGGATTTCTTGCCCTGGGAAGACTTCTGGCGCTGAGGCTGAGTCTTCGGAACTGCTTGTCTGGCGCTGCGAGGTTTGTTGCGAATGGCGCGAATGGCATCGGCCGCGTCGGTGACCTCTTCGTCGCTGGCACTCTCAGCATCTTCGTCTTCATCTTCAACAACAATTGCAACTCGACGTGGGCGGCGGCCGACGACGCTGTTGTCTTCGTCAGAAGAATGATCATCAGATCCACTCGAGCTCTCTTCGTCACCGGGGTTCTTGTTGTTGCTGCGCTCTTCCTCATCGTTGTAATCATCGTTAGACTGTCCACTGGAGTTCTCCTGCTCTTCCTGGTCTTCGCCACCAGACTGTTCGGAGTTCTCGTGCCCATCGTTGGCATTATCGTCAGCCTGTTCCTCTGAGCGATCGTGCTCCTCACCATCGTCGTCATCGACCTGCTCCTCTGAGTTCTCCTGCTCCTCATCGTCATTGTCGTCGGTTTGTTCTTCCGAAGTCTCATGCTCCTCCTCGTCCCATTGTTCCGGCTCCGACTCCGAGTCATTCTTCGCCTTGGGCCTGCGTACAGCCTTCTTAGCAGGCTTGACAGGGTGAGCAGTGGACTTTTTCGTCTTGGGTGTGAAGTGAAGCCAGGTTGCGGCATTGGGCCCAGGGCACTCCACAACGCTGTCAGTAAGTTTGCTCAAACGCTCCTCAGCCTCGAAAACAATGCCTCTCATCCTTCTCATTTCCTTGATCTCCTCAGGAGTGCAGTTCTCACGATTCATCTGCATCCACTTGTTTACACGGTCGCGGTCGTGATCGCTGTACTGCGACCGGAGCTTGTTGCTTATGGGGAGCCCATTTGGAAAGTCTTGCTTGAAGTCCTTGCACTCTCGCAGGAAGATGTCGTTGATGACCGGGAGGACGGCCTTCCAGTCTGTGCGCAGCTTGTTGTTCGAGAGCCTCTTCTTCTGATGCGCCACCGCGAGGCCGAGAGCAAAACACATGGGCTTTGTCCATTTGATTGTGGGTCCATTGGGCCCGTTTGACATACGCTACTGTCTTTAGCTGGAGTCTCGTTGGACTATGGATGTGTTCTTGAGATGTTACCTTCTGCTTTTGGCGCGTTTCAGCGGGACTCTCGAAGCGCTTCTTGACGGTCTGTGATTTTGTCAGTTTGTTTTCTCGTTGATATGAGCTATCCAGAAGACATACCTTGCGGGTCGTACCCATCTTTGCGATAGGTGGACCTGAGGGTGTTGGGGATTGGGATGGTGGTGTTTCAGTGAAAGGAAGAACGAAAAGACGCGATCTGTCGCGTGTTAAAAGAGGTGGAAAGGTATGTAGTGCTTGAAGAAATCGTTTTCACTTGATCCATTGTTGACTCTCCCGCCTCAGTGACGGCGAGCAAACAAAAGCTAGGGCCATCAGTCGCATCAACAATCCCCGCGTGCTTTTCGCAAGCTGCTTTCACTTTCTCTCTCCCACGCAACCAGTGAAGGAAAACATATCTCTCGACGGTGCGACCAAAGACAACCAACACATTCACACAACCACCACCAGAGAGAAGACTTCACTGTCGCCACCGCCGCCACCACCAAGACCTCGCTGCCGCCACCACCGCCGCCGCCATGTCTTTCTTCCAGCGCCGCGTCGTCAAGCCCGAGGAGCTGTAAGTGGATCTCAATGGCAACTACTCTTCGTTCATGCTCGTGTCTCATGCTCACAATCCATCTAGTACCTGCGGTCCTGGCTGTCGTTGCGTGCGCCAAATGGAGCTCTTCGACTCTCTCGAAGCAGATTTCCGCGCCACTGGCGTGGAGACCAAGAATGAGTGGGCCGACGACCTCATGGTCAAGAGGGTAGAGCTCGGCTTCGGCTACGTGCGTATCGACCGCGCTGGTCGTTGCCTCGCGGTTTGGGCCGACGCGCTCAGGGCGGAGATGAGCTGGCAGCAGGCCTACGAGCGCGCTATCGAGCAGGGCAAGCGCGTTGCCGAAGAGCAGAAGGAGGCGGAGCGCCAGGAGCGCGAGGCGGCAGAGCTGAGGCGGGCAGCGGTGGAGGAGGCGGAGAAGGAGAGGAAGAAGGCCCGTTTTATGGGTAGCTTCGGGAAGCTCCAGTGGGAGTGAGGGAGGGTCGAGGAGGATACCGAGGAGCACGCAAACCTCGTTAAAATACGGCCGAGGAGCACGAAAACCTCGTAAAAATACGGCCGGGGTCGGGCAAACCTCGAAAACAACCCTCCCTGACGATGAACCAACACCTCAGCGCGGTGTCAGGGTGTAACAGCTTCGGCTGGCCAAGTTGGTTCGATAGGCAGATCTGTAGAGAGTATTGAATCAATATCGTTGTTCTTATCGATCTAAACTATGAATGCGATGGTACTTGCATGTTTCTGGGCGTCTGCCTGCGAGACAAATCGTTCAACTTGATGATCAATTGTTGGTGATGTGACAGTATCACACTCTCTGGATGCAAAGGTCGAGACACGTTCCAAGAAGATGCTTCCTCTACCATGACCTATTGGTTATCTTTACGTGCATGTATCATTCTCGTCATTTGTAGCTATATCCATTGCAGCTGTCCAGACTGCAGTCTACTCGTCAGGCATGAATCAAGGCTCCACGGCCGTGCACGCTGGACCCAGCCTCCCGTCCCTCCCGGGCTCTCGCACACCAAAGCCAGATCTTTCTCCGCAGCCCACAATCCTTCCCTCACACCTGATCAACAACCACACACCTGGTAAAAGGCTCCGATATATCAGTCCATGATACTTCGGCTGTTTGTGTGTGGGAGATTATTGAACGGTGGCGACATGGTTCTGCTTTGCGAGCATCGTACGTGCAGCCGCATTGTCAGCACAACCTGTCGTCACCTGGCCTGCAAAGCTATATCCTGACTCCGCGATCTACCTCTATGGCAAAGGAAGAAGGGTTCTGTTCAGTTTAATCATCAGGCCTACATTTCGTTCATCGTTTTGTGCTGTGATGCCTTGATTCGGCATGGAATACGTGCACGTAGATGCGCTTCTGTCGCCCTTTTTCTACTGTGCTAACATCAGCTCACGTGAATTTCGTGTTCGTTGGCGTGCAGTGCGATGGCTCGAGCTTCCCGCTCCCGTATTGAGCGCCCATGAAGTTCGCCTTCTTTCTCCAGGTCGCGTCTACCATTCACTCAACCCAGACCAACCAACCCAAGACTTTGTGTTTGCTTATCCTCTGATGATTCGTCGAATAGAGATGGTTGGGAGATCAATGAACGGCTGCGAAACGAGAGCCTGTCTGTCATTGCTACGGCAAGTCGGCAGACCATGGTGAACACCACGTTTTGGCGCCTGGCCTGTACTTCCCTGATAAGCTGAATTACTTCCATCAGGATTCAGCTTCGCCCTTGCTTTGGGAAGTGTATGGCCTACATTTTCTTCCACGTCGCCTGTATTTCACCACGCTTTCGTTGTTCTTGTCTGTTGACGTGAAGCGAACTGTTGCTCATCATCTGTCCAACCCATCTGTCGTATCTCGAACACGCGTCATGAGCTCACGCAGAATCGGAGCTGCACTGTAGATCGCGAGATACAAAGGTGACGAAACTTCTGTCAGGTTTCGTGTACATGGCCGGCACGCCGCAGAAGCGCACCTCTTGATGGCCGGGCGCTGGGTCTCTTGGGCCGTCGCAAGTCGCGGACGACGACAGCGGTGGCAGTGCGAGCGCATACGAGCCGTTGGCGTGCGGCAACAAGTGAATCTGGGAGACAATAATACAGTTTTAAACCATGAAATTCGTCGTTCAGAGCGTTCAAACCAGGCACATCGACCAGGCTGTACCCAACTACTGCGGGATCTGGTTGGCCGAGCGCCCGCAGGAGCTTCAAGTTCCACGCGTCACTTCATCCTAGAGGGAGGAATGCCAAATGACTTGATGATTTTACCAAACCGTACCAAAACGCACTTCCTCCTGGGCCTTGATCTATGATTTTGGGAACCAAGATGACATTTTTACAGCATGCGCGACTCACTCTGGCCCAGATTGCGCATTTCGCCACGACTCCAGTGCAGCGACAACCTCTGTCTGCTTGCCCTTCGCAGCCTGAGCGCATGTCGCAAAAGGCGCGTTTTCTATCCTCGGAACTATCGAACCGGCAGATGATACGGCGAGTCGCGGCAAACCTGCGAGACCCTCCTTCAACAGAACTACAGTCCAGATCATCTTTCTGCTGTCGACTCGCCACCAGCACAACATCTATTCTTGCCAGGATAACATCAGCCTTAGGCTTCGGACTGGGACCACTTCTCGAGCTCTGTTTGAAAAGGAACAATTCGGAAGCATAGGAAGAGCTTGGGAAAGAAGGCCGAGATCTGGAATAAGATCGGCGTCACAATATGTCCGTCTCCATCGTGAGCGTAGATACAGCGGCTTCACCAGCCCGCATGACTCTCAGAAAAGCAGCAGATGGAATCTTGTTCATACTCCTATGCTGTCGTTTGAGATATTATCGACCCGGCTCACCGCAAGCTTGACTTGTAGAACCCGCACACGTCAAGCTGTGCATGACGAAGACAGTCCGCATAACTTCGTAGCTTTGCCAGCTATTGCAACCAAGAAATTTTTGGAAGTCGTCAAGGCCGGGAACAACACTTTGAGCTGGGAGGAGGAGATTGCATCCTGAAGCCTTCAATCTGTAAGATGGGTTGTTCAACTTTACAAGAACGATTTGCACGCAGGATTTGGTCAACAATTAGCAGGGCGACTTCGGTGGAAGCATCCACTGGAGCGCAACTATAGCAGGAGATGACCATGTAGATGTAGGTAGAACACTTCTGTCCCCACCGTACAATTGCTGTATCTTCAATCCATCGCGGCCTCCCAAAATACAGTACCAATCGTGGCCGGGCCAATACCAAGTGCTACCGCTCGAGCGTAGGCCTACAGAACCAAATGCACTACGGTCATGAAATCGTACTGCTGTTGTGCAAAGAATCTTTCAATTCCATACTAATGTGCCCAGCACATCTAAATCATACTCTTATTAACACAAACAATCTTCTCCCCACTAACAAACGGATAAAACGCCTTGTTCTTCCTCCTGCTGTTCTTCACACACCTGTTCTTGTCCGACTTTTCCGAGCAGACCTCGCGCAGCGAAAGCCTGCCATTCTTGCAAGTGTATATGGCGCGCATAGCAACCTTCTTTCCAGGGCCGAACGAGCCGCACACGTCGCCGCCGTTAGGGATGCCGCCGCAAGGGCCGATGTCGCCTGCGGCGAGGCCTGGGAAGCCCGGCACGCTGGGGATGCCGCCGACGTTCCAGACTTTGAGCTTCTTGTTCCATTTTGCGGCGGAGGCGCTGGGGAGGAGGACGGCCAGGATGGCGAGGAGGGCGAAGAAAGTGATTTTGAACTGCATTTTGTGGTGTTGTTGCTTTTCGGTTGTTTCGAAACTTTGGAAGACCTGCTTCTTGGTGATTTTGTTTTTGCTGAGGAAATGTGCGCCGGAGGCAGGGCGGTGGATATGATTTTCTATCTCTTTGAGCGGGCGGTGGACAATGGGCTAAAAATGCTCGAGAGCTTCGGGTCAAAGAAAGGTGGTCGCGTGGCTTCCTCCGGGGATGGTAACAAAGGATCTTGCGGCCCGCGCATTGTAGTTGGAGCTGTAACGTGTCAGTCGTGCTGACCTACCTATTGTAGTCGAAATGCTTGACATGTGTGTATGAGCGGTAGCTTCGGTGGTAGTCGGGCAGAACTGCGAGCGTACGAGTAGTCCAAGTGCCCAGCGTCTGGAGTCTGCAGACGACTTTTGCCTGCCCCAAGTGGTTCGAACGTAGAGCCGTAGTTTGTAAATATGCTGTTCTTGTTCCAATGTCGTAGTCTTCTTGTTGTGTCAATGTAGTTTTGCTCCGGCCAGTTCCCCGATGTCAAAGGTTGACCGCAGCGGCATTAGCGAAATTTGCCACGGCTCAAGCATCAACAAGATGCTACCATCCGCCAGCTGCAAACTGCTTGGTCAATATCTCCCGTCACCCCAAGGCCACCAGCTCCTCGACGCAGTTTATTCCGTCTCTGCAAATTCCTTGCATCCTTTCACGTCCAGTCCCTGGAAGAATTCCTCCGCCACCAAAAGCAACACGCACGATGAATACATTTGGCCCACTGGAGCAGACCCAATCATCACAATTTTCAACATGCTCAAGATTAGGCAATCGTCAACGTTCAAGAACACGACGTCGACTTACTGAGCGACCCGACACCCTCCCGCCTCGGCCAGAACATATACATCGGCCGTCCTGTTCGGATACTTCGGCGCAAAGGCAGGCAGCCATGTTTGAGAAAAAAAACAGTTCTCATTCGTCTAAGATTTGACGGCCCACTCCCCTGGCGCGCGAGACAGAAGAAAAACGGAACGATCAGCGTTGTGCGCTCGTCTCGTCTACACAGCTGCAGTAGCGCCAATGCCAACGTCACCTGGAGCAGTCCGTGGATCTACAAGAGGCGTCCGGCGGGAAGGTGCTCTTTCGGCCGCTCCGCTTGCACTACACGTCCTCTGCCAATCTCATGGACCAAGCTTGCGCCTCCATTAACGAGGATCATTGGTCACATGATGACAAGCAGACAAGATGCCAGCAGAGTCTTTCCTTCGCAGATTATAAGGAATTACGATAAGCAGAAGCGCAACTGGCACCGCCAAGGACATAGGACGATCTTTGTCCATTCTTCAACGATTGGCAATACGGGTACAACCTATCGCACATGGTTCCATGGCCACGTCCGGTCCGCTTTGCTGCTGGGCCATCCGAAGCTGCACACAAACCCGTTTGACGGACTTTGCCAGGGATTGAACCTATCTCCGGCCGTCTAGTTGGCGTATAATCGGGAGCCGCGCGCGAACTGCTCGCATGTTGCTCTGTGAACAGCAAGATGTCGAGAAACCTTGCAAGAGGCGGTGCTGAGACCAATGGTACACGTCAATGAGGAGCTGTGTAGGGAGAACAGGCATGAAAAAGTGCAGCTGAGAATCGAAGGGGACCACAAGGACAGCCGGCTAGTCAATCTCCGCCATTCTCTGCCGCACGGCGGCCATACCTTGAGCGAATGTGCCGTCAACGTCCGACATTGTAATCCAGCATCCTGCTCCAGCCATCATTACTCTACACCTCGTGGAAGCTGGGTGTCTTATGCGGGTATCGAGAGCTCTTGAGCTTTCTACGAGAGGGAGCCATAGGCTTTGGTAAACGTACGACACACTTTGCCACTTTGTTGAGTCTCTTCTTCGGTCTTTCACTCTTTCTTGATGATCACCGTGCGTTGCGTCGCAGCGAAATGTTTCCCATGTGCTGGAATGGTGAAGTCAAGTCCTGAACTTGTCTCACAAAGAGCGGCGTACTTGGCTGCGTAGATACACCACTCTTGCAGCGTGCTTCAGGTTCTACGTCTAGTCTCTGAATCCATGACGGACGCACACAGTCCTAGTCGCCGGATGTCGGTGGCCTTCAGCTCATGATGCTCGGAAGCCCGCCCTTGATGCACGCAGGAGTGCCAAGTACGCCGCTACATTTCTCTTGCGCAAGGGATCTCATGCCGTGCTGTCTGGTCGCCACGCTGGCATATATCCTTGTTCAATGACTTCTGATAAGCCAGTTGATTGACTCTCTTGATCTGGCATCGGTTGGAGTTTCCGTCCTGCAGTCCGGCGGTGCCAAGCTGTCCTTACGTCGAGCTGAGATTTTTCCATCTTGGAGCTCTGCCAGCTTGTCCTATAAGAATGCTACCTTGACACTTTGCTGGCATTTTAGTGGCTGTTGGAGCTTCTCTACACCTTGGTGGCGTTCTCCTGCTTGTCTGCCGGCGTCCCGGCTCAGCGGAGGTAGTCGTAGCTATAGAAACGCCCAAAATTCGAGCTCGACATCCGCTCCTTCTCCCAGAGAACGGTACAGCCAGGTCTTATGGCTCAGTGGTAAGGCATCGCACTTGTAGGACTCCCTAGAAGCAATGCGAAGATCCCTGGTTCGATTCCGGGTGGGACCATCAATTTTTGCCGATGTTGAGGGCATTTTCGGAGCTCCGGCGACCGTTCCTGCGTGGTAGACACAGTATTTTGCAGCGGCGAAGCAAGTCACGCACTCTGGCTATCGAACGGTAGTCGAGGATGTGCAGGGGCACGCCGTGCGGACCTCTGAGGCACCTCTGATCCAAACGGCCAAGATGAGACGGAAGCATGGGGCGACGTAAGAGCACGCAGCATACACACTCCAGGAGAGCACAACGCAGCAAAGAACATTGCCGGTACTGTCAGAGCACGTCCAGGTCATCGCTGGTTCGCCGTCGAGGCCAGTGGTGTCGGCCAAGACTGCCCACAACTGACATTGCCGGCCTGAAGTTTCTGCATGGTGTGCCAAAGACCAGGCCACGCTCGCATGGACAAACACCGCACGGCGATTCCAATGCGCAAGGCAATACGGGTGCTTGCAGGATGCGTCCAGCCTGCTTCCGGTGTGCGCCGTTTGGTATGGCGGTCGTAGGAATCTCTGCATCGGGGGGCATCGGCATCTCCAGCGATAGCAAATCCTGCCGGTCATGTTGTGACAACAATCACACCGTGCGAGCATGCCCAACAAGTCAGCCAGAGCATGCGCACAGCGGAGGACATGCTGTCGACATAAGGTTGCGCACAGGCTTCCACTAGCCCGAGATTGTGAAGTCCTTAATTTGACGACATACTGCTGGCACCTCCGCACAGCTGGCTCGAGTCGCCGGATTTGGCTCCGCTTGTTCTCAACGTCACCTCCTCGCCGTGCTTGTGAGAGAACAAAGAAAAGACTATCAGGCACGGGCGACGAATATCTTTAACAACTTGCAATGCTTTCGATGTACATATGTACAAGGAGTCGACATTTCTGCTAGAGAAAGCCAGCTCATGGTACGACGGGAGGCAATACAGAGACGAGCAGGACGATGTATGTAGTCAGTTCAGCTATCTGCCTAGAGACAAATTTGTTTGATACAATATACTGTTCTCAGATGGACAGGGTTGGATACGCTCTTGTACATGTACATGCCTGGTAATCTGGATCTCGAAAACGATCGACGTTGGAGGGTTAGGGTTAGGGCGATGAGAAAAAAGACACAACATGACCTGATGGCCATATCATGCGTATACATTGTTCACCAACTATTCCCAGCTTGTCAGACGTAACCTTATGTATCTGCATATATCCTCTGATAATGAGACATGTTCATATGTACGTCCCATCGAGAAATAACGATCATTGCTCCCAGAAGCATTGAGTTTTAGAAAGTGACCAGACACCTATCGCGTCCTGCTACCCAAATTCACAATATGCCCGAATAAGTTTTGCTTACGAATAGATCGCGTAAAAGAAAGGATGCACACAATATGAACGACGTATGCCTCACAGTATTCAGTATGCAGCCTATCCAGGCGGGAGCGTCACCGTGAGGCACTGAAAGCTTTGAGGTGGGCAGAGGGCGGTATGGTTCTGAATGCAGCATGGCAGCTCTACCATGGCTTCACAACATGTCTACAATGCATGATGCACGAGCTCAAGCATATCACACACGCAAAAGCAAGACTACACATCTCTCCACGGTACACATCAATCACATTGAAACCATACCATCAGACACAAGCACGGGCAGCAAAAAGTCTCCATTGTCAAAAGACAAAAAAACAAAAACAGGTCGTCATGGTGGGCATCCCGCCCAAAAAAGACACACGGCAGCCGCCATCTCACTGGCAGCACACCCAAAACTCCGGCCCTCCGGCCTTCTCCTTCTGCTCGGCCAAAAATTTGGCCTTCTCGGCCTTCTCGGCCTGTTGCTGCTGTTGCTGCTGCTGCTTCTGCGGCAGCGTGGTGGTGGTGGAGGTGGTGCCGGCGGCACCAGCAGCAATGGAGCGCTGCTGGGCGCGCTCGACGGCGGAGATCGCGAACAGCGCGAACATGTTGTTGTTGTTGCTGCTGTTGCTGCTGTTGCTGTTGTTGCTGCTGTTGCTGTTGCTGCTGCTGAGAACGTGTTAGTCTTGATGTAATGTGAAGGGAGGAGATGATAGTAGCTTACCTTTGCGTGAGGATGCTGGTGGAGGTGGGTGGTGCTGTGTCGATGTCAGTTGATGATCAATGTGAAGTGACGCGATGGTATGAGCGCAAGTCGCCGCAACCGAACCGCGTGAGCAATCGAGAGCCTTCAATGGTGCATGCAATCGATGGTTAGAGCGCGTGCAAAGGATAGTAGCTTACCTTGTCAAAAATTGTTCTTCGTCGGCACAAAAAAATCACTCAGCATTCGATCCCGAGGAGTAGGAAGGATCAGAAGAAGCTGAGCTCACCCTCACTGTACTCAATCGACTGAGAGCCATGCCTGAGGAGCTTCGGCAACGAAGTTAGTGCCCGCTAGCGCTGAATCCCACCTACTAGTAATTTCTCACGTTCACACAAGCTCACGAGGACTCCTTCTCTTCTACATACTTAGCCTGCTTTTCGGACCAGGCGCGGGGAGGCCCAGGGAGATCACCAAGTCCCTGAGACACAATGGATGCAGCTTTAGCTCATCAGTACCTGCACACTTTTTTCTTACACTGGCAGTTATGGTCGTAACAACCGACTTTTTTTTGGAACCTTGTGACCTGGCATACTCCAGGCGGTCCTCGATGACCTAAAAGGGATGGTTCGAACCCGTCACCTCTCGGGTGAGCCTACGGGCAGTGATCTCGAGTTGTAATTTATTTTTCATCAATGGTCTTTCGCTTGCGAAGGAGTTGGAGAAGAATGCTTGTTGTGTGATGTGGCAGTGAAGTGGAAGTGGTACGACGTCGCGGTATGGAGGTGCTGCGAGATTGGCGAGGCCGTACGGCCGCCTCACGATGGCAACAACAAGGCACCTTAGATAGCTATGACCCCATCCTCGCAGACTACATCGAGTAATGCAATGGCCGCCTTGATGCCGACCCGTCACTATGAAAGGGCGCACCACTGAGGCCAGGCAAGGTGTCTCTTTCGAGTCAGAGGCCTGAGATTAGCATTCACAGGAGGCGTCACATGAAAGCGTATGATCTGAGACTACAGTTCCCTTGAGCATGAGAACATGGTACATGGAAGACATGGCCTCAATCGTGACCGGCGAGCACGAGGGCCGCCCGGGCGCGTTCATACTACAACAAGCTTGACAACGTGGCAAACCCGCGCCAACGAGCGCGAGCGAAACAATCAGCAGTCCACCCGGCGACGAATGTTACAAGAAGAGTACCAAGGAACCGCACATTAGCTACATACTCATGTCCTCCACGCACAAGGTTGACACGACCCAGGAATGCGAAAGACGACAAACCCTCACGAAGCATGCAGCACCGCCGTGCGTACCAGCTACATCCAGACCTTACGTGGTTTGCCACGCGCGCCCACTACCTCCCGCAAGACGAACAAGATTGACCATCGGCACCTTCGCCACTTTGGACGATCAGAAACCGCGCAAAAAATAAAGAACGCATTCCCAATCAAGCGGTCGCCACACTCCGAGAAGGCTGCCCGGCGGCGACAATCGGTACAGAACAAGAAGGCTACCCGCTGGTGGCGATCGGTATACAACAAATCGTCCAACACCAGTATGCTCGAGCTAACACATCCACCAGATTCCACCAACGAGCCCTTCAGCGCGCTTGCGACATCCAAAATAGAAGCAGAGCACCCGCAACCTATCTCATCGCCATCGCCATCAATCAGGAGCCGTGCGACACACCAGAGAAGGACGCCTGGGAGGGTCTCGACGGACAGAACGCGCTCCTCGAGATTCCAGATCTCCATTTCGGGCGCCGGCTGCGGCAACGATCAGAAGCTGCGCGATGGTCGACAGACGTCTATACAAGCACAAAAGAAAGTAAACCTCGCCCTGGGAAGGTATTCTTGACTCTGAATCCAGCACCCACCGTGCAGCGACTCCAGCGAGCAGCCCACCCTCGCACATTGGGTATACAGAGAACCGACAAGGTACGCACGCGCAACCTTCATACAACGATCATTCGTATAGAAAGCTGACGAAGTCCAGCAGCCGGCGTCATGGCAAAGATGTACGTATGCCACCTGCAACACGATCTGGCCTCCTGCGTCGCGCTATTTCGAGTCTCGCCAAAGCCGTGTGCCCGCTGCTCGCCACCGAGAACGACCAGAAACCGCAGTAAAGGCCTCAAAAGCCTACCTGAGAAGCACTCGCGAAACAGAAAGCGGCTGGCGGATGAGCACACCTTGCAACCTTCGAGCGCTAACGTTTCACGCCGCACAACGAGCAGAACAACTCGCCATCCACAGCATCGAGACAGTGAGGCTGGCGGGATTTGGCCTCGACCATCACGAGATCAAACCACTCTGCGGCATGGAGGGGTTTTCCTGATTGACAAGAAGACACTGTTGAGGGATCATCACCCGAGCATCCATCGTCCGCCACCCAGGAAGTCTCACGCCACCCACGAGGGGGCCTCCCAAAGCCTTCTTTACAGAAAGATTGACCTTTCGCGAGCATTTCTTGCCGAAAGAGCAAAGAACAAGCGGAGGAAGGCATTTTTGCAGCAAAAGCACAGGAAGCAGAAACGGCATTGTTGCGATACATTACTTGGTGGTCCCACCATATTGCCAACACGCAGTCTCATTTCCAAAACTGAACATGTCAAGCAGGATTATCCCCAAGAACGCCGCACACACGAGCTCTCCACAAAGAACCCGCGAACTACAACGACAAAGAAGTGCTCCGAATGAGGAAGAGCTTGGAGAAGCCAGAGAAACAGGTTATACGGAAGACAAAGGATTCGAGAGGTTGGGCTTGGGCGGGAGACCAACGCAGTGTCTCAAGCTGGCGAGAAGTCGGCGCTGAGAGCTTTCTGCAATGATTGCGTTGTGGTCAGTTCGGACTACAAGTTGGCCATGTACGAGCGGTCGACGCTGGCTGCCACCTCCAGCTGAGGATAGACGATGTCGGAACAATGGCGAAATCGAGGGCTTGTTGTGTTGAAACTGACCATGACGAAAATAAGGACAAGCGGCAGCATCTACTTGGCTTTGGGGGAGGAGAATCTTTGCAATACGGAGATTTCATCACTCAATCAAGAAAGAAGAAACAAGCATGAGCAATTTGAGCATTTTTCGGTTTGTCTTTGCACCTTTTGCTGATGTTGATACAATTGCTTCGGCGAGTTGCCAACTGCGTGGCGCGCCCCGAAGACCCTGTTTCGCCGATGATTTTGCCAGTCTTCTGAGGGGCGTCGCGTTCTCAGGGCTTATTGCAAGGGGAACTTAGTCTACCTTTCGTTATGACTTCTTGGAGTTTTCACCCAAACGGAAGAGTCCACGGAGTTGGAATCTTAACAACCGCTACGCGCCGGAGAACACAAGCGGCCTTGCGCCACCGACAAAGCAATTGCCAAAGCAGGGAAGATTTTGAACAAGCCGCAAGAACAGGGGTTGAGAGAGAAAAAGAAGGTGGAGGTCGAAGCTAGCGCTACCAAAGTTCTTCACAGCCTCCGAAGATGGCCAAAGACTGATTGGAAGGCGGCGAAGCAACAACAGCCCAATCGAAAACCTTGTCACCTTTGGTGTTTGACTGGCAGGGGTGGTGTTCATACCTCATGGTCGAGAACGGGCTGCCTGCCTCTGCTCACTTTCCTGCACCGCCGTACACTAAGCGGCTATGGGTGTGCTGTCATTGAACATTTGTACAAATGAAGTTCATGAAAGATGCTGGAGGCGAAGTGACATCTAGCGGCTTAATCAAAGTTCACCAGGTCAACCAAAACATCAAGGATGGCACGAGGCCAACGGCCAACCCAATGAGCGAGCAAGTATGGCGCATCACTTGTGCGGAGTCAGACTCAGCCAGCGATCACTGCGCCCATTTCTTGAGCGACACGAACGAATAACCTCATGGCACGTCCCGACACCTCTCTCCCCCAGTCCGCGAGCAACGATCACCGCTAGTATCACATTGTGAACATCAGAAAGTGTCGACGGTGCTGCGAGCTTTGTTCTCGCGAAAAGTTTTGAGCGCCGTAGACGAAGATGTCGAGGAGCCCACACGAGACGTTGCTCGAGGCATATTGCGATGTTCGGACATCGCTGCATCTCTCATGCGCAGTAGTCACGGAGATGCGAGCACTTCATGGCCGTTCTCAATTCAGCCAGCGCTGTCTTGAATATGGTAAATACAGTTGCCGCTCAAAAATAACAGGTACTTCTGGGCAAGTATGCGACTCGCGCGCGCGCTGCCTCTTGCACCTCGGTATGACTAAGATATTTTGGGCCAGAGAACTGCCTGGTAGTCGCTTGGTCCTTACGAAAATGGGGAAGAAGGAGGATAAGGACACTCGTTGTGCTGTCAAGCCTGCGCGCCGGGACTGGGACCTGGTCTAACTCCGAGGCATTCGCGCATGCTAACAGCTTGTCAGCAAACCGCAGCTTGCGTGGATGTTGCCTCTGCAGAAAAGACCTGAGCACAGCAGATAAAGAGACAGATGGGCATATGAACATACATGAGCATCTGATTGGGATTGAAAGACCGCCGCATACTTGCTTGCTTAAATATGGGTGTCATGGCCGGCTGCAAGCTCAAAGTGGCATTTGTCTAGGCAGGCCTATCAGTGCCCACAAGCTGAAATTGACATCTTATACGTCTGTCCGAGCAAATACTCTGGGAGGCGAATACACGTCCGCTGTTCTTCGACGCGTGTCGCGATGACCTCGCACACGGACAGCCAAGGGCACCTTTTGGAGTCTTGCTTCCTTTCGGATGGTGGTCAGAATGTTGACGAACGAGGTAGACGATCGCTTGCCAGGTCTGACGATCTATTGAAGTCGCCCGAACATTGGACAGTCCTCTGTTGTAAGCGCATCGCTCTTTGCCACCACGGGATAAATGAACTACACCGTGACTCTGCCCTTTTCCGCACAGATGACAGAGCTGCTGAGTGCATCACAAAAGGTCTCACAAAATACTCAAGGAAATGTAGAAAACTGACACAAGGAATCCAGGAAGATGAAACTACATGTTCCTACAGGAACGAAAGCCGCAAAGCCGCAGGAAGAAACAGGGCCCTAGCACTTCTGACCTTTTAACAGCCCAGGCCCGTAGGCCGTCCTTGACAAACACTCAACCACCCACGCCGGGGTGACAAAGAAGAGGGAAGAAGCGCGCCTGCGGGACAGCCACTGCCAAAGCAGTGCGCTTGGAGCGCGGCTTAAGGAAAACGAGACGGAAATGAGGAAGAGGTGCTCAAGAAGAGTGATCGAAGGAGGTGCGCACCCCAGCATGGATCGATCTCTCTCTACCGATAGGAGGCGTCTGCGGATCGCCGGCAGGTTTTGACATAGAGTAGCGGAGTGCTTGGGTTTCTTGTTATGGAAGAGCACAGCGTTGGCATCCTTGTGAATGTGGAGTAGTGTGTTGCTGGCACCACGCCTGCTCTTGGAGATCTTGTCTTTGCAAGCGGAGGCCACGTTGGAAGACAGACGGCGAGTCAAACGAGCAGCTAAAGGAGAGCGGCCAACACGACCAACCTCAGCGCCGCAGTCCACACGCTTGCACTTCGGGGTTGGAGGATGGAGACCAGCGTGGACAGGCGCAGAGCGACTAGCAGGCGAAGACGTGACATCCTTCAGGCGGAAGCTGGAAGCCTTTGCGTTGCATGGTCGTCGAGATTTGTCCTGAGCTTGACTGTTTGAGCCAGCCTGAGCAACCTGATCCATGTGATCGAGATGGACCACCGGGCGTACTGATGCTCCGCGAGCTTCCCGACTTGCCAACTCGCTAACATAAAACTAGCAGCTTCACACGGCCTTGAGCACCATATGAGGGACCCGGCGAGCATAGTATCTTGGATTTTCGACCTAAGGGCCTTCAGCCTGCCAACCTGAGCCCAGCCGACGCCGTTCCGCTTGTTCCGCTCGTCCCGCTCGTTCCGCATCGATCAAGATCGAAGATCCGCCCGAGCGAGCATGTCCGCCTCCCCAGCATATCGAAGAGAATGCATTCATCAACCTTTTAGAATGAGTGGCCGCTCTGATCAATAGAGCCCTTTCGATCGACACGTGAGAGGGTTGATGGGAGCAAAACAAGAGCATGGACCATGGTCCAATGAGGCATGGAAGATTGGATATATGATATGCGGGTGAAGCAGGGTAGGTTTGTTGTTTAAGACGAGAATTACCTGCATACAAGAGGAACCTCAGGAGCGCTAGTTATTCGAGACTTCGCTGATGAGGAGAAGTCTCCTCCGTTACAAACGATCCGAAGGAAGACATGATGAGGGAGCAACACTTAGACTCACATGCACGCAGGCGCTGTCTTCGCATTGACGGTCGAAATGAAAGAACCCTCCGACTGGCTCACCAAAAGTACCGAACTCTGCGGCCTCGCCGAATTACTCAAGACTTGCACGCCGGAAGATCCGTTCCAGATTACGACGGCGATGTAGGTTTACGAAGTCCGCTGCTGAAGCTCTTAAGTTGGTCGGAGCAGGGCAGTGAGATGATTGGTTTGGGAGATGGGTGTATGGAACAACAGCTTGAAGCGCCCTGGGATCCTGCTGGGAAGGATGGTCGGCTGGTGGTAGCGCGGACTTGGGTACAATCAAGGTCTGATTTCTTGACGTTACGACATCAGGAAGGAATTGTATTCGTCACCTCACCCGTCCGACTGAGCCCCATTGAACGTTGTCACTTGTTCTAAGGATTCGACATCCGTAATGCAGTCGACGCAAAGGCTGGTCCCGCAGTCCATCCAACTTTGTGATCTACTTCTGTTCCGGGTTGACTCCACTCTTGTCTTTGGATATTGTAAGTGTCGTAGGTTAAAGGCGAATGCTTCTTCACGCGTAAAAGTTCGTTGCCCGTCTGGTGGTAGCGCTTCAAAGAATCTTTCTACCGATCAAATTATCCAGCTCATGCTGCCACGGGAGTCAGTAATGTGATGACCAAGTGATCGTCCGCATACTGTCATCCTGCCCTGAAGCTTGCTGAGTGAAACTTTCGAGGCGGTTAGAGACATGATTTAACAACGTATGGTCATCGCTACTGGCCCAAATTAAATGCAAAACAATGTCCTGAATGTGCACTAGCTTCTGCGTTCGATAGATATCAATCACGTCCAACAACCAATCTTTGAAACCGTGTCTAGGACGAGGTATACATCTTAGTCCTCGTCATCACCGACCTCCTCATCATTACTTGACAACCGTGCAGCCTATGCACGGCCACAAAAAGCACGCTAGGAGTGACGCAAAATGCCAAGAAAGCTGGGGCTCGCTGGGTATAAGGAAATTCGAGGCCTCGACACCGTCAAGAGCTTTCCTTCTTTCTTCATAATGAGGTGAATGCCCGGTTTGGAGGGGACGGGGGGGCGCAGGGAGGAAAACTTGCGAGGCCAGGGAACCGCCTTCGGGAGGTAGAAGCTTGAACCGCCTACCTAGTTGTGCCTCGATCAACGAGGGGGTACGGGGCTCGGCTCACAGGCATTGCACAACGCTTGTGGCGCTGGGTGGTCGTTGGCGCCGGCGAGCGTGTTTGGCCTAGGTCACTTTTTGGTTTTCACCAAGTGCTTTGCACACACTATCTTTTTCATCAGTCTCTTTGTCTCTTGACAAGGAGTTGGAGAAGAAGTTACAGCTATCTGGTAGTTCATGGTTGTTGTTTTGATGTATGGCGAGCGCGATGTTGTTGCGAGAGCTGCGCGAAGCGCCCGTGAGGCGGAACTGCCAGCTGTGTAGATGGTATAGCATCTTGCAGCGTGCATCTCGCGTGAATACGATGCGAACCGTGGCAGCTCTTTATCATCTAGACAGCGAGGTATAGCTAGGAGTGCGTTGCCATGATGGCAGCTACATGAATCAGGATCCTAAGAGCGTGGATGGCATACCGAGCGAGCCATTTGGCATCGCGGCCGGACTGTGACATCGTATGGACCAGTAGGCTACTCCTAAACAGACCTCATCTCAAATAGATTACTACTGCGCGCAGGAGATATTGCCACGCTCCATGGCGACCGCAGACCAGCGCCGAGCCGACGAACTCATCGCCTACACAGCCCGCCCGCTCAAGGCCAACCAGCCCAGCTCGATCTCGAGAAGAACTCGATGACCTACATCACTTTATAAAACCGGAGACACTCACGAAAACACGCGAACCAAGTACGAGAAGTATCATCATCTCCAGTCTTCGCCATGCTCCGACACGCATTTCACCACCGATCCACACACGACCAACACCTCGCCGAATACCGCTCGCCCCAGGGCGGGCGGCAACATTCTTCCATACAAGGATGAGTAGGGCATCTGAGTAGTCCGGTGCCCAACGAAGGGCCCCAGAATGTATGTGCCTGCCTCCTAAGCGATCCCACGAGCAAACACAAGCAAGATCATACGAGCAGAGGCGGGCGAAGAAGAAAAAGATGGACTATCACCATATTTGCAGCGCCAGCGGTACCCGAGAAGCAGCATTGAAAAGACGGCAAGAGACATGGAGGCGAACAAAACATGTCGCTGGTACAACTTTTGCATCATCAACTGGACGGTGGCCCTTGGTGGCAAGACCTCATCTGCTTCACGCTTGCGCCGACGCCGCCGGCCGCCCACAGCATGCTCGCTGCTGGAGCGCACTTGAACAGGACCTTGCGACCATTGGTGGAACTGTGAAAGAAACATCGCCTGGCACCAAAGCTACCACGACGCTGGAACAGGAATAGTGGCCACCCAGAAAAAACGGCCATCAATGATCTTGCTTGCTCACGCAACGAGGCGTTGCAAGCGTATGTCCTGCCGAACACCCACCTGTGGAGGATGATCGCCTGCCACGAACCTACGCTTCGATCTCGACAGGGGTACTCCTGCTTCAATCATTGGCAGAGATTGACACGATCTGCCCAGAGATGGCTGCGCTCCACTCCAAACGGTTCCCAGTGCGGCTCACCATACCTGGTCTACGGTCCGAGCGCGTCTATTGCTCGATAAAAGCGTCGAGAAGCGTCCAGGTCGCCGTTGCTTCATGAGACAGAGGTGTACAGCCGGACTGTGTCATCGAGCTTTGGATGAAAATGGCCGCACAGTCGGACTGACGAAGGTCAAGAGGAAAGAGAGTGGGCAAGATGCGAGCTGCTGTTGGAACCACGAGAGAAGGCGCTGGGTGAACGGCCGACGCAGAGTTGCAAGGGAGGCAAACTTGTGATCAAAAAACAGACATGGGCGATAGATGTAACAGAGTAACGATCCTTCGTGGAGCAGAGTTCTAGATCTTCAGTCTCACATGGATCTCCTACCCTCCGTTACTGCCGACCAGTAGAAGGAATACATTTTGCTCATAGTAGTGTGAAAGCTGTATGTTTCTGGCGAATGCTCGTCTCACTCAGAGGTCGTATCCATGGAGAAGCCTGCGCTCCATCCCGCAATCGCCTGTGGCTGCGACTTGAGGAATCTCGTAGACGGACTTCCTGTCGCCTCATGAAACCGCTGCGGGCAGCATCTGCGGTTCAAAATCCGATCCTCCAACGCTACCTACCGAGTCGAAGCCATCGCGAAGATCGCCGAGATCAGCTCGATTCTGCAAACCTTGCCGACCTCATATGCCGCAGAACCAGAATCGCTGACAGAATTTTGGAGCCGTCCACGAACGCGCGACCATCGTCAACAACACGCCGATTCACGATCCTCCAGCCTTCTGTGAATGATTCACAGCAGGAGAGAGGGAGATCACACAGCAGCTAGACTCTTGAGGTCCAAACAAAGAAGATAAGAGCTTGGAAGATTTGCAACCGCTGGTTTCGTGGTAGTCGAAACTGGAAGGCCCAGCATGCTCAGCGCACAACCAAAGCAACAGCCTCAGGGCCCACACCCACATCATAGACAATACATCAGTAAAGTACGCAATAACCTGCAAGGCCCTTCCGATTTCCACTTCCCTCAGGGACTTCCGCCGGCAGCCTTAGAGAAGCAGTTTCCGGCACGTCGTCACAGCAGTCTGGGTAGCGTGTACGGTCTAGCATTTATTCCGCCTCCAGCCGCTGGACGGCGCCACAGCACGACAGTGGCAAGGCTTGCGAAGATCAAGGTCACTCAAGATGTTTGCGGTACGTGGACAATACCATCTGGCCGCATGCGCAGCTGTCTGTAGTCTCTCAGTCGTCGCCAATCTTCCAAGCCGAACGCCAGCAGCCTTCCCAAGCCAATCCTTCACACGTTGCCGCAATAGACCGAGCAGTTCAAATTGCACTTGATGCCTTAGCGGTGACTTGCCCTCACCAGACTGAATTCAACGTCGGCCAATCCGTCGTTCGGGATGTACAATCTGCGCCACCCTGAAGCACTCCGTCACCCTGGAGGCGGGCAGCCAGACGAAGCGAGTATCTGTGGTCCCCAAGCCCCAAGAGAGACACAGAGGTTCCAGGAAGAAGAAAATAAGAAGGTCTCCTGGAACTTGCAGGCAGCCACTGGTGGCGCCGGGTCTGATGAACTTGCCATGGTGCTGTGCAAATCTTCATCTTCGGCCTGCTTGATGAACAAAGTGAATCGAGCAAGAGCGTAGCTGGGTGCAAACTGCAGGAGGATTAGGAGAACATAACGTCGTCGGGAGATGAGACTTTTGCGTGTCGCCAGTGAGCCTGGCTTAAGCTGCTCACTCGCCAGCGGTAGGGAGATTGCGTTGGAGGCTTGGAGAAAGCACACACGAACAAATGCAAAGCAGCGATCGAAGTTGGATAATGCGGTGTAGTACCAAGCAGCCAGCGGAATATCTTGAACGAATCCGCTCAAAGCTCTGCTTGCCTTTTGAGTTCTCCACCTTCCCACCAGTAGCATCTCCAACACTACACGCTCCTAACCATCCGACGAGCATCGCCGAAACAGCCGCACCGAATTCTACTGCCCAATCAATAGTGGTGCATTCTCTGCAGCACATGTCTCGCCGCCCTTTGGACATGGCCCAACGAAGACCTCGCAGCAACAAGCACGGCCACCCGCGATGTAATGCGCGAGACGTGCGCCTCCGAATCCCACACGAATCGAACCAAGCGAACAAAGCCAGTACGCTTTCCCCAGAGAAGAATGAAGATAGTGGGCTTGGGGCGGACAGGTCAGTCACCAAAGAGATCACAGCATCCACCTCGGTTGTCCGACTTGCCACACGACTAGGCGGAGAACGACAGCCAGCGAGGCTGTGATCGACCGGAGCAAGATACTTTTGGCCGTGGCGGCAAGAGCAGTTCTGACGAGATGTCGAGCGGCAGGGCGTGCAACTTCAAGTGCGAGAGGCTCTACAGCAAGAAAACTGACAATCATGTTTTCACAGGCCAACTCCACGTCGACCAAACGTGAACACCATATCACGTCCCGAAGATTCCAAGAAAGTTGTTGCTTCTGCTTCCATCCTTCACCACATACCAGCTGCCGGCAAGATGTATCCAGGCATAGTGTCCGCTGCGTGCACGGCGAGTTCTTGGAAAAATAGCGACGTATCCGCCGCTCATATAGGGCACTAATATTCACCCAGTGAACACCCTTGCAACAGCTGCACCCGGCTCTGGCATTAGCCACTTGACTACATGGACACAACTTCCAATTGCAGCTTGTCGGCGCTCTCAGCGAGCAACAGAAGCGGATGTATTTTCTGGCGAAAGGTCAGTGTTTCAGCAGTGTCAGTGCAGTCGAAAACTTCCTCCAACGCGGCAGCAAGTCATTTTATACCGCATCGAGGATCGCAAAGCCAGACTGCGGTAAGAAATGTCTTACGGTGGAAACTGCGGCCGCCAGCCTGTATTCATACTACACGGGATGGAAGTGCAAACAAATTTACCAGTCGTCGGCAGCTCGGAAGCGTGCTTTGCAACTTGTAAATGAGGAACGTGATGCGAAAGGAAATCAAGGTCGAACTCGCCGCTCATGAAAGAAGGATCGGCGGGATGGAAAGTAAGAGCTGAGACAACACATGGAGACTTCTTACCGGCCAAGTAGGTGGAAAAGAAAGGCGAGTCAGCAGTGTCTTCGCAGCGCACAGAAGATTTGTGAAGGGTGGCATGGGTACTGCTCGCAAAAGATGACATGGTATGCTCTGGGCTTGAACACGCCACTGAACTAAGATGTTGACACCGCAAGTCTGGTGGACAGCAACAACAGACGTAATAATGCTTTAGGCGCGACTGAATCAGAGGTTTCTGCAGGTCGGCCATAGAGCATCGGATCAAGCAGGTTTGTGGCAGTTAATTGACAAGCAATGTAAACCTTTTCTTCAAGTGTACATGCGTTGACGGTCTCAATGTTCTTCTTTCGCGCCTCGCTGGTTGCGCCGCTAGAAATATTCGTTTTCGAATGCTTCTTCGGCACGACCGTTTCAGGTTTGACAGACATTCATTGCGTGAGACATAGGAGTTGTTCATAATTCTACTGAAAGCCGCATTGCATTACTCACAATCTTCAAAGTACACACAAAGCCAGAAGCATAATATCGACAAGCCCCCGAGCAGGGCCAGAAGGAGAAAGTCTCGCTGGAGTCAAGCTTGCTTGAAAACGTGGGTACCAACTCAGCAGAAGCTCCTCAGCAAAATACTTATAAAAGCAGAAGCGAGCAAAAGTAAAACTGTTCACACGTCCCTAAACAGCTCGAGTGTAAAAGCAATCTTGCAGAAGTCGACCTCGCCTGACTAGGCGCAGGCCCGTTCAGCGTAGGCTCCACAGTAGAGGAAGTCGCTTGCCGGCAAACCACTTCTCCACTGCCGTATTTCCCGCTAAACGTTGCAGTCTCCGCCCTCTTATTGTCCTCAGATGATCCTCTACAAGATCAAGTAAGACTCCGACGCGTGAGCCTGAGCTCCCAGGCCGTTCGGCCTCTCGAATCCACCGTAGCGATATCCGATGCTCTCCGGGTCGTTGTCAGAGTACACCTCATCGAGACAGTCGAGGTTGTAGTCGTCGTCGATCTCGTCGCGGCGGATGGCCTTCCACGGCTGTCAGATCTCCTGTTTGAAGTTAGCTTTCTTTCTCATCAGTGTGGAAAGTATAGCCATCGGAAGGTGGTTTACTTACAGTGAGAGCGTAGGCGCGAACGTGCGGAACGTTCTCCCTGACGTGGGTGTTCACGGGCACAACTCCAGCAGTGAAGGCCACACCCGTGAGACGCTTTAACTTGGCGAGGATGGTCGGGACAGCGAACTCCAGCTCTCGCTTGTAGAAATCCTGGTATTTGCAGTCGAGACAGGCGTAGACGACATGGAACGAGACTTGTTCGCCCTCGCGGAGGAGAGTAGGAGAGATATTGGTGCGGTGGCAGTCGTTGTTGTTGCTGTAGACGTTGGAGTGGCCGTTGTACGCGCCCTTGACGGTGATGAGGAGGTTTTTGTGGGAGGCGAGGCTGCCAGCTGGGAGAGAATCGAGGCCGCGGAGCATGGCGGAGTTGGAGCTGTACTCGAGAACGATGCGGCGATCCTTGCGCGTCAGCTCTTTTTGAATCTCCTCGCGGGAGGAACGGTTGATGCTGAGCACGTCGGCTACATCCGAGCAGAGTACGCCATCATGGTAGACGATGTCGTCTGGGAGGGTGTCGGCGTAGATCTCGTCGCGGACCTCGGGAGGGAGCACGCCGTCGGCGGTCCAGTCAACGGGGTTTGCTGTGGTGGACATCTCGGCGGCGATCTCGTTGACAGTGTTCTCGACAGCGCTGCCGTCGGTGACAGCCTTGTGGTTTGGACACATGATGATGAGCTTGGCGCGGTTGAGTGTGATGCGGGTGTTCTGTTGAGTGCCTTGGAGGAGGCGGCTGAGGAAAACGTTTGCGACTTCTTTTCAACTTGGAGCCGGGGCGCGTACGACTCTGATTGCTGAGTTGTGCGGAATGAGCCTGGGGGGTAGGAGCAAGCAGGGCTTGATGCGGTGGCAGCAGCAGGTATTCTTGATCTCCAAAGGGCCCTACCAATTGAGGACGAAGGACGTGACTGCTGCAGTGGCGCGAGTATCCTTCATGTCGCGATGGCCCAAGAAGTTGTTCACGATCTGCTTCCAACCTGGAGCGGGAGTTGGTGTATTTCTGTCCGCAGAACAACGTGGGTTGAACTTGGCAGTTGGGAAGAAGTACTTCTTGTTGCGGCGGTACTAGTTGGTGTTTGTCGGCCGCGGCCAGTCAAAGGCGGATGGTGTGGCGAGACGCTGTTGTTCGATGGTTCTTTTGAATGCGAGCGGGTCTTGTTCGTCAATTTCTGTGATCGGTGCTGGCTCGTAGGAGATTGCAGGGCGTGATCAATAGAAAGTCAGCGTGACAAGAAATTCTAGAGGCATGTGGAAAGAGTGATAAATTGCATGTGGCCAGCTAAATCTGTATACAAAGACGCGCCAAGTTGCTTGATTGCACGGCGGAAGAGACAATCGCCCTTGTCCAGTCACTGCTAAGCGATCTCGTCGAAGACTGATGCTCGGCTCCAGCCCTCTCCTTCATGTCCCATTCCTACGCGTTGCAATGGATAGAATCGCTCCACAAGTTGTCTGATCGATTATCCTTGTTCAATGCAATCTCATGAATCAATTCAACACATAATACCAAGTATCCGCGTGTCCATCTACACATACGATCGACCTAATCGATCACAAGGCCCAAGCTCTGCCTCCTGCGCTCCCACCAGGACCCCATGCGTCACCCCCAGCCAACCATCAACGATCCCGCCCTCCCTGCCGCCCTCCGTCAGGCACTCCATCAGTGTACAGTGAGGCCCTCCGCCAAGCTTTCCAGGTCACAAAAGCGTGCGGATTTCCAACAGACCTCTCTCCTTGTTGTTCTACATCGCTCATCAACAGCCTCTTCAGCACTCGCCTACTCCCTCATCAGCCTTCCTTCACCTCATCCTTCCTTTACCTTCCCTCTTTTACCTTCCTTCCTTCATCACACCTTCACATCATCACCTTCACATCATCGCCGACTCATCATCACCGACTCATCATCACCGACTCATTATCACCGACACAAGACCATGCCAGCAAGCATGGCACACACAGTGAGTACCAGGTAACTATCAACCCCCAAACTGCGAGGCAGTGGCAGCGGCAGTGGCAGAGCGGTGGCAGAGCCAGGTGAAACCACAAGAACCACCTTGGGCAAAAACAGCTGGGAATTTGGCCGACAGTGAGTATCGCAGGCTGATCAACACCTGCCTTCATCGCTTGCCTCCACAGAAGGCAGTGCGGTGGTCTGCGAAGAACTTTTTTGCTTTTCTTCCTCAGGTAAAATCAGCGATACACGACTTCGCAGGATCCGGCCCTCGTGGTTTCGCAGCGTCAGGGTGTCAATGGCGTTTGTCTGATACTATACGAGAATGGCCCAAAACAACATTGGCAGAACAGCTGCAGAGGGCGTTCGCCGTGCCTGATAATGTCAAGTAGCCGTCATCACTTAATTGAAGATGTATCGGCGCGACAACAGGGCACACATGTGAATAATTTTTTTCATCAATTTCTTCGCTTGCGAAGGTGTTGGAGAAGAATCTCCTTGTTTGCTGACAGTCTACCTTGCTGATTACTGTACATGTCCGCCGTCCTCCAGGTCATATCGGAGGTACGGTCGCGACATTCACCTCCGCCGGCCCAAGTCACGATTCTCGACTCCCCAAGCTGCGCTCCAAACATGATCTTGAGCATCAAAACCAAGCGTTCTGCTCAGAAGAAGCAGTTCCGCGCAACTACAGTAGTATTGCCGCCCTCAAAGCTGCTCTCGCCCTTCATAATGGCAAGAGTCGGAAATATTGGCGGCAAGACCAGACGATCACTTGCTCGTGAAAATACCTGTTCATCGCAAACCTTCATGATGGGCAGGATCTGACATGGGCGGACAGTAGTTTTTCGCGAGAACGTGTGTAGAGTGAAAGGCTCACTGTGTGATTTTCCATGTGGAATGTATTACTTCGTGTCTGTGATGTCCCTTGTGTTCAACGATCACGTTACGTGCGACGACGTGCGAGCGCAAACAGCGGATCCAGCTCGCGTCCTCGTTGCCACTGTCGCGTTGCTGTCCAATGTCATCCACGCCACACCATCTCACGCCTATTTCGAGAAGCCCGCATGTTCCAGAACTTTTTGTCACGCGCGCACGACACGTACCCAAGACATCCACCCAAGATTCAGTGCCTCCCTAACATCGGAAACTGATGGTCTTTGGTCGAGGCTGAGCAGAGCCAGCAGCCGGAGGTGATCAGACACCGGACCTTGCGTAAGACTCCTGCACACTTGCTGACCCTGGCGAAGCAGAACTTCAGGAACAGACACTTTGCTCACTGCCTTCTTCTGGCGACGCGGTCGAAGCCTTCCCACCGTGAGTTCCCATTCAAATGCCTGGTAGAGCCGCAAGCCGGCACGCTCAGGAGACCCCACGAGGATCGCGCCCCCAGAAGGCTTGGAGAGAACGACAGCAAAGCGAAGATCGAGGAAAGGTGCGGTCTCATATTTGAAGGGAGGAGCCTGCTCGGGCAAGATCTGAGCGGCTCAGCTTTGGGTACGGCGCAAGGCGCAAGACAGGCGCGAAGATTAGGTGCTTGGAGTCACTGACACTGTCTAGATGAGAGCAGCTGCTTGAGCAAGACTGCGGAAGTCGACAAATGGTTCACAATATCTACGAAACGATTCATCCATACGATCGCGTCTCCTTCTCCTCTCAGATCTCCGCGCCGTACGTCAAACGCGAGCAGAGCCAGCAACTGTAGACGACGGCCGAGTGCTCGACCTGGAACAGGGTTCCTGCAGCCACGCGCGAAGCAAGAGAATCCAACTTCCACATCAGCAGACCTCGCCTCGCCCTGCCATTCACCGCGTTCGGCTGACAGGGTCATTGCTCTCCACCGTGTCAAGATCCTGGCCGCTGGCAGCATGAACAAGACCGGGGAAACGAGCCTCCCTGACAAGACAATTAAGAGGCAGGATGGACACGAGAACTCAGAATCTGCTGGAAACAAAGAACGGAGCAGGCAACTGCTTGAGTAACAGGCGAGATCATCGACGTTGAAAAGAAATGGCGATCCCCCCGGCGAAACGCTTCATCATGCCTTACAAGTGGAGTTGACTGACCTTTAATCGTCACAGCTGAGAGTTCATCGAGTGCTGACACCAGCACCGGGAAACGACAAGCAGCTTCGGCAAACATCCACACCCTCGAATCCAGCAGCCGGGAGTGCAAACTCACAAGGAGCACCACCTGCACAAGGAATCTCGACCTGGAAGCGAGTTCAAGCAAGGAACGTTACAAATGGTGAAGGCCGAAAGACGAGCGCTCCGAAACCAGGCACAGGAAGCAACTGTGGCTGGGGAGAAGCAAGATCCGCCATGCCGGCATGAACTGCGCTGCACGATCTATGGCAGAACCCGCAGTATGATAAAGATTCAAGTCCAGCAGAACTCAAGAGCGATCTTGCTAGACTCCAGCAACGTCAACGAAGGCTTTCGAGTTCTCTTCCGACGTTCGCCACTTGAGGTCGATGCAGCGAAGTCCGCTTGCGAATGGCAAGAGTACAGCAAGGACGATGCCCTGTTGTTGCAGAAGCGCCGCGATGCCCATTCATTGCAACATATGTATGGCAAAGAGCGTGTACAAGGATCTACTAGACTGGACGACGAAACATCATGCTTCCAGCAGCGAGCAGGCGCGACCAGACGAGCCTTACGGAGGGGAATTAACAAGACGAAGTGTCTCCAAGCTGAACGGCGGACCCACACAGAGTGCAGACGGCCAGTTGACAAAGACTACGCTGACTGCATAGCGCCATAGGATACTTCTACTGATTGGACCACCCATCCACGCATCATCCGGCTTCCCGACGAGTACTTTTAAGAAGCCGCGCGGATAGTGGCCACACTTCGCAGCAGTGCTCGACGAAAGTACACACGTCACAACGAGCATTCAGTGTAAGAGGAGGAAATGGCTACGCCTGGAGACTCAAGATATGGCAGAAACAGAAAATCCAGACGCGAGCGCTACCGCAAGGTAGCGAAGGAGCAGTACACACTCGAAGCTTTGGAATGAGCGCTTGACTGCGCGCGGGTGGAGCAACACTACGCAGTCACTCCATCCACGCCGTGCATAACATGCTGTGCCGAAGGGTTCAAACGAGCAGGAAGCATCTCGAACCATTTGCTGCCTCCTTTGCTGGCCTTGCAAGGTGTGCTAGTAGCGCCTGAACGTGGGCCATGCGCCTGGAAAGAGCATAAGCTGCTCTTCAGCTGCGTCGTGGTCGAAGAGTGCTCCTCATGTTACAGTGCAGCCTGGGCAACGCGGCTGTCGTTAGCCCAAGTTTTTCAGGCCAGAATCTCGCGGGCGGAGAAGACTTAGAAGTGAGTTCGCCACATCTTAGAAGGGATTCAGCGTACGCAAGCAAGAAAAAGAGCTACCGCCACTGAAGGCCACGTTCGGTACATAGTAAGAGGTCAGCGGAAACAAATCATTCACCAGGCAAGAACGCCGCGGGTTACCAAAGCTCAGTCGACTGATAAGATGCTGTATCTTCTTGCACAGAAAAGCCGGCCTGCAATGCAATCGAAGCATTTTGTGGGAGAGAGCGCCCGTCTTCCTTCTTAAGCCTCTTCGTTTCGATCTGCTGGCCTTACCAGTCTAGGCCTCGGAGCATACGCAACTCGAGCGCAAACAGTTTGAGTCTTCTTCTTCATCCTTGCGCCGCGACACAGCCACAAATATGGCTTGCAATGTGCGCTGAAACAAAAGACCTGAGGAGTTGGCCAAATACCACGTTGTTTGGATCATACCGCTCGAATGATGATCAAGAGACGGAGCAGGAATGAGAATGGATGTAAGACAGTAATGAAGAGTTTGCACGGTGGACAAGTGAACACTTGAGACGGAAAGGTATTGATGGAAGCTTCGTTTGGCGGCAAAGCCATCGACGCTCTAGCCTCGTCCGCGTGGCTCCGTCTCACCAGGAGGCAAATCCTGGAGAACTGATCTGGGCTCGACTATATTTAAATAGCCAGAATCCAGCTTTGCACCGCTGGTGTAGTTCCGATCAACCGAGAGGATTTGCGAGATCGCTCTTCCACCCTAAAGCTGCGATGTCATCTCTTTTCATCCATCGTGCTTCTTGCGGCATCTTGCCCAGCAGAACGTGCAAGATTGGTAATCACTGCGCTGGCCTTCGCCGCATGCGATCATCTGCCAGTTCTGTGGCCTAGGTAAGCAGGGTACCAACTCAAGCGAGCGCTGACGGGCAATGTTTGGGTGCAGGTCTTCCATCGGACTGTCGAGTGATTGGTAAGTCTGCTCAATTTGAGGAAGCCGCAGCACGCAAGATGAGATTCGGACTTGACCGATCGTGGCGGCGGTTGCAGTCTGCGCCAAAAATGGATGTCCTATGCTCAATACTTGCGGAAGTAATCCATCTGGAATATGCGACAGGCAGAGCGAGCAGCCGCTGGGGAACGGCCAGCGCGATCAACGTCCTCGTCGTACTCGGCCTTACGCTTGGAAGCTCTCGAGGGTGCGCCAGTTGTGCGAGCGGGAGCTTGCTTGCGACAACTGGCTTGACGGGACTGGACTGCATGCCCATATCGAAGAAGCCGTGGATCTGCGCGTCGAAAGTGCTTGCTAGTAAGGGAAGGCGCAGGATCTAATGACGCCAGCGGCTGAATGCTTGCGATCAGGGTCGGCGATACCATCTCTCTACCCCTTCGTTGATTGAGCCTGCTCACTGTCGTTGAGCTCTATATCATCTTGCACCCTATGGCGTGTGTATGTAGATTGGAATGGAAGACTAAGCTCCAAAGATTGTCCTTCGCCCTGAGAATAGACGCATGAGACCCACTACGATAAAGTTCAAATTTCTTCCCAAGCATTTCCGAAAGGATCAATGATCTCATCGTCTGCAAGTGTTCTTCGTGACTCCGCAGTCACCTAGCAAGAATTGCAGTAGCTCTTTCCCACAGACGCCCTGTTGAATCTGTCGGGCACGGTACTGAGAACAAGGAACCATCAACATAATCACAATTGAGGTACGGTCCTGGAGGATGTCGACGGATGTGCAGTTCGGCAATGCACGATCAGCTCGGGCATACGGAAGATGGAGCACCACGATGATGCAGGAATCGGGAAAGAACGACCATGAATGGAGCAGATGTGATTGATGGTACGATGCTAAACTATTTACTGTCTCGCACAAGGGCGACTATTGAGTGTATTCCATCGAACGCAAATACAACGAAGAATGTGATCAAAACAAAAGAAAGTCGTAAAAAGAATGCAATCGAAACGAAAGAAAGTCGTGAAACGCCTTCGGTCCCTTGTAATCCCAAGTGTGGCCAAAGTCCGCAGCGATACCATAGCTGCCAATGCAACAACAAAAGTTTTCCAATCCGAAATCCAAAAGTTCTGATGATGAGCTCGAAGCTGTTGGAAGATCGCGGTCGCCAGTCTTCTTCATTCCTCAACAAACGTGTCAAGGAAGTTGCGATCAGCCTTGTCTCGCTCGTCCTTCGACTTCTCCACAATGCCACCGAACGCCTCGAAGCAGCCCGGGCAGTTATCTCTGTCGCAGACCACAACATCCTGTGTCGTGCCATCCCACAGCTTGACCGGCTGCACACCAACGTTCACGTCGATGACGAACTCATCTTTGAAGTCCTTCTCGTACTCGCGGCTGACCTTGAGAAGCGGCGGCACGAACTCATCACCTTTTGTGATGTGGCGCCTGTGGACGCGAGGCAGCGAGGTAAGAGATTTGATCTCAGCGCCCATCTTCTTGTCCTTGGAGCACTTCGGGCAGTGGGCCTCCTGGCAGACCATGACATCCATGCAGATGTGGGCGGAGTTATACTTCTTGCTTTCACCAAGGATTTCGCACTCCTGCTGGCGGATCCAGAGCTTGTGCACGCGGCCGCCGCGCTTGAAGATAGGGTCGTCGGGGCTGATGAATTTGATGTCGCCGAAGGTGAGGTGGCGATGCTTGAACTTGGCGAAGGCGACCAGCTACTGGTTTCCAACGCCCGTGTAGTCGAGGTCGCTCATGTGGAGCATCTTCAAGCCCTGCCCGAAGGAATCTGAAGCGAGACAAAAGTTGCGGAAGGGACTGTCAGCTGAGCTAAAGACTGTCGTGAGACGGTAAAGTGGGCTCGCGGAAGTATTCTTCGCAATGTCGAGCAAAGTTTTGTAGATCTTCTTGAGGCGCCTGCCGGGTGTGTCGGAGTCTGGCTCCTTCTTGAGGGTGGACAGGATGACCCTCTTGGTGAGCTCGCGATCGAACATGTCGAAGAAGAAGTTGGTGACACGCTCGTCTGAGGTCAGCGGGTCCTGCGGAGGGGCTCTCTTGCCTGGAACTTTGATTTGGTTTGGCAACATGTTGTAGGGTTCGCCGAAGAGAAGTCTATCCAGGTTCGTGCGGCGCCAGGCTTCGTACTTCTCGTTGTCCACCTTAGGCTGGTCGATGACTTGAGGCTGGTTGACCACCTGCGCCGGTGGTAGGCTCTTTGTGGTTGTGGCCGCCTGCTTGACTTGCTTCTGAATTCGGGGTTGTTTGCGCGGAGAGGGTCCGTGAAGCTTGCCAAAGTTCAGTGGCGCCTGTGATTCGGGCTTCTTGCTGGTTTCAACATTGTTGTCGTGGATCTTCGGCTGAATCTTCGGCTTCTTGCTGGTAGCAAACTCGTCATCGTGAATCTTCGGCTGCATCTTCGGCTTCTTCGCGGTCTTCTGGATGGCGGGTTTGCGTGAAGTCTTCACCCGCTTCGGTGGGCTGTCCGACAGATCCTCGTCCTCCACCCAGACGTACCCCTTCATTCTAGCCTTCTCATTCTTCAGCTTCCTCGTCTTCTCTTCAATTCCACTGTTGACGTAGTAACTGAGAAAGTCAGAGTCGTCTTGCGACTTCCTTGAGCGGCCGTTGCCACTCTTCGTTTCTTCGACAGTCACCGCAGGCTCATTCTCAGTTTCCAACTTCTGCTTCTTGGGACGTCCGCGGCCACGCTTTTGAGGGTCGCCACTGCTGCTGGCGGCCGGCAAGGCCAGAGTGCTTGCAGCCGGAGTCGCTAGAGCAAAGGAATTCGCAGGGCTCAGACGAGCGGCGATCGTAGAGGTGACTTTGGCGACACTTTTCGCGACGGCAGTAGTGTCTCTGGCCGGCATCGCTGGCACACTGAGAGCCTTCTTGGACAACTCACGAGCTCCGCTCGCAGCAATGAGGGAGTCCTTGGCGTGCGGTTTTGCTGGGAACTCTGACTTTGATACCACCTTGGGCTTGGGCTGGTCGAAGAACGCCTGCCTTGCACGTTTGAATGATGCGGTGGCTTTCGCCTTTTCCTCCTCTTCCATTGCTTTGTCCTCCATCTGGAGGTCACCTTCAACTTCGACCTCTTGTGTTGTATCATCGTCTTCAGCAACATAATCCTTGAGGGAGCTGTCCTCCTGAGCGGTGGCGTAGCCTTCTGAAACATCTTCCATCTCCACATCTTCGTCGTGCTCATCCTTCTCAGCCTCTTCTGCTTCCTCTTCTTCCTCCTCCTCCTCCTCCTCGTGTTCGGCACCCTCGTCCTTCTCGCTCTCTTCATCCTTCTCCTCAGCCTCAACATCCTCAACATCCGCGCGTCCAGGAAGCTCAATCCCCTGACGCTTAGCCGAATCAATGACGTCCTGGAAAGCCTTGTCATACGCAGCGCGCTCCTCAGCATCGTATTCGCGGTAGGGCTTCAAGATGCGCATAGGATACATCTTCGTGCGCTCTTTGCCATGACTGTACTTGTAATCTTCGCGACAAGTCCTCTCCGTGCGCTCAGTCTTGGTGATGTCTCTGTGAAGAGCCCACCAGACTGGTCCGTAGAAGTCCAGTTTGTAGTGGCCGAAGAGGACGTGTAGGGTCATGCGTTCCTGGACTGTCCAGGGCGCCATGATTGCGCGTGGTGGGTGTTGCTGTATGGATGTTGTTCTATGATTCTCTCTTGTGTTTTGGGGGAGGTGGGTGCGTGGGAAGAATGGATGTGGGTGGAGTGGCGAGGAGTGGGAAAAGGAGAGCGGGAGACGCGTGAGGTAGGGTCATGGCACGTCAGCAGACGCGCAGTCGACGGAGCAACCGCCAGTCCGCGATCGGGTGAAGTGAAAGTCGCAAGTTTCAGTAACTTGTTCTGGGCGGGAGGCTCTAAGGAACGCTAACATCTACGTATCAGCGCTCCAGCAAGACGGACGCCTGAGCAGCTTCCCATTGGCCAAGATGCCCATGCTTTGACATAATTCACTGGCGACCATAGCTTATTGTCTCAAGTACGCTGCAAAGGCAGTAAAACACCCTCGATGGATACATATACAGACCCATTCGGCGGCATATCAGATAGTACTTGCACGTTGACAATTGAGCTTGTTCGTTGTTCTCCAGGACAAGGCCTTTCCATACTCAACTGTGGCTAAACTAGACTTCTAGGGAATCATGTACTCGTTCAACTCCATCGCTTTACTCCCTGTTGGGGAACCTTAGTTTCGGTTTCTTGCGAAAGAGTATTTGTGCATTCCCTATCCTATGCACTTGAATGCACGTTTGATTGTTCCTTTGCAAATTAATCATCCTCACGCTTGCGCCCGGCCCATGGCCTGGCGATACCAACATACCTACAACAACTGTTTTGTGTACTCTGCCCACTGCCATCACCACAGCACTTCGATCGATTGACGTCACGTTGGCCATTTGTAAGCACTCCGGAAGCCTCACAAGCTCAGATGAGGCGTTTCAGCAACTGCATCAGGGTCCAGCAACCATGAATGCACTTCATCAACAAGACAAAACACATGGATCAATCGATCTACTGCCGTTAATTGCAGCTTGCAAAGCAAAGAAAACTTCTAGCTCGAAGGCCTGATCGAATTTGATCGTTCCAATCGATCCAATACTCCCATATCATATCG
>Ga0265797_10002074_pt1 | contig 34465 bp, 26 predicted proteins | sample P2T30metagenome_FD_192433 | JGI IMG/M metagenome (GOLD analysis project Ga0265797, IMG submission 192433) | Plant litter microbial communities from East Loma Ridge, Irvine, California - P2 T30 | ecosystem: Environmental > Terrestrial > Plant litter > Unclassified | place: USA: California...
GGGTAGGACGGGGAGGAGGAAGATGACAGTGCTTTCACGACTGCAGCAGCTGTTTGAAGGTGGTCAAATTCTCAAGACCAGCAGAGCTTTATCGCCTGATGCATTGTTTCCTCGGATGCATATCTATTCCTTGTATCATTGATAGTGGTATCAAATCTTTTTGCACATCAGGTCCTTCTTCACGCTAGTGTGTGTTAACAGCTGTACGCTTACTCAACCTTCTCCTCCCGTGGGCGCCTGCGGAGACCCGCATACATCTTCCCTTCAACAGGAGCCGTGACCTCCAAACTAGTGAAAGAGCAATGTCCAACCTCGCTGTCAGATCCTGCCTGAACCTCTCCCCACATCACCCCTTTGAGCGCCGCATTCTTGTCTTCCTCAGGCCGATGGCAAGCCGCCGCGATCGCAAAGGAGTTGCTGTTTGCAAGCGGAATCTTGCCCTGCAGTTTGCGGAAGCCCATACCCACAAGTACAAATAACATGATACTCCCGAGCACGATGTCGAGTATGATCGGTTGGACGCTGTATCCAAGACCGAAGTTGGACTTTTGGAGCTCCGGGCCTTTGTAGACGTCTATTCCCGCGAAGAAGATCGATTGCGAGATGGACCAGTGGAGAATGGCGGAAGCGATTAGGAGAGGTACGCTGTAGATATATGGCAAGTGTAGCCAGTGGGTGCTTCGTTGGTGGCCGCGCGGCGATGTGACACGCAGAGGCTTGCGGCGGATCGAATAATTGCTGTATTCGTGTGCCAGGCACATGCTGGTGAATAGCCCGTTATAGAGCAGGTAGAGGCAAGAAACGATCAACTGAGGCATGTTTGCGATCATGACGTTCGCCAGTAAGCCGTGAGTGCCGGTGTTTGGCAGTTTGGTGCTGACAATGGTTTCAGATGTGATGGTTCCGAACCCACCAGCGGTAAAAGTATCGTTCCCGTTCTTGCTCAGTGTAGCGTGAGCAATCCCGAGCAGAGACCCTGCAACTGCAATCGTCGTGGTGCACAAAGCCAGCACGGTAGCCCAACGCCTGCGACTGATGGTCTGATGCCAGCGAGGTGCCTTGGAGCCGTGGAATTCTACCGGCGACCAATCATCATCGTTTCCAACGTCGTGAGCCGGTGGCAATTTGTCGACCGCGGTGTGAACACATGAGTGAGCGCTTCGTAGACATCGATTGGCAGTGGCTTCGTCCGGATACTCCAGCCAGCTTGAGATGGCATCGCCGGTTGTGACTAAAGCCGGCTCGGTTTGAATTAACAGTGTCGCGATCATGGCCGCAGCTTTGCAAAGGTTGCAAACTATCACTGCGATCAGTATGTCTCTTGAGAATTGCAGCTTGCAGCGAGGCTCCACTTCTCGTGCAAGACAGTAGTCGATCGGGAGATTGTACAATTCCCACTGGCTCGGACTCGCTTTGATTTGGGCAATGTCACAAGTGCCCGTGTAGACAGTGTTAGTATCGGAACATTCGTAAGGATCCTCGCATATCGGTTTAGTACACATCCTATGAGATCATCAGCGTTTGATCGCTTTTGCTGTAAGAATCGAAGGCAAAAAGCATCGATTCCATGCTGAAGCGACTGGAGGCAGATACAATAACTCTTCGAGCTGGGGAGACATACCACCAGTAGGATTCCGGAGATATCCAGTCTAGCTTGGGACTTGAAAATGCAACTCCTCCGATAGATGCATTAGCCGAGTATGGCCCAGATATCACAGCGATGACATCGCTGTGGCCGGTCATGTAGTCGACACCGTAAGTATCGATGCACTCTGTGTTGGTCAAGTTTGCGAACTCCAGTTTCCGTGACTGATACGTCTGCCGAAGTACTTCAGCTCGGTAAGTGAAACTGCTTTCATCCCAATGCGGTGGCGGCACGGCGTCGCTGCTTAGGTAAAGAGGCGTAGCGACGACGACGCCGTATTCGTTAGAGTCAATGGTCTTGAACGCGGCGGAATTGTAAAAGAGATGAATGGGAACGCTGCTGAATCCCAGCAGAAGCCAAAGTACTCTCCGCGGCCATGTAATCTTGGCTATGTTGTGCAAGCTGGTGATACCGATATCCATCCAGCCTCCTTGAGAGTGCGCCTTGTCGCATTCTGAGCGTGTCGGGGCATTGAGTACCTGCATTGTGTAGTTCGAGGCGCTGAGGAGTAACGACGAAAGGATATTGATCACGATGTGGAGTCCAAGTGACCATCTGTTTGTAACGTTGCAGTCGCCTTCGAATGCCGTGCTCACACCGTCGTGTATGCCGTACGTGAAGTGGATGACGATTGCCGCGACGCAATTTATTACCAACACAAAAATCGCCATCGCGCTGGCGAGAAGTACACCCAAGCGCCATCCCCGGAGACGTTGCCGCAAATGCTGGATTCGCTTGACAAAGCTTTTGTCGGCTTCCGTGATTGTGGCTTCGGAGTGAACCAGCGATGAGTTCTTGAGTAAGTGACGACCATCTTCGTTAAATTCAAGGCTTGATTGACGTGACCGGCAGCTTCGCAATGAGATTCAGTATGGTTAGTCTACGATTTGGGCATGATATATGGAGTGATTCGACTTACCTGCGTGTCTCTGGTAGCCGCAAGAGCTCGATCGGCTCGAAGGAGTCGAGTGCGCTATAGTCGACTGCCAAAGAAACCATGGGTGGCGAGAAGGCCGGTGGGAGGAAGATGGATTCGACGGGAGGTTCGGCGCTCGCATAAGCATACAACAGTGCCTCATTATTGTTGTTGTTTTCCTTCTACAGCTGCATCTCGATTGCGGCTGAGCTGCACAGCCTTGGGTGATGCAATAGTGCATCTTATTGATCGACAAGTCGATAGTACGACTTTGTGACTGAGATGTCAATGCTTGTGAGGTGCAACTCGCAATATGAGTCGATGGCATCTTCGCCGGTCACCAAAGTCATGTAACAGCAACAGTCACAGTGTCAAGGGGTTGACATACCTTAGGAAGTTCGAAGCTGTGCTGTGGTGGTAAGTTCAAGTTCAGGATTCTGTCGATGGGCTGCAGCGATGTCGATCACCTCCCCCCAGGCCAGCAACGACGGCCAATCAGCATCTCGGCTTTGGGAAATATAGCACAATCACCGCGCGGCATTCGATAATGTAGCAGAAGGCTTACCATGTTACGAATAGACCAAATGACAAACCTTAGATGTATATCCAACGCCATTGCCGCATTAGATCGCTTCTTACATCTGCGAGGAGTAGAAGATGCTCGCGCTCAGGAATGTCATGTATCGTGGAGTCGGGCCCACTGCTGATTTTGCGCCTCATTTGCTGTATGTATGGTATCTAGCCATTGTCTTCATGACTGTCTGTGTGTACAAACACGGCTCTTGCCCGGCCGGACCGAAAATGCAACCGAACGCCTATCGCTATGCCATAAAAGAAAGTGTGACGAGTTTGCTTCAGTTGGGAGCAATCCCACTGACTGATCATGAGAAGTGCACGTTGTACCGGAACACGATCGGGAACGACGGATCGGAGACCGCCAGCTGCTCCCCATCGCTCAAGAGGTCCTTCAGCTTGCGCTCAAGATTCGGCCTGGTCTGCTCCTCCAAGCTAGCAGGGCTGGAGAAGTAGAGAGACTTTTCCTCGGTCTTGAGAGATGGTCGCTTGAGCTGTGCTTCGGGTCGCGCAGCAAGACTGTCGACGAAGTCCTGGAGCGTCTGCTCAGGATCGAGTGTGATGTCCTTTGGCAGGTTGCCACAAACTGGACAGTCGTCTTTCTTCTGGTGTTCGAAAGTGAAGGTGTATACACCAGCGTCACCGGTATATTGCATGTAGTTGTTGGTCTCGGGAATACCGAGTGGAGGCGCAGAGCCGCTGAGAAGCTTGAAAGCCTCGTTGCAGCAGCTTGCGGCAATGATAGCGTTGGTTGACGCGATCGCGGGGATGATGTTCTTGACCACGCCCTGTGTCATGCTGTACGTGACACCCTGGATGCCGAACTCTTGTGCACGCCCAAGCGCCTTCTGATAAAGCCATGTAATGTGCTCAGGCTCGTCTGTGTCAAGCTGTATGCCCTTTCTCTCTTCCTCCCACTTGATGATGTGGGCCCATTCGATACAGTGCTGCGGTTGGCGAGGGATCGTGGCAAGAGTGCAAAGAGGAACCGCGGCTCGAGGGGCGTGCATGTCGAGCTGACATTCGATGCATGAAGTCATGGTTGGTAAGATGACACGAGATTGTCCCTTGAAGCCTTCAGTGCCGCCATCAAAGAGAGGCTTCAGTGAGTCTGGGTTCTCGTCGTCAACCAGATCAACCAGCTTCTTGTTGATCCAACGTCGGGCTTCGATGCTGTCAAGTCCGCAAATAACTGCGTTGAACTGCATGTAGTAATCATCGTCCTGCGCTTGTCAGTATTTTGACAACCATTGGGACGACAAATACCTACTTTGTCCTGAATCTTGCCAACGTATGGTGTGATCTTGCAACCAGGTACTCTCTTCATGACGAACTCAGCCGCAACACTTGCTTTCGCCTTGCCAACATCTTTTGCACGGAAGAGGAACTGGCGGTTAAGGTTCGAGACGTCGATTGTGTCCATGTCTATAACGTCGATGTTTCGGAAGCCTGAAAGCGCCAGGTTCTTGAGAATCTCGCATCCAAGGCCGCCAGCACCAATCACTAGCAGTCGCGCAGTCTCGCTGATGGCTGTGATTGAAGGCTCTCCTGGAATGAAGGATTCATCCGTGAAAGCGCCAGGGCGTGAAAGGAAGCTGTCGAGATATTTCCACTTCGCTCTCTCCGGTTGCATGACTGCCGCCATGATGGGATTTGTAGGTGTAAGTGTGAGTGGTTTGTTCAGTGGGCGAGAGTTGCAGGTTTGCACAGGTAGCGAAGACGGAGATGGGGTGAAATGCAAACGCGCATCAAGAGCTTCAGTTCATTGGAGACGCGCCAGGCACTTGTGAAGTCATGGGGCGCTTTAAAGTTTGGCGGGGTTGTCATAATTTATGCAGGCTTCTGGACAAGAGGAATCGGGACATCTCTGTGAGAGACTGTTTTCAACTCTGTGTGCAGTACTCAAGATTATCCTTTGATATGTATTTTTGTTAAAGAGATACAACTGCTGAAACACATCGCTCTTAGTGACTTCAGAAGATTATTCCAATCGAAATTCTCTGGTAGTGCCATCTGACAAGTGCCCCAGTCTGTCAAGTAAACACACAGGACACCAGGACACCTCTGATCTCAGTGGCGACAGATCAATTGTGACTCGGGCATGTCAGGTAGCAGCTGTAGAGAGTTTATAACACAAGGGAGGCGCAGGCTTTTCGCCCTTGGTAGGTACGTTATCACTCTCAGCGGCCCCAAACGACTACATTACGACTCCCAGCCGTGTCCTCAGGAAATGTCCCGCTCTATTCCCACCCGGGCAGTCTCCAAATTGTGCAAATTTATGCAAAGACGTTAACTTCAATTTGCGTGGGCATAAAACACTTGCATCCTTCCTCAAAACAACACTCGACACAAAAGGTTGACAAGCACATGTGTGGAGTGATGCTACGTCCGAGGGTACCATGAACAACCTGTGGAATGTTGTGAGCGACGTCGATTGTGGCGAAGAGAATGCCAAACAGCAACCTCAACTGAATGCGGTCCAGACGCGCAACACAACGACTAAAAGGGAAGATATACTCACAACTCGGACGCCTGCGGACCAGCCAAAGCCCCCTAAAGCAGACAAAATCAATGCTTCGGAAATTCACAGGCCAGAAGAGGCTCTGCAGCTCCTTCGCTCGGAACCGGACACTGACAGTTTGCTTTCAACGCTGAAGCAACTCTCATCTGTGAACGGCTTGCAAGTGGCATTCAGTATTCACTCGCCAAGCCCAGTGGGTGCTCAGATTGTCAATACGATTGTATCATTAATCATACCAACGTTCTGGTCTGTACTCGAGGGAAAGAACCGAGCCCTGATTACAGCAACTCTATTGAACATCGCTGGTATCAACAGTGTGATTGCTAGAATCCAACTGTTGATCTCACAGATCAAGAACTCCAAGGCCCATGACCATTTGCCGGCTCTGCGTGATGTGTTCGACGCCGCGAACAGCCTTTTCAATGGCCGCGATCGGATTTCCATGTTGTGGACTGGACTCTGGCGATCTACCCAAGACAAGGTCAAGCGCGACTTGGCCTGGAAAGAATGCTGTAGCCTTCTCGGATCTGGGAAGGTGGCCAGTGTGCTTGCGGAAGCTGAAGACGTTCTGCGCTCCAACGGAGGCGACCATGCGGTGAAGTCTCCGATTGCGAACGCCCATCAATACGCGACATGGCTGGCATCAAACATTGCACAAAGCTTGAATATGGAGGACCAGGGGCTTCGAGAGGGAGCACAACCTGCTTTTGCGGTTCTTCTCGCTCGAGCTCTCAGCCTTGGTCAACCCGTGGCATTGATGAGCGCAACTCACACGAAAGTACTTCAAGGCTCACCGAAAGCGTTGGCTGAACTCGTGGCAGTTGTGAGCAACATGCCCTCGTTTACACAGCGACGATACCTTGATTACACTCTTAGATGGCTCGCAAGCATCGAGTCACGTACTCCAGGACCCGACTCCACACTACCCAGCCAAGCGACTGAGGCAGCTGCTATTGCAGCTTTACTACAAAGCATAACAAATGACAACGAGGTATTGAAGCAGCACCTGTTATCTGTTCTCTCCAACCCAGCCCAGGTCTCATCGCTGTCGCTGCTGTCAATACGCTCCAGTATTGCATCGCTGGCTAGCAACTGTCCAGATGATCTCGACAGCCTCGTTGAGAAAGCGCTCAAAGTCTTCGGTGACCAGATGTTCGTCAGGCACAGTCCAATTTTGCAACAAGAGTCAATTGTCCAAGCGTTGTTGATAGCTGCTGGCTACGTTCATCGTCGTTCACCAATGGCACTGTTGATGACAGTCCGATCTTCGGGGCACATGCAAGGCGTCAGCAATAGGCTTGATGCATCGAACGCCCGAGCTCGATGGCTGGGTATGGTTGTTGGCACAGCCCTGTCAAGTCTGATTGACAAAGAAGGCTCCAAGCTCAGTTTCGGCACCGATGACATGAAAGGCCCAGAAGCGGATCGATACTTTGCACTGATCAAGATCAATGATCAACCCAGCACTCTCGGAGAGTTCCTCAAGCTTGTGACGGAGAAGCTCAAAAGCAAACGATCGCTTGCGCACAGGACTGTTCAACCACGAGTGATGCCCAAGATCGACGGAAAGCCCACATTCGGTCCCATTAGACCTCCTGCAAAGGTACAAACGGAAATCGAAGGGAACCAGGTCACAGAGATATCCGACACAGACTCAGACGACGATGGCCTTACGCCTTACGCCAAACCAGACAGCGACGCAGAGGACAGCGACGAAGACGCCACACTTGTAAACCGAGACAAAACCCGCGCACCAGTCTACATAAGAGATCTGATGACTATGCTGCGGGACACTGAAAAGCATGACCGCTTTGAACTAGGCATCAAGCATGCTGCTCCTTTGATCAGACGAAAGTCGAACTTCGGTCGCGAGGTGACTGATCACGCCGAGGAACTCGCACGCATTTTGTGTAGTCTCCAAGACCCATTTGACACAGAGAACTTCGAAGAAATGCGACTCCAGGCTCTTATAGCCGTCATACTGAGCGACGCCTCTGCCATTGCACCCTGGCTCAGCCGTCAAGCCTTCGCCGGCGAATTCTCAATCTCCCAGCGCTGCGTGATGCTCACAGCCCTCGGCCTCAGCGGCCGTGAGCTCGCGGGTCTCAAAGAAATGGACGGTCTCAATCCCGAGATACCCAACACATCGTTCCCAAGCAAAAAACTACCGCCACACCTTCACTCGCTCTACAGCTCTCCATCCTCCCCGAATCCCTCCAACAAACGTCTCGAAGCAGCCTCCAAATCCCTCGAACACTCCCTCCTCCAACCAATGGCCCTCGAAGCCGCAGACAAAAGCACCGCGCACCTCAACGCCGTCAAAGTCCGCAGCTTCTCCAGCCGCATGGCCGTCGAGCGCACACGCCGCAAACCAGCCCCGAACCAGCTGGCGCAAATCTTCCCCCAAGCCTACTTCCACCCCCTCGTCACGCGCTACCAGCAAGAAATCGCCGCCTACGGCTCCGGCAGCGTCTGGGCGACCACGCCCTTCCTGCTCGTGACTCTGATCAAAACCCTCGCGCTCCTCTTCCACGCCTCCGGGCCGGCGACCCTGGGCCTCTCGCAGCTGACGACGGATTTCTGGGACTTGCTGCTTTCGCTGCGCGTGCAAGCGGTTGGACATGTCAACGTGCTCGAAGCGTTGCTGTTCGGGCTCCTGACTGTGTTGCAAGTCAACGAAGACAAGCAGGCGATTGCGCAGGTGCACTCGAAACAGCTCTTGGAAACCCAGCAGTGGGCTGATATGGTTTTCGAGCGTACTGGCGAGGGCAGGCTGGTGCAGCAGGATGGGCAGGGGGAGGAGGCCAAGGTGCGCACTTTGGCTGCTGCTGTGCTTGTGAATACGGGCGAGGTGATGGAGGCGCAGAGGAAGGTGTTGATAGGGGATATGGTGGGATTGTGAAACACTGTAGATTTAATAGCGCGTTGGAAGTGACTACTGCTCGACAATGGATTTAAGCACATACGTTGATTTCACTTCAGTGGCAAGTGTAGTGTACTTGGCTGCACTGGTCGACCGAAACAAGGGATTGAAGAGGGATTGTATTCGACCCCGAAAGCGGTACATCTGTACAACATACGGACAAATCAAAGATAAACGACATATCAGACAGCCCGGCCGCCATGCGTAGGTAGCAGCAGCGATGTGGAACTCACCAGCTCCAAACCTTGTAAAGGTACACAACAAAGCCAAAAACAGCCACCGTGCCCAAACTCTTAACAAACTCATCAAAAGCGACTCTAGGCTTGCTCCTCCCCCTTCGCTTCCTCCTCCACTTCGCTTGGCTGTCGGCCTGGTAATCGCCGAGATCGCCAACATTGGATTCCTCGTCCGAGTCATCTGAAGCATGAGGGAACAGTCCGCCTTTCTCGTACATGGGGACATTCGGCAAGCCGCCTGGTGGCAGGTTGTAGTTGACACCGGGTGCAGGACTGACGCTTCGCGTTCGTGCGTTAAACGATCGCTGCACGCCTAGACTCTGGGTGTCAGGCATCGACTTCAGTCCTGTTGAGGAGGCTCGCTGGCGGCCTTTGAATTCGGTCTTGTTGGGTGTGGAATACCCATTTGCACTGCCGTTGGGCGAGCCTCCATTTCGGAAGCGTGGTAGGGAGAGCTCAGACAAAGTATCCGTCTCTTCACTTGTGGATCTCGGATCGGTACCGCGCATTGATATCAGTATTGCTCGGGCAAGCAGCACGAGAATTGTGAACCCGGCCAGCTTCCCGTAATTTATGAGTATTCCGATCTGATCTGGCAGCAAACATAAGTGTGTCTGCGCTGTAGGCAGCGAGCCGCTCATTGGTTCCCCGCTCTCGTCAAGTGGGTTCCATAGGCTGAGAAGCTGGAAGCCTGGGTTACGAACACCCATGGCCCAGCTGAAGCTCTTGACCGTAGTTTCACGGACAGTCGTGGGCTTGGGTGAGCGGTTCTCGCCCATGCTGCCAACGTTGTACCGATGATACATGTCGCAGTAATCGTGGTCGTCTCCCGAGAAGACGTGTGCAATATCGCCCGCCTTGCTGACTTTCTGTGCAACTTCGTTGGACAGTTCTCTTGTCAGGGTGTTCTGGTACTGATATCCACCAGAGATCGATATCGCATGACCTCGCTCGCGAAGACTCCCACAATCTGTTCCGGGATCCCGATACAACGGCACATGTGTCAGGAGTACCACTGGTAGCTTGGCACGATTATTTGCAGAGCTTGACTTTTCGAGACCCTTCGTGCTTGACTCCTCGACAGAATGTTTTAGACTTATATCAAACTCGTGTCCGGGAAAGTATTCCGCCATGTTGTCAGCTACAGCCGATACAGCCGATGTCTGGATATCATCCAGGAAATCCATAGCTGGCTTCCAGATGTGTTGGCGCTCCTCAGCCGAGCCGGGTGGACTTTGGCCGTTAATCGCAAATTGATTGTATGCAGCAAGCGATGGCGCATCAATGCTGACAAAGGAGTGGTTTCCGAGGACATCTACACGGTTTGATTCCCCAAACCGGGCGGTGAAGCGATCCCGGACTGCCAGCTGCACACCAGAGCCAAAGCCGACGTCGTGGTTACCGGGCAGACTTGTTAGCAAGCGTCTGGCCTTGCCGCCAATGATTGCATGCTCTTCGCGGTCGACATCGCTGGCGCCGTTCAGGACATTTAGAGGGTGAGCACTGACATCCCAAGCCGCGATCGTCCTGCGCTGGGTCCTAGGATACAGCTGACTAGGGTCGAAGAACATCCTGCCAAAGCGGTCGTACTCGGTATTCCACTGCTTCATGCCCCAGCTCTTCCACCGTCCCTTTTCGCCATAGACGAATTCTTTGAGATCGTTCCCCCGCTTGTCAATGTTGTGGTCTTCCAGCCTGACCTTTTCGGGGTGTTCATTGTCAGTCAGCTCCTTGTCGTAAGAGGCCCAGCTTCGCTTTTGTAGACCAGAGTCCCCAGCGCTGACATCTTGGGCTCTCGTTTGAAGCCCTTCTTTCTGCCTCTCTTTCTCGTTCTTTGCCTTTAAATTTTCCAGCTTCTTCCTTTGGCTTGTCTTCAAAGGCCCAGGCGGCTGAGTCGCCCACTCTCGCCCACCGTCAAACAAATCGCCCAGGAAGACAATAGAGTCTGGATCAAGGTTCGAGTTGATCAATTGGTAGTTCCGGCGCATGTACCGATCAGTATATCGCTCTGTGAGGGTGGAAAGAGGCCAGGGTCGTCCAGGGTAGGTATGAGGGTCAACGATCTGCGGGTCGGCGACAAAGACCAGGTGGTGGGGAGCTGCTCCCTCCGGCCAATCCTCCCATGATGACCAGTCGCATGCTTCAATGTGTTCCCGGTACGTGGTTCGCTCGCCACGGTGTATGGCGTATATCCATAAGAAGATGAGCAAAGGAATTGAAAAGAAGGAGACGTAGCGAGTGATGGAGGAGTGTCGCATCAGGTTGCGGAGTAGGCGGGCCGCGACATGTTGCGGATGCATTACTAAGAAGGAGTGTGGTAGATGTGAGGCAGCGAAGCACGCATTCTTGCGATTGCGGTGTCGTCCGGATAGGAGTGTTGAGAGTGTCTTTGTTGGAATTGAGCCTGATATCGTTATTCAAGACCTCCTCGGCATAAGGTTCCCCGTCCTTCGCTAAGGGATGCAGGGATGTCTGTGGGGGAAGAAAGCTTATATCTTAGCTTCCACCATATGAATATAAACCTTGACCCCTTCTCGACGCTGCCAGGGGGCCTGTTTTGCAACAATGCGACAATGGCATGCGCGACTAACTTTCCTTGATGGGCATGTACAATTTGTGAGCGCATTGGTGATAGTATTTCCATGCAATCGTCTGAACAAACCCGCTACGCAACTGCCGAAAGACACGCCGTCGACAAGACGTCACGAGTGGGTACCTACTGTATGCTTACTGATAAATACATAAGTGGTATTGCCCTGTCTTGATCTTTCATCTACCACAAGCTAGGTACATACATATTTTTTACTGAGACAAACTCTCAACACCACAATCATGCTAGTTATCGCAGGCGCCTCTGGCAAGCTCGGCTTCGCCACCCTCACATCCCTCCTGGAGCAGAATCTCATTCCTGCCAACGAGATCACAGTAACATCGTCGTCAGCGGCCGGCGCCGCGAAACTCAAGCCAGCCACCGAGAAGGGTGTCAAGCTGGTCTCCGCCGAATGGGACGATCCAACATCCTGGGAGGCAGCCTTTCAAAACGCCGACAAACTCTTCCTCATCTCATCAGCCCGCATCGAAAAAGACTTCGGCGATGCGCCCCACGGCCAAGGACGCGAAGCAGACCACTTCGGAGCCTTGGAAGCAGCGAAGAAGGTCGGAGTGAAGCATGTGTACTACACCAGTCTGGCATTCGCAAACCCAAGCAAAAGCCGCGTCATGAAGGCGCACGAGCGGACCGAGGAGTATCTGCGGAACGAGTGGCCAGGCAAATTTACCATCATCCGCGAAGGTCTGTACAACGAAAGTTGGCCGCTGTACTTCGGACACTACGATGTTCCAAACGACGCCAGGGATGAGATTATCACTGGCGGTGACAGTCCGATTAGCTGGACCAGTATTCCAGACCTTGGCCTTGCGAACGCTCTCATTCTGGCTGCACCCTCAGACGACTGGGCAGGCAAGACATTCTATCTCAGTCAGCGCAAGGCCCACACGCTTGATCAGGTGGCAGGTATGGTGTCGAAGGCGAGAGGCAAATCAGTCAACTTCAAAGTGGTACCTCGGGAGGGGCACGAGAAATTCTACGTGCAAGAGCGAAACATGCCAGCACCAATGATCACCTGGTGGAGCAAGACCTACGATGCGCTGAGGGATGGAGAGTGTCAAATTGACGACCCGACGCTGCAGCAACTCCTGGCAGAAAAGGGATTGAAGCCGACGCCGATGGAAGAGACCGTGGCGGAGATGCTGAAGATATAGAGCCACCAGCTTAGGTGCCTTGAGGTGTAACGAAAACCGGCTCGCCTACTTACATTTTTGTAGTTACCCAGCCCTCGGTTCAGGAACGGTATTAGCGTTGTATCAAATGCCGTATATCCGGCACATTTTAGCTCATACTTTAACACAAATAGATGCCCCTCCGGAATCGGCTCCATCAATCTACATATACCCGACCATGATCGCCTGGCCGGCAGTTCTACCACGAAGTTCTCCGAGTTCGACATATTACTCGAAAGCCATCAAATAAAAAAAGGGGAACAACAAAAACCAATACCACTTCCAAAGTGACACCCACGCTTCCCGCCGACAACACTAAAAGCACAAACCAAGACCATCATGGGTAAATTCAGCATAACCTCCGAAACAGCCTTCGCGCACCCAGCAGAAGCAATCTTCGACTTCGTGACCGACCCCTCCAACTGGGGCAAAACCTACAAAGGCAGCGGCGGCATGCACTCGAAACAAGCCCAAGCCCTGACCCTCCCCTTGAAATTCGGCGACGAATGGACAGAGCGCGTCGAGCTCCCGCAAAACACCTACCTCTCCACCTGGAGACTCATAACCGTCGACCGGCCGCGCAAGTTCGTCTTCCAGCAACACAACAACATCGGACAAAGGGAAGACGACTCGGGCGGTTCGCCGGGGTTTACGACTATTTCTTATACGTTTGAACCGGATGTGGGCCAGGGTGTGACGCTTTTCACGCGGAATTTGACGTGTGAGTTGCCGAAGGGGGTGGGGATTCCGGATGATCTTTTGACGGTTTGTTGTCGGCCGGATGGGATTGATCGGTATCATTCGAGTGTTGAGAAGGAGCTGGATAGGAATTTTGGGAGCGGAGAGAAGGAGAGGAAGGGGGATGGGGTGGATTTGTCCCTTTAGTCTCCGGGTAGAGGTGGATGAAGATGGTAATTGGGAGGACGTTTTGGAGATCAGCGATTCTTTTTGGGCAATGAAATCAATTTGTGTATTGGATCGTTATCGGTATTCACCACATCCCTTCCGAACGCCATGGTCGAATTACTCGCCAACTGACCAAAGATGCATGCAACGCCGCCATATGCCAGGAGGCCTAAAGCTGAGTTGGTTTTCGGCACTATAGAACAAAAGATAAATCAACGGCCAGTGAGAGGCTTGGTAACATCATCGGCAGTGTTGCCAGCCTAGGGTCAACAAAGGTCAGCCGAAACCCTTTCAGACAAAACTCACGATCAAACCCCAACACGGATGAAGTTCAACTTACGAAACCACCCAGAGGGTTCTGCAACGCGCCACCAGCAGCATTTCCCACGCCCTTCTTCAGCTCGCGCACATCCTTCTGGTCACTGGCGGGGATCTTGTCGACGTAGCTTTTGGTCAGGTAGCTTGCTTTGTTTTCTCCCATGGTTTCGAGGGCCTTGTTCTCGAGGTCTCGCTTGAGTTGCGGCGGGATGCCAAACCTGTTTCGTGAGTCAGTCGCGTTGCTTACTAGGTAGCTACAGGTGACCTTTCTCTTTCAGGTCTCAAGAGCTCGTTATGTACTTACATGAAGATGTAGCCGGCCAGGGCGGCCAACAGGGAGAGGGCGATGATGAGGAACATGGTTTGGTAGTCTCGTGGGGTACAGTATTGGCGTGGGACCGCAGCGGTTTGGTTGGATGGTTGACTCAGAGTGCTATTGCAGGTTGCGTCTTACTGCAAGAAGATGTAGTACGATCGCTTCAAATAGTTCAAGGCAATAATAATAATAAAACCGGCCTTCATCGATCTTCCCGTGTTTGTCGTCACTGCCCCGCTGACGTAACGCACCACCCCCACTTCATTTGAGCCTAGACCTTGAGCTCGAGTAAACAAGGTGAGGTGTTTCACGCAAGTGACTGAGCTATTTTACGATCCACGACTCTTCAATACCACACAACTACCAATCATCGCCTCACTTTGGCCCAAAAAAGTAAGCCCGACTGCATCTCCTGCCTCTTGCATCAACTCGACAACTAACCCAATACTCGACACGGCAGACCGCTCTGACAATGTCCTACAACAACGACAACTATGGATCCGGCGGCCGCCAGGGATATGGCAACGACGGCGGAAGGCAAAATGAGTATCAACAGAACAACTCGTACGGCGGTGGAAGACAGAATGAATACCAGCAAAGCAACGAGAACAACTCGTATGGAGGCGGAAGGCCGAACGAGTACCAGCAAGGAGGCAACAACTTCGACGGCCGGCGTCACGAGAACCAATCCAGTGGCAACTACCAGTCAGGAGGAGACAGCTATGGAAGCGAAGGCCGTGACCGATACGGCAACCCTCCCGGCGGAATGGGAGGCAACAACAACAGCGGAGGCCGGGACGAGTACGGCAGTGGCCTAGGCCAGACTTCCGGATATGGCGGACGTGACGACTCGCACGGTGGCGGCTCTGCTGGCGGCTATGGATCTGGAGGCCGCAACGACTCGTTCGGCAGACAGCATGGGAACAGCGACAACTACGGCGGCGAGCAGCAGAGCAGCTACGGCCACCAATCAGACGCTGGACGTCCATCATACTCGCAGGGTCAGCAGCAGTACAACAGCGGCGGTTCCTCTGGCGGATATGGAGGCTCTGGTGATTTCTCCGAGGCTGCTAGCCAAGCTCAGTCTCACACTGGCAACAAGGAAGACGAGAGCTTGTTCACAAAAGCCCTGGGCATGCTCACGGGTAAGGAGGACAAGGAGGATCTCGATGAGAATGATGCTGTCCAGCAACACCGTAGGTTTCATTCTAGCCCCTCGATGCAAGTCGAAGATTACGCAAGCTGACAATTTACCGCAGAGAAATTCTACGGCAACGGTAACTCAGACCAATCCTCCGGTGGAAGCAGTAGCAACAACATGGGAGCTGCAGCTGCTATGCAGGTAAGTTCCACATTTCCCCCTGATTTTGAGCAAATCCAAGACGGCAACAAGAAACATTTCTAACAGTCCCAACCAACAGGCAATGAAGATGTTCAACCAAGGCAACTCCGGAAGTGGCAAGAGCGGCCAGAACCAAATGATCGGACTCGCAATGGGCGAAGCCGCCAAGCTCTTCGACAAGCAAAACTCCCAGGGCAACGCTCCCAGCGGCCTCAACAAGCAGGATGTCGTTGGCCAGGCTGCCAAGATGGCTCTGCAGATGTACCTCAAGGGTGGCGCGGGAGGTTCCTCTGGTGGCGGTTCCGGTGGGGGAGTCGGTGGTCTCCTTGACATGGCCAGCAAGTTTATGAAGTGATTGACTGATGGATGGACTGTTAAAATGGATGTGGCGTGAAAGGGGATAATTTCGATGGGCATCTGAGGTAGTATGTACCACGAAAATCACACATGCACATGCTTACTGGCCATCATATGCCTCCCGCTAGTAGTACATTGCTGGTACATGTAAAAAAAGGCTGCATACGTAAGAGAAGAGTGTATATGAGCGGCATTCTGGCAACAAATCGCACATGTCCATTCCCACGTTGATTGCTATGCAGCTTCATGCCACCTGTATTCATGTATCGTTATGGCTGCAGTATACCAGAGCTACCAAGAGCTTTTGAGGAGTTAGCTTGACGCGATACAGTATGCTCACTGTCGCCTCCACCGCCTGAGCAGCACCAAGCTCAGCAACCAGATGATCATCAACACTCCACTCCCCAACACAAGCCTGACTTCGCCAGCATCCCACGGCTCCTTCGCAGCAGCAGGAAACTCCCGAGACCCATCCAGTCAGTTCCCACCAACGTCAGGAACACGCGCCTTGAGGTACGTTTCCAAGTCATTGATCTCCTGTGGCGCAGCAGAATGGGGCAGACCAGCGTACGTCTTGAAGTCCACACTCCAGCCCCACTCCTTCAGCTTGTCAGCCGTCATCTGGCCCCAAGCGTACCTGACAATAGGATCCGCATCGCCGTGGCCCATGAAAATCGGCGTGTCCTTGTTCGGCGAGTCGGCAGGCACCATGGACTGCACCTTGTCCTTCAGCAGCAAGTAGCACGACAGGCCGAAGATTCCGCCCAGCTTGGTCGGGCAGGTAATGCCCGCCATCAAACTCATGGCGCCGCCCTGGCTGAACCCACCCAGCACGATGCGGTCGGTCGGGATGCCGGCGTCGATCTCGCCTTGGATCAGCGTGTGGAAGACTTTTTGGGAGCGCAGCACGCCGGCTTCGTCTTCGGAGCGGTTGGCGAGGTCGCCGAAGTCGGCAATGTCGTACCAGCCTGGCATGCGCATGCCCATGTTGACGGTGATCGGGATGCTAGGGGCGTTGGGGAAGATGAACTTGGTCTCGGGGAATTTGTTCTGCGAGCGCCATTGCTCTGCGAGGAAGGACCTGATGTGGCATGTCAGGGTGTGTGTCGTTGTTTTTGTCGTCGTCGTCGTAGCTTGGTGGGTTGTGCGCTTACCATCCTGCGCCGCTGCTCTGGAGTTAGCGTTGGTTGTTCGGTCGTGAAGATGGAGGCGGATGGCGCTTCACCTGTCTCCGAGACCGTGGGCGACGATGACGGTCGACGTGTGCCTCCTTAGGGCTGGGACGACCAGTGCTGCTTTGCTTGACATTGTCGTGTATGTGGTTGGTGTGGTGATTACCTAAGGTACAATTGGGGTTTGTAATGTAACGTTAAGTGAAGGGAAACATAGTGACGTTGGAGGGGGCGGACTGCTTTCCGCGTCGGATTGATTGCGAAGGCGCGAATGACAAAGCATTGTGGTATAGAACACGAGTGTCCATAAAATCGTGCTAATAAGCAGAGTAGATAATGGGTGAGACGTGTGCACTTGACAAGACATTGTATACATTTTCCCATGCCTCCTATCTTCTCCCTCTTACCCATACTCATCCTCGGTGCAGCCCTCGCCTTGACAATCCCCTTTCTAGTATCACCTACATCTACAGACAACCTGCCTCCAAACGCCTTCAAACGTTTCTTCTCCAGAGCGAAACGACGTCTGGAAGTCGCCCAACCGCAAGTCCACCAAGGACAATTCCCCGTCAACACCACCAAAATGACCAGAACCCCAGTCTACTTCATCTCACACGGCATGCCAATCCCGAAAGTCCCTCAAGTCCCACTGTAGACACTCTAACAATCTCCCCAGGCGGCCCCAACCTCTTCGAAGACTACACTCACCCGGCCTACGCCAAACTGCAAACCATCGGCCGCGAAATAACCCGCCAAGTGCAGCCCAAAGCAATCATAGTCCTCTCCGCCCACTGGCAAGCCTCCCCCAGCGCAATCGAAGTAAACACCGCGGCCTCCCAACCTTTGATCTACGACTACTACGGCTTCCCTCCGCACTACTACAAAGTGGAATACCCCAACACCGGCTCCCCGGCCCTCGCCTCCAGAATCCTAACCACCCTGCACGAAGCCGGGATCGAAGCAGAGGGCGTGAATCGTGGGCTCGATCACGGTGTTTTCGCTCCTTTCCTCGTGGCTTTCGACCCGGAGAAGAATCCCCTCAAGTCAGACGTGCCGATCGTGCAAGTCTCGCTCTTCGATTCGGACGATGGAGAATGCCATCTGGCGCTCGGAAAGGCGCTGGCGCCGTTGCGAGAGGAAGGCGTGTTGGTCATTTGCTCGGGGATGGCGGTGCATAATCTGCGGGATCTGAGGGGCAGTTTTGGGAAGCCGGGAGCACAGGCTTATACGCTTAGTTTTGATGCCGCGCTCAAGGAGGCGGTGGAGCAGGATGGGATTGAGGCGAGGGAGAAGGCGATGGTGGCGTTGTTGAGGCGGAGCGATGCGAGGAGGGCGCATCCGAGTTTTGAGCATTTGCTTCCGATGCATGTTGCGGCGGGTGCGGCGGGCGAGGATAAGGGGAGGCAGTTGTGGACTTTGCCCGAGGGCAGTATGAGTTGGGCGCAGTATCGGTTTGGGGAGGTGGAGGCTGTTGGTGGCGGTCAGTTGTGAGGAGTTAGTCTTGGTTTTTTCATCTTACAACCTAGCTTGTTAAACGATGTGATGTTGGCGCTCGTCGTTTCATTTCGTAAGCTTTCAGTATATTCTCGACTTGAAGTTGTATCCAATCGTCTAATAACCGCACGTACAACAACCTCCGGGCACAAACCCGATGTGAGAAAGCGCCTCGATTAGAAGCATCAAAGATCTCGTCTCGCTATTTCATTCATGTACAAGGGGCTCGCGAGATGCCAAGATCAGAGAAAATGGGCACCAGATTCCCCCCGGCCCATCTAGCCTGCAAAAAGCACGCCGATATAAAACGTTCCCTCTGCTCCGCGGCTCGATATTTACTTCCCCGGTATCGCGATTTCCTTACTTGGGGTTAGTGACGCTCTTGAGAGCAGCCTTGGGGTCCTCGACGATCTTCTCGACAGCGCTGGCGTCCTTGCCGGCCTCCTTCTTGGCGGCATCAACGACAGAGTCGTTCTTCTGCGAGGCGTTGTACAGAAGCACACGGGTGGTCTGGGTGGCACCGACGCAGAAGAGCAGGAAGTTGACCGAGGCCAGGAACATGTTGCGCGGCTTGATGATGAAGCACCAGCGAGTCCAGATCAGACCGGTGCAGGTCAGGGCCGCGTTCTGCGAAAGCGAAAGGTCTTGGGCGGGACGGGCGAAGTCGGCGGCGCCGGCGAGCACGAGTCCCCACTGTGAGGAGAGAAGCATTGGTGTTAGTGAGATGTTTCTTTATATCCTCCTCAATCGATCGAATTCAAGCCGGGCATCTTTCGAGGTTTCCTTTCGCTTTGCCCGCTCGCTCCGCTTGTCCTCTTCCTCTTCCTGAAGCCCGGGAAACTTTATACTCGCTAGCATACCTTCATGATCGGTGCCCAGAAGTGCACAGTCTTGGGTCCGACGGGGCTGTTCCAGAGCTGAGCGAACTTGCCGACCTGCTTAGCCGGGGCCTCGATGTTGTTGGGGTTCTCGGCGGCGCTCTGGTAGAGGCGGCGCTGCGCAAAGCGCATGTTGGTGTTGATTTGGTGGGCGGGCATTTGGGCGCGGAACGCCCTGATACCGAAGCGGGCGGACATTGTGAATGGGAGATGTGTGGTGTTGTGCGGAGTGGAGTGTGTTGTGTTGGTCGACAAGTGAGTTGTCGTTGGTTTGGACCGGGAGAGTAGTGTCGATTCGGACCTCAATCGTAGATAGAGCTAAGTTAGAGCTGTATGGTTCGCGCGCCCGGTATCTTTGAAGCCGGGCGGCCAAGACTTTTGCCCGACGTCGTCGTTGCTGACCATGCTCCGGCGACTTCACTTACGCGGGAACCCGAGTGCCATTGAGATATCCTCTTACGTAGTTCACGCTCGACATTCACCGCAACCCCTCCTCCCATTCGAAACATTCTGCACAATCCCAAGATGAGCGGCAAATACGTCTTCAGCAAGGCGCTCAAGGAGCTGCGTTTCCTGCACTGCCAGACCAGCGAGCACAGCAATGCCGTCCGGTATGCATAGTCCCCGCCTGGAACTGCCCAAGAAAGAGGAAGAGGAAGAAAAACTCCGATCGGACTACAAGAAAATCCATGTATACGAGCTTCATGACAACACAGCTAATGCGCGACTTGCGCTCCACCAGATCATTCCTCACCCGCGCATACCCCACGATGAAGCACCACAACCCGCACACGCCCATCATGGTCCGCGAGGCCCTCAACACACAGCCGCGCGTGTTTGCCCGCTACGAGTTTGGTCGGGAAAAGGTCGAGGAGTTGGGAGGTGAGTTTGTGATCTTTTTTTTGCCGTCGGATCGTGTCATGCGCATTGGAAGGACATGGCGGCATACACGTGCGAGTGCGGGTGGAGAATTTTTGGTAGGATGGTTGGGAAGAAGAAGAAGAAGAAGAAGAAGAAGAAGAAGAGGCGAGGGCTTGAGCTATACAAGAAGGAAGAGAACGATGAAGAAGAATATACATGGAGACTAACAAATGCGTGATGAATAGGTCTGGACGACAAGGCGATTGAGGACAAGATCGCCACTCTTGTTAGGGAGGGCGCGAAGTAAAGGGTGCCGCTCCTGGTTCGACGTTAGACGGGAGGCAAAGAACTTGTTGTTCGGGCGAGTGAACGGAAATGCAAATACAAGTGCAATGCGACGGGGCGTGTACATACTTGTACGATACGAATAGCTGGACCGTCCGAGCGAGACATAGAGAGAGGTGAAGAAGAGGAAGGAACGAAAGGTCCCTGCAGGTTGCTGAAAAATGGACAATCAATGATACCCAAGCCAACTTGCTATACTATATCTCTGCATCGATTTCCAATGCCGGCTATGAACTCAAGCCTTTCGCACGAGAAAATCGGGGTAGGGCGAAACGACAGAAGAACGCAGTGCCAATTTCCCTGCCTACTGTGGATGAAAGGGGAATCCACCAACCCATGCGACACTCACACGGAACTTGAAGATAACATCATTCTTGTCTCATAAAGCTTAAATTGACAGATGCCTACATCACGCCAGGATATCTCGCAGTCAAATCCGAAACTCAAAAGATTCGTACACAGATCGCAATCACACCGTCTCGATGTACCTCTTGACCTCCCTACAAGAGCATGTGTTAGCACAGGTCCGCGTACAGCGCCAATGAAATTAACAGACTTACCAATCCGTGACCGCCTCATCCCACAGCCTAATCTCGTGCTCTCGCGTACCAGCAAAGTGGTCCACGAAGTCGTCACCGAACACTTCCCTCGCAATGCTTTCTTTGCGCGCGAACCTCGCTGTCGCATCTTTCAGGTTCTTCGCCAGACGCTCGCCCTTGTCATCTGCGCCTCCCACGTCCTGGCCTCGGGCAAGCGGCGCGATGGGGAGTGCCAACTTCTTCTCTACACCCCTCCAGCCGAGAGCCAGAATCGCTGCCAGAACGAGGTAGCCGTTGGTGTCTGCTCCGGGGACGCGGACTTCAAAGCGAGTGCCCTTGGGCGGGCACGTGGGTGGTGCGATGAGGCGGATGGAAGCAGCGCGGTGTTCGAGACCCCAGGAGACGGTCACGGGTGCCCAGAAGTTCTCGACAAGTCGCTTGTAGCTGTTGACTGTTGGTGCGACTATAGGCATGATATCGGGAAGACCCTCTAGCAGACCAGCCAGAAAGTGGCGACCCAAGTCGCTGAGGTGCTCAACATCGGGGTAAGGTGGATTGGGGTCCGGTGAGTCGCGGGCGAAGAGGTTGGCGCCGCTGCTCTTGTCAACAAGCGAGACGTGCATGTGTCCGCTGTTGCCGGGCAGGCCTTGACGCGGCTTGGCCATGAAGCAGGGAGTGATGCCGAATTTACTACTGATGTTCTTGACTGTGAGCTTGAACAGGGCCGCGCGATCGGCCATCTCTCTGATCTCTCCGTACTCAAGCGCTGCCTCGTATACACCGGGTCCAGACTCGGTATGCCATCCCTCGATATCGCAGCGGAACTTTGAGCAGGCATCGAAGACACCATAGTACCAGTCCTGATTGTGAATTGGACGGGTGAGCGAGTAGCCGAACATGCCTTCCTCGAGCGAGGGGAGGCTATCTACGGGGTTGTTGCGCAGGAAAGTGGCTGTGGCGGACGAGTTGCGCTCGTTGGAAGGGTGGTCTGTAACGGAAGGAGCACGGAATTGGTAGAATTCGTACTCGGCTATGGGTAAGTAAAGGCCGTGTCAGCGTGATGTTGAATCGACACACTGCGGTTTGGCAATTGATCTGGCCTAGTGCATCAGAATGGCGCGAGAAGGGATTGCAAACTTACCACCAGCAAGAGCTCCATATCCCGACTTCTCAATCTTCGCTACGGCTCTCGCAAGCAAGCTTCTAGGGCAAGCGCTCAGCGACTCGCCTTCGGGCTCGAGGAAGCTGCACATGAAAAAGGGCATGTTGTTCTCCCAGGGAATGCGCCTGAAGGAAGCGAGGTCCACCTGTGCTACAATATCGCGGTATCCATTCTGCGCATTGCTGATCTTCAATTCCTTGAAGTAGGTCTGATCGTGCATGTCCCAGCCAAAGATGACACTGCAGAAACCAAAGCCAGACTTTGCAATTGAGAGGAACTTTTTCTTGGACATGAGTTTGCCGCGGATTTGGCCATCGATGTCGGTGCCGCCGACCTTGACGCTGGTGTCATCTTTGAGTAGCTCAGGCAGGTCATCGTGGGTGAGCTGCGCGGGGTCGTCGCCGATTGCCATGTTGGACGAAGGATGGTGTTGTATTGTGGTTGGTGGAGTTGTCAAGTGGAAGGGAGGTTGAGCAAGTCAAGTAAAGGCAGAACAACAGTATTCACAGCAGGTTTGTAGCTTTATCTCGTCGCAGTACATAAGGTGCAGCAAGGCAAGGCAGATCAGCAAGCTAAGTGGACGGCGCGTGGTCGTCGGGGCATCCCGTTGTCGCTTATGCACTGCATTCGCTTATGCAGAGCGTGTCTATGGCAATCTCTCAATCTGCCTTCTGTTATCGTGGAGTTGGTAGGGAATATTGAACGTAGATAGACATCGATTGGAGGCATAGGAAGATAATGACAATGACAGTTATCTCTTCTTATCGTGTACAGTAAAGGTATACAGTATATCTATCGCCGACAAGCACGACATCTCGCTTGTACCTTGCCGATATGTACACACTACACAACAAGGCGTATGCAGTCTACTCCACGCCGTCGGCGATCAAACTAAATGTTCCGGAAGCTTGGACAGACATGACGCACGGTGGAAGTGCTGAGAGCACTTGATATGAATTGATGTTTGAGGATGAGGATTGATAGATATCAACATCCAGCCAACACAGCCGCGATATTAAAAAAAAGCAGCGATATTGCCGGATACAACAGCAGCACATCAAAGATGTACCGTAATGCAAAGGCCTATCTCTCGCGACAAACCATGTCGAGTCACACCGTTCATTTGCCGGCCGAAGGTTTGCCGTTCACGATTAGATAACTGGCTGCTTAATTATTGACGTGTCATGTTTCTGCACCCTGACAGAAGGCACCAGACCAAGCAACCCCACGAGAACACGAGCCATCGATCGCGGGGCATTGACTGACTGTATTCATAAAACTATCTCGCCCTTTGCCACGAGACAAATCTTCATCTCCATCCCATTTTACCTTTCCTCCACAGCTGTATCGCAAAACTCTTACACCGCCGATCTCTCGCATTCCTCAAAACTCACACCAAACACTGATCATGCCGGGTCTTCGCTTGGAAGGCAAGAACGCCATTGTCACCGGTGCTGCCGGTGGCATTGGTCTCGAGACCACCATTCTTTTCCTGCGAGAGGGCGCCAACGTCGTCATGGCCGACATCTCCGAGCCTGCGCTCGAGAAGGCCCTCGCAAAGGCAAAGGAGGTCGCATCTGACATGGTTGGCAAAGTCAAGACCGCAAAATGCGACGTGAGCAAGGAGGACGACATTAAGGCTCTTGTTGAGAGTGTCGATGAGTGGGGTGGTCTCGACATCATGTTCAACAACGCTGGTATCATGCACGCCGACGATGCTGGTAAGTCGGCAATTTTTATGCTTTTTCCATATGTTCTGTCTGTCCACAAGCACATACTTACTTACCCACCCACAGACGCCGTCGACACCCCCGAGAAGATCTGGGACATGACACAGAACATCAACGTCAAGGGCGTGTGGTTCGGCAGCAAGCACGCCGTCCTTTCCCTGCGCAAGCACAAGAAGACCAAGGGCAGCATCATCAACACCGCGTCGGTCGTCGCACTCGTTGGATCCGCCACTCCCCAGCTCGCCTACACAGCCTCCAAGGGCGCCGTCCTCGCCATGACCCGCGAGCTCGCCATCGTGCACGCTCGCGAGGGCTTCCGCTTCAACGCCCTCTGCCCGGCACCACTCAACACCCCTCTGCTGCAGGACTGGCTCGGAGACGACCAGCCCAAGCGTCACAGGCGTGAGGTCCACTTCCCCTCTGGCCGTTTCGGCGAGGCTGTTGAGCAGGCACAGGCTGTCTTGTTCTTGGCTTCCGACGAGGCTAGCTTTGTCAACGGCAGCGACTTTGTCGTCGATGGTGGCATGACCAAGGCCTACGTTACTCCTGAAGGCCCGGCTACTGCTGCTCCCTCGAACCTCGCTCGCTAAGGCAGAAGCGTAGCGTTTGGATCTTTGTATTTTCTGGGAAATGACGCATCGCATACATGGTAACGAGATTAGAGGTGGGATGGAAGGTCTCACGGGCGTTGGAGCCTGGGTATTGAGTTTTTGCTGATATGAAGTAGCTGGCTCAGTGATTATTACCTACATGACACGTGAACTATTGTCCGAACAATCCGCTTCATTCTCGCCGAAGAAGACTTCCATCTCATCACTCCGTAGCATGTGACTAGGTGACATTCGATGGAGCTCATTAGAGTCATGTGTGGCAATCCTCGTTATCACATGCCTATGTTCTAGGGAAGCATGCTCTATAAGGGACATCCTCCATCTCATCCACTTCCTTCCCATCTACATCGACATCCCGACCTACAACTCTGCCGGCGCAACTACAACCACTCGCACAGATAGTGCCACTTCTACTCACGTACAGCTAACAACCATACCAACACGTCAAGTTGCGAGCTTCACAGAACAGATGGCCATACCAACCGATCAGACGCTTGAAGCCGTGACCGAAGATAACACTCTGGGCTCTAGCACTCTGGCAAACTCCAGTAATCACCTCGCCAAGTTCGCCCCAGTCACCGAAAACCCCTCAAACGGCATTGCGAAGAAACGCAAGGCGGCGGTTGCCGATGAGAAAGGCGACCAAGAGCTCGCAACCATCCCAAAGCGGAAGAGAAGCAATGAGCCGGAGGTTTCGAGGGCTCCTGTCGTGTTGAGCCGATCGATGCAGATCAAATTGAACCATTCCAAAAGACAGCAGGCCTTCTATCGCTCGGGTGTGAAAGCCAGGCCGAAGCAAAACCTTCGGAATGCGGTATTGGACAAGATTGCTGAATTGAAGGAGGTGATCAGAAAGGCAAAGCTGAAAGAAATTGAGAAGACGAACAAGCTTGAGAGGGGGAAGGATGAATGCCCGCAACTGAGTACGCCGGTTGAACGTCAAAACAAGGATGATGAGACCGTGAAAACCGTCTAACTCAAAGATCTTCAGCAACCGCCGTCTACAGACAGTTCAGAGCAAGCGCGAGTCCTTGAGATGTTTAAGGAGATTGCCGACGGACCGAAAGACGGAAGATTAAAGGATTGGCAGCAAAAGGTGACCACAACTTACGTTAAAGACCTCGAAAAACTACCTACGAAACTTCCTGCACAACATCAGATCGCCGCGCTTGAGCATTCGATGACCATGGGTCCGAAATATCTTGGCCGTACCGCCTCCACCGTACATGGTCACAGACACGCAAAGCAGTGGATGACGAATGGTTCTACATCCCAAGATCTGCTCTTACCATCAGCCGACACGAAGAAAGGATTCGAGTCCCATTCAAAACTGACCGATCTTACTCAAGGCCAGATTATATACATGTGCGGACAGCACCTGACATGGCTGGACCCCAAGCATGACGAGTTCCTTTCTTACAGCAAAGAGCTGCTCTTCCTCCTTGTGCACGCTCTAGGCCGTCACCATACCGGGCAGAAGAACGTCACCATCCAGTACATCAATCGCGATAAGGCGAAAACACTCGAAGGTGAACCTGCTGCGTTCTACGATGCCCTTGACATCTACAACATATTCGAGGTCCCTTCTTGGTCCGGCTGGAACCCTTTTTTGCAGCGCGCCTTGAACCCGCGCAAGTTCACGCACGAATTCCTCTCCCATGGCATCATCAAGCACCACGACAGCACTCTCAAACAAGCGCGACTCGAAGACCTGATCAAAGACGGCCTCTTCAAGTTATTCCCAGAGCTGGAAGCCTGATGGGACCACAAAATGTGCGGGTTGTACACCGTGCAAGTCGTCTGTCGTAGAATCGGGTATCCGCCAGGCGAGGCTCCAGCGGGCGAAAAGCATCCCCCTATCTACTCTTACGACGAATGCGCGCGAACCGTTGCATTGACCACAGAGATTCTCGAAATCGCGCGCAAACTGGCACTGAACTTCGTCGTTGTGCCTGTGGGAATAGACCCTTCGACCGTGGAACCTCCGCTACACATCTTCCTTCAATGGCTGACGCTCCACAAGCGCAAGAAGGCAGACCCGGTATTCATGGCTTGGATCCAGCAACGTCACGCTGGTAAGTGGAATCAACATTTCCACGGTGAAGGCGTAATCACCCGAAGAAAGAATGAAAAGAAAGCTAACACACCCGTCTTCTGTTTCATCTAGCAAGTGATGTCACGGACCTCTACGAAGACACTGACTCCGGCCTCATCCTACCCGGTTTCACCACAGTGGCAGACAATCTGCCGGGCTCCATGCATTACCTCGATCTCGTGCGCGACTGTATCGACATATTCTCCCTCGAAAAGTTGCCGCCGAACGATGTCCAGACTGATAACACTGTCTACGGCGTAGATGACTCTGACGACGACGACTCCGAAAAAGATTCCGACAATGACTCCGGCAACTCTGGTAACGACGATTCCGACAACGACTTCGACAACGACTCTGACGATTCCAATGATTCCGACGACTCCGACGACTCCGACTACATCACCGCCGGGGAAATTGACGCCAATCACCGGGATGTCATTCTCTCCACTTTCAACTACGCCAGAGACGACCAAATCTTCCACAAAAACCATTTGAAGGTCAGCAAGCCGATTGAAGAAAAGAAGAAGACCGAGAAGAAGAAGACCGAAAAGAAGAACAAGAAGAAGAATGAGACCGAGACCGAGAAAACCGAGGCTACTTCTCTGGGTCTACAAAATGCCACTACTACCGACCTGGCCGAGGATCAAGACCTTTGATATGAGAGCAATACAGAACATTGAACCTAGTTCCATGACGGCTCGCGCCACCGAATACTCCGATGGATGATGCGGGTACTGACGGCGTGGAGCGACGCATCTGCTGGTTGGGTCAGATTTGGTCAAGGTGGAATCTCTTTTGGTTGGACAGAAAGGATTGGACTGCTGGAGCGAGTGATCTTTCTTGGGGATTGATTGATTGTCGACTGGCTCACAAATCAGACTGCTGAATCAATCGGATAATCAAGACGGCTCTCAGGGTAAAGACGTGGGTAGTGGGTATGGACTTCTTGCGGGTGTTTCTTGAGCCTTCAGTGTTCCACAAGGGCTGTGATGTTGGGGGATTGACAACTACCTAAATGATCAGTCTTCCAAGGCAGTTCGACGTCCTCCAACTCTATGCAATTGTAGCAGAGCATAGAAGGAGCCAGCCACTGGCAATCACAACTCAAGAAAAGTTTGTTCTCATGTATTTCCCATTCAGATGATAAACTACAATACCTAACTCTCCCAACTCCACTCTCATCAGCCTCACTACACCACACAAACAGGACACTTATACGACCTCTCCCCACCCTCCCCAACACCGCGCGCTGCGGAAGGCGTCGACTCATCCAAACAAACCCTATGAACAACATGCCTGCACGCAAACACAACCAGCGCCAACCGCGTGCGATCTTCTCCACCCATGATATCCTCCACAGCATCAGCAACCGGATCCGCCGCAACAGCAACCTTAGCCTTGCCCCTTGACCTTCTCCTCGCCTCCTCACCACCGGTCCGCGCAATCGCCTTTTCCGCCTTGGCGTGCTCGCGCGCCTCTTCGCGCCCGACCCACTCGTCCCAGACCACCTCGCCGATACCGGGACCCCAGGCGCGGCGTTTGCAGAGTTCGCAGGCTTGGGTGCGAGGCCGCCAGCCGCGCTGGCGGCGCGCGTGGGCGTCCTGGATTTTGGCGAAGACGTCGCCGCCTAGGAGGTCGGTGGCGAGGGTTAGGACGTTCTGCTCGAAGGCGTACGCGCTGAAGACGTCGGCGAGGACTTCGCGCAGGTCGGAGAGGGAGGGGGCTGTGATGGCGGCGCGGGTTAGGAAGGCGCGCAGGACGCGCAGGAAGGATAGGTTGTCTTGGTAGGGTTTTCGGTTTCGGTGTGAGATGGGTTGTTGTTGCTGTTGCTGTTGTGCGTCTGTGGGCTTTTTGGGGATTTGAGCGGCTGTGGCGGCTAACAATGCTGTGAAGGCTTGCTGCACATTTGAGCGGAGGCCTTGTCGGATAGTTTCTGGATCGAGGCTTGCGCCGTCTATCTCTGAAGGGTGTTCTTCGAGTACCTGCAATGCAGATGACGTCTCCTTTGCCACTTGCACTGCCGTATCGATCAGGTTCAGCCATAGAAACTCGTCGATGTCAAGCTCGTTCTCGTCGATATCTTTGGCAAGGTTCGCGCGGGGACGTGGACGGCGTTCTGTTGCAGCGGTCTGCCCTTGGCAAAGCCATATCCCGACCTTGGTATACTTCTGCACGGCCTCGATCAGATCGTCGGCGGTCTCTTTTGTAGCTTCGACATCGGGCGATTGTCCAGCGGCTTCGATCAGGCTCGTGAGTGCATGCTGTTGACTCTGCACATGTGCGACGAGACGATCCATAGCGTCTCGTGCAAGTCCGTCGCGAGCGAGTAGTACCACCGCAGCGTCGATAACACCACTGCTTTCCATCGCAGGCAGAACTCGATCTAATCGCAGGTCTCCAGATTGTAGAAGACTAACGTAGTCTGCAACGTGTCCAGGTTCGTGCGCGCACATGAGCTGCACGTATCGCTCTTGGAACTTGTGGCGGACATCTTCTGGTATCTCCACTTGAGAGCGCAAAGAAGTCTCCTCTCTGACCAGCTTGGGCTCAAGCAAGGTACGCAAGAACAGGAACTGTTGGTATGAGTCTTGCAGGGCTTTTGCGACTGGCTCCAGTAATTCGACTGCGCTGGCAAGGAGGATAAGTGCAGTTTGGACTGTACTAATCTCAGCCAAGTCTGAAGCGTGAGTGATGATGCAGCGTTTGAAAGTTTCCATCTGCTTATGCCCAAGGCCAGAGCCGGGTAGCAAAGACGACACAATGCAGTCGAAGACGCCATTCTTGTCTTCTTCGTCTTCGAAATAGGTCTCGAAGAGCTCAGGGTAGAGTCGCTGCCTCCGATAAACAGTCTTCAACACCCTGAAGAAACGTGACTGCCTCAAGGACGCGATCAAAGCCTCCGTGTCCGGCGGCTGATAGGCTGACAGCAAGTATTCCGCGCTCAGCTGACAATCTTCGCGCAGTTCTTCTGATGGGACCTCACAAAGTCGTTGTAACACCTTGTTGAGTAGCGAGCCCGATAAGACGAGTTGTGCTGGGTACTTGGGAAGACTGCGTGCGATGAAGATGTCGAGGAACATCCTCTCTTCGGGATCAAAGCCGTTCTGGTCAACGACATCCAGGAGTATACTGACGATGTGCTGTCGGGTCATTTTGTATCCAGCTCGGCTCCGAGAGCCGTTTGTCTGCGAGATGCCGTTGGCTTGCGACTCCTCGTCCGCTTCATTGAGAAAGGGGTCTTCGAACGCTTCATTCAGCATGCTCATGAAGCTGGCAGCGTCAAATCGCAAGAGCAGGACAAGATAGGGGAAAGCTGGCTCATCCTGCGGATCGTCTGTAACGTGGAATACTTGCTTAGTTCCAGGTGGCCACGCGACTGATCGCCCTGAAAAAAGGTACTCGTAAAGCTCTGCTTTGGCATTCGATGCTTCATCATCATCCATAAGCTCGCCGTTAGGATACCGTCTGCTGGTCAAGGCAAAGGCCAGATATGGGAACACTCTCATCGCTGCTGCGAAAAAAGGGTTCTCCATCGAATGCTCAGCCTCACTGCCGGCCGCCAACATCTTGATGAGCTGTAACAGATCGACAAGAGGTGTGACAAAGTCCTTGATGGCGCGTGTCCAGACGTGAATGAGAGCATCGTACAGGTTGTGCTGGCGGCAAAGCATGGTAATCTCTTCCAGATCGAATGAGCCTGGCTCTAGCCTGCAAAGAAGCTCTTCCAACCTCGTCGCTTCGTTCTGTGAGATGAAGTGAGCAACTACACTCTTGACCACATCAGGTGGAAGGAAAGTTAAGTCGCCATCCAGCACGTAAGGCTCCAGAGTCGAGACAAATACGTCTTCATTGTCAGCGTCTTGATATACTTCGAACAACTTGGTGAACAAGTACTCGGTTTCTTGCATAGCAATGCAAGCGTCGAAGCAAACGTCAGCAAGCTCTTTCAACCTGTCGTCTCTTGACTCGTCATGCTGCGCGAAAGAGTAATCCATTGACGCTGACAGCATCGCGAGCAAGCGTTCTCTGACCATCTCCTGGCGCTTCTCATCGTCATCTGGTAGACCAACCGTCACGCTGTTCGCAACACCACCGTAATACTCAGTGGCGAGGCGGATGGCAGCAATGTGATCGCCGGTCTCCATCAGAGCAACCAGACGATCTGCCCAATTCGATAGCGATCCAACTGTCAGATCGTTAAAGCCCAACAGGAAGGTCCGACCTTTGTAGGCTTTGTAGCTCATGTAAAAAGCATCGGCCACTACGCCGTGCATAGAAGGATCCTCGGGGTTCAGTTGCTCCACAACATTATGCAACTGGCGCGAGAACGGGTCCTGGTGATATATATGACGATGCAATAGGTCAATGGAGTCGGTCACTTGCAGAGCACCGTCTTCAAGAATCAACATACGCTGGCTGATTGTAAGCACACCAAGTACAGATCGGCCTAGCCATTGAACGGCGACGATGGCTTCTTCCGCGCGCCATCTGTTGCGAGCGTTGAACTCCAGCTTGGGTGGCTTGTTCTTGTCCACAGGATCGTCTTGAGGAACGATCTTGACATCAAGCACAGTAAGTACGTTAGACCAGCAATACACTAGCTTTGTATCGGAGACTTGCTTTTCCGAGTCCTGGCTCGAGCCTTTCAGTTTGACGGCAGGAAACCAGGCAAGACAGCCGCTTAGTGTACTGTGAGGGGATACCTCCTTGGGCCGCACGGATTTATGTTGCGTCTGGGCAATCGGAGTAGTAGACACAATCACCAAAAGATACGGCGTGAGCAGAGCGGTCAAGCCCATATTATCCGTCTCTTGTTCCACGTTCCCGAGTGGTAGCGGCGAAAACGCAAGTACTGAGCTGGGCTTTCGAACACGCTCAGTCAAGGGGTCCATCGACGGATATCGCCCAAGCAAGCGTGTAGACTTGATGGTACGTGTGACAGGTCCAAGACCCCTTGTAGCCAAATGCGAGAATGCCATACCGCCGGAGTCGGCAGAAACCAGTGCAGTATGCCTTGTGCCCAAGAAACCGATGTGTAAAATCGCTCGATCGGCCACGTGCCCGTCCGCATGCTGAGATTGTTGCAAAGTGCTCGTGCCGATGGGTGGTATTTGTAAAAATGGCCTGGCAGGCCGATTAATCTCCCACGTGAAGATGAATCCGTTAGCGTGCCCAGCTGCAATCGTGGAATAATCTGCCGAGATGGCCAGCGAAGTCACGCTGCCACACTCCGCCGCCTTTGTCCCTTGTCCAATGATGATCTTGAGGGTCTGGTGATAATCGAATCCTAGTACCAGTCCCTTAGTTGTGCCAACAGCAATCAGGGCCGAGACTGCAAGACAGGTCGGTCTACCAAAGTTCCTCTTTCCTACTTCAGAGAATATTTGTCCGGAGATCTTACGCAGCTTTGTCCACCTCACGACCTCCCAAGGGGCTTGCTGAGGCTCATCGGAGGTGGCATCGCCTTGTGAGGAGCCCAAAGGGGATAGCTGTGAACTGATAGAGATTTGTCTTGAATGTGGCGAAAGAAACGCAGGCGAGCCACCCCGTGAAGAAGGCGAGGGAGACAAGGTGGGCCTTCCTTCAAACCTGCGTTCAAATGGTTGCAGAGCTCCTGAAACCGATCTGGATGGAAATCTTCGTGGCGTTGCTGGGAGACCACGGCCTGGTGTTGAGGGTTGAGAGCCTATGGCGGAAAGCGTGTCGTCAGGTATCGATCCCGAATCTACAGGACTCGCGAGTGGAGATCTTGACAACGGTGTTGCCGGTTCAGGCGGCAGATCCAGAGGCGCCTCATCCGGTGTGATCGGTCTCTCGTATTCAAGCTGAGGAACGTCCTCTTCCATGCCTCCCGATGGAGAGGCATTGTCTTGAGGCGTAGTGTCGCCGTCCAGCATTTCCCCATCCAACTCATCCTCAAGCGTCGAGGGGTCTCCATCTGCATCGTCTCGCGCCCGATCTTGAAAGTAACCACCGTCATCGACATCCTCCACTACCACCTGAGGTGCTCCTACATCTTCCGTTCCTACTGCCTCGTCCGCCTTCACATCTGTGTCCTGAGCGCTTGCATCGCTGCCGCTCGAAATTGAGCTCATCTGTGTCCCCAGTAGTTGCACATCGCTTCTCCAGCTGCTATGTTAAGGTCAAGCAGGTAGTCCGCAGCGCAAGTCGCAGTTGATCAAGTCCAATGGTTGGGATGTGTCGGTCGGAAGTGGTCGGTGAGATTGAGGCGCGTGATAGGAATTACACGAAAGACGTGACTGTTGGATGATATTTCACTTCCTTCAACGCTTCGAGCACCGAGGCAGTCTGAGCTGTATAGCGAGTCGCGATAGCCAGGTGTCTTGGGAGGTTACCATCACCTCACTGTTCAAGCCGCTGCCTTGGGGCTTGGCAGTCGCGGAACTTCAACCCAAGCTACATCATCACCGACATTCATCGAACACAAACACCACAACTTCACAAACACTTCACGTCAGAATGTCGGGTATAGGTGCAGAGCTTCCGCCACATCTCCTGGCCAAGCGAAAGCGACAGCAAGAAGAACAACCCCAAGATGCACCTTCCACAGCCTCCGGCGCAAAGCGATCACCAGGCCCAGAAATCGCAGACAAACGAAGGAAAGTCGCAGGACCAGCCATGCCGCCTGCGCCTATCGAGGAGCGACCTACAGAACCTGCACAACCGCAGGAAGACGATAGTAGCGATGACGACGACTTTGGGCCTGCATTACCGCCCACTGGAGCTGAGTTGTTGGAAACTACATCGAACTCGAGATCACAGCAGCAGGAGCAGGAAGCCGCCGAGGAACAAGAGAAACCAAAGAGAGACGACTGGATGACCATGCCGCCTGAACAGGACGGCCTAGCCTCAAGAATGGACCCCAGTAAGCTTCGCGCGCGAGGTTTCAACACAGGCAAGGGTGCAAAGGCCCCAGCAGAGAAAGGAGGGGATAACTCGGCATGGCATGAAACGCCAGAGCAGAAACGAAAGAGACTTGAAGATGAAATGATGGGCATATCGAGACCGACTCCGGGCGTGCCGAAAGCAGCCGGGCCCAGTAAGAAGGAGGGCGACGACGCCGCTGCAAGGGATTTGCGCGAACGTACAGTAAGTGTCGAGTTGCTCCATTGTTGACATGAGTATGGCCATACTGACTCCTCACTGCAGGAAAAGGCCAGAGGTCCATCGTTAATGGACCAACATCAAGGTCGTAAACCCGAGAAAGCGGAAGACGATCCTAGCAAACGTGCATTCGACCGCGAAAAAGACATGGGCTTGGGTGGTATCGGTCGCTCCCAGAAGAAAGAACTACTCAAGCAAGCTGGAGGATTCTCATCGAAGTTCTCCGGAGGTGGCTTTCTGTAGCGCTGGCTCAGACATCATCAGTGGTGATCCCGCTATAAAGTTCAGCTACGTCCATTGCTTATCTCTTAATATGGAGTATTAGTAATATCGGTAGGACGATGGGATGCAGGCGCTTTGAAGCATATGATAGCAAAACTCAAATCAGGGCTCCTTGCGCTCTCGCGTCACGGCAGAAAAACTACATCTACAAAGCCATGATGTCAACCAAGAGTGCGAGTCTACATAGCTCTCCCGCATGCGACCAGCGGTTCAACTTCCGCCCTGCTCTGCAGACGATCCTCCAACACCAGCGTGACGGAAACCCAACGGACCCAGGCCAAATTCGACTTTGCCCCTTCCAGTACCCCCAGAGCTTGACAACTTCTCCTCCACCACTA
>Ga0265797_10002075_pt1 | contig 34459 bp, 24 predicted proteins | sample P2T30metagenome_FD_192433 | JGI IMG/M metagenome (GOLD analysis project Ga0265797, IMG submission 192433) | Plant litter microbial communities from East Loma Ridge, Irvine, California - P2 T30 | ecosystem: Environmental > Terrestrial > Plant litter > Unclassified | place: USA: California...
GGGCCCTGCTGCATGCGGTTCACAAAAACCTTGTACAGCGAGCCGCCGGCAGCGGGCGCACCGCCCACCGGCGCCGCGGCGACGGAACCTCCCGCCAGCAGTTGGGCCGCCGTCGTTTCGCTGGCGAGGTATTCCGGCCGCGGCACGCGCTTGTCGACCGGCTGCTGCACTTCCCACGTGTAGGCATCGTGGGCGGAGCCGGGCACCACATCGCTCCACTGCGCCAGCAGGTCCAGCGCCTTGTCTTCCATCCCGGCCAGCGCGGCATCCGTCGCGACGGCGCGGCGCAGCCATTCGTCATGCAACCGCTTTGCCGTGATGTTCGGCAGCGACGGCGACGGCAGCTCGGCCCCAGTCTCGTCCACTTCCAGCCTGGGCTGGTAGACGCGCTGCTGGTAGTGGCGCATCAGCGCCACCAGCAGCAGCATCTGGTGCGGCCCGAAGCGCGCGAGGCGCTGCTGCACAGCCACCACGATCTGCTCGCGGTAGAACGCCGGCAGGCCGTTGGAGCGGATCGCAAATTCGTTCCCCACCTGCAGCCACTCGCCCGAGCCCTGCTCCACCTCGAACAGATACTGGCCGCGCGGCTGGAACGTCGCTTCGCGGTCGGCCAGGTCCGTCTTGCGCTTCAGGACACCCGTCGCAACGGCCTGCAGGAACCATTCGTAATCGTCGGCCAGACGGTTCAGTTCATCCATGTTCGGCGCGATCGGATGGCGGAAGCGCGTCGCATCGAAGTGCAGGTGCGTCGGGATCTTCGGGTTCTCGATCTGGTACGACGTGCGCCACGTGGGCAGCCCACGCAGCACCGTCATCGGGAAGCCGGACAGCTCGATGTAGCAGACGGCCCGCCCCTTGACACCCGTGTTGACGATGTTGACCAGTTCACCGTGGAAGAAGCCCGTCGGCACGGCCGCGCGGATCTCGCCTTCCAGCCGGCGCCACGCGTTGGCGTCGCCCACGCCGATAAAGCACTTGAACTGGTCGGCGTTCGGCGTGAACTCGGCCGAGAAGCGCGCGTTCACCCATGGCATGGCGCTGCGCAGCCACTCGTTGAAGATGCGCTGGCGCTCCTGCGCGGTGAGCGACAGCAGCCGTTCCAGCAGCGGATCGCCGGGCGCCTCGCCCACCGCCGCGACGTCGTCCGCCGTCAGCTGCGTCTGCGCGCGGCGGAACAGTTTCAGCAGCAGCGAAGAGCGCAGCTTCTCGTCGCCCAGCTGCGGGAACAGCCGCGCCGAGCCGCCGAATTCAGCCAGCACCTCTTCGCTCCACAGGCTGACGTCGCCCGTCAGCTGCACCGGTTCCGGCAGCACGTCCGCCGCCAGCTTCATGTACGTCGCGTGTTCGTGCTGCGCATCGGCGCGCAGTTGCGCGATACGCTGGTCCACCGCGCCCAGCATCGCCTCGACGCAGCGGCGTCCTTCCTGGAACTCGCCCGCAATGCCGGACCAGATGGCGTGGCCCCGCTCGTCGACCGACTGAACGTCGCCCAGCCAGGCCGACAGCGCGCGCAGCACTTCCGTTGCCTGCCCGGCCGCCACGGCCAGCAGGTGGAAGCGCAGGTAGTCGGCGATGTCGCGCTTCAGGTGCACGACCACTTCGCGCGCCTGCGCGCCCGCGTTGATCCACTTGCCGGCCGCCTGCGCCAGGTTGTTCAGCGATTCTTCCACCTGGCGCGTGCGCAGCGCATCGCGCATGTCGCGGTAGCGGCGCGCATTGTGCTCCATGTGGGGCAGGTCGCGCTGGGCGATGCGGGCCTTGATCTGCTCCAGCAACGTCAGCACGAATTCCAGGCCGCCCTGCTTGCGGTCGTCCAGCAGGCCATACAGGCGCTCGCGGATGCGGCCCTTCATGCGCGTCACCAGTTCCTGCGTGTGGCGCTTCAGGCGGTCCTCGCTGGTCTCTGCAATCGCGCCCGCCTCGCGGATCGCGTCGCGCTCCAGGTGCGGCAGCAGCTCGGCCACCTTCTCGCGCCAGATCTTGATGTCGTAGCCGCCCGTGATCCGGTCGATCTCCATCTGCACTTTCGACTCCACCCGTTCCAGCAGCGAGCGGCCGTCCTTGTCCATCAAGAGCTGGTCGGACAGCGCATATTCCTGGAACGCCGTCACGTCCACCGTGCCCTTGCGGAAGTCGGGGAATTCGTCGAACGTGCGCTCGGCCATCAGCATCTGCTCGCGCATGAACACGTCGCGTTCCTGGTCGCCGGCGCGGCGGCCGGGTGCCCCCGCGGTCAGCCCATCACTACCGACGATGCCGAAGAAGGCTTTCACCATCAGCGCCGCCAGTTCGTAGGCGCGGATATCGTCGCGCAGGCTTTGCTGCGTATCCAGCACGGCCTGGCCGAAGGCCGAATACACCTTCGAATACGACAGCCGCATGTCGCCGAAGCGCTGCTCCGGCACGCGCGGGTTGAACGGTCCCAGCTTGTGCTGCTGCTGGTTGACGGCGACGGAACGCTTGCGGTTGGCGAAATCGGCGGACGCGAAATCCTCGAACAGCGAATCGGCCACCATCTGGTAGACGTCGCGCACGTCCTGCGTGGCCTTGTTCGACAGGTTCGCCGTATCGACGAAATACACGTCGTCGAACGGGGCGCCGCGGCCCGTCAGGCTGTCCGGATCGGCCCAGCGCACCTGCGCGTTCATGTCGCGCATCGCCGTTTCCATCTCCATCAAGGTGGCGTAGGCATTGGCTTCCGTTCTCTCCTTGTTCGCCTTGGCGTACCCGCCCGGCATGAACATGACGAGATCGACCTGGCTGTCCGCCACTTCCTGGCGCGCGATGGCTTTCGCGATCCAGCCCAGGTCCAGCGCCGTGCCGGCGCCGGTGCCGCCCGCGTTGGAGGCGATGACGACGATACGGAACTTCGACGTATCGACCTGCAGGCCGAGGCGCTGGTAGTTGTCCTTGCGCTCCTGGCCCGCGTTACTGGCCAGGTAATTCAGCGCGCCCTTGATGCGCCCGCGCAGCTTCGGGTATTTGTCGAACAGGTAAAGCCGCGCGACGGCGCGGATCTGGCCCGCCCCTTTCGACGGGTCGATGCCGAGGGAGCGCAGCTTTTTCGGCCGCAGCGGCATCCAGTTCTCGATCAGCGGGAAGCGTGCCAGGCTGTCGTCCGATTCGTGATACTGCTGCAGGTCGATGGATTCGACGAGGCGCTCCTCGTCGCCCAGCTTGACCAGTTCGTACCACGGGTCCGTGCGCTGTGACTTGCCGTCGTCGATAACGGCGCCGCTGTCCAGGTCAACGTGCAGGAAGCGCGCGACGGGGAACTCGCCGATCGATTCGACGCGCGCCGGATGGTGCCGGTTCCACACGGCCGACAGGATGTGACGGCGGATGCGCATCATCACTTCCATGCCCGTGCCGCCCGCGCCGATGAACAGCGTGGGCCGCAGGTCGATCTTCAGTTCCGCTTTTTTCTCAATGCCGGGAATGTCCGCCATGCCGTTCTCCTAGCGCCGGCCGGTAAACAGCGCGCCGACGATGGCCGCGATGCCGAACACCAGCAAGGTCCCGGTGATTGCCACGTTGAGGAACTTGGTCGAGTTGACGAAGCCCAGCACGACGGCCGCGCTCATGAACGCCAGGCCGAAGAACAGCAGCCAGCCCGCCGTGTCGGCGGACGACGGCGCCACGCGCCGGCGCACCAGGTAATTCGCGAACGCGTTGCGGGCGAAGAAGTACACAATCAGCAGCACGACAAACACGGCGCCGCCGATGGCGATGTCGTGCGTGGACGTGTCCGTGGCGGGTGCGCCGGCAACCGGGGCGACTTCCATGCCTGCTGCCGTTTCTCCCGGCGGCGTGGTGCTCAGGGTGCCGTCGCCCGCGGGTGGGACCGGCGTCGCGGTTTTCTCGTCCTTGCCGGCGCCGGGGACCTTGAAGCCTGGGTCGGTGTCGGCCTGCGCCAGCAGAATTGCGTTGGTAGTCATCGAGTCCTCTGAGTGATTTTAGCGGCCGATCCGCACCTGCGCGCCTTCGCGCAGGTCGGTCAGCTTGTGGCCAAATAATGTGGTGTGCAATGCCGCGACCTGGTTGCCGGCGCGGTCGTACAGCGGCGTCTTTGCGCCGGCCTTCGTGTGCAGCGTGCGCTGCTCGCCTTCGACGGTGACGAGCACCTTGCGCCCGCGCGTGGCCGCGACCAGCAACGCGGCGCCGGCGGCCAGCAGCGCGAACAGGGCGCCCAGCGCGGCCAGCAGCGGCGCGGCGCCATGCTGCAACCGCACTTCGACGGGCAGCACGGCACGCGAACCCTGGATGCGCTCGGGCGGCGTGAAGATGTCCGGCAGCGGATCGCCCGGGAACAATGTCGCCATGCGCTGGCGGAAGGCCTGCGACAGCTCCAGCTTCTGGTCCGACAGTTGCACGTCGATCCGGCCCGGCAGCACTTGCGCGGAACCGGCCGACTGCAGCGCCGCCCATGACCATTTTCCCGGCAGGTTCGCCACCGGCAGCGCCAGGGTCGATGCCAGCGGCTGCGGCTTGCCCGGTGCCAGCCCTGCCACGTCGTCATGCGCCAGCGCCAGGGGCTTGACCGCGCCCGCCAGCGACGACTGCGCCGCGATGTGCGCATGCGCGATGGTGTACGGATAGATCGCGTTCTCCAGCCGCCACGTGATGCGCGCCGCGGGCGCCGGGCCGTTGGCGGTGGCCTGCGCATCGACGTCCGCGCGCAGCCGGCCGTCCGGCAGTGTCGCGAACGACACGCCGGGCACGTTCTCGACGCGTGTCGGCACCAGCCGCACCGTGTCCGCATCCAGGGGCTTCAGGCGCGCCGGCGGCTCCGTGATGACTTTCTGCAGCCGGCCGCTGCGCAGCAGCGCGTCCAGTTCGCGCTGCCCCTGCTCCTGCACCGCAAACACGTAGACCATCAGGCCATTGGCGCTGTAACGCTCGCCCTTGACGGGCATGTGCAGCGGGAACGCGATGGCCTTGCGGATCGTCGTGCCCGAGTGGATCAGCTGATAGAACTCGCGGTTGCGCAGGGCGGTGGCCTGATCGTTGTTCGGGCTGTTCTTGTTGTTCGTGAACAGCCAGACGAGGCCCGGCTTGCCGCCCAGCGCCTGCGTCATCGCCGAGCCGACCGCTTCGCCCAGGTCCGTGTCGGCCAGTGCCCCGCTGTTTGGCTTGCGCGCCACCGCCAGCGGCACCAGCGCGGCACGCACGGCGTCGCGCTGCGGTTTATCGTCCACGCTGCGCGACATCAGCGCCCGCGGCGACGGCGCGCCGGGCAGGCCCTGGTTGAAGGCGGCCAGCACGAGCGCATCGCCGGGCTGCGTGGCGGCCGTCACCACTTCCGCGATCAGCGGCTTGTATTGCGAGGAAGGGTCCGTGAAGAACGGCTCCATCCAGCCTGAGTTCTGCACCAGGAAGACGTGCGACGTGGCGTGCGCCGGCAGCGCCAGCGCGCATGACAGAGCGCACAGGGTCGTGCGGATCATGCGAAGTCCTTCAGGTGCCAGCCGCGGATTTCGTTCCACGTGGGGTGATGCAGCCACAATTTGCCGTCGTGGACGAACGGCACGCAGGCGCCCGGGTCCTTCAGGCGCGCCACCTCGTCGAGGATGACGTTGCGCTGGCCGATCCATTCGACGACCGCGCCGGACAGCGTTTCGTCCGTCAGCGCCTTTTCGGCCAGGCCCGGGTAGCGGAAGCGCAGCACGAGGCCGGAGGGCTGGCTGCGCGCGGCAACGACGTTTTCCAGCAGCGGCAGCACGTAGACGTCGCCGCGCGTCTGGTCTTCCACGTTTTCGACCGACCACGGATCGTCCTTGACCTGGTGGCCGCGGCGGAACAGCAAGGTGCCGAAGCCCAGCCGCGCGCCGCCGATGGGGTGGACCTGCGCCGTGCCCGTCGCTCCCAGCTCGCGGAACGAGTAGCCTGCGCCATCGTTCCCCAACAGCCACAGGCGGCCATCGCGACTGCGCACCGGGCCGCCGCATTGCAGGCGCGGTTGCCACGGAAATGGCCAGGGCAGCCAGCGCGGCGCGCTGCCGGGGCGCCACAGCAGCTGGCCTTGATCGTGCAGCCAGCACAGTTGGCCGTCGTAGCTGTAGGGACTGGCCCAGCCCTGCGTCGGCACGGGCACGTCGTCGTCCACCGACACGTCCATCGATTCCGGATCGGCGCCGTCGTGCGCCGCGGTCCACAGCCGCACGGTGCGGGCATAGTGGGCGCCGCCCAGGATCAGGCAGGCGATGCGCCCACCCACCGCGCCGGGGCTGGCCACCAGCGGCACTTCCAGCACGGCTTCCGTGTGAAAGCTTTCGGTGACGGGGTTGACGATCAGCCGGTACAGGCCCTGTTCGGACGGCACCAGCGCCACCTCGCCGCGGCGCTTCGGCTGCACGACGGGCAGCCAGGCATATTGCGAGCCGGTGAAGCGCAGGTCGGCCGTGCCGGCATCGGGTGCCAGCACCTGCCAGTGCGCCGCGTGCGGGTCCCAGTACTGCAGCACGTTGCGGGTGTAGGCCAGCGCCAGCAGCCGCTGCGCGGCAAAGCCGAACGTGGCGGCGGCGAACACGCAGATGGCATTGGGCGGGGCGGGAATGCGAACGTCGGCCTGGCCCCGCGCCGGCTCGGCCGGGCGGGTTTCCAGCACGGCGGCCAGCGGCTGCGCCGTCTGCGGCAGGCCATGCGGCACGTGGCGCGGCAGCGGGAAATCGTCCGCGCCCAGGGTGGCGGTGGTGGCGCCCCACCAGGCCGGGCGGCGTGTCATGTCGGCCATGCGCAGCGGCGCGCCGCATTCGGGGCAGAACGCGAAACCTTCGGGATAGATGGGGGCGTGCGCGCAGACGGACGGCAGCGATGCGCCGAGCAGCTGCGCCACGTCCGGCATGCGGTTGCGGACCTGCTGCCAGTCGATGAAGGCGCCGTCCTTGCCCGCCTTTTTCTCGAAGCGGTTATGCCCCTCTTCCAGCCACTTGCCGTGCGCCGTCTCCCACCTGTACGCCATAATCCTCCGCCTCTGATTGGACCGCTGCGCGCGCGTGCGCGCAGTTGCGTCAATCATAACGCATCAGGGTGCGCTTACGGCGGATGCGCCATGCATTGCGCGCCGCGGGATGGAGGCGTTACAGCTGTTCCAGGTAGCCGCGGCTGCGCAGCAGTTCGACCAGTGCGTTGTCCTCGATGGCGTAGACGCCGCGGGACGCCTTCCACACCAGGCTTTTCTCCTGCAGCGCGGCCAGCGCCGCCTGCACCGCGGGGAATTCGATGATGGTCTCGCCGCCGCTGACACGCTGCGCCGCGAGCCGGTATTTTTCCAGCGTGGCCGCTTCGAACGGCGCATAGCGCTCGCCGGCGGCCGCCAGCACGCACAGCACGGCAAACTGGATCGGCGTCAGCGAATGGACGACGCGCATCGTGTCGTCGTTGGCCGCGGCGATCTGCGACTCGACGGCGGCGGCAAAGCGTTCATTCAGCCCGGCCTCCTCCAGGGCGAAATCGAAGCGCAGCTCGTCGGCGGCGGCGCCGAGGATTTCCGGGCGGTTGCCGGAACGCAGGAACAGCGGCGTCACCATCGCCGGATCGAGCGGCGCGGGCAGATCGTCCGTATGGGCGCAGAACCACGCCACGTAGGCTTCGCCCAGCGGCGGGAAGTTGATCAGCGGGGCGCCGAAGAAGGCCTGGTCCTTGCTGTTCTTCAGCATGGCCAGCTTGTCGCGGTTCGACCCCGTGCAGACGACGCGCAGGCCGAACTGATTGCTGTTGAGCTCATCGCGCGCGGACTTCAGCGAGAACATCGCGTCGTTGCCGGCCGGGGTCGTGATCGCGTGCTGGGCTTCGTCGATGATCAGCACGATGATCGTCTGCGACGTTTCCGACAGCGCGGACAACGCCTGCACCAGCGAGACATCCTTGCCGAGGCCCACCCGGTCAAGCGAAAACTCGACGCCGGCCACCTTGCCGCCGCCCAGTCCCCAGCCTTTCGCCAGCCGCAGCAGCGCCGGTTCGTGGTTCGACAGCGCGGCACGGATGGCGGCCACGATCACGTCGCTGGGATCGGCTTTCGGGTCTTCCCACAAGTCGACATAGATGACCATCGCACCCTGCTCGCGCAGCGCCGGCGTCAGGTCGTGACGCATGAACGTGGTCTTGCCGGTACGGCGGGGTGCAGCCAGGAACACACCGGAGGACGAGGCGGACGTGGGCGAAACGTGCAGTATCTGCTTCGCCAGTTTGCCCGCCAGTTCCGGACGATGAAAGATGTTTTTGGCCTGTTGCGTTGCCACTGTGCAACCCCTGAGGAGACGAATATGGTGAATTATAGGCGTTTATAGCGTTTTATTCTTTGCGACATTCATCCCCAAAACAGGACAGCCACCTATTTCAAAGCAACATTGCTTCAAAATAGGTGGCTGTCTCCGGTTTCCGGGCAATGTTGCCCGAAAATTGGTGGCCGTTCCGGTTCAGTCGCCGCCCAGGTTGATCTTCTTTGGCGGCGGTGGCGGCGCCCATGGCACCGATTCGGCTTCGGGCGCGGAGTCCATCGCGTCCGAGTACTCCAGCCAGCGTTTCAGGCTGTCCATGCGGCGCACGTTGATGCCCTTGCCGTTGATGTAGCCGACCTGCTCGAAGTATTCCAGCTTGGTTGTCATCTTCGACGTGGTCGGCAGGTTCTCGACCAGGCGTTCGTACGCCTTGCGCGCCTTTTGCTCGTACTTCACAAGATGCGGTTCGCTGAACCGGTTGCTTTCATAATAGATCGTGACCGTGCGGTCATGGTTGCCGAAACCGACAACGGCCGCGCCCTTGCGCAGCGTCTGCAGGATTTCGTCCTTGATGTGCGCGGTCGGCACGAACAGCGCCGCGCGTCCATCCGCATCGGGCCGTTCCTGCGGCAAATCCTGGCCAAACGTCACTGTCATGCTCTTCCCCACCCTGATAGTTGCGCCAGATACAAATGTTGCCGCCCGGCTATAAGTGGACCGATTCTAACCCGCTCACCGGACCGCCACAAGCCGCGCGGTCGTTTCCGCCCGGCGCGAACCGTATAATGCACGTGGCCGCAACACTTTGCCGGCTTTTTGCCCCTAAATGATTGTTTTCAAAGCAAATATGACGTCTTTTCCACCCGCCGTGCTGGATGCCGCCGCGCGTAATGTGGCCGACCTGCTGGCCCATGCCATCGAATACACGTCTGCACAGGCGGCGCTGGTCGTATTCGACCGCCGCAGCGAGCTGAATGCCGCGCTGACGCAGGCTTACCGCCGCGCGCTGCCGGATGCCACGTTCATCGATTTCGACAGCGCGGGGCCGGACGACGTGCTGGCCGCCTTCGACCGCCTGTCCGCCGGCGACCTGACGGTGCTGATTCAGACGACCAGCTTCCGGCTGAACGACTACCGCATCCGCATGGAGCTGTTCAAGCGCGGCCTGAAGGTGATCGAGCACATGCACCTGTCGCGCATGCCGGGCGAGCAGGGCCTGCACTACATCGACGCGCTGGCCTACGACCCGGCCTACTTCCGCGGCGTGGGCCATGCGCTGAAGCGCCGCATCGACGCCGCCTCTGGCGGCATGGTCGACAGCGGCGGCGAGCAGCTGGTGTTTGCGTCGCCGTTCGAGGAAGCCAAACTCAATATCGGCGACTACAGCGCGATGAAGAACGTGGGCGGCCTGTTCCCCATCGGCGAAGTGTTTACGGAGGCGCGCGACCTGGAAGCCGTCAACGGCCGCGTGCGCGTGTTCGTGTTCGGCGACACGTCGTTCCGCGTCAACCGTCCCGCCACGCCGATCACGATGATCGTCGAGAAGGGCCGCGTCACGGGGGCCGAAAACAGCACGCCCGAATTCGACGCGATGCTGGAGATCATCCGCGCCCACGAAGGCGAAGTATGGGTGCGCGAACTGGGCTTCGGCATGAACCGGGCGTTCTCGTTCACGCGCACCGTGGACGATATCGGCACCTACGAACGCATGTGCGGCATCCACCTGTCGCTGGGCGCGAAGCACGGGCAGTACCAGAAACCGCAGTTCAAGAGAAAGGACGCGCGCTATCACGTCGACGTGTTTGCCGTGACGGAGGGCGTGTATCTGGATGGCGAACGGATTTACGCCGATGGCGCGTGGATCGTGGACAGCGCCGCATCCGACGGCGGCACCGGCTGATACTCGGCCACGAGGAAATCGATCAGCCGGCGCACCTTCGGCGAAGGCTGCCGGCTGGCCGGGTGCCGCGCCGACAGGTAGTTCAGCGGCAGCTCCCGGTCCAATAGATAGCGCGAAATTATGCCGCGCTGCCGTTGATCCGCTTTACGAACTCTTCCGCATTCAGCGCGCCCAGGCCCAGCGCTTCCAGCGTACGTGCCTCCGCCTGGAAATCACGGTCCAGCAAGCCGCTGGCAATGACGATCAAGGCATCCGCGTTGGGCGTTGGCACACCCAGCAGGCGCCCCAGCGACGCCATCAGCGCCAGGCCCATCGGCACGTCCTCGGTAATGTAGCGCGTTTGCAGCGTCGATGGTCCTTTCGGGCCACCTTCCTGCGCATAATGCAGGAAGGCCTCGAGCGCAGGCTGCGACAGGTCGTCGCCAGTACGGAACTGCCATTCGTCGAAGTAGGGAGTCGGCTTGCCGCCGGCGGCAGCGATGACGGCCATCTTTTCCTTGTCGAGACGATGCACCAGGTTCATCACCGAGGGAGTGAAGCCTTCCCGGTACATCCAGAACTCGCCTTGCGAGAACTCGACCCGGCTGGCCGAGAGCAGCGTGCCAAGCGTATGACCGATGATGTTCGGATTGTGCAGTGCCGACTCGACGACATTGTTCCGTGCTGCCACGTAGGTCGGGAAGAAGCTGGCGGCGAGGGCGAGGCCTTCCTCGCTGCGGTCCTTCGGCAGGAACGCCAGAGCATTGCGGACATTCTTGAACAGCACATTGACCACGCCAGGGCAGGAAATGCGTGCGTCGTAAGGCAGGCTCTCGCCTTCGGCGAGGATGAAGGCCTGTTTTTCCTGATACGGCAGGAAGTAGCAGGTTCCCATGTATCCCGGTGCCAGCAGCACCAGCTGGCCTTCGCTCAGGTAGGGGCCGATCAGTTGTGCCACTGCGGCATGCTGGGTACTTTGCGTGGTGATCATGACGAAATCGGGGCGCACTTCGAATGCCTGCTTCACATCGCGAGTGACAAGCGCAAACTTCGACGTGGAGGTTGCACCATGCTCGGGATCGCTGACCACCGTAATTTCACGACGCTCCTGCAACAGGTTGAAGTTTTCGTCATGCAGGGAATGGGATGTCTTCAGGAGCGTTACCCGATGGCCCGCCTGCGCCAGGATAGCACCATGGGCGCAGCCAGCATTGCCGGCGCCTACCATCAAAACATTCATACAACCTCCAGTGAAAGATAAACATATAGTTAAGATAACGCTTGCTTGATTATAGCCGATTGCTTTCCGAATGTTGAGATTTTTACATCATAATAGTTGCTCAAAGTACTATATGACTGCATGTCGGCATGCTTCTCTCCAGGCTGGTCAGTGGTACGCATGGGGTGGTGGGTGATCATGCCAAACAGGGGTACACCTTGGCCCCTTGTCGCTGGGCGCGAAGCACGGGCAGTACCAGAAACCGCAGTTCAAGAGAAAGGACGCGCGCTATCACGTCGACGTGTTTGCCGTGACGGAAGGCGTCTACCTCGATGGCGAACAGATTTATGCCAATGGCGCGTGGATCGCCGACAGCGCAGCATCCCACGGCGGCACCGGCTGATATTCGGCCACGAGGAAATCGATCAGCCGGCGCACTTTCGGCGAAGGCTGCCGGCTGGCCGGATACAGCGCCGACAGGTGATTCAGCGGCAGCTCCCAATCCGTCAGCACGGGCACCAGGCTGCCGTCCAGCAGATGGCGCATCGCCAGGAACGTCGTGCTGTACACGATCCCCATCCCCTGCAACGCGGCGCCCTGCAGCACCAGTCCATTGTTCGAAGTGAATGCCGCCTCCACGCGCACGACACGCTGCTCTCCCGCGCGTGTAAAACGCCACGCGGTGCCGTCCGTCAGGTGCGAGAAATGCAGGCAGCGGTGGCGGTGCAGCGCCTCGGGCGTTTCCGGCACGCCGTGCTTTTCCAGATAAGCCGGAGAGGCGCACAGGATGCCGCGGCACGGCGCCAGCGGCCGGATCGCCAGCGCGCGGCTGTCCGGGATGCCACCCACGCGGATCGTCAGGTCGAAGCCATGTTCGATGGGATCGAGCAGCGCGTCGTCCACGTGCAGCAGCGGCCGCAGGCCCGGGTGCGGCAGGCTGAAACGGGCCAGCGCGTCGGCCAGCCAGGTGCTGCCGAAACCCGATGGCGCCTGGATGCGCAGCGGCCCTGCCAGCTCATCGCCCGACTGCGTGACGATGCGCGCCGCCTCCTGCGCCAGCAGCACCGCCGCGCTGCACGGCTCCAGGTAGGCCTGGCCGGCATCCGTCAGGCTCACTTCGCGCGTGGAGCGGTGCAGCAGCCGCACGTTCAGCTTCTCCTCCAGCTGCAGCAGTTGTTTGCTGACGAGCGCGCGCGACAGCCCGAGCCGGCGCCCGGCCGCGCTGAAGCTTTTCAGGCGCGCCACCTCGACGAAGATTTCCATTGCCCGTAACTGATCCATGCAGCGATTGTCGTCATTTCAGCGACAACGTGTCAACCATTTGCGGCTATCCGGGCACAAGGCGCTGTCCTAGAATGGCGCCATCATCGACCAGGAGTCCGCCATGCTGAGCGCAGCCCAGAAAGAACAGTACCAACGCGACGGTTTCATCGTCATCCCCGACTTCAAGTCCGCCGCCGACATCGCGGCACTGCGCGCCCGCGCCGCGCAGATCGTCGACGAGTTCGACCCCACGGTGGCGCAAGGCATCTTCACGACGAAGGACCAGGAAAAGAAGGCCGACGAGTATTTTCTCCGCTCCGACAACACGATCCGCTGCTTCTTCGAAGAAGAGGCGTTCGGGGCGGACGGCCAGCTGAAACAGGCGAAGTCGCTGTCGATCAACAAGATCGGCCACGCGATGCACGACCTGGACCCGACGTTCCGCGCGTTTTCCGCCGACCCGCGCCTGGCCGCCGTCGCGCGCGACCTGGGCCTGACGGACGCGCAGGTGTGGCAGTCGATGTACATCTTCAAGCAGCCCGGCATCGGCGGCGAAGTGCGCTGGCACCAGGATGCGACGTACTTTGAAACGGATCCGATCAGCGTGACGACGTTCTGGTTCGCACTGGAAGACGCAACGCTGGACAACGGCTGCCTGTGGGCGGAACCGGGCGGCCACCGCACGCCGCTGCGCGAACGCTTCGTGCGCACGGGCGACGACATCGCCGTGGAAAAGCTGGACAACACACCATGGCCGGACGACAGCACGGCCGTGCCGCTCGAATGCAAGGCCGGCGCGCTGGTCTGCTTCCACGGCCTGCTGCCGCACTACAGCGCCCCGAACCGCTCGCCCGTGTCGCGCCATGCGTACACGCTGCATGCGACGGACGCGAATACCGTCTACTCGTCGCGCAACTGGATCCAGCGTGACGCAGCGTTCCCCGTGCGGGGCTTCCTGTAATGCAGATCCGCATCCTTGCCCCACACTGGGGCAGCAACGACCTGGCGCCGCAGGCCTTCATCGACAAGGTGGTGGCGGCCGGCTTCGACGGCATCGAGATGTCGCTGCCGCTGGACGCAGCGCAGCGTGACGACTGGCTGCGCCGCATCGCCGATGCAAAGCTGGACCTCGTCGCGTCGCAATGGGAGACGGTGTTCCATCCGCAGTTCCACGAACACCGCGCCGCGCTGCAGGCCTTGCTGCACAACGCCTGCGCGGCGCGGCCGCTGCTGGTCAACTCGCATACCGGCAAGGATTTTTATACGCGCGAGCAGAATGAAGAACTGCTGGCGCTGGCCGATGCGATCGGGCGCGAGCACGGCGTGGCGATCGTCCACGAGATTCACCGCAGCCGCTTCTCCGGCCATCCGATGCTGCTCAAGCCTTACCTCGACACGCTGCCCGGCCTGACGTTGACGGCCGACCTGTCGCACTGGTGCGTGGCCTGCGAGTCACTGCTGGAAGATCAGCCGCAGACGCTGGACGTCACGCTGCCGCGCGTGCGCCACGTTCACGCGCGCGTCGGCCATGCGCAGGGACCGCAGGTGGCGGACTTCCGCGCGCCCGAATACGCGGCCGAACTGGCCGCGCACCTGGGCTGGTGGGACCGCATCGTCGCGCTGCGCCGCGCCGCCGGCGCAGCCACGCTGACGTTCACGCCGGAATTCGGCCCGGCGCCGTACACGTTCAACCTGCCGTACACGCGCCAGCCGGTGGCCGATGCGTGGGAGCTGAATGTGGCGATGCTGCAGTTGCTGCGCGAGCGTTACTGATTTTCTGCACGATGCTGGGGACAGGCACCTTTCTTCGGGTCGCCGACCCGAAGAAAGGTGCCTGTCCCCGACGTGGAATAGGATGCATCCGCGAAGCCGATGCGCCGGTCATCGGTGCCGATACGGTTGGCTTCACGTCGGGGACAGGCACCTCGTCGGGCCTGCGCCCGAAGAGGAGCCAGTCCCCGGCATCCTCCATGGCCAACGGGGCATTGGTGACCGGATCCTAAGCCGCCACCGCCTGCGGCACCCGCAGCGGCAACGTGATGATGACGGTGGTCCCCTGGTCCGGTGCCGATTCGATGCGGATGGTTCCCTTCAGGACGCCGGTCACGATGTTGTAGACGATGTTCATTCCCAGTCCCGAACCGCCCTGCCCCATCTTCGTCGTGAAGAACGGATCGTAGATCTGGTTCAGCGTTCTGCTGCCCATGCCGACGCCGTTGTCGGCAAAGCGCAGCTCCGCCGTCGTGTCGTCCAGCGCGGCGGCCGTGATCGTGATGATGCCGCGGTCGCGCCCTTCGAACGCGTGCAGCATCGCGTTGTTGATCAGGTTACTGACGACCTGGCTGACGCTGCCCGGATACGAGTCGAATGCCAGCGTTTCCGGCACGTCCACGCGCACTTCGCAGCTGGCGCGGCGCAGCTGGGCCGCGTAGGTTGCCAGTGTGTCGCGCAGCACGCCGGCCAGCGCGAAGGTGCGGCGCTTGTCGGAGGTCTGGTCCACCGCCACCTGCTTGAACGACGTGATCAGGTCCGCCGCCTTGCCCAGCGACGTGGCGATGATGTTGCAGGCAGTCTTCGCATCGGCCAGGTGAGCGTCCAGCATGGACTTGCGCACGCCGCCGCCTTCGGCCAGCTTGCGCTCGAAGTCCGTCACCATGTCCGCCAGCGCCGTTGCCGTGAGCAGGCTGTTGCCGATCGGCGTGTTCAGTTCATGCGCGATGCCGGCCACCAGCGCGCCCAGCGCCGCCATCTTTTCCGACGTGATCAGGCTGGCCTGCGCCTGCTGCAGCGTTTGCACCATGCCCGACATCTCGCGGTGCGCCTGCTCGGCATGCGCCTTCTGCTGCGCCACTTCGCGCAGGCTGTATTCCAGCCCCTGCCGGCTCTCCACCAGCGCCGCTTCCGTCTTGCGCCGGTCGCTGACGTCCGCCAGCACCCACACGCTGCCCTTGGCCGGCGCCGCCGGATCGAGCATGCGGCCGTTCACCATGCACCACAGGCTCTGCCCGTCGCGCCGGACCAGTTCCAGCTCCGCATAGGCGCGCTGCCCTCCTGCACCGCACTGGAACGGATCGACGGCGGGCCCGGTCGGCACCAGCGCCGTCACCGGCCGGCCGTCCAGTGCGCCGTGCGGGTAGCCCAGCATTTCCTCCAGCCCGCGGTTGCAGCGCAGGATCTGCCCTTCCGAGAACAGGCCAATGCCGACGACGGCACTGTCCTGCAACGCGCGCAGTTCTTCCAGCGTGGCGCGCAGGCGGCGGGCGATATCGCGACGGCGCTGCAAGGTGACGACCAGCGCGGCGATCAGGGTGCTGATCAGGAAGCCGCAGCCGCCGATCAGCAGGATCGTTGCGTACTCGCGGCCATAGCGTGGACCGGCATAGCCCTTGAACTGCATCAGCCAGTGGCGCTGGCCGACGTTGAGCGTCGTGTGCGACGTCAGCCCCGGCACGACGGCGCGCGCGGGACGGTCGCTGCGCACCTTGCCGCCGCTGTCGAACATCAGGTTCTCGATGCTGGGCGGGGTGCTGCCGCCGTCGCTGAGGTAGCCGGCGTCGTTGATCTGCACGTGCATGTCGTTTGACAGGCGCGGATCGATCACTTCGCGCATCAGGTCGGAGACGCGGAAGACGATGGCCACGAACGTCGTCAGCGCCGCGCGTCGCTGCTCGACCGTCGTCAGCGGGGCGCCCTTGCGGTAGACCGGCAGCCGGGCGATGAAGCCCGGCTCGCCGCTGGCATCCTGCACCAGCGTGATGCGTTCGGTGACGACCAGGTCGCCGGTGTCGCGGCCCATCTCCAGCGCCTGCAGGTGCGCGGGGAACGCCACCAGGTCGAGCCCGAACGCGTTCTCGTTGCCGCGCATCGGTTCCGTGTATTCGATCAGGTAATGCTCGTCGCGCTGCGTGGCCGGATGGGGTTGATAGTTGGGGTAACCGCCGGGCTGCAGGCTGGTGTCGCCCCGGATCGCCTCGACGTGGCTGGCCAGACCGGCCGACGGCACGCGGCGCACCAGCTGGATGGCCTGGAAGCCGGGGTAGCGCTGCTGCAGGCGCAGTTCGCGGATGTAATGGTGGAATTCGGCGCGGCCGATGCGCTCGTCCACCGCCAGCACGGCGCGGATGCTGAGCAGCGTGTCGAAATAGGTTTTCAGCCGCGCTTCGGTGTCGCGGGCGACCTTGTCCGTGTCGCGGGCGAACCTGTCGGCGATCTGGGCATCCTGGGCGTCAAGCGCAAACAGGCATGCCCAGGCCGTCAGGCAGATTCCGACGGTAAAGGCCAGATAACCTTGTGCACGCATCATGCGTCTCGCAGCTGAAAGGATGCGCTGACTATAGCATGGGGCATCAGCACATTCAGCTGAGCAATGTGTGTTCCCGTAGGGACTGTCTCATCCATCCGACGGTCAAGAAAACCGGTGACCAGGCTCTTTTCCCGGAAACCGGAGCCTGTCACCGGTTTTTCGCCACGGCGCGTTATTCGATCAGTGCTGGCGTGCCGTCTTCGAGAAACGCGCCGAAGCAGCGCGTGCATTCAAGGCAGAACAGATGGGGGATGCGCACGTTCTTCTGGCGCAGCACCAGTTGCAGGTGGCCGTCGCCGCAGACCGGGCAGGTCTCGCGCATCGTGCCACAGGTGCGGATTTCGTCCGCGAGGTAGGTATCATCGTAGCGCACGCCGTCAACCACGCTCTGCGGGTCGAGTTGCACCAGATACAGGCCGGCCGGCTGGTAGCGTTGCTCGGAAGCCGGCGATTTTTGTGGGTCGATCTGATTCATTTGATTCATCATCTTTCCCCTTTACCTGCCAGAAAATAGCAGGCCCCAAAACGATAAGCCAAACGGGCGGCATGTGGCAAGCACATTCGAATGCGAGAAATCGCTTGCAATTAGATCGCACACTACCTATACTGCATGCATGGAAACGAACAACACCCCCGACAGCGGCGATGCGCTGTCCCGCGTACCGCAACTGGACCAGCAACTGTGCTTCGCCCTGTACTCCACGTCCCTGGCGATGAACAAGCTGTACCGGAAGCTGCTGCGCAAGCTCGACCTGACTTACTCGCAATACCTCGTCATGATGGTGCTGTGGGAGCGGGATGAGCTGACGGTGTCGGACCTGGGCGAGAAGCTGTTCCTCGATTCGGCCACGCTGACGCCGCTGCTGAAGCGGATGGAGCAGGCCGAACTGGTGACGCGTACCCGCAGCGCCAGCGACGAACGCCAGGTCATCATAGCCCTGAGCGAACGGGGCAGCGCCCTGCGCGAACAGGCCAAGGCCATCCCGGCCTGCGTGCTCGAAGCCACCGGGTGCAATCTGGACCAGGTCGTTGGCCTGAAAGGTCAGCTGGACGACCTGCGCGGCCAGCTGATGAAAAGCGGGATCTGAAAAAGCCGGTGCGCCGGTTTTTCATGAAGCAGTTTTGCCGTAGTAACGGAACAAATACATAGTGCGCTATATAATCGCTGTCATTTAACTAAAAGGAAGAACAACATGAACTCGATCAAACAACTCGCCTCCGCCGCCGCCATTGCCGCTGCTTTCGTAACCGGCGCCGCTACCGCTGCCGAACCCGGCGTCGAACCGACCACCGCGAAATTCCTGAAAGCACTGGAGGGCGGCGCACCGCTGGAGTCGCTGACCCCGACTGCCGCCCGCCAGGTGCTGATCGGCGCGCAGGCCAATGCGAAGCTGCCGGCGGCGGACGTGTCGGAGAAAACGATCGAGCTGGACGGTAAACCGGTGAAGCTGCACATCGTGCGCCCCGCCGGCGTCAAGGGAACGTTGCCCGTGTTCATGTTCTTCCACGGCGGCGGCTGGGTGCTGGGCGACTTCCCGACCCATGAACGCCTGGTGCGCGACCTTGTCGTGAACTCCGGTGCCGCTGCCGTCTTCGTCGATTACACGCCGTCGCCGGAAGCGCAATACGGCACCGCCATCAACCAGGCTTACGGCGCGACAAAATGGGTGGCCGCGCACGGCCGGGACATCGGCGTGGACGGCAGCCGCCTGGCCGTGGCCGGAAACAGCGTCGGTGGCAATATGGCAGCGGTGGTCGCGTTGATGGCGAAAGAACAGGGTCAGCCGAAACTGCGTGCGCAAGTTCTGCTGTGGCCGGTGACGGATGCCAGCTTCGACACGCCGTCGTACAACCAGTATGCCGAAGGTCACTTCCTGACCAAAGGCATGATGCGCTGGTTCTGGGACAACTACACGACGGATGCCGCCGCCCGCCGCGAGATCCACGCATCGCCGCTGCAGGCCAGCACCGAGCAGTTGAAAGGCCTGCCGCCGACCTTGATCCAGACCGCCGAGTTCGACGTGCTGCGTGACGAAGGCGAAGCGTATGGCCGCAAGCTGGCCGCCGCCGGTGTCGAGAGCACAACCGTGCGCTACGACGGCATGATCCACGACTACGGCCTGCTGAACGCGCTGTCGGAAGTGCCCGCCGTTCGCACCGCGCTGCGCCAGGCCGGCGACGAACTGAAACGCCGCCTGAAGTAAGCAGCACTGCACGCCGCCCTGCACGCCGTGGTGGACGCACCACGCCGGCAGCGCTGCCCGGACAGGCGGACGTCCGCCCGGACAGCGCACCGGCACCCGCTGTTGCCGGCGCGGACGTCCGCCTCAGCTTCTTTCCTTTAATTGTTTCAAAATATTTACAAAACGACTTTCCGCGCGTCATGTAGCGAGCCCTTAAAATACCCCGACAATTCACTTTCAAAATGCCAGGGGTCCGATGAAGCGCTCTACCATTGCCGGTATCACCGTCCTGTTATGCACGTCGCTCAACGTGACCGCCGCGGACAAGTTCGACGACAAGTTCCGCCAGCTCGACGAGCTGCTGCCCACGGCAACGCCGTACCGCACCGCTTCCGGCGCCCCGGGCCACCAGTACTGGCAGCAGCGCGCCGACTACACGATCCGCGCCACGCTGGATGAAGCCAACCGCGCCGTCAGCGGCAGCGAACAGATCACCTACCACAACAACTCGCCCGATACGCTCACGTACCTGTGGGTGCAGCTGGACCAGAACATCTACAAGCCCGACTCGGACGCGCGCCGCATGCAGACGGCGCCCTCGCGCGAAGCGTGGACCAAACCGCGCGGTGAGGATGGCGCCAAATTCGAAGGCCTGCGCAGCACGCTGGTCGGCCGCGAGTTCGACGGCGGCTTCAAAATCTCGAACGTGAAAACGTCCGGCGGCGCGCCGCTGAAGTACGTGGTCAACGGCACGATGATGCGCATCGACCTGCCGTCGCCATTGAAGCCGGGCGAGCGCGTCACGTTCGGCATGGAGTGGACGTACAAGATCAACGAACAGAAGGTGCTGGGCGGCCGCTCCGGCTACGAATACTTCGACGAAGACAAGAACACGCTGTTCGAGATCGCCCAATGGTATCCGCGCATGGCCGCGTATTACGACGTGGCGGGCTGGCAGCACAAGCAGTTCCTGGGCTCCGGCGAATTCACGCTGGAATTCGGCGACTACGACGTGAAGATCACCGTGCCGGCGGACCACGTGGTGGCGTCCACGGGCGAGCTGCAAAACCCGGGCGACGTCCTGAGCGCCGCGCAGCGCCAGCGGCTGGAGCAGGCGAAAACGGCGAAGAAGCCCGTCGTCATCGTCACGCAGGCGGAGGCCGAGGCGGCGGAGAAGTCCGTCAGCAAGGCCAATAAAACCTGGCACTTCAAGGCAAGGAACGTGCGCGACTTCGCCTGGGCGTCGAGCCGCAAGTTCATCTGGGACGCGCAGGGCTATAAAAAGGACGGCACCAACGTGCTGGCCATGTCGTACTACCCGAAGGAAGGCAACCCGCTGTGGGAGAAGTACTCCACCGCGTCGATCATCCACACCATCGAGCAGTACAACAAGTACAGCTTCGACTATCCGTATCCGACGGCGATCTCCGTCAACGGCCCGGTCGGCGGCATGGAATACCCGATGATCTCCTTTAACGGCCCACGCCCGACCAAGGACAAGAAGACCGGCCAGCTGACGTATTCGAAGCGCGCCAAATATGGCCTGATCTCCGTCATCGTGCACGAGGTGGGCCACAATTACTTCCCGATGATCGTCAATTCCGACGAGCGCCAGTGGACGTGGATGGACGAGGGCCTGAACTCGTTCGTCGAATACCTGGCCGTGCAGGCATGGGAAAAGGACTTCCCGATCGGCCGCGGCGACCCGCGCGATATCGTGAACTACATGCGCTCGGCCAACCAGGTGCCGATCATGACGAACTCGGAGTCGCTCCTCCAGTTCGGCAACAACGCCTACGCCAAGCCGGCCACCGCCCTGAACATCCTGCGCGAAACGATCCTGGGCCGCGAACTGTTCGACCATGCGTTCCGCGAGTATGCGCGGCGCTGGAAGTTCAAGCGCCCTACCCCGGCGGACTTCTTCCGCACGATGGAGGATGCGTCGGGCACGGACCTCGACTGGTTCTGGCGCGGCTGGTTCTACACGACGGATGCCGTCGACATCAGCCTGGATAACATCAGCGAATTCAATGTCGACACGAAGAATCCGGAAGTGGAAAAGGCCTGGGCACGGGCCCGCAAGGCCGAGGAGCCGGTCTCCATCACGGACCAGCGCAACGCCTCGATGCCGCGCCGGATCGACGCACAGCCGGAGCTGCGCGACTTCTACAACGAGCATGACGAATTCACCGTCACGAACGCGGACCGCAACAAGTACAGGGAAGCGACGGAGGAACTGGAGCCGTGGCAGAAGGAGCTGCTGGCACAGGGCAAATACCTGTACCTGGTCGACTTCTCGAACAAGGGCGGCCTGGTGATGCCGCTGATCCTGGAGATCACGCTTAAATCCGGCAAAAAATATGTCGAGCGCGTGCCCGCCGAAGTGTGGCGCTACTCGCCGACGAAGATCACCAAGCTGCTGGTAACGGACGAGCCGATGACGTCCCTGACGCAGGACCCGTACTGGGAAACGGCGGACATCGACACGTCCAACAACAGCTGGCCACGCAAGGCGGCGCCATCGCGCCTGGAGCTGTTCAAGGCCGAGCGCAAGGTGCCGGACATGATGAAGGATTTCAACACGCCGTTGAAGGGTGACGAGAAAACGCCGAAAGCGGACGACAAGGCAACGCCACCGGCCAACGGCGCCGCGGCCAAGCAGGACGCCGAACAGACGCCGCTGAAGCTCGACCAGCCGAAACCGGCGGGCAAGCAGTAAGCATGCGCCTTGGACGTCTCATGCTGGCGCTGGCGATGTGCGCCGGTACCGTCCACGCCCACAACTACCATATGGGCATGGCGGACATCGGCTACAACACCGCCACCGGCAACACGGAAGTGATCCACACGTACACGGCGCACGACGTCGAGGCACTGCTGGCGAACCTGTACGGCCGCCAGTTCGACCTGGGTCTGGACGAAGACCAGGACGTGCTGCGCCAGTACATCGAGGGCCACTTCGCCATCAGCGCCGCCGGCAAGCGCCTGCCGCTGCAGTGGGTCGGCATCAAGGCGGACGCCGACACGATCACTGTCTTCCAGCAGATCGAGAATATAGCGCTGCCGCCCGGCGCCGTCGTCAATGACGGCGTGCTGACGGACTTCATTCCAACGCAGATCAACACCGTCAACGTGGGCGCCAACGCCGGCCGTGCCGCGGCAACGCTGACGTTCACCGCCGCCAGGCAGCAGCAGGCGCTCCCGTGAAAAACCCGGGACAGACCCGGGTTTTCAGGCAATTTTTCTTCAAAACAGGGGTCTGTCCCGGGTTTTTAACAATGAAACGCATCCTTCCCCTCGCCCTCGCCACCATCTCCCTCTCCGCCCAAGCCGACGACCCGTTCCTGCAAAGAGTCCTGATCGACGCCTCCCGCACGTCGCAGCTGGGCATCGCCGACTCCGCGGCTGACGGCACCGTCACGCAGCGCCAGCTCGATGCGCGCACGTCGTACCGGCCCGGCGAACTGCTGGAGGCGACGCCGGGGCTGATCGTCAGCCAGCACAGTGGCGAAGGCAAGGCGAACCAGTTCTACCTGCGCGGCTTCAACCTCGATCACGGCACGGACCTGCGCACGACGGTGGACGATATGCCCGTCAACCAGCGCAGCCACGGCCACGGACAAGGCTGGACGGATCTGAACTTCCTGATCCCCGAACTGGCGGCGCGCCTCGATTACAGCAAGGGGCCGTACAGCGCCGCCAACGGCGACTTCTCGTCCGCCGGCGCGACCGACATCACGTACGCCAACCGCCTGCCGCGCGGCGCGTTCGACGTCACCGTTGGCCAGGACGGCTATCGCCGCGCGCTGCTGGCCGATTCGCCGGCAGCGGCGGGCGGCAACCTGCTGTACGCGCTGGAAGTGCTGCACAACGACGGCCCCTTCACGCGCGGCGACGACTACCGCAAGCTGAATGGCGTGCTGCGCTACAGCCAGGGCTACGCCAACAACGGCTGGCACGTGACGGCGATGGCGTACGGCGCCAACTGGAATGCAACGGACCAGATCCCCGAGCGCGCGGTCGCCAGCGGCGCGTTGGGCCGCTTCGACGCGATCGACCCGACCGACGGCGGCAGCGCGCACCGCTACAGCCTTTCCGGCGCGTGGCGCCGCACGACGGACGACTCGGCATCGAAGGTGTCGGCCTACGTCATCGCCAACCGCCTCGACCTGTTCTCCAACTTCACCTATTTCGCCGATGATCCCGTCAACGGCGACCAGTTCGCCCAGCCTGACCGCCGCGTGACGACGGGCTTCGACGCGCGCCACGGCTGGCACCTACACGTGGGCGACGTGCTGACGTCGACCACCGTCGGCATCCAGGCGCAGAACGACAATATCCACAACGGTCTGTATCGCACGGCCGCGCGCCGCACGCTGGGTACGATCCGCCAGGACCACATCGTCGAATCGTCGGCCGCGCTGTTCGTCGAGAACCATACGCGCTGGAGTTCCACGTTGCGCACGGTGGCCGGCCTGCGCGCCGACCATTACCGCTTCGACGTGAGGAGCGACCGGGCGGACAACTCGGGCAAGGCGGACGACACGCTCGTCAGCCCGAGCGCCGGCATCGTGCTGGGACCGTGGGCGCAAACGGAGCTGTACTTCAACGCGGGTACGGGCTTCCACAGCAATGATGCACGCGGCACGGTGATCGCCGTCGATCCGAAGACGAACGAGCCGACGCCGCGCGTGACGCCGCTGGCCCGCTCGCGCGGTCTCGACCTGGGCGTGCGCAGCGAGTGGGTGCCGGGCCTGCAGACGACACTGTCGCTGTACCGCCTCGATTTCGATTCGGAACTGGTGTTCGTCGGCGACGCCGGCACCACGGAAGCGGGCCGCCCGAGCCGGCGTTACGGCATCGAGTTCTCGAACTACTACAAGCCCGTCAAGTGGCTCAGCCTCGACGCCGACCTGGCCTATGCGCGCGGGCGTTACCGCGACGGCGATGCCGCGGGCGACCATATCCCCGGCGCCGTCGAAGGCGTGGCGCAGCTGGCGGCCACCGTCACGTCGCAGGGTCCGTGGTCCGGCGCGCTGCGGCTGCGCTGGTTCGGTCCGCGCCCGCTGGTCGAGGACAACAGCGTGCGCTCGCGCGCCAGCGCCACGCTCAATGGCCGCATCGGCTACCGCGTCAACCGCACTACCCGGCTGGAGCTGGAAGCGTTCAACCTGGCGAACCGCCGTGCCGCCGCGATCGAGTATTACTACGCGTCGCGCCTGGCCGGCGAAGCCGAAGCCGGGGACGACATCCACTTCCATCCAATCGAGGCCCGGTCGCTGCGGTTGACGTTGTCGCACAGCTTCTAGCCGCGTCGTACAATAAGGACTCTCCAAGTTAATGAACAACGCCATGGCCGCCCCAGTCTTCACTCCTCTCGAACAAGTCGGTACGGCCCTGCGCACGCAGGGCTACGCGTTGCTGGCGCCCGCCGACGTGGCCGCGCTGGCGGGTTCGCCGCTGGCCGAGCTGGCGCAGCTGGTGCCCGCGTGGGACGAACTGGAACTGGACAGTTACCTGAAGGACGGCGGCCGTTACCGGCGCCGCCGCCATTCCTGCTTCGTGCAGGAAGGCGATGTGCTGGCACAGACGGCGCACCGGGCGCACTGGCAGCCCGTCGAATACAACGCGCTGCATGGCGGCATGCACCGCATGTTCGCGCCCGTGCAGCCGGCCACGATCGAACAGCCGGGCTGGCAGGGCCTGTTGACGGCACTGGGGCGCGTCTGCTCCGCCGTGCGCGGCGAGCGCACCTGGTACGTCGAGGCGCATCAGTTCCGCATCGACACGGCCGACGGCATCGGCCGGCCCACGCCGGAAGGCGCGCACCGGGACGGCGTCGACTACGTTGCCGTGATCCTTATCGGGCGCCACGACATCAAGGGCGGGGAGACGCGCATCTTCGAGGCCGATGGACCGAACGGCAAGCGCTTCACGATGACGGAACCGTGGACAATGCTGCTGCTCGACGACGCCGCCGTCATCCACGAGTCGACGCCGATCCAGCCGCTGGGCGGGCACGGTTACCGCGACACGCTCGTGCTGACCTATCGGGCGGGCGGCTTCCAGGGCGAGTAACCACCAGAATAAAATCACGACATGCACGATGCAAGCCGCCGTGCGCGGCAGGCGCGCCGCCGCTGCGCCGATTCCGCTATAGTCAAAATCATCCAAAGCACCAGCAATACAGGGAGAGTCCGTGGACGCCAGCTATGAAATCGAACCGGGCGAGATCGAGATCCTCATCGTCGAGGACAGCCCGACCCAGGCCGAGCGGCTGCGCCGCCTGATCCAGTCCGTCAAATACCGGGCCCGCGTGGCGGGCAACGGCCGCCTCGCCCTGGCGGCCATCCACGAACGCAAGCCGCACCTGGTGCTGTCCGATATCGTCATGCCGGAAATGGACGGCTATGACCTGTGCCGTGCCATCAAGTCCGACGCGGGCCTGCGCGACATTCCCGTCATCCTCGTCACGTCGCTGAACGACCCGAAGGACATCATCCGCGGCATCGAGTGCGGCGCGGACAATTTCATCCGCAAGCCCTATGCGGAAGACTACCTGCTGAACCGCATTGGCCACATGCTGGTCAATCAGAAGCTGCGCAAGAACCAGAACATGGAAGTGGGCATCGCCCTCTACCTGGGCGAGCAGAAGCACTTCATCAACGCCGAGCGCCAGCAGATCCTCGACCTGCTGATCTCGACGTACGAACAGGCCGTGCAGGTCAACAGCGAGCTGCAGGCGCGCGAGCGGCAGGTGATCGAACTGAACATGCGCCTGGCCCATCACGCCGGACAGCTGGAGACGATCAACCGCGAGATCGCGCTGAAGAACCTGGAGCTGGCCGAGGCGAGCCGGATGAAATCCGCGTTTATCGCCAATATGTCGCACGAGCTGCGCACGCCGCTGAACGCCATCATCGGCTTCACGGGGGCGCTGCTGATGAAGCTTCCCGGCCCGCTGACGACGGAACAGGACAAGCAGCTGAACACGATCCGCTCCAGCGCGCGTCACCTGCTCTCGCTGATCAACGACATCCTCGACGTGGCCAAGATCGAAGCCGGCAAGGTCACGCTGTCGATCGAGGCGGTGCGGTGCCAGGACCTGGTGGGCGAAGTGGCCGAGACGCTGCGCCCGCTGGCGACGCAGAAGGGTCTGGCGCTGGAAGTGGTGCTGGACGAAACGCCGGTCACGCTGAACACCGACCGCCGCGCGCTGACGCAGATCCTGATCAACCTTGCCAACAATGCCATCAAGTTTACGGACAAGGGCATGGTCCGCATCAGCCTGGGCCTGCGTACGCCGGAGGATGGCAAGCAGGTCGTCGAGTTCTCGGTGGCCGACAGCGGTGCCGGCATCCGCGCGGAAGACCAGGCCAAGCTGTTCCAGGCATTCTCGCAACTGGATTCCACGTCGACCCGCCACGCCGAAGGCGCCGGCCTCGGCCTGTACCTGTGCCAGAACCTGGCGAACGTGCTGGGCGGATCGCTGTACTTCACCAGCGAATTCGGCAAGGGCAGCGTGTTTACGTTCGCGATGCCAACCAGGGGAGGCGGCGGATAACGATTTCAAAACCTGTCTTTGTTGCAACTGCACATGAGCCTGCCAGCCACTCTTTGCTCATAAATCTGACGAAATGGCGCGCACGGTAGTTCTACGGTATTGCACCGCAACATAAACCGGGCTATAGTTGAACCGTCTCCTCCAAGCGTTCTCCGAACAATTGGAATTCGCCCGCAGCCTTTGGCTTGCGGGCATTTTTTTTGCCCGGTTATATCGTGGGTGCCTGTGCCCGACGTAGGGCATCCTGGAATGGCGCAGCGCGCGCCCGTTCGCGTATTCATGGATCGCGACCTGCGCGGACTTCGCTCGGCATTACGTCGGGGACAGGCACCGTCGGTGCCAGTCCCCAGAAGTTCAAAGGTACTGCCGGAAGAACGCCAGCACTTTGCCCCGCACATCCCGCTGCACCGCCGCCGGATCCTTCGCGCAGAACAGATCCGGCGCGAGCTCCACCGGAGCCGCCGGATGGCGCGCGTTGTAGGTCTTCCCCAGCCACCCCAGATCGCTGAAGTCGCCATGGCAGATGCCGGGCAGCGTTTCATACACGGCCGGCCCCTGCCGGTTGTGCCACATGTTCTTGACTGACAGGTCTTCGATCTCCTGGCCCTCCCAGATGTGCACGGTATCGAGGATCATCCACGGCTTCGTCCATGGCTGGTCGCGCTCGCCATACAGGCTGCCGTCCAGATCGACCGCAGCCTTGACCCGCGCCTCCGTACGCTGCAACTGCAACGCGGCCGCGCCGCCGAACGAGTGGCCGTACGCCCCGATCCGGCTCAGGTCGAGTTTGCCGCTCAGCGGGCCGTTCCGGTCGGCGTTCCGCTGCGCCAGCCAGTCGAGGACGAACAATTCGTCCGCCACCACCACTGCGTGGGCTTCCTCGGTCCCCTCCTCCAGCGTGCCGGCCACCACGCGGCCATCCGGCAGCGGCGTCGGGCCCGAGATATAAGGATGATTAATCGTCACGACCACATAGCCATGGCTGGCCAGGTCTTCCGTCAGCCCCGCATACAGCTCGGCCGACGTACCTAAGCCTGGAGAAAACAGGATGACGGGCGCGCGCTGGTCTGTCAGCAGTGGCGTCCCCGTCCTGGCGTGCCCGGCAGCGGCGAATCCGTCAGGCAGACCCAGCGCGGTGTACATCATGGCGTTCCCATATGGCATGCGCGGTGCCTCGGCACCGGCGGCGGTCGGGTAGACAACCCGCACCTGCAGCGAGCGCCGGTCGTCCGGGGTCTCCGTGAAGGGTTCCTCACGCTCGTGGTCGGTAAGCACATACTCCGCCGCACCGATGCATCGCGGGCCGGTCGGCGCATCGATGCGGTTCGGTTCCTGGTCCGCTTCCGGCAAACCGCAACGCTTGGCATAGCTCACGGGTGTGGATGGCGTCTCGTCAAAGCCATGGCCGCCGCAGCCGGCCAGCCAGGCCAGCAGTACTGCGGCAAGGGGCAAATTCTTGCGCATGGTTCCTCTCATCGGTGTGGATAACAGCGACGAGTCTAGTCAGCCAACATGAAGTTAAACTAAAGACAAAATCGGAGCCTGTCACCGTTTTTTCTAAAACCGGTGACAGGCTCCGGTTTTTCCTGAGATCGCGTTGAAAATCATATTCAAACGACCGATTTAGTTATATCAATCGTTTGATTTCTGTGATGTAATCGGGGAATGATTGACAAACTCACCCGTAAATCCCGTGCCGATGGCGAGCAGTCGCGCGAGCGGTTGCTGCTGGCGGCGATGAAGCTGTTTGGCGAACAGGGCTTCTCCAGCACGTCCACGCGCGAGATCGCGCTGGCCGCCGGCGCCAACGTTTCCGCCATCAGCTATTACTTCGGCGACAAGGCCGGCCTGTACAAGGCGGCGCTGACCGACTTCCTGCCGCCGCCGCAGAAAAACATCGAGATGTTCGACCAGCCCGGCTTTACGCTGCGGCAGTCGCTGGAAGGCTATTACGCTCAGCTTCTTGGTCCGATGCTCGAAGGCGACGATGCCGAGCTGGCCCTGCGCCTGTGGCTGCGCGAAGTGCTGGAGCCGCGCGGCGTCTGGGCCGAGGAGCTCAACACCGGCATCCGCGCCGAGCACATGGCGTTTGCCGCCGTGCTGGCGCGGCACCTGGGCGGGCCGGTCGATGACGACATCCACCGCCTCGTGCACGCGTGCGCCGCATTCGGCGTCCACCTGATGATCGGCGGCGACGTGATCAAGGCGCTGACGCCGCAGCTGCTGTCCGGGCCGGAGGCGCTGCGCGACTGGATTCCCCGGCTGGCCGATTTTGCGGAAGCGATCGTGCTGGCGGAACAGCAAAAACGACAAAAAGGAGCAGTATGAGGAACACACACTGTGCGCTGGCCGTCGCGGCGGCACTCGCACTTTCCGGCTGCGGCCTGACGGGACCTGCGCGGCAGGTGCCGGACGGCGCGCCGGCGCAGTGGCAGGCGCCGCTGCCGCACGGCGGTAACGTGACGGAACTGTCGGGCTGGTGGCGCAGCCAGGGCGATCCCGTGCTGACGCAACTGATCGAGGCGGCGCAGGAAGTCAGTCCGACGATCGCGTCGGCCCGCTCGCGCATCGGCCAGGCGCGGGCCGAACGCACGGCCGCCGGCGCCGCGCTGGCGCCGGCGGTAAACGGCGTGGCCACGTCGACGCGCACCAGCCAGCAGCAGGCCGAGACGCCGTCCAACACGACATCGCAGGTGTATGCGCAGGCGTCATGGGAAGTGGATATCTTCGGGGCCAACCGGGCCGCGCGCAATGCGGCGCAGGCGCGCCTGGAAAGCGCGCAGGCGGGCTGGCACGACGCGCGCGTCTCGGTGGCCGCCGAAACGGCCAACGAATACTACGGCTGGCGCGCCTGCCAAAGCCTGCTGGCCGTGGCGGAGCAGGATGCCAGATCGCGCGCCGACACGGCTCGGCTGACGGAACTGACCGCGAAAGCCGGTTTCCAGGCGCAGGCGACGGCGGCGCAGGCACGCGCCAGCGCCGCCGATGCGAACAGCCGCGCCATCGCCCAGCGCGCGCAGTGCGACGTCAACGTCAAGGCGCTGGTGGCGCTGACGGCCATCGATGAGACGCTGCTGGTGCGCCGCCTGGCAAGTACCGAGGGACCCGAGTCCCTGGCCGCGCTGTCGCCGGCGCAGGACATCGCGCTGGCGGAGCTGCCGGCGCAAACGCTGGCACAGCGGCCGGACGTGTTCACGGCCGAACGCGAAGTGGCGGCCGCCAGCTTCGAGGTGGCCGGTGCGCGCGCGCAGCGCTTCCCGCGCCTGACGTTGGCCGGCGCGGTGGGCCGTGGCCGCGTGCACGTGGCAGGAGAGAACGTCACTGCGAACACGTGGAATATCGGCCCGGTGCAGTTGTCCGTACCGCTGTTCGATGCCGGCACGCGCCACGCGAACGTGGACGCGGCGCGCGAGCGTTACGAGGCCGCCGTCAGCAGCTATCGCGGCACCGTACGGCAAGCCGTGCGCGAAGTGGAGGAGGCGCTGGTCAACCTGCAAAGCACGCAGGACCGCGCCGAGGACGCGCGCACGGCGGTGCAAGGCTATCAAAGCGCGTTCGTGGCGGCGCAGGATCGCTACAAGAACGGCATGGGAAGCCTGCTGGAACTGGAAGACGCCCGCCGCACGCGCCTGGCGGCGGAGAACGCGATGGTCAGCCTGCAGCGCGAGCGCAGCGCCGCCTGGATCGCCCTGTACCGCGCAGCGGGAGGCGGCTGGACCCGCCCCGCCCAACAATAATGGACACGTATATGAACAAGACCAAAACCATCGTACTGGCCGTGCTGGCCGTCTGCATCGCCGCCGGTGGCGGCATGGCCGCCATGAACGCTTCCGCCGCCAAGGAAGAAAAAAAACCGGCCCAGACGCCGGCGCTGACGGTCACCACGATCCGCCCGACCACGGCATCGCTGCCGCTGCAGCTGACCGCCAACGGCAATGTCGCGGCCTGGCAGGAAGCCGTGATCGGCAACGAATCGAACGGCCTGCGGCTGACGGAAGTACGCGTCAACGTGGGCGACGTGGTCAAGAAGGGCGAAGTGCTGGCCGTGTTCTCGGCCGATACAGTCAACGCGGAAGTGGCGCAGGCCCGGGCCGCGCTGGCCGAAGCGCAGGCCAATGCGGCGGAAGCGCAGGCCGACGCCCGCCGCGCCCGCGCCGTGCAGGCCAGCGGCGCGCTGTCGGAGCAGCAGATCAGCCAGTACCTGACGGCCGAGCAGACCGCCAAGGCACGCATCGAATCGGCGCGCGCCGTGTTGGCGGCGCAGCAGCTGCGCCTGAAGTACACACAGGTCGTGGCGCCCGATGCCGGCGTGATCTCGGCCCGCAGCGCGACCGTCGGTTCCGTCGTGGGCACCGGCACGGAACTGTTTAAAATGATCCGCCAGGGTCGTCTCGAATGGCGTGCCGAAGTCACGGCGGCGGACCTGAAGAACATCCGCATCGGCGGCACCGCGAAGGTCAAGGCGGCCAACGGCAGCGAACTGACGGGCAAGGTGCGCATCGTGGCCCCCACCGTCGATCCGCAGACGCGCTCCGCCCTCGTCTATGTCGACCTGCCGCCGGACCTGAACCGCAACGCGCCGTTCAAGGCCGGCATGTTCGCCACCGGCCAGTTCGAGCTGGGCAAGTCCGACGCGCTGACACTGCCGCAGCCGGCCGTTGTCGTGCGTGACGGCTTCCCGTACGTGTTCCGCCTGAACCCGGACTCGCGCGTCAGCCAGGTCAAGATCCGCACGGGCCGCCGGCTGGGCGACCGCATCGAGGTGACGGGCCTGACGGCCGACACGCAGGTCGTGCTGAGTGGCGCCGGCTTCCTCAACGACGGCGACCTGGTACGCACCGTTGCTGCCCCGGCGCCGGCCGTCGCCAGCAAATAAGGAAGAACGATGAACTTCTCCGCCCTGTCGATCAGGAACCCGATCCCCGCGATCATGCTGTTCGTGCTGCTGACCCTTGCCGGCCTGCTGGCCTACAAGGCCAATCCGGTGCAGGACTTCCCGGATATCGAACTGCCCATCGTCACCGTCTCCGCCAACCTGCCCGGCGCCGCGCCGGCGCAGCTGGAAACGGAAGTGGCACGCAAGATCGAGGATTCCGTGGCGACGCTGCAAGGCGTCAAGAACATCTACACGAAGGTGCTCGATGGCGATGCCAACGTCACCGTCGAATTCATCCTCGAGAAGAACCTGTCCGATGCCGTGAACGAGGTGCGCGACGCCGTCACCCGCGTCAAGGCGGACATGCCGGCCGAACTGCGCGATCCGATCGTCAGCAAGGTCTCCACCGCCGGCCGCGTGGTGCTGACGTTCGTCGCCACCGCGCGCACGACGGGCGGCACGAAGATGGACGACGCCGACCTGTCCTGGTTCGTCGACAACACCGTGGCGAAACGGCTGCTGGCCGTGCCCGGCGTGGGTTCCGTCAGCCGCGTGGGCGGCGTTAACCGCGAGATCCGCGTGGAGCTGGACGACGAGCGCATGGCGGCGCTGCGCGTGTCGGCACTGGACGTTTCGCGCCAGCTGCGCCAGGTGCAGCGTGAAGCGCCGGGCGGCCGGGGCGACGTCAGCGGCGCCGAACAGTCGGTGCGCACCATCGCCACCGTCAAGTCGGCGCAGGAGCTGGCCGCCATCGACATTCCGCTGGGCGACGGCCGCCACGTGCGGCTGGACCAGGTGGCCACCGTTACCGACACGATCGCCGAGTCGCGCGCCGTGGCCACGCAGGACGGCAAGGCCGTCGTCGCGTTTGAAGTGTTCCGCACCAAGGGCGCCAGCGAGACGGCGGTCGCGGACGGGGCGCGTGCCGCGGTGGCGAAGCTGCGCGGCGAGTTCCCCAACATCGACCTGAAGGAATCCATCGACAACGCATCGCCCGTGCAGGAAAACTTTGTCGGCTCGATGGAGCTGCTGTACGAAGGCGCGATCCTGGCCGTTCTCGTCGTCTGGTGGTTCCTGCGCGACTGGCGCGCCACCATCGTGGCTGCGGCCGCCCTGCCGCTGTCCGTGATGCCCGCCTTCCTCGGCATCTACTGGTTCGGCTATACGCTCAATACCGTTACGCTGCTGTCGCTGGCGCTGGTCGTCGGCGTGCTGGTCGACGATGCGATCGTCGAGATCGAAAACATCGAGCGCCATCTGCGCATGGGCAAGACGCCGATGCAGGCGGCGCTGGAAGCGGCCGACGAAATCGGCATGGCCGTCATCGCCACGACGTTCGCGCTGGTGGCCGTGTTCCTGCCGACGGCGTTCATGGGCGGCATTCCCGGCAAATTCTTCAAGCAGTTCGGCTGGACCGCCGTGCTGGCCGTGCTGGCATCGCTCGTCGTGGCGCGTTTGCTGACGCCGATGATGGCCGCCTACCTGCTGAAACCGAAGGAGCACAAGGAGGAGAAGGACGGCTGGCTGATGACGCGCTACATGCGCACGATGAAGTGGTGCCTGAACCATCGCGGCATCACGGCCATCGCGTCGGCCGTGTTCTTCGTCTGCTCCATCATGCTGGTGGGCCTGCTGCCGACGGGCTTCGTGCCGCCGGCGGACCGCGACCAGACGCAGGTCAACCTGGAACTGCCACCCGGCAGCACGCTGGCGCAGACGCGCGTGGTGGCCGAGCAGGCGCGCCAGGCGGCGATGCAGGTGCCCGGCATCGTCGGCGTATTCAGTTCCGTCGGCGGCGGTTCGGCCGGCGATGCGTTCGCGCCCGGCGCCGAGGCGGAAGCGCGCCGCGCCGTGCTGACCATCACCACCGTGCACCGCACGGACCGCGACGAGTCGATGGGCGAGATCGACAGCCTGCTGCGCGCCAAGCTGGCCAATCTTCCGGGTGCCCGCTTCACGGTGGGGCCGCCGGATACGGGCGTCAAGATGCAGCTGGTGCTGCAGTCGGAAGACCCGGTCGCGCTGATGGGCGCCGCGCAGCGCGTGGAACGCGAGCTGCGCACCCTGCACGGCATCGGCAACGTCACGTCGAGCGCCTCGCTGGTGCGACCCGAGATCATCGTGCGGCCGGACTTTGCCCGCGCCGCCGATCTGGGCGTGACGGCCAGCGCCATCGGCGAAACGGTGCGCGTGGCCACGGCCGGCGACTACGACTTCGACCTGACGAAAATGAACCTGCCGGAGCGCCAGGTGCCGATCCGCGTCAAGCTGCCGGACGCCGTGCGCGCCGACCTTGATGCCATCGGCCGCCTGACGGTGCCCGGCACGAACGGCCCCGTGCTGCTGGCAAACGTCGCCACGATCACGATGGAAAGCGGGCCGGCGCAGATCGACCGCCTGAACCGCAGCCGCAACGTGACGCTGGACGTGGAGCTGGGCAACCGCTCGCTGGGTGAACTGAACGAGGAAGCCCGCGCGCTGCCGTCGATGAAGAATCTGCCGCCATCGGTGCATATCGCCGAGCTGGGCGATGCGCAGGAGATGGCGTCGCTGTTTGCCAGCTTCGGCATCGCGATGGCCATCGGCGTGCTGTGCATCTACGGCGTGCTGGTGCTGCTGTTCAAGGACTTCATGCAGCCGGTGACGATCCTGGCCGCGCTGCCGCTGTCGATCGGCGGCGCCATCGTGGCGCTGCTGGTCACGGGCCGGGCGCTGTCGATGCCGTCGATGATCGGCCTGATCATGCTGATGGGGATCGTGACGAAGAACTCGATCCTGCTGGTGGACTACGCGATCCTGGCGCGACAGGCGGGCATGAGCCGCTTCGATGCGCTGGTGGACGCCTGCCACAAACGGAGCCGCCCGATCCTGATGACGACGATCGCGATGGGCGCCGGCATGATGCCGCTGGCGCTGGGCCTGGGCGCCGACCCGAGCTTCCGTTCGCCGATGG
>Ga0265797_10002076_pt1 | contig 34456 bp, 32 predicted proteins | sample P2T30metagenome_FD_192433 | JGI IMG/M metagenome (GOLD analysis project Ga0265797, IMG submission 192433) | Plant litter microbial communities from East Loma Ridge, Irvine, California - P2 T30 | ecosystem: Environmental > Terrestrial > Plant litter > Unclassified | place: USA: California...
AGTACATGGGTTCGTTCCTGATCCTGTCGGGCCTGATGATCGGCGTGTTCTGCGCGCTCGACGGCCTGCTGTTCTACTTCTTCTTCGAAGCCACCCTGATCCCGATGTTCATCATCATCGGTGTGTTTGGCGGCCCGAACCGGGTGTACGCAGCCTTCAAGTTCTTCCTGTACACGTTCTTCGGTTCGCTCCTGACCCTGGTCGCGATCGTCTACCTGTATAACAAGTCGGGTTCGTTCGACATCCTGGCGTGGCACCAGCTGCCGCTGACCATGAAAGAGCAGATCCTGATCTTCGGCGCCTTCTTCATGGCCTTCGCCGTCAAAGTGCCGATGTGGCCGGTCCACACCTGGCTGCCGGATGCCCACGTCGAGGCGCCAACCGGCGGCTCGGTGGTGCTGGCGGCGATCATGCTGAAACTGGGCGCCTACGGCTTCCTGCGTTTTTCGCTGCCGATCACCCCGGACGCCAGCCAGTACCTGGCCCCGGTCGTCATCGGCCTGTCGCTCATCGCCGTGATCTACATCGGCCTGGTGGCCCTGGTCCAGAAAGACATGAAGAAACTGGTCGCCTATTCGTCGATCGCGCACATGGGTTTCGTTACCCTGGGCTTCTTCATGTTCAACGACCTGGGCGTGCAGGGCGGCCTGATGCAGGCGATCTCGCACGGCTTCGTGTCGGGCGCGATGTTCCTGTGCATCGGCGTGCTGTACGACCGCGTCCACTCGCGTGAAATCGCCGCCTACGGCGGCGTCGTCAACACGATGCCGAAGTTCGCCGCCTTTGTCGTGCTGTTCTCGATGGCCAATGCCGGCCTGCCAGCCACCTCGGGCTTCATCGGCGAATTCATGGTCATCCTGGGCGCCGTCGAGTTCAACTTCTGGACCGGCGTCGCGTCGGGTACCGCGCTGATCCTGGGCGCCGCCTACTCGCTGTGGATGGTCAAGCGCGTCATCTTTGGCCCGATTGCCAACAAGCACGTGGCCGAGCTGACCGACATCAACGGCCGCGAGTTCGCCATTCTGTCGGTGCTCGCCATCGCCACCCTGGTGATGGGCCTGTATCCAGCGCCGATCGCCGAAACGCTGCAGGTGTCGGTCACCGACCTTCTGCAACACGTCGCAGTCAGCAAAGTGCCCCAATAAACTGCCATGAATGAAATGAACACGACTCTGCTCTCGGCCGCCGACACCAATCTGGTGCCGGTGTATGCCGAAATCTTCCTGCTGATCGCCGCTTCCGCGATCCTGCTGATCGACATGTTCCTGAAAGAGGGCCGGCGCAACCTGACCTATGGCCTGTCGTTGCTGGCCATCGGCGGCTGCGCCGCGTTCTCGTTCGTCGATTTCAGCGCCGGCGCCACGGTCTTCACGTTCAGCCACATGTACGTGTCCGACCCGATGTCGAACCTGCTCAAGATGTTTACCTACCTGGCCATGGCCATGACGATCGTCTACTCGCGCCAGTACACCGGCGAGCGCGGCATGATGTCGGGCAACCTGGGCGGCGAATTCTACGTGCTGGCCCTGTTCTCGATGCTGGGCCAGATGATCATGATCTCGGGTAACAGCATGCTGTCGATCTACCTGGGCCTGGAACTGATGTCGCTGTCGCTGTACGCACTCGTGGCGCTGCGCCGCGATCACGCGGTTTCGACCGAAGCGGCGATGAAGTACTTCATCCTGGGCGCGCTGGCTTCCGGCTTCATGCTGTACGGCATCTCGATGATCTACGGCGCCACCGGCACCCTCGACATCAACGCCATCAATGACGCCGTGGTGGCGGCCGACGAATCGAAGCACACCATCCTGGTGTTCGGCCTGGTGTTCCTGGTCGCCGGCCTGGCCTTCAAGCTGGGCGTGGTGCCATTCCACATGTGGGTGCCCGATGTCGTGCAGGGCGCGCCGACCGCGGTCACACTGCTGCTCGGCGGCGCGCCGAAGCTGGCCACCTTCGCGATCATCATCCGCCTGCTGGTCGAGGCCCTGCCGTCGATGGCCTTCGACTGGCAGCAGATGCTGATGGTGCTGGCCGTGCTGTCGCTGGCGATCGGCAACATCACCGCGATCGCGCAGACCAACATCAAGCGCATGCTGGCCTACTCGACCATCGCCCAGATGGGCTTCGTGCTGCTGGCCATGGTGGTGGGTAATGTCGATGGCGACACCACCAACGCTGCCGCCGCCTACAGCGCCGCGATGTACTACACCATCGTGTACGTGCTGACCACGGTCGGCACCTTCGGCCTGATCATGATGCTGGCGCGCGCCGGCCATGAAGCCGAACTGATCAGCGACTTCAAGGGCCTGGGCAAACGCAGCCCATGGTTCGCGATCGTTGCCACGATCCTGATGTTCTCGCTGGCCGGTGTGCCGCCGATGGTTGGCTTCATCGCCAAGTATGCGGTGCTGCAGGCTGTGGCGAACGCGGGCATGGTGTGGCTGGCGGTGGTGGCGGTGCTGTTCTCGCTGATCGGCGCGTTCTACTACCTGCGTATCGTCAAGACCATCTGGTTCGACGAAGCGGTCGATGCAACGGCGATCGCGACTCCGCTTGATGCGCGCGTGATCATGTCGATCAACGGTGTCGCGATCGTGGTGCTGGGCATCATCCCTGGTGGTCTGCTGGCGATCTGCTACGCGACCATGCAGGCGACGCTGGCAAAATGAGTGTGATCTAAGCTTGGATAATTCCCTGGCTGCATGGCTGGTGGTCGCCCTCGCGGCGGCTGCCGCCAATCTTCCCTTCCTCAGCGAGCGCCTGTTTGGCGTGATACCTCTTCCTGCCCGCAACAGCGGCCAGGAAGAGGGTGGGGCGCGCACCAAGCGCTTCCCGCTGCGCCTGCTCGAACTTGTTGTCTTATACTTCCTCGTCGGCTTTGTCGCGCGCCTGCTCGAATCGCGTATCGGTTCGGTCTATGTGCAGACCTGGGAATTCTATGCGGTGACCGGGTGCCTGTTCCTGGTGCTGGCGTTTCCGGGCTTCGTGCTGCGCTACCTGTACAAGCGGCGAGCCTAGATGAGCGCCGACACAGCCATCATTCACTCAAACAATGGAGCGCGCATAGTGTCGGAACTCAAAGAAACCCGCCTCGACGGTGGCCTGGTGTATGACGGCCACTTCCTCAAAGTCGAGCGCGACCGCATCGAGCTGCCCAACGGCAAAACCAGTCACCGCGAGTTCATCCGCCATCCAGGCGCGGTCGTCATTCTTCCCCTGTTGCCCGATGGGCGGGTGCTGCTCGAGCGGCAGTTCCGCTACCCAAATTCGCAGGTCTTCATCGAATTCCCGGCCGGTAAGATCGACCCGGGCGAAGCCCACCTCGATTGCGCCAAGCGCGAGCTGCTCGAGGAGACCGGCTACACGGCCGGGCGCTGGCGCTTCGTCTGCACCATCCACAACGCCATTGCCTATTCGGACGAGCACCTCGAACTGTTCCTGGCCGAAGACCTGGTCGCGGGCGAACAGCAGCTCGATGATGGCGAATTTTTGGAACTGTTCACAGTCAGCGTGCCAGAACTGATGGACATGGTGCGGCGTGGCGAGATCACCGACGTCAAGACCCTGATCGGCGCGTTCTGGCTCGAGAAGATCCTGGCCGGCGACTGGACGCCTGCCTGATTCACATGGTGCGGCGCCCAGCGCTGGTGGTAGCGCTTTTGCTTGCTTGCCTGGTCTTGCCGGCCGCGGCGCAGAAGCGCACGCCGTTCCAGGCCCAGTGCGAGGACACGCTGGGCGACACGGTCTCGGTGTTGTCGGTGCAGCAGCAGGGCTACCGGGTCGACACCAGCCGCTCGTTCCACGACCTGACGCGCCTGAAAGGCCAGGCGCGCGCCAACGAATGGGTGCTGGGCCTGACCCACACCGATGCGCGGGTGCAGATCAAGGCCGGTGGGCGCCTGCTGCAAGACCGCGCCAGCGGCTACGAATGCATCGCGCCGCGCATCGACGTGGCGCTGACCTACCTGCCGATCGTGGTGTATGTCAGCCGTGAATTTCCCGCCACAACCTGCTCGTACCGCGAAGTGATGGCGCACGAGATGCGCCATCTCAAAACCTATCAGGATTTTCTGCCGCAGGCTGAGGCGCGGGTGCGCGCTGCCCTCGCCAGGCGCTTCGCCGGCAAGCCGCTGTATGCGCCCATCGGCCAGGCGCAAGCGGCGCTGCAGCGCGAACTCGATTACAGCTGGATGCCGTACATCAAACGCGAAATGGCCAGGGTCGAAGTGCTGCAAGCCGCCATCGACACGCCGCAAGAGTACGCACGACTGGGCAAGGTATGCGCAGGTGAGGTACAGTCTTTGCTTCAACCAAAGCGACGACGCAACTGACACGCCACTGAATGACCGAATACCAGAACACTTCCACGCCCGCCGCTGCGGCCGCGCGTTACATCGCCCTGATCCCCGCCGCCGGCGTTGGCGCGCGCATGGCCGCCAGCAGTCCCAAGCAGTATCTGCCGATCGGCGCCAAGCCGATGTTGCGTCACACCGTGGACGCATTTCTGTCGAGTAGTCTGGTCGAGCATACCTATGTGGTGGTCAGTGCCGACGATCCGTTCATCGATGCGGTGCTGCCCGATGCGGGCCAGGCCGGCGCGCGCGTCACGCTGCTGCGCTGCGGCGGCGCAACGCGCATGGAATCGATCCGCAATGGCCTGCGTGCACTGCACGGCAGCGTCGCGCACACCGACTGGGTGCTGGTGCACGACGCCGCGCGGCCGGGCCTGGACGCCGCGCTGATCGAACGCCTGATTGTGGAAACCGGCGCGCACCCGGTCGGCGGCTTGCTGGCCTTGCCCGTGGTCGACACCGTCAAGCGCGCCGTACAGGACGAGGTCAGCACGGTCGCGCGCGCGCACCTGTGGCTGGCCCAAACGCCGCAAATGTTTCGCTATCAATTGCTCTCTCGCGCGCTCGACGCCGCCACCGACCCTGCCGCGGTGACCGATGACGCAAGTGCGGTTGAAGCGCTCGGACTGGCCCCCAAGTTAGTGGAAGGGCATCCGCGCAACCTGAAGGTGACGCTGCCATCCGACATCCGCATTGCCGAGATGTATCTGGCTTTCGGCGCGCAGGCCGGATCCGACTAAACGACAACGACGAATAACTACCGACACCACCATGGCACTCGCATCCTACAATCCCACCCCACCGTTTCGCATCGGCACCGGCTACGATAACCACCGGCTGGTCGAAGGGCGCAAGCTGATCGTCGGCGGCGTCACCATCCCGCACCGCCTTGGCCTGCTCGGCCATTCGGACGCCGATGTGCTGCTGCACGCGATCATCGATTCGCTGCTGGGCGCGGCCGCGCTGGGCGATATCGGCAAGCATTTCCCGGACACCGACCCGATGTTCGCCGGCGCCGATTCACGTACGCTGCTGCGCGAAGTGGCGCACCGCGTGCTGGGCGCGGGCTACACCATCGGCAATATCGACGCCACCATCATTGCCCAGCAGCCGAAGATGGCGCCGCACATTCCGCTGATGGTGTCGCGCATCGCCGAAGACCTGGGCGTGTCGCCGCAGCAGATCAACATCAAGGCCAAGACCAACGAGAAGCTGGGCTACCTGGGCCGCGAAGAGGGCATGGCGGCGCAGTCGACGGCGTTGCTGATCCGCGCCGCGGGCGAATAAATGCGGCCACGAGCGGTGACGGCGCCGATCACGGCGCCGCTGGCGCGGCGCCTGCGCGACCCGGCGCCGACAGGGCGCTGACATGGCGCGCGACGCCTGGGCTTACCGCGATGTCGCGGTCGAATCCGTGATCGATGCCCGCACTGGTCGCTTGCGCATCCGGCCGCTGGGCGGGCAGGCTGTGAGTACCGGGGTGCGCGTGCAGTGTTCGCGGCGCCTGCTCGACCATCCGGCCGGTACCCGCTTTCTGCTGTCGGCCAAGCTGACCGATCGCATGGGCGGCGAGCCGTTCTTGTATGCCTGGCATGGCGATCCGGTCAAGGTGCTCAGCGCGGCTGCGGCAAAGCGGTTCTTGCAGGCTTATCGGCGCCTGCGCTTGTAGCGCGGTGTCGGCGCAGAAGCCAACTGGTCCGGGTGGTCAAGGTAGAGAAAGACATGGCTCGCTGTGTTTTGGGCGGGTTCGTGATGAGTGATCAACCATGCGATGCTCGCCAGGCCTGCTGGCAGCAAGCTTTCAGAAATCGGATCACTGCGGCCGGCATCAATTAGTGCTCAGTGCGTCGACGACAACTTCATCAGCACCAGCCCACTCACAATCAGCACTGCCGCAACCACCCGCATCACGCTCAGCTGCTCGCCCAGCACGGCAATGCCGACAATAAACGCGCCGACCGCGCCGATGCCGGTCCAGATGGTGTACGCCGTGCCCAGGGGCAGGGTGCGCATCGCCAGCGACAGCAAGGCAAAGCTGGCGATCATGGTGACGATGGTGACGACCGAGGCGGTCAGGTGGGTGAAGCCGTTCGACAGCTTCATGGAATACGCCCAGACGACTTCGAGTAGTCCGGCGATGACGAGCATGATCCAGGCCATGGTCAATTCCTTCAGGCAAACCGGGCCGTCCCGCGCGTGTTCCCGAAAGGGGGAGGTCGTCCTCCTGATGATGTGCTTCTGCGCGCCGTCTTGCCGGCCCGAGCAGCGATCTCGGACTCATTCTAGCGAAGCGGTGCCGCCTTGCCAATTCCGGCCCGCACACGTATCCGGAGCAGGTCCTTGCCGAAACCCTGATGATGCGAAAATGGTTATCATCGGACATCGCCGAATACAAGCCAACGACCCACAGAAAGGGAACAATATGACCACCAAAAAAATCGCCGTCCTGGTCGGCAGCCTGCGCAAGGACTCGTACACCCGCCGCGTGGCGAACAGTTTAATCGCCGTTGCGCCGAGCCAATTGCAGCTCGAGATCGTCGAGATCGGCGACCTGCCGCTGTACAACGAGGACGACGAAACCGCCAACCCGCCGCCGGCGTTCACCGCCTTCCGCGACGCCGTGCGCAGCGCCGACGGCATCCTGTTCTGTACGCCCGAGTACAACCGCTCGGTGCCGGGCTCGCTCAAGAACGCGATCGACGTCGGTTCGCGTCCGTATGGCCAGGCGGTGTTCGCCGACAAGCCGGCCGCCATCGTCAGCGTCTCGCCCGGCGCCCTGGGCGGCTTCGGCGCCAACCACCACTTGCGCCAGATGCTGCCGTTCCTGAACATGCCGGCCATGCCGGCGCCAGAAGCGTATGTCGGCGGGGTCGCCAGCAAGTACGAGGGCCAGCAACTGATCGACGAATCGACGCGCGCCTTCTTCCAGACCTTCATGGCCGCCTACGCAGAATGGGTGTTGCAGCATGCGCGTTAAAGCAGTCGCTGCATTGCCTGCAGCGGCGGCGCGCCTGGCAAGCGCTGGCCGATGATCCGCGCTACCGATACCGAGCTTACGCCAACCCCGCCGCGCGACCTGCCGGCGCTGCTCGGGCGCCCGGCCAGTGGCTGGCGGGCGCGCATGTTCGACGTCATTTTCGGCATCGACACGCCGGCCGGGCGCCGCTTCGACATCGCGCTGGTGGGCCTGATCCTGCTCAGCATCCTGGTAATCGTGCTCGACAGCGTGCCAAGCATCGGCGCCCGGTATGCCAGCGTGATGACGACGCTCGAATGGGGCTTCACCATCCTGTTCACGGTTGAATACGTCGCGCGCCTGCTCTGCGTTCAGCGCCCGCTACGCTACGCCACCAGTTTCTACGGCGTGATCGACCTGGTGTCGGTATTGCCCACCTATTTGTCGCTGCTGCTGCCGGGCAGCCAGGTGTTCCTCGACGTGCGCATCCTGCGCCTGCTGCGCGTGTTCCGCATCTTCAAGCTCACGCTCTACATCGAGGAATACACGCGCCTGGGCGAGGCGCTGGTGTCTAGCCGGCGCAAGATCCTGGTGTTCCTGTCGGTGGTGTTCATGCTGATCCTGATCCTGGGCACCGTGATGTACGTGATCGAGGGGCCGCAGAATGGTTTCACCAGCATCCCGATGGCGATGTACTGGGCCACGGTGACGATCACCACGGTCGGTTATGGCGACATCACGCCGCACACAATGCTGGGCAAGGGCATTGCATCGTTCATGATGCTGATGGGCTGGGGCATCCTGGCGGTGCCGACCGGAATCGTTACTGCCGAGATGACCTCGCAGAAGCTGGCGCGCCACGCGCCGCGTGGCGCGCCGCGCAGTTGCGCCGCCTGCGGCAGTGGCAACCACGATCCGCGTGCGCACTTCTGCAAGGATTGCGGCGCGCCGCTGGCGCCGTCCGCTGGCGTGCAGGACGGCGCCTGAGCCGGCGTCAGGCGGCGCCGGCCTGCAGTGCGAAGCGGGCCAGTGCCGAGGCCGGGTTCAGGCGCGGCCTTGGCGGGCTGCCGGGCGCCGCATCGTGTGCCGGCGCCGGGATCGAGCCGTCGCGGTCGAGCCAGTAGCTGAACTGGCCATAGGTCGGGATCGATCCCGGGTCCTGGTCCTGGAAAAACTGCGCCAGCATCAGCCGGTAGGCGGCGCGCCGCGAAAAGCCGTCATGGCTGGCCGCATAGCGCGCTGCGGCGGCGCGGAAAATGGCGCGGATCCGTTCGTCGGCATTCAGGCCGGTTGCGCTGTCCTTGCGCGGACGGCCGCGCTTGATGCCGATCGTCACCGCGCGCGTGCGTCCCGGCGCGCCCGAGTTGCCGTAGTCCGGCAGCAGCGCGTCCGGCGTCTGGCCGCGTTCCCAGTAGCGCCGCAGATAGCGCAGGATGCTCGACTTCGAGATGCCGTGCGCCGTGGCGTAGGCCGCCACCAGCGCGGCGCGGCGGCGCGGATCGTACAGCGCGCGCCGGTCGGCGTGCAGGGCGCGCACCGCGGACCAGGCCTTGGCCTGTAGCGCCAGGTAGCCGGCCGGCATCGAATCCGGCGGCGGCAGCGCAGCGCAGGGGTCGACCGCCAGGCGCCGCGCACGTCCCGTCGTCACATCGTCGCGCAGCGCGCGCAGCGGCGTGGCGCAAGGAATGGCGGCGCGGCCGCGCAGTGGATAGGTGTAGACCAGCGCCTGCTCGACATCGATCCACAGCACGCGCACGGTGCGGCCAGGCGCCGCACCATATTCCAGAACATCGTTTTGCAGCAACATCGTCATCTCCCGGACGCATTCAGGGTGATTTCTGATACGCAAGAATCGCGCCAGCACAGTTCGCATAGACCCCGATTCGTTTGTTCCAGATCAAAGGTAGAGCGCGCCTGGGCCTTTAGTCTTCTAGGCTCGTGTCGAGGGCGGCGTCGACTGCAGTGCAGTTAAGTAGCCAAATCAATTGCTCCGGGATTGCCCGTGTGCGTGCACCGTCGAGGTGCGCATTCGTGTGCAGTGCGCCGTGCCGGAGCCGCCGGCGACACGCATTCCAACCAAACCTGAGAGGTTTTGCATGTACCCATTCCCGCAATCCGTGACCCCTGCTGTGCGTACCCACATGGACGCCCAGACCGCCTACCTCAACGATATGTCGAAATCGTTGTTCCGCTCGTTCCAGCAGATGTGCGAACTCAACATCCAGCTGGCCCAGACCATGCTCGAGGAAACCACGATCGCCAGCCAGCAAGCGCTGAGCGCCGACCGCCAGAGCCCACTGCTGAGCGTGGCATCGTCGCGCGCCCAGCCGGCCGCCGACAAGCTGCGTGCCTACCACCAGCACATCGCGCGCCTGGCGGCCGATGCCCAGGTCGATCTGTCGCGGGTGACCGAGCAGCATGTGCAGAACACCACCCGCACCGCGCGCGCACTGGTGGACGAAGTGGCGCGCACTTCGGCCGAAGAAACCGAGCGCGGCATTCGCAGCCAGCAGGAAGCGCTGCGCAACCTGTCCGATCCATTCGCGCGCCCCGACGGCGCCACCTACAGTCGTGCCAGCGATGGCGCGGCGCAGCCGAACGGCCAGGCCGACCAGGGCGCCGCCTCGGGTCAGGCGCCGCAAAATGGTTTGGGCGCGCAAGGCGCCCAGCCAGGCCGCCAGGCCGGCGCAGCACTGAATTGATTCAGGCTGCAGGCGCCGGCCGGCCATCTGCAGTACGCGCCGGCCGGCCGGCGCCCCGGCGCAGTCCGAACAGGGGCCGCAGCAGGGCCACCCGGCGCACCACCTCATACAGGGCGAAACTGCCGAGCGTAGTCAGCGCCATCAGGATCACCGCTTCCAGAGCCGGCGCCAGCCGCAGCGGCTTGAAGCCATGCGCCAGCACCACGATGATCGTCTGGTGCGCGATATACACCGGGAACACGGCATCGGTCAGGTAACGCCGCGCCGCGCCGTCGGCATTGAGGAAGCGGCGCGCAAAGCCGCAGGCAGCCATGATCGCGCCCCAGGCGCAAAAGCCATACACCAGGCGGATCAGCGGCAGCATGATCGCCATCTGTTGTGCGCTGTGCTTGTCATGGTCGAGGGCGAACCACAGCACGATGCCGGCCCAGCCGGCCAGGGCCAGGCCGAGCGCACTCCAGCGGCGCGCCTCGATCGCCTGCCACAGCGCGCCAGAACGCGCCACCAGTGCCCCCAGCAGAAAAGCCGGCAGGTAGGTGGCGTGGTTGTGCCAGTCGTTGACCAGGTCGTGGGTGGAAGGAAAGCGCGTTGCCAGCAGCTGGTGCACCAGGGCCAGGAACAGCGCCGGCAGCACGATCAGCTTCCAGCCGCCCAGCAAGCCGGCCGCAGCCTGGCCCAGCGCCGCCAGGCGCGCCGTGCCGAGCAGCGCCGCGCCAAGTCCCAGCACCAGCGTGTAGACCCACAGGTAGGCCACGAACCACAGGTGATTCCAGGTCGGCAGGCTGAGGCAATCCTCGCGGCAGAAGCCATCGTAGCGGCTGATATACAGGCGCATGAAATCACCATAGCCGCCCGCATAGCCGAGCTTTTCGACCACCTCCAGATACGCCTGCGGCGGTACGATCACCAGCATCCCGAACACCAGCGGCAGCAGCAGGCGCAGGCTGCGCCGCCCCAGGAAGGACCGGGTGCCGGTCTTCTCGAGCAAAAAGTGCGAAGCGGCGCCGGCCACGAAAAACAGCAGCGTCAGGCGCCACGGCGCCGACAGCAGCATGAACGGTTCCGGGCCGTGGCCGGCGTGCGGGCTTTTCACGTGCCAGTCCCAGCTCACGTAATACATGCCGACGTGGTAGGCGATCAGCACGAAAAAGGCCAGGATGCGGACCCAGTCTAGAAAGAACAGGCGCTCGCCTGCGGTAACACGGTGCGTTTGCATCGAACCTCCCCAAGTGGTGAAGCTGTGCAGCTTCGCCGCGAGCAGTGCTCACGCGCCAGCGGATTGGGGTGAACCGGGTCTCAGGCGGGGCGAGTCGGCGCCGGTTGCGCCAGGCGCGCCAGCAGCGCGGCCCGGTACTGGCGGCTGCACGGCACCCGCGCGCCGCCGCGCAGCAGCAGTGTGCAGTCGCCCTTGTCGAGCGGCTCGATGCGGACAACGGCGGTCACGCGCACCGCTGCGCGCCGGTGACAGCGCACGAAGGCCGGGCCCAGTTGATCGAGCAGGGCGCCCAGGCTCTGGCGCAGCAGCGGCGCACCAGCGGCAGTGTGCAGGACGACGTAATTGTCGGCCGTTTCCAGCCATTCGATGTCAGGCACCGCCACCACCCGGGTGGCGCCACGTTCGCTCACCAGGAGCTGGCGCGGCGGCGCATCCGGCCGCGCCTCGGCCAGGCGCAGCCGCAGGCGCTCGAGGGCGCGGCGCAGGCGCGCCTGATCGAACGGCTTGAGCAGATAGTCGACCGCCTCGGCATCGAACGCGCGCAGTGCGTAATCGTCGTGCGCCGTGACGAACACCACCAGCGGCGCCGGCGCCGAAAGGCTGGCCGGCAGCGCCGCCGCCAGCGCCATGCCGGACAATTCGGGCATGTCGATGTCGAGCAATAGCGCGTCCGGCGGCGCGGCGCGCACCTGCGCCAGGGCCTGCACGGCGTCGGCCGCTTCATCGATGGCGTCGATGCCCGGTTCCAGCGCCAGCATGCGCCGCATGCGCTCGCGCGCCGGCCGTTCGTCGTCGACGATCAGGAGCCGCATGGCAGCCTCATTTCTGCGCGCACGCCGGCCGGATAAAGCGGCGCCAGCGTCAGGCCGGCGTGCGCGCCATGCAATGCAGTGAGCCGGGTTCTCAGATTGGCCAGCGCAATCCCGGCGCCCGGGGCCGGCCCTGACGGCGCCAGGGTGCCGCCATCGTCCTCGACCCGCAGCACCAGCGCATCGTGGTCAAATGCGGCGTGGATGCGAATCGCCACCGGCGCGCGGCGTCGTTCGACCGTATGCTTGAACACGTTCTCCAGCAACGGTTGCAGGCTCAGCGCGGGCAGCTGCACGTTCAGGGCTTGCGGATCGATGTCCCACGCCAGGCTGACGCGGTCATCGAAGCGCTCCAGCATCACCGCCGCATATGCCTGCGCCAGGTGCAGCTCGTCGCGCAGCGCCGCCTGCGGCCGCTCGCCGAGCGTGAGCGTGGCGCGCAACACGTCGGCCAGCCGCACCAGGGTGGCGTCGGCGCGCATCACGTCGGTATGCATCAGCGACGAGATCGTGTTGAGCGCATTGAACAGGAAATGCGGCTGCATCTGGCGTGTCAGGCGCGCCAGCTGGGCTTCGCGCAGCAGGGCGTTGGCCTGTTCGGCGCGCACCCGCGCGTCCTGCAGTTCGCGATACGACAGCAGGCCGAAGCCGATCGTGGTGAACAGGCCGGCGAACAGCGAGATCTTGAGCGCCTCGTAGACGGCTACCTGTGACCACGGCTGATGATCGTAGTGCGCTCCGAGCAGGCCATAGATGCCATGCCGGATCACGAACACGATTGGGGTGAAGCCGAACCAGTACAGCGGCAGCCAGCGCGCCTGCAGCGCGAACCAGCGCATTGGCTGGGCCACCAGTGCATCGTGGCCTCGGGTACAACGGCGCTGCAGCAAAAACAGCAGCGTGGCGACACAGGCCGACGAGGTTTCCCACAGCACCGGCTGCCAGAGGGCGCCGCCGCCGTCGCGCCGAAAATCTTCCACCGCGACCAGCACCATCAAGGTCCAGAACAGGATCCATGCCAGGCTGGCGGCGATCGTGCTGCGACTGGGGCGATTTGGCATGGGTGCGGGTGATGGGGGTAAAGTCAGTGGCAAAGTGTCGCGCATCGGGGGATGGCTTGTCAAAGTGTAACGATCATGGGCGACGGCGCATGATCTCAGGGGCGGTCATGTGACGCAATCAAGCCACGCCGGGTCGAAGATTGCTTATCGTCAATCTTGGTTCATGCGACAATGGTTCGATGAACGATTTTGGTCAAGACTCCCCGTATTCCGCCGCCAGCGGAGGCATGCGCGCGCTGCTGCGCGCCCACCCATGGGAGGCGAGCGTACTCGGCCATCCCGACACCTGGCCGCGCGAACTGCATACCGCCATCGAGATCATGCTCGACGCGCGCCACGCGGCGCTGGTGGGTTGGGGGCCGGATGCGATCATGTTCTACAACGACGCCTATGCACAGGTGCTCGGCGCGCGCCATCCGGCGGCGCTCGGCCAGCCGTTCAGCACGGTCTGGGCCGAACTGTGGCCCGAGATCGGGCCGCGCGTAGAGGGGGCGTTGGCCGGCGCACCGCAGCATCTGGTCGATGCGCCAATCCTGATCCCCCATGAAGGCCGCATGCGCCAGCTCTGGTTCAGCGTCGACTACACGCCGCTGCGCCTGGCGAGCGGCGCCGTCGCCGGTTTTTATCACAGCGGCTTCGACACCACCGAAAAGGTCAATGACGCGCGCTGGCGCCGTTTCCAGCTGACCCTTGGCGCGCGCCTGCGCGAAGTGCATACGTCGTCCGAGATCATCGCCACCGCCAGCGCCATGATCGGCGCCGAGCTCGATGCGGCGCGCATCATGTACGCCGAGACCGACAACGACGGTGACGATTTCACGCTCCGTTCCGAATGGGTTGCCGAGGGCCTGGCGCCCGTGGCCGGGGCGCATCCGCGCCTGGACGACTTCGGCCCGGCGCTGCTCAAAACCCTGCGCGCCGGCCAGGTCGTGAGCGTGGACGACGTGGCGCGCGACCCGCGCAGCGCCGCCCATGGCGCGCGATATGCCGACATCGGCATCGGTGCGCTGGTGGCGCTGCCCTTGCTCCAGGCCGGACGCCTGGTGACCGTGGTCAGCGTGCAGAGCGCCCAGCCGCGCCACTGGCAGGACATCGAACTGCGCATGCTGCAGGATGTCGCCGAGCGCACCTGGACCGCGCTCGATGCGCTGCACGCGCACCAGGCCCTGCGCGACAGCGAAGCGCGCCTGTCGGCGGTGTTCGACAGCCTGCCGGTCGGCGTCGGCGTGGCCAACCTTGATGGCCGCCTGGTGCTGTCGAACCAGGAGATGGGACGCTATGTGCCGAGCGGGATATTGCCTTCGCGCGACGACGCACGTTTCGCGCGCTGGCACGCGCTGCACGCCGACGGCAGCCCGGTCGAGCGCCACGACTTTCCCGGCGCGCGCGCCCTGCGTGGCGAGCATGTGGTGCCGGGCATTGAAGCGCTGTACCGCGATGACGCCGGCGCCGAGACCTGGACCCATATCATTGCGGTGCCGATCCGCGACGCCGATGGCAATATCACCGGCCAGGTGTCGGTAGTGACCGACATCGACCGCGTCAAGCGCGCCGAGGCGCGTCTGCGCGCATCCGAAGAAAAGTACCGCAACCTGTTCGACCGGATGGACGAGGGCTTCTGCATCGTCGAGATCCTGTTCGACGCCGACGGCGCGCCGAACGACTTCCGCTACCTCGAAATCAATCCGATGTTCAGCAAGCAGTCGGGTCTGGTCGATGCGCGCGGACGCACCGCGCTCGAGATGGTGCCGGCGCTCGAACGTTCGTGGATCGAGCGCATCGGCGCGGTCGCCGTCACCGGCGTGGCCGACCAGTTCGAACAATATTCGGAAACCCTGGGCCGCTGGTTCGAGACCAATGCCTCGCCATTGGGCGAAGCGGGCGCGCACCAGGTGGCGCTGATCTTCCGCGACACCACCGAGCGCCGCAGCACCGAAGAAGACCTGCGGCGCCTGGGCCTCGAGGATGCCGAGGCAAGCCGGCGCAAGAGCGAATTCCTGGCGGTGCTGGCGCACGAGCTGCGCAACCCGATGGCGCCGATCCGCACCGGCCTCGAAATCATGCGCCTGCGCGCCGACAGCCCGGAAACCATCGAGCGGGTGCGTGAAATGCTGGAGCGCCAGACACGCCAGATGACGCTCCTGATCGACGACCTGCTCGACGTCGCGCGCGTCACCAGCGGCAAGATCGAACTGCGCAAGCAGCTGGTCGACCTGAATCGGGTGGCGGTGGGCGCGGTCGAGACCAGCACCCCGATGGTCCAGGGCGCGCGCCATGCGCTCGAGGTCAAGATGTGGGACGAGCCGCTGCTGCTCGACATCGACCCGACCCGCATCGGCCAGGTGGTCAACAACCTGCTCACCAACGCCGCCAAATACACGCCGCCGGGCGGGCGCATCCTGCTCAGCGTGCGCAAGGAAGGACGCGAAGCGGTGGTCTCGGTCAGCGACAGCGGGGTTGGCATTCCGCTCGAGCACCAGCAGTCGATCTTCGAGATGTTCAACCAGGTCGGACGCAATATGGGACTGTCGCAGGGCGGCCTCGGGATCGGCCTGTCGCTGGTGCGCCAGCTGGTGGCGCTGCACGGGGGACGGGTCAGTGCGACCAGCGCCGGCGCCGGCCAGGGCAGCACCTTCACCGTGCGCCTGCCGCTCGGCGTGCAGCAAGAGCCGGGCCAGGACGAGCCGGCCCAGCCCGACCGCCGCAGCGCCCAGCGCCGCACCTTCCGCATCCTGGTCGTCGACGACAACACCGACGCCGCCGAAAGCCTGTCGCTGCTGCTGCAACTGAACGCGCACGAGATCCGCACCGCCACCAATGGCCGCGACGCGCTGCTGATCGCGCAGGAATTCAAGCCCGACATCGGTTTTCTCGACATCGGCATGCCCGGCATGACCGGCTTCGAACTGGCCAGCCGCCTGCGCGCGATGCCGGAAACGGTCGGCATGACGCTCATCGCAGTCACCGGCTGGGGTTCGGACGAAGACCTGGCACGTTCGCGCGAGGCGGGCATCGACCATCACTACACCAAGCCGATCGCCGCCGAGACGGTAAGCCAGCTGCTCAGTCAGATCGAGTAAGGGGCGGCGCAATCGAACGGCGCGCGCGCCGCAGTCTGCTAGCATGCGCGCGATGAAGAACATACTTGTGGTCGACGACCTGGGCATCGACCAGATGCTGACCCGGCTGGCGCTGGAAGACTGCGCCGCCCCGGGCCAGGTCGGCGTCACCACGGCCGCCGATGGCGAAGAAGCGTATCGCCTGATCGCGGCCGGCGGCTTCGACTTTCTGCTAATCGACATCAAGATGCCGCGCGTCGACGGCTTCGAGCTGCTGGCGCGCCTGCGCGAGAACGCGGTCGTGCATGCACCGGTGATCATCCTGTCCGGCTCCGGCCTGGCCGCCGACCGCCAGCGCGCCGCCGCGCTGGGTGCGATCGACTATATCCAGAAGGCGGTCGATTATTCCGGCTTCAAGCGCGAACTCAAGGCCACGCTGGTGCGGCATCAGCTTCTGTGACAGCTTCCATGCGTCGTTTGACGCGCCAGTCCTGAGCGTGTTCACCCGGGTTCACGGACGTCCATGGCAGCGCAGCAGCACTCGAGACCTGGCTCGGCGACGCATTGGCCAGTCCTCCTGTCACGCCTGGCCTGGCCTCACGCTGGCCCGGATCACCAGTTCATCCCAGCCCGAATCCTGGTCAGGCTCGCGGCTGAAGTCGTGATCCGGCAAGCTGGCGACCAGGATCTCGGCCGTGGTGCGGACGATGCATCCGGGCGCCACGTGGCCGCCGGTCACCCGTCCCTCGGCGTCGGCCAGCGTGATGTGCAGGTGCGCGCCGTCGGGCGACAAGGATCCGGCCAGGGTCAGGATCTCGAGGTCGCCGCGCAGTTCGGTCGCGTCGTTCTTGCCGGCGAAGCGGATGCGGGCGACGCTCAGGCTGCCAATGCCTTGCAAGACAAAGCCGGCGCCGAGCTGCTGCGCCAGCGCCAGCGCCTCGAGCGCGCTGCGCAAGTCCTGCCGTGGGCGAAGCCGTATTGGTAGCGTGCGCATGACGGCCCCGTCAATCCCCGCTACGTTCGGCATCGATCTCTTTCTTCATCGCGCCCACGCCGTTGATGTAGTCCGCCACCGGCGCATCCGGGCTGGCGCGCAGTTCCGGCGGCAGCAGTACCGGCATATACAGCTCGTCGGCCATGATCCCGTGCCGCTGCTGGTTCCCGGCCAGCACCAGGATCGATGCGATCAGCGCCAGCACCGCGCACACGATGCGCAGGCGACGCCGCAATTGCGGCGTGACCGTGGCCAGATGAAAGTAGATGGTGCCGGCCACCGTCGCCACCGCCGCATGCGAGGCATAGCCGCTGACCCATTCGAGCGACCAGGCATACGCGACCACACTGGCCAGCAGGCGCAACAGCAGCAGCGCCGTCAGGCCGCAGCCGAATATGAAGTAGTGGCGTCCCAGGCGCGCGCGGCGGCCGAACAGGCGATTGCTGAACGCCCACAGCCCGCTCCAGACCAGTCCCACGCCGACCGCGGCGGCCGGCCATTGCACGTAGCGTTGCAGGTCGATGTTGTTGCGGTCGGTGAGCCAGGCCGCGAGCAGCGCGCACAGGGCCGTGAGCATGATCCCGGCCAGGCCCGGCAGCATGCCTTCCCAGCCGTGCATGGTGCGGTCGCGCAGTTCGGGCGGCACCGGGTGCGAGGCGGGGCGGATGCGCAGTGTGGTGTGGCCCATGCGCACCACGGTGTCGCCGCCCATCGCCAGTTCCTTGACCCGGCGGCTCTTGTGCACGATGCCGTTGCGGGTGCCCAGGTCGCGTAGCAGCAGCTTGCCATCGGGGCCGGGCTCGACCAGCGCGTGGTGCGGCGCGGCGTAGTCGTCGTCGACGATGAAGTCGTTGTCGTAGGCGCGGCCCATGCGGATCGGCAGCGTGCTTACACGATGGCGGTGCAGCACTTCGCCGTTGCGCGCCAGGGTCTCGATGGTCCACGGCCCGACCGTCGGCGCGCCGCCCGCGCGCACCGCATCTGCAACGTCTGCCGGCAGGTCGGCCGGGACGCTTGTTTCCGGGTGCCTGCGCTCGCTCATCTGCTCACCCATGCGCGCTACCTGCGTCCGCTGCGCCCGAAGGCGCCGAGGAAGGCGCGCGTCACGCGCAGCCCGTTTTCGTACGAGACGCCGGATACGTCGAGCCGGCTTTGCAGGCTGGCCTGCGAAGCGTCGGTGCTGGCCGTGAGCAGCGTGAAGTTGTACAGCCCCTCGAAGTTGCGGTAGGCGCGCACGCAGGTGACGGCGCGCAGCGGCAGGGTGCGGGTGTGCACGAAGCGCTCGCTGCAGAACGGCTTGGTCAGGCGCGAGTCGCCGGTGCTGCCCAGGTTCTCCACCTTGAACAGATCGCTGGCGAGGGCGGCGAAGCGCAACGGCTCCATGCTGCCGGAGCGGATGTATTGGTGGGTCATGGCGACGTTGCCGGTCTGCTGCGAATCGGACACGAACACCGCCGATTGCATCACGCAACTCATGGCGTCGGTGCTGAACGCGGCGCCGCGCTTCACGCTCGAGCGTCCCCAGCAGCGCACCTGGCCCGATTCGCGCACCGGCACCAGGTATGGCCCCATGCCCTTGAGCGTGAGCGGTTCCTCGAGCAGCTTGTCGACCATGCCGCTCTGGTGCGCCAGCAACTGCTTGCCGATCAGCGGGTTGAAATCGGCCGGCGGCGCGGGCTGCGACGCTACCTTGCGCAGCAGCTCTTGCGCGTAGGCGACGGGCACCAGGAAGCTGACCGATTCGCCGTCGCGCCGGCGCGCCACGTTGATGCCGGCCACGGTGCCGCTGGCGGTCACGCTGGGGCCGCCGCTCATGCCGGAATTGATCGGGCCGCCGAAGATGAGGCGGTCGTAGAAGCTGCGCGTGAGTACGCCGTTGTACGCGCCTTCGGAGATCGCGAAGCCGAGGTCGAGCGGGTTGCCGAGCGAGTACAGCGGTTGGCCCTGGCGCAGCTTGACGGCCTGCTCGGGTACCTTGAAGAAGCCGCTGCCGTTGCGGTTGACGCGCACCACGGCCAGGTCGTGCAGCACGTCGACCGCCATCAGCTCGACCGGGCCGGTATTGCCGTCGGTGTCGATGTATTCGGCGGTGTACACGTCCGGGTCGAGCGCCATCTGCGACACCACGTGGTAGTTGGTCAGGGCCAGATTGCTGGTGCCGACCAGGAAGCCCGAGCCGACTGTCGACTGGGTGCGTCCGTTCTTAAGCAGCATCCGGATCTGCATCAGGTCGCCGCGCGCCGACTCATACAGGTCCTGGGCCGCCGACGATGGCTGCGGCAGCGTATCCTGGGTTTCCACTTCGCCGGGAATCGGGGAGCCCGGCGTGGCGGCGGGCGGGGTCTCGGCCAGCATCTGCGGCGGCGGCGAAACGGCAGCGCGGGGCGCGCCGGCGTTGCCCGCGTCAAGGCGCGCCGCGCCCGTCGGCGCACCCGCCTGGGGGGCAGCGCCGGCGGCAAAGCAGGATAGCAACAGTGCGATAACGGCCCGTTTCATGCAATCTTCAGGGTGGCATTGAAGATGCTATCTTGCCACCGGATCGAGCGGCGGTGCGCGCGTTAGCGCCCGGCTGGCTCACCCTGGTGTGACTCAGTCCTGCTTGACAACCGCCTTCTCGTCCTGCTCGAGCACCGGCAGCGGCGCCATCATGTGCCCCAGCTTGGCCTGCTTGGTGTTGAGGTAGCTGTCATTGTAGGCATTCCGGTTGACCAGCAGCGGCACCCGCTCGCTGACGGCGATGCCGAGCCGGGTCAGGGCGTCGATCTTGCGCGGATTGTTCGTCATCAGGCGCACCGCCTTGATGCCGAATTGTTCCAGCATCGGCCGGCACAGTTCGTAGTTGCGGGCGTCGGCATGAAAGCCCAGCTGCAGATTGGCCTCGACCGTGTCGGCCCCGGCTTCCTGCAGGCGGTAGGCGCGGATCTTGTTGACCAGGCCGATGCCGCGGCCTTCCTGGCGCAGGTACAACAAGATGCCGCGGCCTTCCTCGGCGATGCGCTGCAGCGCGCCTTCGAGCTGGGCGCCGCAGTCGCAGCGCTGCGAGAACATGACGTCGCCGGTAAGGCACTCGGAGTGCACGCGCGCCAGCACCGGCTGGCCATCCGACAGGTCGCCCAGGGCCATCGCCAGATGTTCCTTGCCGGTGGCCGGCTCGACCCAGGCGTGCAGGGTGAACTGGGCCCAGGGCGTGGGCAGTGCGCACGAAGTGGCGTAGTCCAGGATGGCGGCGGGGTTTGCGGGGATGGTGGCGGAGGCTGGCATGACGGCGTTTCCAATCGGGTGCGAAGGACGTGCGGTAAGTACTCTGGACCGGCAAGTTTACCGGAAATTGGCAGTGGCTGTGGGAAATGCCCGGTTTTGGGCCATTCGCATCGACGCCCAAACCCCGATCCCCGACGCCGTGACGCGACATTGTCACGCTGCTATGTATGCTTGCCGGATAACCAGTGAGTTTCTTGCTTCACATCAAGGAGGCTGTGTTACGCTGTGAATTCCTCATTACACGCATTTAACATGCCTCAATCGCGCCGCTTCCTTCAACGCTTCATGCCCCGCGGACTGGGCGCCTGGCTGGCGCTGGCGTTCTCATTGCTGACCATCGTGCTGACGCTGCTGCTGGTCGAAGTGGTCGAAAGCGCTGCCACCGGCCAGGTCAAGAGCAGCATCGGTCATGGCCTGGGCGAGACGGCCATGCAGACCGCCGATAAACTCGACAGCGGCATGTACGAGCGCTTTCGCGAAGTGCGGCTGATGGCGCGCCGCAGCGACCTGATTTCGCCCGACACCAGCCAGGACGAGCGGCGCCGCATCCTGCGCGACATGCAGGACACCTACGGCTATTACGAATGGATCGGCCTGGCAGCGCCGGACGGCACGGTGCTGGTCGAGGCGCGCAGCCTGCTGGAAGGAAAGAACGTGGCCAAACGGCCGTGGTTCATCAATGCCTTCAAGGGCAATTACGTGGGCGACGTGCACGATGCGGTGCTGCTGGCCAAGCTGCTGCCGGTGCAGGAAGGCGAACCGCGCCGCTTCGTCGACGTGGCGTTTCCCTACCTCGACGCCAAAGGCGAGACCGCCGGCGTGCTCGGCATCCACCTGTCGTGGCAGTGGGCGCGTGACGTCGAGCGTTCGATCATCGCGCCGGTCCAGACCCGCAACAAGGTGCAGGCGCTGATCGTCAGCAACGAGGGCGTGGTGCTGCTCGGCCCCGAAGGCTTGCAGGACAAGACGCTTGACCTGGCCAGCCTGCGCCAAGCGCGCCAGGGCCGCACCGGTTACGCGGTCGAACGCTGGCCGGATGGGCGCGACTACCTGGTCGGCTATAGCGCCACACGCGGGCGCGGCGACTATCCGGGCCTGGGCTGGTTCGTGCTGGTGCGCCAGGATGTGCAGGACGCCTTCGCGCCGGTGCGCGAGCTGCGTTCGCGCGCGCTCTGGAGCGGCCTGGCGCTGGCGCTCCTGTTTTCGCTGGCCGGCGTGCTGGTGGCGCGCCGGATTACCCGTCCGCTCGAAGCGCTGGCGGCATCGGCCGAAGGCCTGCGCCGCGGCGACAGCAGCGAGCTGGTGCCAGGTGACAGCGGTTACACCGAGGTGCGCAAGCTTTCCGGCGCCTTGAATGGGCTGGTGGGGGCGCTGGTGCAGCGGCGCGCCGAACTGCAGTCGCTCAACGACACGCTCGAGCAACGCGTCGATCAGCGCACGGTCGCGATGGAGCGCGCCCTGTCGGCAGTGCGCGCCAGCGAGCAGCGCATCGCCGCGATCGTGGAGGCGGCGCAGGATGCCTTCATCGCGGTCGACCAGCGCGGCATGGTGATGGACTGGAATCCGGCCGCCGAGCGCATGTTCGGCTGGAGCCGCAACGAGGCGGTCGGCTGGCCGCTGGCCGAGATGATCCTGCCCGAGCGCTACCGGTCCAGCATCGGCAAGGCGCTGCATTCGCTGCGCCAGCTCGAGCCGGGCACGCCGGTGCGGCGGCGCCTGGAGCGCACCGTGATCAGCCGCCAGGGCGCCGAATTCACGGTCGAGACCACGGTGGCGCTGGCCGGCGCCGGCGGCGACGCCTTCTTCAGCATCTTCCTGCACGATATCTCCGAGCGCAAGAAGGTCGACCGCATGAAAACCGAGTTCGTCTCGACCGTCTCGCACGAACTGCGCACGCCGCTGACGTCGATCCACGCTTCGCTGTCGATGCTTGACCAGGGCATGGCCGGCGAGCTGCCGGCCGATGTGGCGGGCCTGATCCGCATCGCCAGCCAGAGCTGCGAGCGCCTGATGCGGATGGTGAACGACCTGCTCGACGTGCAGAAGATCGAATCGGGCCAGATGAGCTACCACCGTGGCGCCGCCCCGCTGGCGCCGCTGCTGCGCCACGTGGCCGAGGTCATGAAAGGCCAGGCCGGCCAGACCGGCATCAGCATCAAGCTCGACCTGCCGCCGGGGTCGGATGCGGTGCAGGCCGAGATCGACCCGGACCGCATGGTGCAGGTGCTGAGCAACCTGGTGTCGAACGCGATCAAGTTCACGCCGGCCGGCAAGGAAGTGACGATCGGGCTGGCCAAGCGCCCGGGCTGGGCGCGCCTGAGCGTGACCGATGAAGGCCCAGGCATCGCGCCGGCGTTCCAGCCGCGCGTGTTCGAGCGCTTCGCCCAGGCTGATGGCGCCGATTCGCGCCAGCGCGGCGGCTCGGGGCTGGGACTGAACATCAGCAAGACGATCGTCGAGGAGCATGGCGGGACGATCGGGTTCGAGACCCATCCGGGCCTGGGGACGCGCTTCACGGTGGAGCTGCCGCTGGTGTGATGGCAAGCACGGCGCAGGCGCTGTCGGTCAGCGCAGCTCGTGCAGCGCCATCCCGTCGAAACTGTTCCACGCGCCGAACGCCTGCTCGAGCTGCGGCACGAGTCGCGCCAATGCCGCCTTGTCGCGATGGAAGGTGGTGGCCGAGCCGTCGATCGTGCGGCTGCCGGCCAGGGCGTAGGCTTTCGCGCCGGGCAGCGTTCCCGGTGTGCGCAGCAGCACCAGCAGCTGCTCGCCATCCTGCTGCACCAGCAGCAAGTCGCCTTTCGATCCCGCTTCGAGGCGCCGGTAGCGGCGCTGCTGTTCCGGCGCAATCGGCCCCGCCTCGAGCGCGATCCGTACCCGCTTGCCGTGCTCCACGCCCCAGTCCAGGAACGGCGCCGCGAAGCGCATGATCTGCGCCGGGTCGGTGCGGTAATCCATCACTACCAGGCCGTCGGCGTGGCGCGCCAACCCGCGCAGCAGATCCGGTTTCGCATCCCACCAGAACGGCACCACGAAGTCGAGCCGCATCGACCCGGCGGCCTGGCGCAGGGCGGCGGCCAGTTCAAGGTAGCGCCGGTCGCGCTGCGCAGGCACGAGCAGCGCAGCCGGCAGCAGGTAGGGCTCGACGTCGAACTGCATGCTCTTCAAGCGCGCCGCCGCGTCGGCCGCCGCGTTGTAGGCGGCGTAGGCGCGCGCCCGCGCAGCGCTCGCGCCATGCTGCTCGGGCAGCACCATGTGCGGGTCGCCATCGACTGCGGTGACGGCGACGCCGCGCGCGCCGGCACGCCGCACGAAGGCGGCCAGCGCCGCCGGTTCCGCCACCGCGCCATCGGCCAGCGGCACCGTGATGAACAGCTCGTCCAGTCCCTCGCTGGCGGCCCAGTCGAGCAGGGCGTCGCCCCGTTCGCGCCATTCGGCCGCGTTCCAGATCCAGCTCGAGCGCGGGGCGCGGCTTGACGGCGCCGCGGCCGGCGCCAGTGTCAGCGCATCGAGCACCAGCGTGCCGCCGGCTGCGGGGCACAGCAGCGTCCATTGGCGCCAGCTGGCGCGGTCGAAGTCGGGCGGCAGGACGAAGCGCTTGCTGGCAGCGTCCAGGACGCCCAGATCGAGCGCGGCTTCGCGCGCAGCCAGGCGCGCATCGGCCACCTGCAAGGCAAAGCCGGCGCCGGAGAAGTTCGCCTGCAGCACAACGTCGGCGCGCGGCAGCGTCCACGGTCCCTGCAGCAGGACCCCGGCCGGCCGGACGCCGGCGCGGCAGTCGATGCGCAGGCGGCCGTCGAGCAGGGCCGCAGTCACGCGTTCCTCGACACCAAATCCGCGCGCGCTCATTGCGCTTAACAGGTTGACGCCGATCGGCATCGGGATCGGCGTTGGCGGCTCGGGCGCTGGCCTTGCTGGCGGCAGCGTGTGTTCGCTGATCGCGAAGCGGCCAGCCTGGTCGACGCCCTGCAGCAGGATCAGCTGCTCGGGCCGCGCCTCGGGCGGCAGCGGATACACGGACAGCACCTGCGCCGGGTCGAGGCCGGCGGGCAAGGCGGCGGCGAAGGCGGGCGCGGCGCCGATCAACGCGGACAGCAGATAGCGGGGAAGCAGTGGCAGCAGGGAGGACATGGCAGTCAGTCTAGCCGGCGCGGCGCGGATGGCGCGCTCAGTTTGGCGGCGGCGTCGGGCTGCCGGCGGCGTCCTTGACGCTGCCGCGCCGCTGCATCTCGCCCCAGCGGGCTTCGCGCCCGGTGGCCCAGCGCCACATGCCGGTCAGGCGCCAGAAGGTGTTGATCTGGCGGTAGCCGAAGTTTTCAAGGACCACGATCGCGCCCAGCGCCAGCAGCTGCTTGCCGCGCGGGTAGATGTGGAACGACATCTCTTCGAGCAGCAGGCTCGATGCCGACAGCAAGATGCCGAGGCCGATCGCGACGAACAGGAAGGCGCCGAACGCCTGCCACGAAATCAGGCCGGTGAAGAAGGCAACGATCATGAAGACGTAGCCACCCAGTTCCACCAGCGGCCCGAGCAACTCGAACAGCAGCATGAACGGGAACGCCACCCAGCCCGGCACGCCGCCGTTACGCGAAAACATCAGGCCCCAGTTGGCGCTCAGGCTCTCGGCCAGGCCGCGCTGCCAGCGGATGCGCTGGTGGCGCAAGGTGGCCAGGTCTTCGGGGGCCTCGGTCCAGCACACCGGGTCGGGCACGAATTCGATCCGATACGGCTGCCTGCGCGCGCGCAGCAGGCGGTGCATGCGCACCACCAGCTCCATGTCTTCGCCGATGGTGCCGACCCGGTAGCCGCCGGCCAGCACCACCGCATCCTTGCGAAACACGCCGAACGCGCCCGAGATGATCAGCATGCCATTCATGGACGACCAGCCCAGGCGCCCGAACAGGAACGCGCGCAGGTATTCGACCACCTGGAACAGCGCCAGCACATTGGTCGGCAGGCCCACCCTGGTGAGAAAGCCGCCGCTGACCTGGCAGCCATTGGCGACCCGCACCGTGCCGCCGGCCGCCACCACGGTAGGGTCGCGCAGGAACGGCTCGGTGACCTTGGCCAGGCTGTCGCGCTGCAACACCGAGTCGGCGTCGACGCCGCAGAACAGCGGATAACGCGCGACGTTGATGGCGGCGTTGAGCGAGTCGGCCTTGCCGCCGTTGACCTTGTCGATCACGCGCACATTCGGGTAGCGCGTCGAGCGGTACACCTGGCGCACTTCTTCGGTGGCGATCTGGCGCCGGTAGGCTTCGGGGAAGGGCAGCAGCGCGAATTCGCGCGTCAAGACCTCGAGCGTGGCATCGGTGGAGCCGTCGTTGACGACGATGATCTCGAATTCGGCGTAGCTCAGTTGCAGCATCGAGCGGATCGAGGCCGCGATCGATGCTTGTTCGTTATACGCCGGAACCAGGATGCTGACCGGTGGTTCGAGGCCCGAATAGGCGCGCGGCAGGTCGGCCATGAACAGCTCCTGGCCCTTGCGCCGCAACGAGCGCAGGGCGAAACCGTTCAGGGCCAGATAGCCGCCATTGAGCGCGATGAAGTAACAGAACACGAACCAGGTGATGGACTCGATCACGAATTGCGGCAAGTTCATGCGGTTTCTCCTTCGGCCAGCACCTGGTCGAGCATGTCGAGCGCGAAGCGGTCGGTGAGCGAGCCGCGCAGCGCTTCCATGTCGGCGCGCGACAGCGCCGGCAGTTCGCGCAAGGCCTGGGCCGCGCGGTAGCGTACCCACCACTGCGGGTCGCCCAGCAGGACGGTCAGGCGCGCCGCATCGTCGCGCGTGCCGATGCGGCCCAGCGCGCGCGCCGCCTGCACCCGCACCTGCCAGTCGGGATGCGCCAGCAGGGTGCGCACATCGGCAATCGTCTCGGGCGTGAGCACGCTGCGCAGGCCGGCAATCACGATCGGGACCGAGTTGTTCTGCAAGGCGCCGGCCAGCACCGCGCCCGGCAGCGGCACGCGCAGGGCTTCGGCGATGCGCAGCGCGCGCGGCAGGCGCTGTTCGGGCAGGGTCGGCAAAATACGCCCCAGCACCGCGGCCACCGGCTGCGCGGCCTGCTGCAAGATGCCGGCCACGTGCGACAGCGCCCAGTCATCGCGCTCGATGAAGAGCGGCGTCAGGTAGTCGGCGGCGGCCTGCGGGTCGACCCGCACCAGCGCCCACAGGGCCGTGAGCGAGAGCGCGCTGTCGGGCGCCTGCGCCAGCGGCAGCAGCCGGTCCCAGGCCGCGCGGTCGCGCAGGTGCCCCAGCACCAGCGCCGCCAGCAGGCGCTCGTCGCGCGGCGCGCGCGCCAGCATGCGGCGCGCCAGTTCGTCCACGCCAAGCTGTCGCGCCATGAGGTTGAGCGCATCGGTGGCGTCGCCGCGCAGCGACGCTTGCAGGTGCACCCACAGGCGCAAGAAATGGATCCGCTGGTGTGCCGGCAGCGGCGGCAGGGTCACCGGTTCGCCGACGATGATGGCGTTGAGCAGCGGGCGCCAGTGCGCCACCGCCAGCGCTTCGCGCCGCTGGTGGCTGCGCAGTTCAAAGCGCAGCAAAATGATCTGGCAGGCCAGCAGCAGCGTGACGCCGAGCGCGATGGAGCCGGTCCAGACCGCGATGGTGACGAAGGAGTCGGCCGATTGGGCGAGCGCCAAGGTCGGTCCGGGTAGCGGCGCCTCAGGCGCCGAGCTTCAGAAAGCGCCGCACCCGCGCCAGCAGTTCGTTCGGCTGGAACGGCTTGATGACGAAGTCGTTGGCGCCGGCGTCGAGCGCACGCACGGTGTCGCGCTCGGTGTTCTTGGCGGTGAGCATCACGATCGGCACGGCGGCCCACTCGGCGCGCGCGCGCGCCTGCGCCACCAGCTCGAAGCCGTCGATATACGGCAGCATGACGTCGAGCAGCACCAGGTCGGGCAGCGCAATCTCTGCCGAGCCGGCGCCGGCGATGTAGCCGCTGGCCGCACGGCCGTCGGCCAGGTGCGTGACGCGGTAGCCCTGGCGCTCGAGCATGAAGCGCAATACCTGGGCGATGTGGTCGTCGTCTTCGACAACCAGCACCAGCGGTGCGGGAGCTTGATCGTTATGCATGATGAATCTGTAATGAGGTCACGCGATTATACCGATGACCGGGCTTGTCATGACAGAGTGCAATGACATACTTTGTTGCTGGGCTGCATCAACTTGTGGTCGATACGGGAGCGTTATCAGCCGCGCCGCAGCGGGTCGAGCAGGCTGCGCAGATCGTTATGGTCGAGCTCATACATCAGGGCCAGCAATTGGCCCAGTTCGCCGCGCGGAAAACCTTCGCGCGCAAACCAGCCCAGGTAGTGGCCCGGCAACTCGGCGATCTTGCGGCCTTTATATTTACCGTACGGCATTTCGAGGGTGAGTAATCGTTGCAGGTGGTCGGGATTCATCGTGCGGCACTTTAGCAAACAACGGCAACGTTGTAGCATTTGAATGACAGGAGGGAGGAATTATTGACAGCCAATACAATCTCGAGCGCTTCGTGCAGGCGCAGGCGCCAGTGTATGAGCGGGTGCTGGCCGAGCTGCGCGCCGGGCGCAAGGCCAGCCACTGGATGTGGTTCATCTTTCCGCAGATCGCCGGCCTGGGCCGCAGCAGCATGGCGCAGCGCTACGCCATCGCCAACGACGACGAGGCGGCCGACTATCTGGCCCATCCGCTGCTGGGCGCGCGCCTGCGCGAATGCGCCGCCATCGTGGCCGCGCTCAAAGGCTTGAGTGCGAACGACATCTTCGGCGCGCCGGACGACATGAAGTTTCGCTCGTCGATGACGCTGTTCGCCGACACGGCGCCGGACGAAGCCGTGTTCCAGGCCTGCATCGACACCTATTTCGACGGCGAGCCAGATCCGGAGACGCTCGCGCGGCTCTAGCCGGCGCCTGCGGGCAGCCGGATCAGGCGTCCTCGAACTGGTTCATCAGTTCGTTGGGCCGGCCAAGCGCAGTCACGTGCAGGATCACCACATTGGCCAGTTGCAGGGCGGGGTGGCTGGCGCGGTGGCGCGCGAACCAGAACACTTCATCCAGGTCTTCGTCGTCGTGATGGGTCGCCATCACGGCCTGCTCGGGCGCGATGTCGTCGTAATTGAAGGCTTCGTCGGCGGCGTCGTCGAGCGCATCATGCCAGCTTTCGCACTCCTTGCCCCAGGCCAGCATGAAGCGGCAGCCGGAGGCGACCAGCCAACGCGCCACGTCCCAGCGCCACATCTCGTCGCTGTCGTCGTCGATCACGGCGATCGCCATGAACGGCTCGAGGTGGGCCAGGTCGGGCAACGCGTCGTGGGGACGCAGCTGGATGTAATGGGCGGTGGTGGTTTTCATGGTGTCGCAAAAAGAAAGAGGCGCATTATCGCCGCTCTGCGCGGCGCGTGGAATGGGGCGCGCCAGTCTCAATGAGTCCTCAGTGCGTTGCCGGCGCCAGCGCCGCGCGCTGCGCCGCCTCGCCGAGAATGGCGAACAGGCGCTCGGTATCGATCGGTTTGACCAGGTGATGGTCGAACCCGGCCGCCAGCGCCAGGGCACGGTCGCTGTCCTGGCCGTAGCCGGTCACCGCCACCAGTAGTGCGCCGGCGGTTTCCGGACGCGCGCGCAGGCGCCGCGCCAGCTCCATGCCATCCATGTCGGGCAGGCCGATGTCGAGCAGGCAGGCTTGCAGCACGCTTGACTGGGCGCGCGCCAGCGCGTCGTGGGCGTGGTGTTCGACCACCACGCAGTGGCCCTGCGATTCGAGCAGCATCCCGAGCGTGACGGCGGCGTCGACATTGTCGTCGACCACCATCACACTGAGCGGGGCGGCGGCCGATGCCGTGGCGGCGTCGGCATCTGCGCTGGCCGATGCCGCGGTCGTGTCCTGTTGCAGCACCGGCAGGCATACCGAGAAGCGGCTGCCTTTACCCAGGCCGCCGCTTTCGCAGGCCACGCTGCCGCCATGCAGTTCGACCAGGCTGCGCACCAGCGCCAGGCCCAGCCCCAGGCCGCCTGAGGAACGGTCGGACGAGCGCTCGGCCTGGGCAAACAGTTCGAACGCGCGCTGCGCCAGTTCGGGCGCCATGCCGATGCCGTTGTCGGTGACCTCGATGCACAGTTCAGGGTGCTCCCGGCCCGCGCGCAGCGACGCATTGATCGCCAGCCGGCCGCCCTCGGGCGTGTACTTGGCCGCATTGCCCAGCAGGTTGGTGAGCACCTGGACCAGGCGCTTGCGGTCGCCCAGCACACGGGTGCCGGGCGGCGCCAGCTTGAGCGCCAGATCATGGCCGCGCGCCTGCACCAGCGGCATCACCTGTTCGACGGCGTCGTGCATGACGTCGTCGACGTCGAGTGGCGCGTTATCGAGCTGCACCAGCCCACGCGTGACGCGCGAGACGTCGAGCAGATCGTCGATCAGTTCGGTCATGTGGCCGACCTGGCGTCCGATGATCTGGCTGGTGCGCTTGACCATCGCTTCTTCGGGCTTGATGCGCTGCAGCAGTTCGGCCGCGGCGCCGATCGGCGCCAGCGGATTGCGCAATTCGTGCGCCAGCATGGCCAGGAATTCGTCCTTGCGGCGGTCGGCTTCGCGCAACTGCTGCTCGGTGGCCTTGCGTTCGGTGATGTCGCTGGCCGCGCCAATCCACTCGACCAGCGTGCCGGCCGCGTCGAACATCGGCACCGCGCGCGACAGCGTCCAGCCCACGCTGTTGTCGGCGCGCCGCACCCGGTGTTCGAGCTCGAACATCGACGACTCGCGGATCGAGCGTGCGATTTCCTTGTGTACCAGTTCGTGTTCGTCGAGCGGGATATAGTCGTCGAGCCAGAACGAGCGCGGTTCGAGTGCGTCTTTCAAGAAACCGCGCCCCTCGAGGTGGCGCATTTCGGTCCAGTCCGGGCTCATGCGGTAGATGACTTCGGCGGTGGCATTGGTCAGCGCCCGGTAGCGCCGTTCGCTTTCGCGCAGTGCGGCGTCGGCGCGCACCTGGTCGGTGACGTCGTTGTTGCTGTGCGAAATGCAGACCACATTGCCATCCGGGCCAAACAGCGGCGTGCTCACTGCGGTCCAGAAGCGCTCTTCGAAACCCGGTTCGCCATTCGGCAGGATGACCGGGATCGGATAGCGCACCGCCGGCAGCGTATCGGGCGCGCGCGTGGCCAGCACCTTGGCGAACGAGGCGCGCAGGCGCGCTTCGCCGGTGTCGGCAGGGTCGTCCGGATTGCTCGGAAAGGCGGCGAACAGGCTGGCCCCAACGAGTTCTTCGCGGGTTCGGTTGGCCGCCTTGAGGAATGCGTCGTTGACCGCCAGGATCACCGCGTCAAGCGTGGGCGACAACAGGTAATGCCCGAACGGCGAACTGTTGAAGGCAGACTCGAAAAGGTCGGAGGGGAGCATCGTGGCGGCTACCGGTTGTGGATGCCGCATTATAGGTCAGAACCAGTTCATGTTAAACCGGCAATGGTGTGCTTCACGATTCGATGACGGTTTGAAGGCCGTATATGGCTTTCGGACAAGGGTTAGCGCTTGAAACCGGCATGGTTGCGTATAATCGCCGTTAGCCTGTCTTATCACTACCAGAAAACAAACAACTCATGGCCTCATCTTCCGACAACATCAGCATGGCGGTGTTCTGCGACTTCGAAAACGTCGCACTAGGCGTTCGCGACGCCAACTTCGAGAAATTCGACATCCGGCCGGTGCTCGAGCGCCTGCTGCTCAAGGGCAGCATCGTGGTCAAGAAGTCGTACTGCGACTGGGATCGCTACAAGGGCTTCAAGGCCGCCATGCACGAGGCGAACTTCGAGCTGATCGAGATCCCGCACGTGCGCCAGTCGGGCAAGAATTCGGCCGACATCCGCCTCGTGGTCGACGCGCTCGACCTGTGCTACACCAAGTCGCACGTCAATACCTTCGTGATCATCAGCGGCGACTCCGACTTTTCGCCGCTGGTGTCGAAGCTGCGCGAGAACGCCAAGCAGGTGATCGGCGTCGGCGTCAAGCAATCGACGTCCGACCTGCTGGTGGCCAACTGCGACGAATTCATCTTCTACGACGACCTGGTGCGCGAACAGCGGCGCGCCGCCGCCAAGCGTGACGAGCGCAAGAGCCAGCCGTCGAGCCGCCGCGCCAGCAGCGGTTCCGCCGCCGGCGCCAGCGACGACAAGCGCAAGGAAGAACTCGAGACGCGCAAGGTGCAGGCGCTCGAGATGGTGGTCGAGACCTTCGACGCACTGGTCTCCGAACGCGGCGACACCGGCAAGATCTGGGCGTCGCTGCTGAAGGATACGCTCAAGCGCCGCCGCCCTGAGTTTTCGGAAACCTACTATGGCTTCCGCACCTTCGGCAATCTGCTCGAAGAAGCGCAGACGCGCGGCCTGTTCGAATTCGGCCGCGACGAGAAGTCGGGCACCTATGTCTACCGCAGCGCGAATGCGCCGAGCGTGGTGCTGACCAGCGACAGCGCCGGCAGCGATGGCGCGCAGGCGCCGGACGCGGTGGTGCAGGACATGATCGACGCCGCGGCGCCGGTCGAGGGCGCGGGCGAAGAGCCGGCCAAGGACAGCCGTCGTGGCCGTGGCGGCCGTGGCCGCAAGCAGGGCGGTCGCGCCGACGCGCAGGCGTCGTCGGGAATTCCTTCGCTGCTCGAGCCGGTGCCGCAAGAGCCGCGCTTCGAGCCGGTGGCCGACATCGCCGAGGCCGGGCAGGCCGAAGCCGCAGAGGCGACGCCGCCTGCGGTCGAGCCTGACGCCGCGCCAGTCGTCGAGGAGGCGCCAGCGCCGGTCAAGGAACGGCGCCGCGCCGCGCGCAAGCCTGCGGCCAAGAAGGCGGCGGCCGCGCCAGTGGCTGAAGACGTCGTCGAAGCGTCGACGGTGGCCGAAGTGGCTGCCCCGGTGGTTGCCCAACTGCCTGGCGCAAGCCAGGCCGAGGCGGCGCCGCAAGCCGAAGGCGATGCCGAAGCCGATGCCGGATCGCGCAAGAAGTCGTCGCGCCCGGCCCGCAAAGCCGCCCCCCGCAGCCGCCGTCCGGCCAAGCCGAAGGCGGGCGCCGAAAACGGCTGACAGCAGGTCGTTCCCGCGCAGGCGGGAACCCCGGCCCCGTCATTCCCGCGCAGGCGGGAACCCAAGCAGGCGCGCGCGCCAGCATGCGGCCCCAACCCCGTCATTCCCGCCTGCGCGGGAATGACGGTTTTTAAGCTGACAAGAATAACGACTTCTCTGGTCGATATCGATTTTCTCTGCCTGATAACGAGTTCTCCGGCCGATAACGATTTCTCCGGCCAATGAAGCAAATCGTTCAGTTCCTGCATTCCCCCTCATCATGTCGCCGCTGCTCCTGTTCTGCATCCTCATCGCCTACTTCCTGCTACTGCTCGGCGTCGCCCACGTCACCTCGCGTGGCGCCAACAACGACAGCTTCTTCATCGGTAACAAGAGCAGCAACTGGATGCTGGTCGCCTTCGGCATGGTCGGCACCACGCTCTCGGGGGTGACGTTTGTCAGCGTGCCGGGCGCGGTCGGCGCCGATGGTTTCGGCTACGCCCAGATCCTGATCGGCTACGTGATCGGCTACCTGGCCGTGGTGTGGCTGCTGCTGCCGCTGTACTACCGGCTGCAACTGACCTCGATCTATCACTACCTCGACGTGCGCCTCGGCCGGCGCGCCTACCAGAGCGGGGCCGGCTTCTTCATCGTCTCGCGCCTGCTGGGCGCCACCGCGCGCCTGTATTTGGTGGTGAACATCCTGCAGGCGACGATCCTCGACAGCCTGGGCATCCCGTTCTGGATTACCACCCTGGTCGTGCTGGGCATGATCCTGATGTACACCTACCAGGGCGGCGTCAAGACCATCGTCTGGACCGATACCCTGCAAACGAGCGGCATGCTGTTTGGCCTGTTTGCCTGCATCTGGTTCTTGCTGGGCCAGCTTGGCATGTCGCTGCCAGAGAGCCTGAACCAGATGCAGGCGCAGGGCCTGGCGCGCGTGTTCACGTTCGACCTCGACAGCCCCAACTTCTTCATCAAACAGATCGTGGCCGGCGCCTTCATCACCATCGCCATGACCGGCCTGGACCAGGAGATGATGCAGAAGACCATCTCGGTCAAGACCCTGCGCGACTCGCAAAAGAATCTGCTCACCCTGACCGCGGTGCTGGTGGTGGTTCTGCTGTCGTTTCTGTTTTTGGGCGGCCTGCTGTACCTGTACGCGCCGAGCGTGGGCGTGACCGCCAGCGGCGACAAGATGTTCCCGGCGCTGGTGATGGGCCACATGCCGGCGGCGCTGCAGATCGTGTTCCTGATCGCGCTGATCTCGGCGTTGTTTCCGAGCGCGGACGGCGCGATCACGGCGCTGACCTCGTCGTTCTGCATCGACATCCTGGGCATCAAGCGCCGGCCAGGCCTTACGCCGCAGGCGGCCGAGCGCCTGCGGCGCCGGGTGCACCTGGGCTTTGCCTTTCTCTTTTTGCTGCTGGTGATGGGCTTCAAGGCGGCCGATAATCCGAGCATGATCGGGGTGATCCTGAAGCTGGCCGCGTACACCTACGGCCCGCTGCTGGGCCTGTATGCATTTGGCATGCTGACGCGGCGCCTGCCCACGGATCGGCTGGTGCCGTTCGTGACGATCGGTGCGCCACTTTTGTGTGCAATCCTTGAGTACAATCAGTCTTATCTGCTCGGCACCTACCGTCTCGGGCTCGAATTGCTAATGGTTAATGGTTTGCTGGTGTTTCTCGGTCTGCTGGCGATTTCGCGGCGCATCCCGGGCGGGGCCAGGTAACCGCTTATTTTGGTCAACCTTCTCATGGAGTTTCGATGGCCTTCAAGCCTCTGAGTGCCCTGCGGCGCGCAATCGTCTGGTTGTGGAACGCGCTCGACGTCACCCGCCGTACCTTCTTCAACCTGATCTTCCTGCTGCTGGTGGTGGTGCTGATCGCGGCGTTCTTCAGCGGCGGCGTCAAGCCGGTGGCCGACAAGACCGCGCTGGTGCTCGATGTGCGCGGCGACCTGGTCGAGCAGTACGAGACCACGCTGCGCGACACCGTGCTGGATAATTTTGGC
>Ga0265797_10002078_pt1 | contig 34437 bp, 35 predicted proteins | sample P2T30metagenome_FD_192433 | JGI IMG/M metagenome (GOLD analysis project Ga0265797, IMG submission 192433) | Plant litter microbial communities from East Loma Ridge, Irvine, California - P2 T30 | ecosystem: Environmental > Terrestrial > Plant litter > Unclassified | place: USA: California...
TTCCGCTCGGACGTCACCGTCGAGCTCGTCCGGTCGAGCGCGCACGACTCCGACGTGGTCTTCGCCGCCCGCGTCTCGACGCAGGGCGAGCAGACCCTCGACGTGGCGCAGGGACACGAGACCGACGTCGACCCCGACGTGCAGGCCCGGCGCGACCGCGGACTCATCAACTACCTCATGCGCGACCGTCACGGCTCGCCCTTCGAGCACAACTCGATGACCTTCTACGTCCAGGCGCCGATCTTCGTCTTCCGGGAGTTCATGCGCCACCGCATGGCCAGCTACAACGAAGAGAGCGGTCGTTACCGCGAGCTGCGTCCCGTCTTCTACGTGCCCGGTCCCGAGCGCAACCTCGTGCAGGTCGGCAAGCCCGGGGCGTACGAGTTCCTCGCCGGCGACGCCGAGCAGCACGCCCTCGTCGACGCCGAGGTGCGGCGCACCTCGACCGAGGCCTTCGCGTCGTACCAGCGGATGCTGCAGGCCGGCGTCGCGCGCGAGGTCGCGCGGGTCGTCCTGCCGCTCAACATCTACTCGTCGATGTACGTCACGGTCAACGCGCGCAGCCTCATGAACTTCCTCAGCCTCCGCACGAAGAGCGAGGACGCCTCGTTCCCGTCCTTCCCGCAGCGAGAGATCGAGATGTGCGCCGAGAAGATGGAGACGCTCTGGACGGAGCTCATGCCGGCCACCGCCGCCGCCTTCGCCGCCCAGGGGCGCGTGGCCCCGTAGCGCCTGCCGGTACGCTGGGGGTCGTGACTGACAACAGCAACCCCTTCGGGCAGGTCCTCGTCGCCCTCGTCACCCCCTTCACCGCCGACGGCGAGGTCGACTGGCCGGGCGTCGAGAAGCACGTCGACGACTGCATCACCGCGGGGGCGGACGGCATCGTCGTCACCGGCACGACGGGCGAGACGAGCACGCTCACGGACCCCGAGAAGCTGCGCCTCGTCGAGGTGGGGCGGTCCGTCGCCGCGGGGCGCGCCAAGATCATCACGGGCGGCGGGTCGAACGAGACCGCGCACGCGATCCAGCTGTACAAGGCCAGCGAGAAGGCCGGCGCCGACGGCGTCATGATCGTCACGCCGTACTACAACAAGCCGACGCAGGCCGGCGTGCTCACGCACTTCCGCATGATCGCGGACGCCACCGACCTGCCCGTCATCCTCTACGACATCCCCGGGCGGACCGGCATCCCGATCACCTACGAGACGATCCTGCGCGCCGCCAAGCACCCGAACATCGTGGCCGTGAAGGACGCCAAGGGCGACTTCGCGCAGGCCAGCCGGGTGATGAACCAGACCGACCTGCTGTACTTCTCGGGCGACGACGCGAACGTGCTGCCGCACCTCGCGATCGGCGCCAGCGGGCTCATCGGGGTCACCGCGAACGTGGCCGCGGCGCCGTACCGCACGATCGTCGACGCCGTGAACCGCGGGGACCTGCACACGGCGACCACCGCCCACCAGCAGCTCGAGCCGCTCGTGCGGGCCGTCATGACCCACGTGCCGGGCACCGTCGCGGCCAAGTACGTCCTGCACGGCCTCGGGCGCATCTCGAGCCCCCGCGTCCGGCTGCCCCTCGTCGGCCCCGAGGACGCCGAGGCCGCCCTCATCGAAGAAGAGCTCTCGAAGGTCGGGGACATCCCCGGCGTCGACCTCAGCCGCTTCCGCCCCGACCGCAACGCCGCGGCCGGAGGCGCCCTGCCCAAGGTGCACGGCACCACGCGCTAGACGCGCACGGAACAGGGGCGCGAGCCCCGCACACCACGAAGGACCAGATGCCCACGACCATCCGCACCCCGCGCGACCTCGCCCCCGGCACGCTCCGCGTCGTCCCGATCGGCGGCCTCGGCGAGATCGGCCGCAACATGACCGTCTACGAGATCGACGGCAAGCTGCTCGTCGTCGACTGCGGCGTGCTCTTCCCCGAGGAGCACCAGCCCGGCGTCGACCTCATCCTCCCGGACTTCTCGCCGCTGCGGGACCGGCTCGACGACGTCCTCGCGATCGTGCTCACCCACGGTCACGAGGACCACATCGGTGCGGTCCCCTACCTGCTCAAGCTGCGCCAGGACATCCCGCTCGTCGGCTCGCAGCTCACGCTCGCGCTCATCGAGGCGAAGCTCAAGGAGCACCGGATCAAGCCCTACACGCTGGGCGTGGCCGAGGGCGACCGTGAGCAGATGGGTCCGTTCGACCTCGAGTTCATCGCGGTCAACCACTCCATCCCGGACGCCCTGGCGGTGGCGATCCGCACGTCGGCCGGCACGGTCCTGCACACGGGCGACTTCAAGATGGACCAGCTGCCGCTCGACGACCGGATCACCGACCTCCGCGCCTTCGCCCGGCTGGGCGAAGAGGGCGTCGACCTGTTCCTCCCGGACTCGACGAACGCCGACGTCCCCGGCTTCACGCCGCTCGAGCGCGACATCGGCCCGATCCTCGACGACGTCATCCGTCGGGCGCCGCGCCGCGTGGTCGTCGCCAGCTTCTCGAGCCACGTCCACCGCGTGCAGCAGGTCCTCGACGCCGCCCACGCCAACGGTCGCCGGGTGGCGTTCATGGGCCGCAGCATGGTCCGCAACATGGGCATCGCCGCGGACCTCGGGTACCTCAAGGTCCCCGAGGGCGTCCTCATCGACGCCAAGAAGGCCAAGGACCTCCCCGAGGACCGCGTCGTCTACATGAGCACGGGCTCGCAGGGCGAGCCGATGGCGGTCCTGGCCCGCATGGCCAACCTCGAGCACCAGATCGAGATCGGCGAGGGCGACACGGTCATCCTCGCGTCGAGCCTCATCCCGGGCAACGAGAACGCCGTCTACCGGGTGATCGACGGGCTCACGAAGCTCGGCGCCAAGGTGGTGCACAAGGGCAACGCCAAGGTGCACGTGTCCGGGCACGCCGCGGCCGGCGAGCTGCTCTACTGCTACAACATCCTCCGCCCGAGGAACGTCATGCCGGTCCACGGCGAGCACCGTCACCTCTTCGCGAGCGCCGCCCTGGCCCAGCGCACGGGCGTGCCCGCCGAGCGCACGATCCTCGGCGAGGACGGCGTCGTGGTCGACCTGCGCGACGGCGTCGCCGAGGTCGTCGGTCAGCTCGACCTGGGCTACGTGTACGTCGACGGGTCGACGGTGGGCGAGATCACGGACGCGGACCTCAAGGACCGTCGCATCCTCTCCGAGGAGGGCTTCATCTCGGTCTTCGTGGCGATCGACCAGAGCACCGGTCGCGTCGTCGTCGGGCCCGAGATCCAGTCCCGGGGCTTCGCCGAGGACGACGAGGTCTTCGACGACGTCCTGCCGAAGATCGTCAGCGCCCTCACGGACGCCGCCGCGAACGGCACGCGCGACACGCACGCGTTCAGCCAGGTCGTCCGCCGCACGGTAGGCCGGTGGGTGAACACGAAGCACCGGCGCCGCCCGATGATCGTCCCGGTCGTCATCGCCGCCTGACCCTTCTCGCCCGCCTCACGGCGGCGGGCGCACGCACCGTCCTCAGCCCCCGGGAGATCATCCCGGGGGCTGAGGCGCGTCCGCGCGCGCGGCCCTATCTTCGGGAGCGTCATCTGACGTACCACCGAAGGGGGCCGCGCATGGGCGTCGCCAAGACCTGGGTCTTCCCGATCCTCCGCATCCTGCTCGTGGCCGTGCTCGCGGCCGCGCTGGTCAAGCTGGCGTTCTTCCCGTCCGCCGCGCAGGGCGACGACGCCGTGACGCAGCCGACGGGGACGCTCACGGAGCCGACCGTCCCCGTCACCGTCGGCACCGTGACGAACGACGTCGTCGTCGAGGCGTCGGTCGCCGCGGACCCGCCGAGCGCCGCCCGGGCCACCCTCGCCGGGCAGGTCGTCGAGGTCTCGGTGCAGGCCGGGCAGGTCGTCGAGGCCGGCCAGCACCTGCTCTCGCTGCGCAGCGAGACCCCGCAGGACCCGGTCGTGCAGGCGGACGGCACCGTGGTCGAGAAGAAGCCCCTCGTGAAGACGTCGGTGGTCACGGCTCCCGTGGCGGGCACCGTGACCCAGCTGGGCGTCATCCGCGACCAGACGGTCGCCGTCGGGGACGCGGTCGCCCAGGTGGCCCCGTCCACCTTCCACGTCGCGGGCGCCCTCGTGGCCGAGCAGCTCTACCGGCTCGTGAGCCGCCCCACCGAGGGCACCGTGGCGATCGCCGGGGGCCCGGCACCGTTCGCCTGCACGGGCCTCGCCGTCGGGGGCACCGCCTCCGGCGCCACCGAGGAGCAGGACTCGACGACGACCGGTGAGGCCGGAGGCGGGGGCGGCTCCGGCCAACAGGTCACCTGCGCGGTCCCCGCCGACGTGACCGTCTTCGCCGGCCTCGCCGCCCAGCTCACCGTGCCGGCGGGAGTCGCGACCGACGTCCTCACCGTCCCGCTCACCGCCGTCGAGGGCGCCGCGGGCAAGGGCGTCGTCCGCGTCGTCACGGCGGAGGGCGAGCCGGAGGAGCGCGAGGTGGGGCTGGGCATCAACGACGGGACGGTCGTCGAGGTGACGAGCGGGCTCGCCGAGGGCGACGAGGTCCTCGAGTTCGTGCCCGGTGCCGCGGCCGTGCAGTACGGCTGCGGTCCCGACGGCAGCGAGGCCTGCTGATGCCGCTCGTCACGCTCGAGGGCGTGACGAAGGCCGTGCGCCTCGTCGACGGCGGCACGCTCGAGATCCTCCGCGGCATCGACCTCGCGGTGGACACGGGGGAGCACGTGAGCATCGTGGGGCGCTCGGGGTCGGGCAAGTCGACGCTCCTGAACGTCCTCGGGCTCCTCGACGCGCCGACGTCGGGCGTGCACACGTTCGACGGCGTCGACGTGGCGACGCTCCGCACCGGCCGGCGGGACCGCCTGCGCGGGGAGCAGGTCGGCTTCGTGTTCCAGCAGTTCAACCTGCTGCAGGGCCGCTCGGCCCTCGACAACGTCGTGACGCCGCTGCTGCAGGCGACCGGTCACCGCTTCTGGCACCGGCGTCGCCTCGCGGCCGACATGCTCGAGCGGGTCGGCCTCGGCCACCGGCTGGACGCGATGCCGCACCGTCTCTCGGGCGGTGAGCAGCAACGCGTGGCGATCGCCCGCGCCCTCGTGCGAGAGCCGCGGCTGATCCTCGCCGACGAACCGACCGGTGCGCTCGACGTCGAGACGGGCGCGGCGGTCATGGACCTGCTCGACGAGGTCGCCGGGCGCACGGGCGCCGCGCTGGTGACCATCACGCACGACCCCGACGTGGCGGCGCGCGCGCACCGGCACCACCGCCTCGACGCGGGGGTCCTGTCGGCGGCCGTCCCGTCCCCGTCCCCGTCCTCCGCGACGGCCGAGGCGACGGCCGGTCGGCCCGGGCACGGGGTGCTCGCGTGAGCCGCGTGGTGACGAGCGTGGTCGGCGCCGTCCTCGAGGCCTGGGGCGAGCTGCGGGTCGACGCGCTGCGCGTGCTCCTCAGCCTCCTGGGCGTGGCCGTCGCGGTCGCGGCCATCACGACGGCGACGGGGGTCGGGGCCGTCGCCGAGCAGGCGACGCGCGAGCAGAACGAGCGCTTCGGCGGCCGGCCGGCCACGTTCGTGCTGGACGCGACGTCGATCGCTCCGGCGGGGCTCGACCCGGCGCGCCTGGACGACGCCGTGTCCCGGGCCGTCGACCGCCACGACGTCTCCTGGAGCACGCGGCACGCCTACGCCCAGCGCAGCGTGCAGTTCGCGGACGGGGTCGTCGAGGTGGGCACCGAGGTCGTCGACGCGCCGTGGGCCGAGATCCACCGCTTCGAGGTGGTGCGGGGGGCGTGGTTCACCGCCGAGGACGCCCGGCGCCTCGCTCCCGCGCTCGTCGTCAACGACGCGTTCTGGCAGCGGCTGGGGGCGCCCGACCTCGCGGAGCACCCCACGGTGCGCCTCGAGGGGCCGGAGGCGGTGACCGCGGTCGTGACGGGCGTCACCGCGGCCGAGCCGTGGGCCACCGAACCGGCCATGTGGATGCTGCCCACGGACCGGGACCTCACGTCCGCCGCCGCCGTGGAGTCCGGCTTCCCCGACGGGCCCCCGCAGTACGAGCTGTGGCTGCCCGAGGCCGACGGGGAGGCCGTCGCCGAGGCGGTGCGCTCCGAGGTCGAGGGCGCGCTCGGCGAGGGGGCCACGGCCTCGGTGAGCCGTCAGGACTACGCCGCGACCATCGACGGCGACCCGTACCTGCCGCTCAAGCTCGCGATCGGGGGAGTGGGGGCGCTCGTCCTGCTGCTCGGCGGCCTGGGGCTGGTGAACATCGCGCTGGTGACGGTCCGGCAGCGCATCCGCGAGATCGGGGTGCGTCGCTCGTTCGGGGCGACCGCGCCACGGGTGTTCTTCGCGGTCATGCTCGAGAGCGTGGCGGGGACGGTCGTCGCGGGCCTCGCGGGCGTGGCCGTCGCCGTCTTCGTCGTGCAGGACCCGCGCGTGCAGGCGTGGGTCGCGCAGGGCTCCGTCCAGGACGTGCCGCCGTTCCCCGTCGAGGCCGCCGTGCTCGGGCTCGCCTCGGCGACGCTCGTCGGGGCGCTCGCGGGCCTGCTGCCCGCCCTCGTCGCGGTGCGGGTCAAGGTCATCGACGCGATCCGCTACTGACCCGGGCGTCACGGGCGTCACCGGGTCGGGCGCCACCGGGTCGGGCGGGGGCGGGCCGGGCGGGGGTGGGCCGGAGGCGCGGGGCGGCCGGGACGCGCCGCCCGCCTCCGGCCCGCGTCGGTGCGTGCCGGTACCGTGGGGGACATGGCCACGCCCACCAAGTCGACCGCGCGTCAGCGTCCGTCGTCGCGCTCGTCGTCGACGACGACGACGAAGGCGACGAAGAAGCTGCCCGTCGAGCGGGGGCCGCGGCCGACGTCCGACCGGCCGAACGTGGTCGTGCGCGCCTGGACGGGCCTCGCTCACGTCGTGGGCGCCGGCTTCCGCGTCCTGGGCCGTGAGGACCTCGAACCGTCCGAGCGCCGCGACGGCGTGCCGTTCCTGCTGGTCCTGCTCGCCGTGGCGGGTGCCGCGGTCGTGTGGCTGAACCCCACGGACCCGGTGGCACAGGCCCTCGACGGCCACACCTTCGGCGGGCTCTTCGGCCGGGTGGCGTACGCGCTGCCCGTCATCATGGTCGTCTTCGCGGGCTGGCTGTTCCGGCATCCCAGCTCGGTGCACGACAACACCCGCATCGGCATCGGCCTGGGGCTCGCCCTCGCCTCGGTGAGCGGTCTCTGCCACGTCTTCGGCGGCCAGCCCCAGGCGAGCCAGGGCCTGCCCGTGCTCGCGACGGGCGGCGGCATCGTCGGCTGGGTGGTGGCGAGCTGGCTCGTCGCGCTCGCCACGGAGTGGGTGGCCGTGCCCCTGATCGTCGTGCTGCTCGCGCTGTCGCTCCTCATCGTCACGAAGACCCCGCCGAACCGGATCCCGCACCGCCTGCACGAGCTCTACCTGTGGTTGTTCGGCGAGCAGGCCGCTCCGCGGGACGCGGACTAACGTCCGGCGGCGCGCGGCGTGAAGGCCCGGAGCCGCGACGCCGCCGCGTCCGGTGACGAGACGGGCGACCAGCAGCTGCCCTGGTGGCGCCGCACCGAGGACGGCCGTGAGGACGACCCCGCGTACGACACCCCGCTCATCGCTCCCGTCGACGACGCGGAGTACGCGGAGCCCGCTACGGGCCGGGGCTCGCGTCGTGGGCGCGGCCGCTCCCGCGGTGCGGAGGCCGCGGCCGGGGCCGCGGAGGTCCCGACTGCTGGCGCCGCGGCCGCCGGGTCGGGCCCCGCGGCCGCGACGGCGGACACGGAGGTCTTCACCGGGGCCCTGCTCGACGACCTGCAGCGCGCGGAGGACGCCGTGCGGCACGCCGGCGGCACGGTCCCCGATCGGGCCGACACCGCTGTCGCGCCCCCTCTGCCCGTCGACGAGGGCGAGTCCGACGCCGCCGCGGCGTTCCTCGCCCCCGACGACGACGAGCCCGCCCCGGTCGACCTGGGTGCCGTCGACGACCAGGCCCACTACCAGTTGCCCGCCGCCGGCACCCTCGACGTGGGCCCGCCTGCCAAGGCGCGCAGCGAGGCGAACGACGCGATCGTGCGGTCCATCACCCAGGTGCTCGACCAGTTCGGCGTCGACGCCCGCGTGACGGGGTTCAAGCGCGGTCCGACGGTGACCCGGTACGAGATCGAGCTCGGGCCCGGGGTCAAGGTCGAGCGCGTGACGGCGCTCACGAAGAACCTCGCCTACGCGGTCGCCTCCAACGAGGTGCGCATCCTCTCGCCGATCCCCGGCAAGAGCGCCATCGGCGTCGAGATCCCCAACACCGACAAAGAGGTCGTCGCGCTCGGCGACGTGCTCCGCTCGGCGGCGGCCGCCAAGAGCACGCACCCGCTCACGATCGGGGTCGGCAAGGACGTCGAGGGCGGCTACGTCGTCGCGAACCTGGCCAAGATGCCGCACCTGCTCGTCGCGGGCGCGACGGGCTCGGGCAAGTCGAGCTTCGTCAACTCCATGATCACGAGCCTGCTCATGCGCGCCAAGCCGGGCGACGTGCGCATGGTCCTCATCGACCCCAAGCGCGTCGAGCTCTCCATCTACGCGGGCGTGCCGCACCTCATCACGCCCATCATCACGAACCCCAAGAAGGCCGCCGAGGCGCTGCAGTGGGTCGTGAAAGAGATGGACATGCGGTACGACGACCTCGCGTCCTTCGGCTTCCGCCACATCGACGACTTCAACCGCGCCGTCGTGGCCGACGAGATCGTCCTGCCCGCGGGCAGCGAGCGGAAGCTCAAGCCGTACCCCTACCTGCTGGTGGTCGTCGACGAGCTGGCCGACCTCATGATGGTCGCTCCCCGGGACGTCGAAGAGAGCATCGTCCGCATCACCCAGCTGGCGCGCGCCTCCGGCATCCACCTCGTGCTGGCCACCCAGCGACCGAGCGTCGACGTCGTCACCGGTCTCATCAAGGCGAACGTCCCCTCGCGCCTGGCGTTCGCGGTGACGAGCGTCACCGACTCACGGGTCATCCTGGACCAGCCCGGTGCCGACAAGCTCATCGGTCAGGGCGACGGCCTCTTCATGCCCATGGGGGCGTCGAAGGCCATGCGCGTGCAGGGAGCCTGGGTGCAAGAGACCGAGATCGCCCAGGTCGTGCAGCACGTCACGGCGCAGGCGCGGCCGGACTACCGCCCCGACGTGGCCGCGGTCGTCGAGAAGCGCGAGATCGACTCCGACATCGGGGACGACCTCGAGCTCCTGCTCGCGGCGGTCGAGCTCGTCGTGAGCACCCAGTTCGGGTCGACGTCCATGCTGCAGCGCAAGCTCCGCGTCGGCTTCGCGAAGGCGGGCCGCCTCATGGACCTCATGGAGTCCCGCGACATCGTCGGCCCGTCCGAGGGGTCCAAGGCCCGCGACGTGCTCGTCACGGGTGAGCAGCTGTCCGGCGTGCTCGACCGGATCCGGGGCGGCGACGACCCCTCGGGCGGAGCCTCCGCACCACGTCGCGGCACCCCGCCCCAGGGTGGCGGCCCCGAGCACGACCCCGTGGCCGCCATGACGAGCGGCTACGACGAGATCGACGGCGACGAGGGCGGCGAGGACGCCTGGTCGCTCACCGGGAGGGACTGATCGTGACCGCACCGACGCCACCGTCCACGCCGCCGACCCCCCGTGCGTCGTCCTGGTCCTTCCGCGGCCGGATCGCGCGCCGAGGGCCGGGTCCGGCCAGCACGGCCAACGTGGCGAACATCGTGACGGTCGTGCGCATCCTGCTCGCGCCGGTCTTCGTGACGATGCTGCTCGTCGACGACGGCGCCGGGGGACCCGTCCGGGTCGCCGCCGCGGTGCTGTTCGTCGTGTCGATCCTCACGGACAGCCTGGACGGCGCCCTGGCGCGCGGCCTCGACCTCGTCACCGACTTCGGCAAGCTCGTCGACCCGATCGCGGACAAGGTCCTCGTGGGGGCGGCCCTGGTCGGCCTCAGCGTCCTGGGGGAGCTGCCGTGGTGGGTGACGGGCCTCGTCCTCCTCCGCGAGGTGGGCATCACGGTCTACCGGTTCGCCGTCCTCCGTGACCGGGTGATCCCGGCGTCGCGGGGTGGCAAGGCCAAGACCCTGCTGCAGGGCGTGGCGGTCTCGGTCGCGCTGTTCCCCCTCTGGAACCTCTTCGGGGACGGCGTCCACGTCGTGAACACCGTGCTCATGACCCTCGCCGTCGTGGCGACCGTCGCCTCCGGGCTGGACTACCTGCGCGTCGCCGTCGCCGCGGGCCGACGATGACGACCCTCGCCGACGAGGTCGTGGCGGTCCTGACGCGGCGCCGGCTCACGGTGGCCGCCGCCGAGTCCCTCACCGGTGGGCTCGTCGTCGCCGAGCTCGTCGGCGTCCCCGGCGCCTCGGCCGTCGTCCGAGGGGGAGTGGTGGCGTACCACACCGAGCTCAAGCACAGCGTGCTCGGGGTCGACGCCGACCTGCTGGCGGACCGCGGCCCGGTCGATCCCGACGTGGCGGCGCAGATGGCGACCCGCGTCCGCGTCGTCCTGCGGGCCGACGCGGCACCGGCCGACGTCGGACTGGCGACGACGGGCGTGGCCGGGCCGGATCCGCAGGGCGGTCAGCGCCCCGGGACCGTCTTCGTCGCCGTCGCGCTCGGGGACGACGTCGAGGTCCGGCCGCTCCAGCTCGAGGGCGACCGCGCCGCCGTGCGGGCCGGCTCGGTCGACGCCGTGCTCCGGTTGCTGCTCGACGTGCTCGGCGCGTCGGGTGCGACGGCGTCCGACGTAGGGCCTCCCGTCGGCTGACGCGGCCACCACCGGGAATGTCGCAGGTGCGACACGGGTTGTCACGAGCGGGTTCACAAGCGCCTGCCAGACCGTCACGGCTACAGTGGCGGACACCCCGGCACTCGTGTCACCCACCCCCTCGTCGTCCGACGGGTGGGACGTGCCCAACGGAGGAGGGTCCCATGGTTCTGGTGCGTCAAGAGATCGGTGACGTCCTTCGCGACCACCGCCTGCAGAAGGGCCGCACGCTCCGTCAGGTCGCGAGCAAGGCGAGCGTCGCGCTCGGTTACCTCAGCGAGGTCGAGCGTGGACAGAAAGAGGCCAGCAGTGAGATCCTCGCGTCCGTGGCCGAGGCGCTCGACACGCCCATCTCGGTCATCATGCGCGAGGTCGGCGACCGACTTGCCGTCCTCGAGGGGCTGAGCCCCGTCCCCGACACGCTGCCCGACGACCTGGTCGCGGAGTTCGACACGGATCTCGCGGTCCGCTGACCCGCACACGGTCCCCGCGCCACGACGCCCCGGCCCTCCGGCCGGGGCGTCGTCGCGTCCGGGCGGGCTCCTGCGAGGGGCGGCGTGCGGTCCCGGCTAGTCTCGTCGGATGCGCACGAGCGAGTTCCGGGTGGCGGTCGACGAGGAGTTCGGCGCGGCCTACGGTCGCGTCGTGACGCGCGACGTCGTCCTGCACGCGCTCCGCGACCGCACGGCGGAGCAGGCCCTGCGCGAGGGCGTGGCACCTCGTGACGTGTGGTGGGCGCTCTGCGAGGCGCAGGGCGTGCCCGAGGCGCGCCGGCACGGCGTGGGGCTGCCGGAGCCGCGCGACTGACACCGACGGGACCGACCCCGAAGACCGGTCCGTTCGAACGGGCGTTCGCCCGGCGCGTCGCGGTCGAACACGCGTTCGTGCGCTGCTAGCCTCCTGCACAGGGAGCGACGGAGGCGATCCGTCCACAGGTCATCTGCTGCACCGTCCCGGTGTCGGTGGTGGTCCCTAGCGTGTGGTCATCGACGCTCCACCGTCACCGACACCGTCGGCGACACCAGCCTTGTCGTCCCGCTGACGACCCTGCTCCACCGGTCGGCAGCGACGCGACAGCCTACAGGCGCACCGTGACCCACGAGAGAGAGAACAGCATGCCCTCAGCAGCAGACCGCGAGAAGGCCCTCGAGACGGCCCTCGCCCAGATCGACCGCCAGTTCGGCAAGGGCGCGGTCATGCGCCTGGGCAGCGACGACCGTGCCCCGGTGGCGGTCATCCCCACCGGGTCGATCGCCCTCGACGTCGCCCTCGGCATCGGCGGACTGCCCCGCGGCCGCATCATCGAGATCTACGGCCCCGAGTCCTCCGGCAAGACGACGCTCACGCTGCACGCCATCGCCAACGCGCAGCGCAACGGCGGCATCGCGGCCTTCATCGACGCCGAGCACGCGCTCGACCCCGAGTACGCGAAGAAGCTGGGCGTCGACATCGACGCGCTCCTCGTCTCGCAGCCCGACACCGGTGAGCAGGCGCTCGAGATCGCCGACATGCTGGTCCGCTCCGGCTCCATCGACCTCGTCGTCATCGACTCCGTCGCGGCGCTCGTCCCGCGCGCCGAGATCGAGGGCGAGATGGGCGACTCGCACGTCGGCCTGCAGGCGCGCCTCATGTCGCAGGCGCTCCGCAAGCTCACGGGCGGGCTCAACTCGACGGGCACCACGATGATCTTCATCAACCAGCTCCGCGAGAAGATCGGCGTGTTCTTCGGCAGCCCCGAGACGACCGCGGGTGTAAAGGCGCTCAAGTTCTACGCGTCGGTCCGGCTCGACATCCGTCGCATCGAGACCCTCAAGGACGGGTCCGACGCGGTCGGCAACCGGACGCGCGTCAAGGTCGTCAAGAACAAGATGGCCCCGCCGTTCAAGCAGGCCGAGTTCGACATCCTCTACGGCGTAGGTGTCTCCCGCGAGGGCAGCCTGCTCGACTTCGGCGTCGAGCACGGCATCGTGCGCAAGTCGGGTGCCTGGTACACGTACGAGGGCGACCAGCTCGGGCAGGGCAAAGAGAACTCGCGCAACTTCCTGCTCGGCAACAAGGCCGTGGCCGACGAGATCGAACAGAAGATCCTCGCCAAGCTCGGCGTCGGCGGTGCCGTCGCTCCGGCCGAGGCACCCGTCGAGTCCATCCAGACGAAGATCGCCGCGCGCAAGGGCGCATGACGACCGGACGCGACGACGGGCTCGCCCCCGTGACGCCCCTCTTCGGGCGCCACGGGGGCGGTCCCGCGCCCGAGGACGAGTCGGCGCCGGCGGCCGTGGCCGGTGCCGAGGAGCGCGAGACGACCCTGGCGCGGATCAGCTCGCACTGGTCCGGGTCCCGTGACACGGTGCCGCCCGAGGGGATCGTCGACGCCGGGTCCGACCCCGAGGCGGAGGCCGAGCCCGAGCCCGAGGGACTCGACGCCCAGCGTCGTCGGGCCGAGAACGTGAGCATGCACGCCCTCGCACGCCGGGGCGTCTCGTCCGGCGAGATGGAGCGCCTGCTCCGCGACCGCGAGCTCGACGAGTCCGTCGTCGCCGACGAGGTCGCCCGTCTCGAGGGGGTCGGCCTGCTCGACGACGTGCAACTCGCCCGTGACCTCGTCGAGTCCTGGCAGCGGCGCAAGGGACTCGGTCGGCAGGCCCTCGCCTCCGAGCTCCGGCAGCGGCGCCTCGCTCCCGACGCCGTCGAGACGGCCCTCGACGAGATCGACGGTGACGACGAGCAGGGCCGGGCCGACGAGTGGGCCCGCAAGCGCGCCTCGTCACTGCGGGGACTCGACCGCGAGACCGCGGAACGTCGGCTCAGCGGGTACCTGCAGCGCCGCGGCTACCGGGGCGACGTCGTGCGTCGGGCGGTCGACCGGGCCCTTCCCCGGGGCGGCTCCCGCGGCGGCGGCGTCCGGTTCGAGTAGCGGGCGAGGGTGAGCGGGCGGCGCAGGGGGGCCGCCGTCCCGGTCCTCCTACACTGGAGCACCATGACGACGGTGAGTCCCGCCCTCCTCGACGACCCGGCCCGCGCCTCCGGCGGTGACGAGGGCGTCGCCCGCACGTACGAGGTGCGCACCTTCGGGTGCCAGATGAACGTGCACGACTCCGAGCGGTTGAGCGGTTCGCTCGAGGCGGCGGGCTACGTCCCCGCCGAGGGCGGCGAGTCGGACGTCGTCGTCATCAACACGTGCGCCGTCCGCGAGAACGCGGACGACAAGCTGTACGGGACCCTCGGTCAGCTCGCCGGCGTCAAGCGGCGGCGCGAGGGCGTGCAGATCGCCGTCGGCGGCTGCCTCGCGCAGAAGGACAAGGCGACGATCCTCGAGAGGGCGCCCTGGGTCGACGTCGTCTTCGGCACGCACAACATGGGCAGCCTGCCCGCACTGCTCGAGCGGTCGCGGCACAACCGAGCGGCCGAGGTCGAGATCCTCGAGTCCCTCGAGGTGTTCCCGTCGACGCTGCCGACGAAGCGCGACTCGACGCACAGCGGGTGGGTCTCGATCTCGGTGGGCTGCAACAACACCTGCACGTTCTGCATCGTGCCCGCGCTCCGCGGCAGGGAGAAGGACCGGCGTGCCGGGGACGTCCTCGCCGAGGTGCGCGCGCTCGTCGAGGACGGCGCGATCGAGGTGACCCTGCTCGGGCAGAACGTCAACTCGTACGGCGTGGAGTTCGGCGACCGTCATGCCTTCGGCAAGCTGCTGCGGGCCGCCGGCGAGATCGAGGGGCTCGAGCGCGTCCGCTTCACGAGCCCGCACCCGGCCGCCTTCACGGACGACGTGATCGACGCGATGGCCGAGACCCCCGCCGTCATGCCGCAGCTGCACATGCCGCTGCAGTCGGGGTCCGACCGGGTGCTGCGCGCGATGCGGCGCAGCTACCGCAGCGAGCGCTTCCTGGGCATCCTCGACCGGGTGCGGGCGCGCATCCCGCACGCGGCGATCACCACCGACGTCATCGTGGGCTTCCCCGGCGAGACCGAGGAGGACTTCGCCGACACCCTGCGCGTCGTCGAGCGGGCACGCTTCGCGTCGGCCTTCACCTTCCAGTACTCGATCCGTCCGGGCACGCCCGCGGCGACCATGGGCGACCAGGTGCCGAAAGAGGTCGTGCAGGAGCGGTACGAGCGGCTCGTGGCCCTGCAGGACCGCATCGGCGCGGAGGAGGCCGCGGCACAGGTCGGCCGGCGGGTGCAGGTGCTCGTGGCCGAGGGCGAGGGGCGCAAGGACGCGACGACGCACCGTCTCTCGGGGCGCGCCGAGGACGGCCGCCTCGTCCACGTCGAGGTGCCCGAGGGGGCGCCCGTGCCGCGGCCGGGCGACGTCGTCACGGCCGACGTGACGGGCGCGGCGCCCTTCTACCTCCTCGCCGACGTGCGCCCGGGCGGCGCCTTCGAGGTGCGGCGGACGCGCGCCGGAGACGCCTGGGACCGCGCGCAGGCCGAGAGCTGCGGGGTGCCGTCGCCGACGTCGGCGCAGGCCGGAGGTGCGTCCCGGGTCTCGCTCGGCCTGCCGACGCTGCGGGTCGGTCCGGGTCCCGTCGGCGCCCCGAGCGACGGTGCCCGCTGACGTGGTGGTCGCGGTCGTCGGGGCGACGGGCACCGGCAAGACGCGCTTCTCGCTCGACCTGGCCGGGGCCCTCGCCGCGCACGGGCTCGCGGCGGAGGTGGTGAACGCGGACGCGATGCAGCTGTACCGGGGGATGGACGTCGGCACGGCGAAGCTGCCGGCCGCCGAGCGCCGGGGCGTGCCGCACCACCTCTTCGACGTGCTCGACGTCACCGACGAGGCGAGCGTGGAGTGGTACCAGCGGGAGGCGCGGGCGGCGGTCGACGCGGTGCTCGCCCGGGGGGCCGTGCCGGTCCTCGTCGGCGGCTCGGGCCTCTACGTGTCGAGCGTGCTCTGGGACTTCCGCTTCCCGGGGACCGACCCCGTCGTGCGGGCGCGCTACGAGGCGCTGCTGGCGGAGCGCGGAACGCGTCCCCTGTTCGACCTGTTGCGTCAGCGCGACCCCGCCGCGGCGGCGGCGATCGGGGCGACGAACGGTCGTCGCCTCGCCCGGGCGCTCGAGGTGGTCGAGATCACGGGTGAGCCGTTCTCGGTGGGCCTGCCCGACGAGCCCGTGCCGTGGCGTCCGGCGGCGGTCGTGCACGTCGTCGAGGACCGCGACGTCCTGGTGGGACGGCTCGACCGGCGCGTGGACGGGATGTGGCGGGACGGCCTCGTGGACGAGGTCCGGCGCCTCCTGCCCCTGGGCCTCGAGCGGGGCGTGACGGCGTCGCGGGCGATCGGCTACGCGCAGGCGGCGGCTCAGCTGCGCGGCGAGGCGACCGAGCCGGAGGCGATCGCCGAGACGGCGGCCCTCACCCGCCGGTACGCGCGGCGACAGGTGAGCTGGTTCCGTCGCTACCGGGGGGCGGACGTCGGACGGGCGGACGACCAGGGGCTGCTGGACCGCACCCTCGGTAGGATCGCCGGGTGACGACGACGCTGAACTTCACCAAGGGCCAGGGCACGGGCAACGACTTCGTGCTCTTCACCGATCCCGAGGCCGAGTTCCCGCTCGACGCGGACCTCGTGCGGCAGCTCGCCGACCGCCGCTTCGGCGTCGGTGGTGACGGCGTGATCCGCGCGGTCCGCTCCGCGGCGCTCCTCGACCCGGCCGCCCAGCGCGCCGCCGAGCAGGGCGCGGAGTGGTTCATGGACTACCACAACGCCGACGGCAGCGTTGCCGAGATGTGCGGCAACGGGGTGCGGGTGTTCGCCCGGTACCTCACCGAGCGCGGGCTGCTCGACCTGCCGGAGGGCGAGGTCGTCGCGATCGGCACGCGCGCCGGCGTCCGAACGGTGTCCCGCGTGCGCGACGGCTTCGAGGTCGACCTCGGCCCCTGGCACCTCGCGTCCGGGGAGCCCGAGGTGGGCGCCCGGGCCCTGCACGCCGCCCGCCCCGGGCTCGGCCTCTCGCTCGGCAACCCCCACGTCGTGGTCGCCCTCGCGGGGGAGGACGAGCTCGAGGCCCTCGACCTCACGGTCGCCCCCGTCGTGGACCCGGCCCCCGCCGGCGGCACGAACGTGGAGTTCGTGGTGCCCGGCGACCCGCTCGTGGAGGGCGGCGTCGGTCGCCTCCGCATGCGGGTGCACGAGCGGGGCAGCGGCGAGACGCTCTCCTGCGGCACGGGTGCGGCGGCGGCCGCCCTCGCGGTGCGCCACTGGGCCGGAGCCGGTGCTCCCGACAGCTGGACGGTGGACGTCCCGGGTGGCCGCGTGGGCGTCCGCGTGGTGCCCGCCGACGACGGTGGTCACGTGCTCCTCAGCGGGCCCGCCGAGCTCGTGTTCGAGGGTCGGCGACCCTTCTGACGAGGGCGCGGAGCGCCGGGCCGGCCCTCGCGGCGGGCAGGTGCTCAGGCAGGGTCGCCGGTGGCACGCCGCGTGGCCCGCAGCACCCGGTACCCCTTGTCGCTCGACGCGCGCGAGACCTCGACGACGTCGCCGAGCCGCTCGCCGATCCACCGCTGCAGCGAGTCGGAGCCGAGGTTCTTCTGCACGACGAGCCAGGCGTCCGCGTCGGCCTCGAGCCGGGGGAGCCAGGTCTCGAGGATCCCGTGCAGCACGTCCTTGCCCACGCGGATGGGCGGGTTCGACCAGATCGCCGCGAAGCGGACGTCGTCGGGAACACCGTCGGGGGTGACGGCGTTGACGTTCACGAGGCCGAGTCCCCGGGCGTTCTCGCGCACGAGGTCGAGCACCCGCTCGTTGACGTCGACGGCCCACACGGTCGCGTCGGGCGACAGCAGGGCGAGGGACAGCGTGAGCGGTCCCCAGCCACAGCCGACGTCGAGCAGGTGGCCCGTCGTCGGCGGTGCGGGGGTGCGCGACAGCAGCACCGCGGTGCCGGGGTCGACGCGGTCGGGGCTGAACACTCCGGCGGCGGTCGTGAGGCGGACCTCGCGACCGGCGAGGGTCGCGGTGATCGTGCGGCGACGGAGCGGGCTCTCCGGCGACTCGGAGAAGTAGTGCTCGCTGGACACGGCCTCGAACCTACCGGAACACGTCCGGGAACACCGAAAGGACTACCATCACCACGATGACCGACCACCCCACGACCCCGTTCGACGACGAGCGGCGCACCGGATCCGACGACGTGGTGGACCGCGTCCTCGACCGGGCGGCGTCGCGGGCCTCCGGCTACACCGTCTTCTCGCCCGCGCAGGCGATCCAGACCAGGATGACCGACGCCTCCGGCGACGGCGACCAGTTCGACCGTGAGGACCGCGCCGCCCTGCGGCGCGTCGCCGGCCTCAGCACCGAGCTGCAGGACGTCACCGAGGTCGAGTACCGACAGCTGCGACTCGAGAACGTCGTCCTCATCGGCGTGTACTCGCAGGGCTCGCTCGCGGACGCCGAGAACAGCCTCCGTGAGCTCTCGGCGCTGGCCGAGACCGCGGGCGCCGTCGTGCTCGACGGCCTGCTGCAGCGTCGACCGCACCCCGACCCGAGCACGTACCTCGGCCGGGGCAAGGCCGAGGAGCTCCGCGGAACGGTCGCGGCCCTCGGTGCGGACACCGTCATCGCCGACACCGAGCTCGCGCCCAGCCAGCGTCGCGCCCTCGAGGACGTCGTCAAGGTCAAGGTGATCGACCGGACGGCCGTCATCCTCGACATCTTCAGCCAGCACGCCAAGAGCCGGGAGGGCAAGGCGCAGGTCGAGCTCGCGCAGCTCGAGTACCTGCTCCCGCGCCTGCGCGGCTGGGGCGAGTCGATGTCGCGGCAGGCCGGTGGCCAGGTCGGCGGCGCCGGTGCGGGCATGGGCAGCCGTGGCCCCGGTGAGACGAAGATCGAGCTCGACCGTCGCCGCATCCACACGCGCATGGCGCGCCTGCGTCGGCAGATCAAGGAGATGAAGCCGGCGCGGGACGCCAAGCGCGCCAACCGCGAGCGGCACGCCGTGCCGAGCGTCGCGATCGCCGGGTACACGAACGCGGGCAAGTCGAGCCTGCTCAACCGCCTCACGCAGGCGGGCGTGCTGGTCGAGAACGCCCTCTTCGCCACCCTCGACGCGACGGTGCGCAAGAGCTCGACGCCCGACGGGCGCCCGTTCACCTACGCGGACACGGTCGGCTTCGTCCGCAACCTGCCCCACCAGCTGGTCGAGGCGTTCCGGTCGACCCTCGAGGAGGTCCAGGGCTCGGACGTCATCGTCCACGTCGTCGACGGGTCGCACCCGGACCCGGCGGCGCAGCTGTCGACGGTCCGCGACGTCGTGGGCGAGGTCGACGGCCGTGACATCCCCGAGATCGTCGTCTTCAACAAGAGCGACCTCGTCGACGCCGACCAGAGGCTGGTCCTCGCGGGCCTCGAGCCGCGGGCGGTCTTCGTGTCCGCCCGGACCGGCGAGGGCGTCGACGAGCTGCGCGCGCGCATCGCGGCCCTGCTGCCCGAGCCCGAGGTCGAGCTCGAGCTGCTCGTGCCCTTCGACCGCGGCGACGTGGTCTCGCGGCTGCACGACTCGGGGCGCGTGCTCTCGACGGACTACGTCGAGGCCGGGACGCGACTCCGGGCCCGGGTCTGGCCGGCGGACGCCGCGGCGCTCGACGAGTTCGTCGTGCAGGCCGCGCCGACGGCGCGCTGACCCGACGACGACGGCGCCCGCTCCCTCGAGGGGGACCGGGCGCCGTCGTCGTGGTGGGGCCGGAGGCGCGTCACACGCTGCGCAGGACCGCCACCACCTTGCCGACCACCTGGGCGTGGTCGCCGAGGATGGGTTCGAACGCGCTGTTGCGGGGCAGCAGCCAGGTGTGGCCGTCGCGCTGCCGGAAGACCTTGACCGTCGCCTCGTCGTCGAGCATGGCCGCGACGATGTCGCCGTTCTCGGCGCTCTGCTGCTGGCGGACGACGACCCAGTCGCCGTCGCAGATCGCGGCGTCGACCATGGAGTCGCCCACGACGCGGAGCATGAAGAGCTCGCCCTTGCCCACGAGCTGGCGGGGGAGCGGCATGACCTCTTCGACCTGCTGCTCGGCCGTGATGGGCACGCCCGCGGCGATGCGGCCGACGAGGGGGACGTGCGCCGTGTCGCCGTCGTCGCTCGTGGTGAGGACGGAGGGCAGGGGCGTGACGGGGGCGTCGGCGTCGGGCAGCACCTCCATGGCGCGGGGGCGGTTCGGGTCGCGACGGAGCCGACCGGCGAGCTCGAGCTGGTTGAGCTGGTGGGTGACGCTCGACAGGGAGCGAAGGCCGACGGCGTCGCCGATCTCACGCATGCTCGGCGGGTAGCCACGACCGGCGATGCTCTCCTGGATCGCGGCGAGGATCGCGGCCTGCTTCGCCGTGAGCGGCTTGCGCGCGGGGGCCGCGGGGACGCTCCTGGTCGTGCTCGCCGGGTCGCTCATGTCTCTCCTGCCGTCGATGTCGGTGGTCCCTGGTCTGATGGGTCCACCGATCGAAACGGTATCCGATCCGCGGAGCGGAACGGTACACCTGTTCGAGTGTGTCGCGACATCCACGGCCAGATCGTCGCCTCGTGCTCGTCCTGGCCCTTGCCGTCCTGTCGGATCGAAGGTATGTTCGGAACACGTCTTCGTGTTCGGCGTCCCCGGCCGGGCGTCGAGCACGGAGCACGTCCACTCGTCGAGAGGATCACCATGAGCGTCACCGCAGCACCCACCGCAGCCACCGCCTCCTCCGCCGCGTCCGTCGACGCGAGCAGGGGCCCGCGGGTCGTCGTGCGCACGCGCCTGCGCCTCACGCGTCGCGGGCGCGCCGTCCTCGGCACCCTCGCCGCGCTCCCCGTCGTCGCGGTCGTGGGCCTGTCCGTCCTCGACGGCGGCGGCGCCGTGGCCACCGACGCTCCCGGCAGCGCCGACTTCACGTACGTGACGGTCCAGGCCGGGTCGTCGCTGTGGAGCCTCGCCGAGACCGTGGCGCCCGACGCCGACCCCCGTGACGTCATCTCCGACATCAAGCGCCTCAACGCCCTGCCGAGCGGCGAGGTGCAGGCCGGGCAGCGGCTGGCCGTCCCCGAGCGCTACGTCGACTGAGCGCCGCCCGAGGGGACGACCGCTCCCTGCCCCCTCGGAGCGCGGCGCAGGCCTGCGGGGCGGTCCCTCGTAGACTGCGCGGGTGGCCTTCTCCCTCGACGACCTGCCCCTCCGTGACGACCTCCGCGGCCTGACGCCCTACGGTGCGCCGCAGGAGCGCGTTCCCGTCGCGCTCAACGTGAACGAGAACACGCACCCCGTCCCCGAGGCCGTCGCCCGCGACATCGTCGAGTCGCTGGCCGAGGCGCTGCTCACCGTGAACCGGTACCCCGACCGCGAGTTCACGGCCCTGCGCGAGGCACTCGCCGGATATCTCGGCCACGGGCTGCGAGCCGAGAACATCTGGGCGGCCAACGGCTCGAACGAGGTGCTGCAGCAGGTCATGCAGGCCTTCGGTGGCCCCGGTCGCACGCTCCTGCTCTTCCCGCCCACCTACTCGATGCACTCCATCATCGCCTCGGGCACCGGCACCACGTGGGTGGAGGGTCGCCGTGACGCCGACTACGAGATCACCCCTGCGACGGCCGTCGCCGAGATCGAGCGGACCCGGCCCGACGTCGTCTTCTTTTGCGGACCGAACAACCCGACCGGCACGCCCCTCGACCTCGCGACCGTCGCGGCCGCCTACGAGGCGACGGACGGCATCGTCGTCGTCGACGAGGCCTACGCGGAGTTCATGCCCGAGGGGCAGCCGAGCGCCCTCACCCTCCTCGAGGGACGCGAGCGGCTGCTCGTGAGCCGCACGATGAGCAAGGCCTTCGCCTTCGCGGGCGCCCGCGTCGGCTACCTGGCCGCGCACCCGGCCGTCGCGGACGCCCTGCGGCTCGTGCGCCTGCCGTACCACCTCTCCGCGCTCACGCAGGCGGCCGCCGTGGCCGCCCTCGGCCACGCCGACGAGATGCTCGCCATGGTCGACGACATCGCGCGTCAGCGGGACCGCATCGTCGACGAGCTCACGGCGCAGGGGTACCACCCGTGGCGGACGTGGTCGAACTTCGTGCTCTTCGGGGGCGTGGACGACCCGGCCGGGGTGTTCGAGCGCCTCCTCGCGCGCGGGATCATCGTCCGCGACCTCGGCATCCCCGGGCACCTCCGGGTGAGCGCCGGCACGGAGGCCGAGACGACCGCCTTCCTCGACGCGATGCGCGAGGTCTCCCGGCCCGCCTGACCGGTCCGCCCGACCGGTCCCTCCGATCGGCCCGCACGACCGGTCCGCGCGACCGGCGCGGGGGTCCCCGGGGGCCCGGCCCACGCCTCCGGCCGCCGTCCAGGGCCGTCGCGGCCGAGGCGTTAAGCTCGCGGGGTGACCGAACAGACCCGCGCGCCCCGACGCGCCTCGCTCGAGCGCAGCACGAGCGAGTCCAGCATCGCCCTGAGCCTCGACCTCGACGGCACGGGCAGCTCGACGATCTCGTCGTCGGTGCCGTTCTTCGACCACCTGCTCACCGCGCTGTCGAAGCACTCGCTCGTCGACCTCGACGTCCGGGCGACCGGGGACACCCACATCGACGTCCACCACACGGTCGAGGACATCGGCATCACGTTCGGCACGGCCCTGCGCACGGCGCTCGGCGACAAGGCGGGCATCCGCCGCTACGGCGACGCCCTCGTCCCCCTCGACGAGGCGCTCGTGCAGGCCGTCGTCGACGTCTCGGGCCGTCCGTACCTCGTGCACGAGGGTGAACCGGCCGGGTTCGAGATGCACCTCATCGGCGGGCACTTCACGGGCTCGATGGTGCGACACGTCTTCGAGGCGATCGCCTACAACGCCGGCCTCACCGTGCACGTGCGCGTCCTCGCGGGCCGCGACCCGCACCACGTCGCCGAGGCCGAGTTCAAGGCCTTCGCCCGTGCCCTGAGGGCCGCGGTCGAGCCCGACCCGCGCGTCACGGGCGTGCCGTCGACGAAGGGCGCGCTGTGAGCGCACGACCCGACGTCGTCGTCCTCGACTACGGCAGCGGCAACGTCCACTCCGCGGTCAAGGCCCTCGAGGCGGCCGGGGCCGACGTCGAGCTCACCCGCGACCGGAGCCGCGTCGCCGAGGCGGACGGGCTCTTCGTGCCGGGCGTCGGTGCCTTCTCGGCCGTCATGGCGCAGCTCGAGGCCATCCGCGGCGGCGAGCTCATCGAGCGTCGTCTCGCCGGCGGGCGCCCCGTCATGGGCATCTGCGTGGGCATGCAGGTCCTCTTCGAGGGCGGCGTCGAGCGCGGCAACACGACCGGGGGACTCGGCGAGTGGCCCGGGGTCGTCGACGAGCTGCGCGCCGACGTGCTGCCCCACATGGGCTGGAACGCCGTCGACGCCCCGGAGGACAGCGTCCTCTTCGAGGGGCTCCGCGACGAGCGCTTCTACTTCGTGCACTCGTACGCGGCACAGGACTGGACGCTCGACGTCATCCCGCCCTTCCCCCGGCCCCGCGTGACCTGGGCGGACCACGGCGGACGCTTCGTCGCGGCCGTCGAGAACGGGCCGCTCTGGGCCACGCAGTTCCACCCCGAGAAGTCGGGCGAGCCGGGCATCCGGCTGCTCGCGAACTGGCTCGGCACGCTCTGACGAGCGCCGCCGCGGCCCACCACCCCGACCCGGCGAGCCCATGACACCGGGCCCGTCCGCAGGCGCGACGCGCGCCGGAGAGAGAGCATGAGCGAGTTCACCGCCAGCCCCGAGCTGACCCTGTTCCCGGCCGTCGACGTCGCCGACGGCAAGGCCGTCCGCCTCACCCAGGGGGAGGCCGGCAGCGAGACCGACTACGGCGACCCCGTGGACGCGGCGGAGGACTGGGTGCGGCAGGGGGCCGAGTGGCTGCACCTCGTCGACCTCGACGCCGCCTTCGGCAGGGGCGACAACCGTGCGGTCATCCGCCGGGTGATCCGCCAGGTGAAGGGCGTGAACGTGGAGCTGTCGGGCGGCATCCGCGACGACCGCTCCCTCGAGGAGGCCCTCGCGACGGGCGTCAAGCGCATCAACCTCGGCACGGCCGCGCTCGAGAACCCCGAGTGGGCGGCGAGCGTCATCGCGCAGTACGGCGAGGCGGTGGCCGTCGGCCTCGACGTCCGCGGCACGACGCTCGCCGCGCGCGGCTGGACGAAGGACGGGGGTGACCTCTGGACCGTGCTCGACCGCCTGGAGGACGCCGGGTGCGCCCGCTACGTCGTCACGGACGTCACGAAGGACGGCACCCTCAAGGGTCCGAACGTCGACCTCCTGCGGCAGGTGCTGGACCGCACGGACCGTCCCGTCATCGCCTCGGGCGGCGTCTCGTCGCTCGACGACCTCGTCGCCCTGCGCGAGCTCGTGCCCCAGGGGCTCGAGGGCGCCATCGTGGGCAAGGCGCTCTACGCCGGGGCCTTCACGCTGCGTGCCGCGCTCGACGTCGCCGGGCGCTGACGTGGCCTCGTCGCACGGCACGTCCGGCGCGGACAGCGCCGGTCACCCGTGGGCGGGCCGCACCTTCGAGTACCACGACACCGCGTACGCGGGCGACGACGGGAGCGCCGACCCGCGCCTGCTCGAGGCGCTGCGCCGCTTCTCGGCGGCCGAGGTCGGCGAGGTGGAGGTCGTCGACGCCGTCCGGTCGGCGCGCCTGCTCGTGCCGCTGGTGGCCGTGGCCGGCGACGAGGGCACGGACGAGCGCGGCGCACGGGTGGACAAGACCCAGGAGCTGTCGATCGTCACCGTGGCGGGCCCTGACGGCCGGGCCGTGCTGCCCGCCTTCACGAGCGTCGCGGCGCTGTCCACGTGGGACCCCCGCGCGCGTCCCGTGCCGGTGGAGGCCCGCCGGGTCGCCCTCGCCGCCGCCGCCGAGGGGACCGAGCTCGTGGTGCTCGACCCGGGCTCGCCGACCGAGTTCGGACTGCGTCGTCCGGCCGTCTGGGCCGTCGCGCAGGACGCGCCCTGGCAGCCGTCGCACCAGGACGAGCGGGTGCTCGAGGCGTTCCTCGAGGCGGCCGCGGGGGAGCCCGCGGTCGCCGGACTGCTGCTCGCGCCCGGCACCGCCGGTGCGCGGCTCACGGGACCCGAGCTGCAGGTGCGGCTCGCGCTCCGTCCCGGCCTGGACCAGGAGTCGCTGGCCGCGGTGCTGGGACGCCTCCAGCGGGCCTGGGCGGCGGACCCCGTCGTCGTGGACCGCGTCGACAGCCTGACCGTCACCGTCGTGGCGGCACCGGCCGGGTCGTGACCGTCAGCTGACGGGGCCGGTCAGCTTCTCGCCCGGGCCCTGCCCGATCGCGTCGGGGTACGGCGAGGCCTCCCGGAAGGCGAGCTGCAGCGACCGCAGGCCGTCGCGCAGGGCGCGGGCGTGCTGGTTGCCGATCTCGGGAGCCGCCGCGACGACGAGTCCGGCCAGCGAGCCGATGAGCTTGCGCGCCTCGTCGAGGTCGGTCTGGGCGGCGGGGTCGTCGGCGAGCCCGACCTTGACGGCGGCGGCGCTCATGAGGTGCACGGCCACCGTGTTGATCACCTCGACGGCGTTGACGTCGGCGATGTCGCGGACGGCGTCGTCCGCGGGGCCGCTCCCGGCGTCGTGGTGGGCGGACGTGTCGTCGGGGGTGTGGCTCACGTGATCCTCTGCTATCCTCGTCGAGGCCCAGGGCGTCTGCCCTGGTGCGAAAGTGGAGATTCTCCCACCCGCGCTTGACCGTTCCACGAGGTTACCGGGTCGTTGGCACCCCGCCGACACGAGCACCGTCCGAGAGGGCGGGGGCGTGACGGCAGCCAGGGTGTCGCACGGTGTCGTCCGTCGACAGCGTGCGGAACCTCCTCTTTCCCCGCCAGGCCTCCGGCCGGGCGGGTGACCACGACACACAGAGGAGCTCCGCATCAGCGATCCCCGTACGAACGACCGCATCCGCGTCCCCGAGGTCCGCCTCGTCGGCCCCGGAGGTGAGCAGGTCGGCGTCGTCCCCATCGCCATGGCCCTGCGCCTGGCTCAGGAGGCCGAGCTCGACCTCGTCGAGGTGGCCCCCAACTCGAAGCCGCCCGTGGCCAAGATCATGGACTACGGCAAGTTCAAGTACGAGGCCGCCCAGAAGGCGAAAGAGGCTCGTCGCAACCAGGCGAACACGATCCTCAAAGAGGTGCGGTTCCGCCTCAAGATCGACAAGCACGACTACGAGACCAAGCGCAAGCGCGCCGAGGGCTTCCTCCAGGGCGGCGACAAGGTCAAGGCCATGATCCTGTTCCGCGGTCGCGAGCAGTCGCGTCCCGATCAGGGCGTGCGCCTGCTCCAGCGCTTCGCGGAGGACGTCGCCGACTTCGGCAGCGTCGAGTCGAACCCCACGATCGACGGTCGCAACATGGTCATGGTGATCGGCCCCCACAAGAACAAGTCCGAGGCGAAGGCCGAGGCCGAGGCCCGCAAGGCCGCCGCCAAGGGCCCGAAGCACCCGACGTCCGACGAGGCACCCGCCGACGCACCGGCGGAGTGACGCAGAGAAGAAAGCAAGTACAGATGCCCAAGCAGAAGACGCACTCCGGTGCCAAGAAGCGCTTCAAGGTGACCGGTACCGGCAAGCTCATGAAGCAGCAGGCCGGCATGCGCCACAACCTCGAGGTCAAGTCGGCCAAGCGCAAGGCCCGCCTGAACGAGGACCAGCTGCTCTCCCCGGCCGACGCCAAGGTCGCCAAGAAGCTTCTCGGCCGCTGAGCTGACACGAACGTAGAGGAACAAGAAGATGGCAAGAGTCAAGAGGGCGGTCAACGCCGCCAAGAAGCGTCGCGTCGTTCTCGAGCGCGCCGAGGGTTACCGCGGCCAGCGTTCGCGTCTGTACCGCAAGGCCAAGGAGCAGGTCACCCACTCCCTCGTCTACTCGTACCGTGACCGTCGCGCCAAGAAGGGCGAGTTCCGTCGCCTCTGGATCCAGCGCATCAACGCCGCGTCGCGCGCGAACGGCCTCACCTACAACCGCCTCATCCAGGGCCTGACCCTGGCCGGCGTCGAGGTCGACCGTCGCATCCTCGCCGAGCTGGCCGTCAACGAGCCCGCCACCTTCGCGTCGCTCGTCGCGACCGCCAAGGCCGCGCTGCCCGCGGACACCTCGGCCCCCAAGGCCGACGCCGCCTGATCCTCGTGGTCACGCGCTGACCGGCACGGCCGGTCGCAGCACCCCGGGAGGGCCCGCACGTCACCGACGTGCGGGCCCTCCGTCGTGCGTGGTGCAGACTCGTCGGGTGCGCGACCTCCTCGAGAACCCCCGTCAGCCCCGAGTCCGGGCGGTGGCCCGCCTGTCCCGTCGAGCGGACCGCACCGAGACGGGGACGTTCCTCCTCGAGGGGCCCCAGGCGGTCGCCGAGGCGCTCCGGTGGCGGCCCGAGCTCGTCGAGGAGCTCTTCGTCACGCCCACCGCCCTCGAGCGGTACGAGTCGTTCGCCGCGGCGGTGGCCGAGGCCGACGTCGAGGTGCAGCACGCGAGCGAGGCGGTCGTCGAGGCCATGGCTGACACGGTCACGCCGCAGGGCGTCGTCGCGGTGTGCCGGCAGTTCCCCACGTCGGTGAAGGACATCTTCTCGCCGCGGGACGGGTCCCCGGCGCCGCGCCTCGTCGCGATCCTCGAAGAGGTCCGTGACCCGGGCAACGCCGGCACGATCATCCGGGCGGCCGATGCCGCGGGCGCCGACGCCGTGGTGCTCACCGGCCGCAGTGTCGACCTCTACAACCCCAAGGTCGTGCGCTCCACGACGGGATCGCTGTTCCACGTGCCCGTCGCCGTGGGCGTGGACCTGCCGTCGGTGCTCGCCCGCTGTGCCGAGGCGTGCCTCCGGGTGCTCGCGGCCGACGTCAAGGGCCGCGACCTGCCCGACGTGCGGGCCGAGGGGCTGCTCGACGGACCGACCGCGTGGCTCTTCGGCAACGAGGCCCGCGGCCTCACCGACGACGACCTGGCCCGCGCGGACGACGTCGTCGTCGTCCCGATCTACGGGCAGGCGGAGTCGATGAACCTCGCCACCGCGGCGTCGGTCTGCCTGTACGAGAGCGCGTTCGCGCACCGCGCCTGAGGCTGACGCCGTACCACGGCGAGTGGTGCGGACGTTTCGATCAGGTTTCGAAGGGCCCGTGGGTTTGACCAGGATCGGCCGGTCTGTTTGATTGTCCCCATGGAGCCCCTCGTCGTCGTCGACCGGATCAACAAGCACTACGGCGAGCTGCACGTGCTCAAGGACGTCTCGACGAGCGTCGCCCGGGGCGAGGTCGTCGTCGTCATCGGCCCCAGCGGCTCCGGCAAGTCGACGCTGTGCCGCGCCATCAACCGCCTCGAGACGATCGACGACGGCAGCATCACCATCGACGGCACGCCCTTGCCCGACGAGGGCAAGGCGCTCGCGAAGCTGCGCGCCGACGTGGGCATGGTGTTCCAGAGCTTCAACCTCTTCGCGCACAAGACGGTCCTCGAGAACGTCACGCTTGGTCAGATGAAGGTCCGCGGGCGCTCGAAGAAAGAGGCCGAGGAGCGCGCGATGCAGCTGCTCGACCGGGTGGGCGTCGCGAACCAGGCCGCCAAGATGCCGTCCCAGCTCTCCGGCGGGCAGCAGCAGCGCGTCGCCATCGCCCGCGCCCTCGCGATGGACCCCAAGGTGATGCTCCTCGACGAGCCCACGAGCGCGCTCGACCCCGAGATGATCACCGAGGTCCTCGACGTCATGGTGCAGCTGGCGAAGGACGGCATGACGATGATCGTCGTCACCCACGAGATGGGCTTCGCCCGTCGCGCCGCCGACCGCGTGGTCTTCATGGCCGACGGCCAGATCGTGGAAGAGGCGACGCCCGAGCAGTTCTTCTCGGCCCCCTCGTCGGACCGCGCCAAGGACTTCCTCTCGAAGATCCTCACCCACTGAGCTCCGCGCGGCCCCGCCGCGCGCAGACCCGACCGTCGCCCGGCGGACGGGCCCCCTCTCACAAGGAGAACCAGATGCGACTCAGCAAGCGACTCGCCGCCGCAGCCGCAGCAGCCGCCGTCGTCGTGAGCCTCTCGGCCTGCAGCGACAGCCAGGCCGAGACCGTCGACGTCGAGCAGGCCGCGGACTTCCCCGAGGGCTCGACGATGGCGCGCCTCGCCGACGCCGGCTCGATCACCATCGGCACGAAGTTCGACCAGCCGCTCTTCGGCCTGGCGAACCCCGACGGCACGCCCGAGGGCTTCGACGCCGAGATCGGCAAGCTCATCGCCGCCAAGCTCGGCATCGCGCCCGGGGACATCGACTGGACCGAGACCGTCTCGGCCAACCGTGAGCCCTTCATCGAGAACGGTCAGGTCGACATCGTCGTCGCCACCTACACGATCAACGACGCGCGCAAAGAGGTGATCTCGTTCGCCGGGCCGTACTACCAGGCCGGTCAGGACCTCCTCGTCCTCGCGGGGAACCCCGACGGCATCGAGGGGCCCGACGACCTCGCCGACAAGGCGGTCTGCACGGTGAGCGGCTCGACGAGCGAGGCGAACATCCAGGAGTACACCTCGAACATCGTCGCCACCGACACGTACTCGAACTGCCTCGAGCCGCTCCGCAACGGGCAGGTCCAGGCCGTGACCACCGACAACGTGATCCTCGCCGGCCTCGCCGACCAGAACGAGGGCGACTTCGAGGTCGTCAACGCGCCCTTCACCGAGGAGCCCTACGGCATCGGCCTCGCGAAGGACGACACCGAGTTCCGCGAGTTCATCAACGACACGCTGCAGGAGTCGTACGACGACGGCACCTGGGACGAGCTGTGGGAGAAGACCGCCGGTCGCATCCTCCCGACGCCCGAGCCCCCGGCCATCGACCGCTACTGACGCACCGGGCCGGAGGCGCGGGGCACGCCCGCCCCGCGCCTCCGGCCCGCCCTCCCCGGCACCCCGCGTGCCGCACCCGACCTGGAGACCCGATGAACCTCGTGGACCTCGTGCCCGGACTGGACGCGGTGGCCGACAACTGGCCCCGCTTCTGGAGCGGCTTCCTCACGACGCTGCGCCTGCTGGGCATCAGCGGGCTCGGCGCGCTCGTCGTCGGGGTGCTCGTGGCCGGCCTGCGCATCTCGCCCGTGGCGTCGTTCCGCGCGTTCGCGACGGCGTACACCGAGATCCTGCGCAACGTGCCGCTGACGATCGTGCTCTTCGGCTGCGCGTTCGTCCTGCCGTACCTGCAGGTCCCCTTCGACTACTTCACGCTCGCGGCGATCGGCCTGGCCGCGTACACCTCGCCCTTCGTGGCCGAGGCGGTCCGCTCGGGCGTCAACGGCGTGCCCGTCGGTCAGGCCGAGGCCGCCCGCAGCATCGGGCTGTCGTTCGGGCAGACCCTCACGAGCGTCGTCATGCCGCAGGCACTGCGCATGGTCGTGCCGCCGCTCATCAACGTCTTCATCGCGCTCACGAAGAACACGTCCGTGGCGGGTGCGTTCTTCGTCGCAGAGCTCTTCGCCGCCGGGCGCTTCATCGCCAACGACCGGGGTGACGCGGTCATCACCACCCTGCTCGCCGTCGCGGTGTTCTACCTGCTGGTCACGGTCACGCTGGGACTCGTCGCGGCCCGCATCGAGAAGAAGGTGGCAGTCCTCCGATGAGCACCTCCGTCCTCTACGACGCCCCCGGCCCCCGCGCCCGGCGGCTGTCCCGCATCATCTCCGTCGTCGGCGTGGTCGTGCTCGTGGCGGCGCTCGCCTGGCTGGCCTGGACCCTCGGCAAGCCGCGGATCAACGCGAACGGCGCGGAGTCGCCCGGGATGTTCGACGCGTCGCGCTGGGACGTCCTCGGTGACCGCGCCTTCTGGCGGGCCATCGGCAACGGCCTGCTGGCGACGCTGCAGGCCGCGGCCGTCGCCGCGGTGGGCGCCCTCGTGCTCGGCGTCCTGTTCTCCTTCGGTCGCACCGCGCGCAGCCGCTTCGTGCGGGTGCCCGTCACGATCGTGCTCGAGTTCTTCCGCGGCATGCCCGTGCTGCTGATGATGCTGTTCATCCTGCTCGTGTTCTCGACCGGCGCCTTCTGGGCCGTCGTGGCCGCGCTCGTCGTCTACAACGGCGCGCTCGTGGGCGAGATCCTGCGCGCGGGCATCGCGGCGCTGCCCAAGGGGCAGCGTGAGGCGGGACTGGCCGTCGGCCTGCGGCCCGTGCAGGCCCGGGTGCTCATCGAGTTCCCGCAGGCGTTCCGGCAGATGCTGCCGATCATCCTGGCGCAGATGGTGGTCCTGCTGAAGGACACCTCGCTCGGCTACATCGTCGGCTACGTCGAGCTCACGCGGGTCGGCCTCAACCGCCTCGGGTCGTACTACGGCAACAACTACCAATTCACGCTCTGGATCGTCGTGCTCGTCGTCTACCTGGCCGTCAACCTGCTGCTGTCCTGGCTGACGCGCGTCGTCGACCGGCGGACGGGTCGACGCGCCGTGGTCGGCAAGAAGGGCAAGGGCAAGGGGGCGGGCACGGGACCCGGCGGCATGAGCGAGTCGCAGCAGACCGCCGCGCGGATCGGCATGCCGTCCTCCACAGGGGCCAACATCTGACCGTCGTCCCCGGGGAGCAGGGACCGACGTCGCAGGCTCCCGGCCACCGGTAAGCTCGCTCTCGATGTCCGACGCACCCTCACCCACCGAAGAGACGGTCTCCGCCGCCGTCGACGCCGCCCTCGCGGCCGTCGCGAGCGCGGCCACCGTCGCCGAGCTGAAGACCGCGCGCGCCCAGCACGTGGGCGAGGCCTCGGTCCTCGCCCGACTGAACGCGGGGCTGCGTGCCCTGCCGGCCGACCAGAAGGCCTCCGCGGGCAAGCTCGTCGGTCAGGCGCGCGGGCGCGTCGCCGCCGCCGTCACGGCCCGTGAGGGGCAGCTCGCCGAGGCCGAGGAGGCCGCTCGGCTCGAGGCCGAGGCGGTCGACGTCACCGCCCTGCCGAGCCGCCGTCGCGCGGGGTCCCGTCACCCGCTGGCGCTCCTGCAGGAGGACATGGTCGACCTCTTCACGTCGATGGGGTGGCAGGTCAACGAGGGCCCCGAGCTCGAGCACGAGTGGTTCAACTTCGACGCGCTCAACTTCGACGCCGACCACCCGGCCCGCGCCATGCAGGACACCTTCTTCGTCGACCCCGTCGACGAGCACCTCGTGCTCCGCACGCACACGTCCCCGGTGCAGGTGCGCACGCTGCTCAGCCAGGAGCTCCCCGTGTACACGGTCGCCACCGGCCGCGTCTACCGCACCGACGAGCTCGACGCGACGCACACCCCGGTCTTCACCCAGATCGAGGGCATCGCGATCGACGAGGGGCTCACGATGGCCCACCTGCGCGGCACCCTCGAGCACCTCGCGCGCTCGATGTTCGGCGCCGGCGCCGAGATCCGCCTGCGCCCCAACTACTTCCCGTTCACCGAGCCGAGCGCCGAGATGGACGTCTGGCAGCCGCACGCCAAGGGCGGCGCGCGCTGGGTCGAGTGGGGCGGGTGCGGCATGGTCAACCCGAACGTGCTGCGCGCGGCGGGCATCGACCCCGAGCGCTACCAGGGCTTCGCCTTCGGCATGGGCATCGAGCGGACCCTGCAGTTCCGCAACGACCTCGACGACATGCGCGACATGGTCGAGGGCGACGTGCGCTTCGGCGCGCAGTTCGGGATGGTGGTCTGATGCGCGTCCCGATCTCCTGGCTGGCCGAGCACGTCGACCTCCCCGACGACGTCACGCTCGAGCACGTCCACGCCGCGCTCGTCTCCGTCGGCTTCGAAGAAGAGGACGTCCACGCGGGCGAGGTCACCGGCCCGCTCGTCGTGGGCCAGGTCCTCGAGCTGACCCCCGAGCCGCAGAAGAACGGCAAGACCATCAACTGGTGCCAGGTCGCCGTCGGTCCCGACGACGTCCGGGGCATCGTCTGCGGCGCCCACAACTTCGTCGTCGGCGACAAGGTGGTCGTGTCGCTGCCCGGTGCGGTCCTGCCCGGTCCGTTCCCCATCAGTGCCCGCAAGACCTACGGCCACGTCTCCGACGGCATGATCGCGTCGTCGCGCGAGCTGGGCCTCGGCGACGAGCACGACGGCATCCTCCTGCTGTCGTCGCTCGGCCTCGACCCCGAGGTCGGCACCGACGCCGTCGCGCTCCTCGGCCTCGACGACGCCGCCGTCGAGATCAACGTCACGCCCGACCGCGGCTACGCCTTCAGCATCCGCGGCGTGGCGCGCGAGTACGCGCACGCCACGGGGGCGACCTTCCACGACCCCGCCCTCGCGGTCGAGCCGCGGGACGGCTCGGGCTTCGGGGTGGTCGTCGCCGACGAGGCGCCCGTGCGCGGGCGTCCCGGCGTCACGACGTTCGTCACGCGCGTCGTGCGCGGGATCGACGCGACGCGGGCCACGCCCACCTGGATGCGCAGCCGGCTCCGCCTCGCCGGCGTGCGCTCGGTGTCGCTGCCGGTCGACGTCACGAACTACGTCATGTTCGAGCTCGGGCAGCCGATCCACGGCTACGACCTCGGCGCGCTCAGCGGCGGCCTCTCGGTCCGTCGTGCGGCACCGGGGGAGCGGCTCGAGACCCTCGACGGCCAGGTCCGCGACCTGCACCCGGAAGACCTGGTCATCGCCGACGAGTCGGGGGCGATCGGCCTCGCGGGCGTCATGGGCGGGCTCACGACCGAGATCGGCGACGGCACGACCGACGTCCTCGTCGAGGCGGCCACCTTCGACCCCGTCTCCGTCGCCCGCACGGCCCGTCGGCACAAGCTGCCCAGCGAGGCCTCCAAGCGCTTCGAGCGGGGCGTCGACCCCGCCGTGTCGCGCGCCGCCGCGCAGCGGGTCGTCGACCTGCTCGTCGAGCTCGGCGGCGGCACCGCCGACGACCTCGGCAGCGTGTTCGACGCCAGCGAGGCGCCCGAGGCGGTCCTCCTGCCCGCGGGGCACGCGACGCGCCTCATGGGCGTCGAGTACGCGCCCGACGAGATCGTCGCGACCCTCGAGGCGATCGGCGCCGTGGTCGACGAGACCGAGGGCGGCTGGTCCGTGACCCCGCCGACCTGGCGTCCCGACCTCACGGGTGCGGCCGAGCTCGTCGAAGAGGTGGCGCGCATCACCGGCTACGACCGGATCCCCAGCGTCCTGCCCGTCGCGCCTCCCGGGCGCGGCCTCCGCCGCGACCAGGTGCTGCGGCGGCGCGCGGTGGGCGCGCTCGCCGCCGCGGGCCTCGACGAGGTCGCGGCCTACCCGTTCCTCACCCGTGCCCAGCACGAGGCGTTCGGCACGGCCTCCGGCGAGCCCGCCCCGGTGGTCCGGCTCGCCAACCCGCTCGACGTCGCGGCGCCCGAGATGCGCCGTTCGCTGCTGCCGGGCCTCCTCGAGGTCGCGCGTCGCAACGTCTCGCGCGGGCTGGTCGACCTGGCCGTCTACGAGCAGGGCCAGGTCTTCCTGCCCGAGGCCGGGCGTCGCTACGGCACGGACGACGTCCCCGCGGGCGCGTCGCTGCCCGGGCCCGAGGTCCTCGCGGCGCTCCACGCGTCGCTCCCGCACCAGCCCCGTCACCTCGCCGTGCTCCTCACCGGTGCCGCCGTCGACCGCCAGCCCGGGCAGCCCGCCCTGCCCGCGTCGCTCGCCGACGCCCTCGACGCCGTCCGTACCGCGGCCCACGCGGTCGCGGCCGAGCTCACCGTGCGCCAGGGGCGGCACGTGTCGCTGCACCCGGGTCGCACGGCCGAGCTCGTGGTCGCGGTCG
>Ga0265797_10002079_pt1 | contig 34431 bp, 19 predicted proteins | sample P2T30metagenome_FD_192433 | JGI IMG/M metagenome (GOLD analysis project Ga0265797, IMG submission 192433) | Plant litter microbial communities from East Loma Ridge, Irvine, California - P2 T30 | ecosystem: Environmental > Terrestrial > Plant litter > Unclassified | place: USA: California...
GGCGGCATGCTGATCGTGAACCTGAACTACTGGGGCTGCAACCAGTACATCATCCAGCGCGCGCTGGGCGCCGACCTGCACACGGCGCGCAAGGGCATCCTGTTTGCCGCCTTTTTGAAGCTGCTCATGCCGGTGATCGTGGTTTTGCCCGGCATCGCTGCCTTCGTGCTGCACCAGCAGGGCGTGCTGGGCGCGTCGATGGGCGTGGGCGCGGACGTCAATCCCGACCGCGCCTATCCGGTGCTGCTGACCCTTCTGCCGACCGGCCTGAAAGGCGTGGCGTTCGCCGCGCTGACGGCGGCCGTGGTGGCCTCGCTGGCCGGCAAGGCCAACAGCATCGCCACCATCTACACCTTCGACATCCACAAGAAGGCCTTCAACAAGGATGTCTCCGAACTGCGCATGGTCTGGATCGGGCGCGTGACGGTGGTCGTCGCGATGTTGTTGGCCGTCTTGATCGCGCCGTTCATGGGCATCGACAAAAAAGGCGGCTTCCAGTACATCCAGGAATACACAGGCTTTGTCTCGCCGGGCATCCTGGCCATGTTCCTGATGGGGTTCTTCTGGCGGCCGGCAACCGCCGCCGCGGCGATGTTCGCCACCGTCGGCGGCTTCATCGGCTCGATCATCCTCAAGTTCCTGCCCGGCGTGATGGACCTGTCGTTCCTGGCGCCGCTGGGCTTTGCGGTGCAAAACAGCGCCGGCGTCTACGAAATCCCTTTCCTGGACCGGATGGGCTTTGTGTTCGTCGCCGTCGTCATCGGCATGGTCGTCATCAGCAAGCTGTGGCCGAAGGCGGGCCTCGAACAAGCCAAGGGCGTCGAAGTCGACGCGAAGATGTTCCACGTGCAGCCCGGCTTCGCCTTTGGCGCGGCCGTCATCTGCATCGCCCTGATCGCGATCTATGGCGCCTGGTGGTAAGGGCCTCGTCGATTCGCACGCAGTACCAACACCATAATAAAGACACACAAGGAGACACACGTATGCACCCAGCTTTGCCCTTCGGCCGCTCGGCCATCGCCCTCGCCGCCGCCATGGTTTTCGGATCGGCGCACGCAGCACCCGATGCCGCACCGGATGCAGCCACGGACGCGGCACAGCAGCGCGCCGCCAAACTGGTCAGCCAGATGACGATCGACGAAAAGATCGGCATGGTGTTCGGCTACTTCGGCACCGAGTTCAAAGGCGCGCAGCCGCCAGCAGGCTCCCTGCCCCAGTCGGCCGGTTTCATCAAGGGCATCGAGCGCCTGGGCATCTCGCCGCAGTGGCTGACCGACGCCGGCATCGGCGTGGCGTCGCAGCCGGGCAAGCAAACGCGCGAGCGCACCTCCCTGCCGTCAGGGATCGCCACGGCCGCCACCTGGAATCCGCAACTGGCATTCGACGGGGCGGCGATGATCGGCAAGGAAGCACGCCTGTCGGGTTTCAACGTCATGCTTGGCGGTAGCGTCAACCTGGCGCGCGAGCCCCGCAACGGCCGCAACTTCGAATACACCGGCGAAGACCCGCTGCTGGCCGGGATCATGGCCGGCGAACAGATTCGCGGCGTGCAGTCGAACCACGTGGTCTCCACCGTCAAGCACTACGCGTACAACGACCAGGAGACGGGGCGCAACCACGTCAACGTCAAGATCAACGACGCATCCGGGCGCATGTCCGACCTGCTGGCGTTCCAGATCGCGATCGAGCGCGGCAACCCGGGCTCGGTCATGTGCTCGTACAACCGCATCAACGGCCCGTATGGTTGCGAGAACGACCATCTTCTGAACAAGGTGCTCAAGGGCGACTGGGGCTACAAGGGCTATGTGATGTCCGATTGGGGCGCGGTCCATTCGACGATTCCGGCGGCGCTCGCGGGCCTGGACCAGCAATCGGGCTACCCGTTCGACAAATCGCCCTACTTCGACGGCGCATTGAAAGAGGCCGTGGAAAACGGCCACGTACCGCAGGCACGCCTGGACGACATGGTGGCGCGCATCCTGTGGGCGATGGGCGCCCACGGCGTGCTGGACCACCCGGTCAAGGTGCAGGCCAACCAGATCGACTACACCGCGCACGGTAAGATCTCGCAACTCGATGCCGAAGAAGCGATCGTGCTGCTCAAGAACACCGGCAACGTGCTGCCGCTGGCGAACGACATCAAGCGCATCGCCATCATCGGCGGCCACGCCAACAAGGGCGTGCTGTCGGGCGGCGGTTCGGCCCAGGTCTATCCGCGCGGCGGCATGGCCGTGCCGAACGAAGGCCCGGCCGCGTGGCCCGGCCCGATGGTCTACCTGCCAGGCTCGCCGATGAAGGCGCTGGCCGCGCGCACGAAGGCCAAACTCACCTGGCACGACGGCAAGGATGCAGCTGCGGCGGCGAAAGTGGCGGCGGGTGCCGACATGGTGCTGGTGTTCGCGACGCAGTGGACGTCCGAAGCAGCAGACGTACCCACGCTGTCGCTGCCAAACGGGCAGGACGCGCTGATCGCGGCGGTGGCCAAGGCAAATGCCCGCACGGTGGTGGTGCTGCAAACCGGTACGCCGGTGACGATGCCATGGGTGAATGACGTCGCGGGCGTGGTCGAGGCGTGGTATCCGGGCACGAACGGCGCCGAGGCAATTGCACGCGTGCTGACCGGCGAGGTCGACGCGTCGGGCCGCCTGCCGCAGACGTTCCCGATGTCGGAGAACCAGCTGCCGCGCCCGAAAATCGACGGTATCGACCTGCCGAAGGACACGCGCTTTGACGTCGACTATGACATCGAGGGCGCCGCCGTCGGCTACAAGTGGTTCGACCTGAAAGGCCACAAGCCGCTGTTCGCCTTCGGCCACGGCTTGTCATATACAAGTTTCAACTACACCAACCTGAAGGCCGATGCCACGAACGGCAGCATCCGCGTGACCTTCAACGTGGCCAACAGCGGCGCGCGCGCTGGCAAGGCCGTGCCGCAGGTGTATGTGTCGAAAGTCGGCGCCGGCTGGGAAGCGCCCAAGCGCCTCGGCGGCTGGGCCAAGCTGGCGCTGGACGCCGGTGCGAACCGTGCCGGCGAAGTGACGATCGATCCGCGCACGCTGGCCGTGTTCGACGGCGCCAGCAACCGCTGGAAGATCGCCGCCGGTGACTACCGCGTGATCCTGGCCACTGCGGCGGACGCGCCGGTATCGACGGTGACGGTGCGCCTGCCGGCGCGCGAGTTCGCCGCCGGGGCGCGCTGATCGGCGGCGACGCCATGCACACGTTCAAGCGCCATGCACTGCTCGTGTTCGTCGCGCTGCTGTGTGCCAGCGTGCTGCTCGGCGTCGTGGGTTACCGCAGCAGCGTGCTCGATACGCCGCTGCTGCCGGCCCCTGGCCTGGATGCGCCCTGGCGCATTCGCGCCGCCGCCGATGCCTCGCCCGGCGGCCGGTCCGCCGTGCGGCTACAAGACGACGGCCGGCGCCTGCGCATCGACCTGCACGTTGCCGGCGCCGCGGCGAACCCGTTTGCGCAGGCGAACCTGTTCTTCGTCGACCGCGCCGGCCAGCGGATGCACGTCGACCTGGCCCGTTACAGCTCGGTGTCGTTCGTTGCCACCTGCGCGCCGGCCAATACCCTCGCGCTGATCGCGCCGACTTTTGAACCGGGTATATCCCGGCGCGGCGATCTGCTGACCTACCGCTCGCCATCCAGCTTTTTCTCGTGCAGCGAAGCCGGCACGCGCGTGGAACTGGACCTGACGCGCATGGAGACGCCGCAGTGGTGGTTCGCGATGTTCGGGCTCGACCTGTCGCGCCAGTCGTACCGGCTCGACCAGGTTGCCAAGCTGGCCATCGGCAGCACCTTCCAGAGTCCGCGCAACATCGACATGGCGCTCGACATCAGCGCCCTGCAGCTGCAAGGCCGCGACCCGCTGCCGCCGGTGCTGTGCGGCGCGTTGCTGCTGCTGGCATGGGGCGGATTTGGCTGGTGGTTCTTCCGCAGCCACGCGCGCGCGCTTGTCGCCGACCTGCACGACAAACTACAGAAAGACTTACCGATCGTGGCCTACCAGCAGCTCTCGCTCGAACCGCACCGCGACCGCGAAAAATCCGCGATCCTGCACGCCATCGCCAGCCGCTTCGCCGATGCCGATCTCGATCTGGAAGCGGTGGCGCACAGCGCCGGCGTCAATCGCAACAAGGTCAACGATGTGCTCAAGGCCGAACTGGGATTCACCTTCACCGGTTACCTGAACAAGCTGCGCCTGACCGAAGCGGCGCGCCTGCTGGCCGAACGCGATGCGGCGACCATCGCCGAGATCGCGTATACGGTCGGCTACAACAACGTCTCATATTTCAACAAGCTGTTCAAGCTCGAATACGGGTGCACCCCAAAGGCCTTCCGCGCAGCGCTGGGCGCGCCGGGCGAGCCAACGCCGCCTGCAACTTCTGCCACGATCGCTTCAACTATCCGCATGGCGCGTGAAACACCGCGCCATGCCTCTGGCTGAACGCTGCAGTGCGCCGTAAGCTGGCGCTTCACTTTGCCTACGTCGAGAGAGAAGACCATGAAGCACACGATTACCCGCGCCGCGCTGGCGGCGCTGTTTGCCATCCCGCTGGCTCTGAACGCGCAGGAACGCATCATCGATGTCGATGTCAGCCAGGTCAAGGGCCCGCTCGATCGCATGTTCAACCTGTCGGTCGGCGCCGGCCGCGCCAACGAGGGCTTGCGCGCAGACTGGCAGCAGCAGCTGGCCGAACTGCGCAAGGACACCGGTTTTCGCTATATCCGCATGCACGGCTTGCTGAGCGACGACATGGGCGTCTTCAGGATCGACGCCCAGGGCAAGGAGCAGTACAGTTTCCAGTACATCGACGCGCTGTTCGACTACCTGCTCAGCATCGGGATCAAGCCATTCGTCGAACTGGGCTTCATGCCGTCGGCGATGGCCAGCGGCGTCAAGACCATCTTCTGGTGGCGCGGCAACGTCACGCCGCCGCGCGACTACGCGCAATGGGGCCGCCTGGTCGAGGCGCTCACCCGGCACTGGACCGAGCGCTATGGCAAGGCCGAAGTGGCCAGCTGGTATTTCGAAGTCTGGAACGAGCCGAACCTGGGCGACTTCTGGGCCGGCACGCAGGACGAGTACTTCAAGCTGTACGCGCACGCGGCGCGCGCCGTCAAGAGCGTCGATGCGTCGTACCGCGTGGGTGGTCCGGCCACCGCCGGCGGGGCGTGGATCCCCGAGATGATCGCCTACGCCAGCAAGAACCGCGTGCCGCTCGACTTCGTCAGCACCCACTCGTACGGCGTCAACCAGGGCTTCCTCGACGAATTCGGCACCACCGGTACGGTGCTGAGCAAGGACGAGATGGCGGTGACCAGCGACGTGCTCAGGAACCGGAAGGAAATCACAGCATCCGGCATGCCGAAGCTCGAGCTGCACTATACGGAATGGAGTTCGTCGTACACACCGGCCGACCCCACCCACGACAGCTACCACCAGGCCGCCTACATCCTGAAAAAGCTCAAGCAAAGCAGCGGCGCCGTGCAGTCGATGTCGTACTGGGTATTCACCGACATCTTCGAAGAACCGGGCCCGCGTTTCGAGGCGTTCCATGGTGGCTTCGGCCTGATGAACACGCAGGGAATCAAGAAGCCGGCCTACTTCGCGTACCAGTTCCTCAATCAGCTCGGCACGAATGAACTGAACAACGCGGACAAGGACTCGATCGCGGCGCGCGACGACAAGGGCAATGCGCAAGTGCTGCTGTGGGATGTGACGTACACGCTGCCGGACGGCGTCAATAACCAGCAGTACTTCATCAAGGACCTGCCGCCAAAGGCAAAGGGTTCGGTCAAGGTGGCCATGCGTGGTTTGACACCGGGCGCGTACACGATGACGGTGTCGCAGGTCGGGTACAAGCAGAACGATGCGTTTACCGCGTATATCGGCATGGGGTCGCCAAAGCAGCTCACGCGCCCGCAAGTCGCTGCATTGAAGGCGACGGCCACCGGAAAACCGTCGCGGCAGCAGCCGGTGACGGTCGGGCGCGACGGCGTGTTCAGCACCACCCTGCCGCTGCGCGAGAACGACGTCTATCTGCTGCAGCTCGACGCGGCGCGCCAGGGAAACTAGCGCTAGGTGTCGCCCGACGAGACCTGATCCAGCCCCAGCTCGGTGCGGCGGGCTTCGAGCCGCTCCATGACGCGCGCCGCAAGCAGGCGCAGCGCGTCGAGCTGATTGACGGTGAGCTTGCGCGGTTCGGTATCGATCACGCACAGCGTGCCCAGTGCCTGCCCGGTTGACGTCACCAGCGGCGCGCCGGCATAGAAACGGATGCCGGGGTCACCGGTCACCAGCGGATTGTCCACGAAGCGCGCATCGAGCGTCGCGTCGACAATCTGCATGATTTGCTCGGGGTGCTCGATCGCGTGGGTGCAGAACGCGTGCTCGCGTGGCGTTTCATGGGCCTGCAGCCCCACACGCGCCTTGAACCACTGGCGTTTATCGTCGACCAGCGAAACCAGCGCAATCGGCGTCTGGCAGAACGCGGCGGCCAGATGCGTGAGCTCGTCATAGGCCACTTCTTCTTCGGTATCCATGACGCGCAGTGCCGCCAGTTCCGCGAGCCGCACGCGCTCGACCTGCTCGTCCGGCTCGCGCCGCGGCTGGCCAAATGCGGTTTCAACCAGGCTCTTGGCCTTCGCCGAACTGGTCCTGGCAACGCCTGCGGCTCGATCGCGGCGGCGCACGGCGTCATGGAGAACGCGCGCGAGGTCGTCCAGGGCATAGGGCTTGGGCAGCAGCAGGAAGCCGTGGTCCGATTCCTGGGCCAGCACGTGGCTGTAGCCACTGGTGAGCACGACGGGGATGTCGATCTCCAGGCGCGCCAGTGCGCGCCCCAGGTCGATACCGGTCATGCCCGGCAAGACGACGTCGGAGAAGACGGCGGCATACGGTTCGGGGTCGTCGCGCAGCAATGCCAGTGCACTCTCGGCGCTGGTGACGATGGTCGTAGCGTAGCCCAGTTCGTGCAGCGTGCTCTCGACCATGGCACGCAGTTCGGGATTGTCTTCCACCGCCAGGATGCGCAGGCCATCGCCGCCGGGCAGCGCGTGTTGAACACTCTGCGTTGCGGCCCGCGCAACCGGTTGCGCCACGCAGGGCAGATACAGCGTGAACGTCGTGCCTGCACCGGGCGTGCTGTCGACCCGCACATCGCCGCCCGACTGGCGCGCGAAGCCGAACACCTGCGACAGCCCAAGGCCGGTGCCGTGGCCAACCCCCTTGGTCGTGAAGAACGGCTCGAAAATCTTGTCCAGGTTTTCTGGCGCGATGCCAGCGCCGGTATCGCGCAGCGACACGGCCACGAACCAGCCGTCAACCGCCGGCTGCACGCCACGCTGCGGCAGGCCGTCGACCGGGGCCACCTTGACCGACAGCGTTCCCCGCGACTGCATGGCATCGCGCGCATTGACCGCGAGGTTGACCAGCGCCGTATCGAACTGACTCTGGTCCGCATTGACGAAACAGGCCTGGTCGGGAAGATCGAGCACCACCTCGACCCCGACGCCGGTCAGGCTGCCGATCATCTCGCCGATGGCGCGCGTGCTGTGGCCGGCGTCGAACACGGCCGGCTGCAAGGCCTGCCGGCGCGCAAAGGCGAGCAGCTGGCCGGTCAGGCGGGCGCCGCGCGTGACGGCGCTGGAGATCGTGTCCATGAAACGCTGGCGGCGCTCGTCGCCAAGCTGCACCCGGCGCAGCAGTTCGATACTCGACTTGATCACCGCCAGGACGTTGTTGAAGTCGTGCGCGACGCCGCCGGTGAGTTGACCGATCGCGTCGAGTTTCTGGGATTGGCGCAGCGCCTCCTGCGTCTCGACCAGCGCGCGCTGCTGCACATGCCACTCGGTCACGTCCAGCGACGTCATGAACGCCCCAATCTGTTTGCCATCGGGTTCGCGCAGGATATCGAAGCGCATTTCGTAGGTGCGCTGCGCAAGCGGATCCTGGCCGAATGCCTGCTGCAGCGCGAACGCCTCACCGCCCAGCGCCCGGTCCCACAGCGCCAGCGCCGCGTGCAGCTGTTCGGGCTGGCCCGCCAGCACGTCGGTCAGGCGATCGCCCACCGCTACGGGGCGTTTGAAAATGCGCCAGTATTCATCGATGCTGGCCTGGTTGATCGCCAGGAAGCGGTAGTCTGCATCGACCACCTGCAAGAACAGGTTGGTGGACTGGAACACGGCGGCCAGCACATCGCGTTCGCGCGTGCGCAGTATCAACGCTTCGCGCTGGCGCTTCTCGTCGGTGACATCGCGCGCGACGCAGTAGACCTTCCCGTCCTCGGGCACGGCCACCCACGACAGCCAGCGCCAGGCCCCGTCACTGGTGCGGTAGCGATTCTCGAAGCGGACGACGGCCTGCCCCCGCTCGCTCGCATCGACCCAGGCCGCCTTCGTGGCCGCGAGGTCGTCGCGGTGCACGAACGCCATGAATGGCTGGCTGCACACCTGGGCTTCGGTCCAGCCCAGCACCGTATGCCATGCCGGATTGGCCATCTCGACAACCCCATCGGCATCGATGATGCACAACGGCTCCAGGCTGACGGCCCATGCGCGGTCCTGCGCCACGGCGCGCCGGGCGCTGCGCTCTTCCAGCTGCGCGGTTCGTTCCTGCAAGGTGCTGACAGTGCGCGCATGACCGATGCGTGCCAGGGCAGCGCCCAGGGCCACGCAGATGTGATGCAGCAGCGCGCGTTCGTCTAGCGTGAACGCGCCAGTAGAAAGCGCTTGTTCGATCTGCTGTGCCGATGGCGCATCTTGACCAGGCTGGAGCAGGCCGTGGAGAACAGGGCGCAGCGCGAAAGGATCGATCGGCAGGATTTCAGGGAGGCGACGCTGCGCCAGCTGCATCACGTCATCGCTACTGTCGAGCCCAGCGAGGCTGGAAACAATATCGAGTGCCTGGAGCAGGCGCTCTTGTGAGGGTGCGGCGTCCACGGGCTCAGGGCCGCAACGACGAATGGCCGCGACCAAGGGGCTGACCTGCGGCACCTGGCGCGACTGCATCCTGCGATTCTGGAGACTTGATGTTTGCCATGACACGATTGAGTAAAGACACCGGCGATGCGGCGCGCATGCATGCCGGCACCCCATCAACGGTGGTCATCTTAGCACGATGGGCCTGCCGCCACGGCACGCTTGAACCTTGGTTCGCGGCAACCACTCGGCCATCTACCGGATGGTTGCATGAGACGGATGCGTTACAACCTCATTCGACCCGCGCCCAGCCCATCTTTTGCCGGATGAACGCAGTCAAGCGCGCCGCATTCGCCTGATGATGCTTGACGCGCGGATGCTGGCCGTAGCCGGTAAACGGGAAGAACAGCGTATCGATGCGCGCATCGCCCGATGCGCGCAGGTTCGCCACCGCCGACTCGACATAGCCTGGCCATACCGACCCCGCGCGCGTCGCCTCCATGCTGCCCAATGCGCAGACGATGTACGCCTTCGGATACAGCGCCCGCACGCGGGCGACGAATGCCTGGTAGGCCGCGACGCGCTGCGCATCGTTCGGTTCCGGCTGCAGCTTGTGATCGCGCCCGATCAGCCAGGAGTCGTTCTGCATCAGGTTGATCACGACGACGTCGGGCGTCCAGCGCTTGAAGTCCCAGCGGCTGTCGTTGTCGCCCACGGCGTTGGACTGGTCATAAAAATCCGGCATCGTAAACGGGAACCAGCTGATCATCACGCCAATGCCGCTCTGCGACGTGATGTGCGCCTCTGCCCCCAGCGCGCGCGCCGAGATCGCGGCATACGACATGTAGTTGTTCTTGTCCTTGGCCAGGTCGTCCCGCCCATCGTCCGGGGCTTCGTTGCCCATGCCGCTCGTAATCGAGTCGCCGAAGAATTCGATCCGGCGGCTTGGCCGTGGCGGTGGCGGCAACAAGGCCGCCTTGTCATCCAGTTCCAGCCCCTTGAACATGGTGGGCCCCTCGGCGCCTTCGGTCCGCTTGGTCACCAGGAAGCGGTGCGCGCCCGGCGCCAGGCCATTGGCGACCACGTACGTCTTGCTTCCCTTGTCGGCCTGCAGGATGACCGGCTGCCGGGCATCGTCGATGAAGACGTTATAGAAATTCTGGCCGCGCTCGTCGTCGAGCACGATCGCCAGCGATGTGCCGGTGAAACGGCCGGCGATCTGCGTGCCGGCCCAGCTCAGGATCGGGGCGGTCTTGTCGCGGTCGTCGATGCGGCCCGTGTATTGCAGGTAGTCGTGGTCGGGCGCGATGCGGTTGACCGCTGACGCCGGGACCAGGTGAAGCAGGCCGACAACGGCCAGCGCGAGCAGGTGGGCAAGCTTTTTCATGGAATCCTCAATGGAAAAGGCCGGGTGCATGCACCCGGCCAGAGTCGAAGCGGCTGCGTCCTTACAGCTTGATGGTCACCGGTTTGCCGTCATACGACACCGACTTGTCGGCCGCGTCCAGGTTGTCCGCCGTCGACACGCCCGGCTTGATCAGGCGCACCTTGAACTCGCGCTTCATCGGCATGCCCTTGTACTGGCCGGCGCGCTCGCCGATCTGCACGACGCCGGTCTTGTCGTCGTAGGCGATCGGGATGCGGCTGGCTTCACCGCGCTGGTAGGCATTGGTCACGCCGTCATCCTCGTACAGCGTGGCCACGCCATTGGCGCCGGCGTACACGAACAGCGTCACCGGCGCATCCGGCTTTTCGTCGACGTACTGCGTCACCGGGCCGGCCGTGATGACCGAGCCGGCCTTGACGAACAGCGGCATGCGTTCGCGCGGCGCCTGCACGGTGCGCGAGGCGCCGCCCTTGAACCGCTCGCCGGTGTGGAAGTCGTACCAGTCGGCGCCCGCCGGCAGGTACACCTGGCGCGACGTTGCCTTGTACTCGTACACCGGCGCCACCAGGAACGATGGACCGAACATGTACTGGTCCTTGATGTTCTTGACCTTCTCGTCGTGCGGGAAGTCCATCACCAGGCCGCGCATCATCGTGCCGGACGCGTAGTGGGTGTCGGCCGCCATCGTGTAAATATACGGCATCAGGCGGTAGCGCAGCTTCAGGTACCACACCATATTGTCGCGCATGACGTCGTCGCCATTGGCGATATTGTAGATCTCGCGCTTGACCACTTCACCGTGCGAGCGGAACAGCGGCGTGAAGGCGCCGAACTGGAACCAGCGCTGGTTCAGCTCACGCCATTCCTTCATGTCTTCCGGGTTCGCCTCGGCGCGCGAGGTGACGCGGTTTTCCTGGGCCGACCCCACGTCGCCCGTCTGGTAGCGCACTTCCTGCGCGTAGCCGCCGATATCGTGGGTCCAGTTCGGGACGCCCGACATCGACATATTCGTGCCCGATGCGATCTGGTCGTACAGATTGTTCCAGCGCCCGACTGTGTCGCCGCTCCACACCGCCACCGAATTACGCTGGATGCCGGCAAAGCCCGAACGCGACAGGATGAACTGGCGTTTGTCCGGCTGGTCGCGCGCCAGGCCATCGGCCACCGCGCCCGTGCTCACCAGGCTGTAGGGGTTGAACGTGATTTCGCCAGCGCCGTAGACGGTTGGGCCGATCAGCTCCTTGAAGTCTTCCAGGCGGCTGTTCGACAAGACGTCAGGTTCGGTATTGTCCATCCACCAGGCGTCAAAGCCCAGGTCGACCAGCTTCGTTTTCATCTGGCGATAGTAGATATCGCGCGCTTCCTTGGTATATGGATCGTAGTGGCTGTTCAGGTAACCCTTGCCGACCCAGTCGCGCGAGCCATTCTCGACGTTCTTGGTCCACATATAACCCTTGGACTCGAATTCCTTGTAGTTGTCGGTATTGGCGTAGAACTTGCCCCACACGGACAGCATGATGCGCGCGTTCTGCTTGTGCACGGCGTCGACCATGCCCTTCGGATCCGGGAAACGGGTCTTGTCGAAGTCATGCGAACCCCAGCCGTCTTCGGGCCAGTAGAACCAGTCCTGCACGATGTTATCCAGCGGCCAGCCGCGCTTGCGATATTCGCTGACCGTGTCGAGCAGCTGCTGCTGCGTCTCGTAGCGCTGGCGCGATTGCCAGAAGCCGTACGACCACTTCGGCATCATCGGCTGCTGGCCCGTCAGGTGACGATAGCCGGCAATCGCACGGTCCATGTTCTCGCCGCTGATGACGTAGTAGTTGATCCCTTCGGCGATCTCGGACGACAGCGTCAGCGAATGGCGTTCTGGCGCCGGCAGCGGATTGTTGTGGGTGATCGCCACCATGCCGCCCGACGGTTTCCATTCCAGGTGCAGCTTGACCGGCTTGTTCTTCGCGAACTTGACCTCGAAGTTGTGGTACCACGGGTTCCAGCCCATGCGCCACACGTCCATGACTTCCTTGCCGTCGACCGTCAGCTTGGCATAGTCCGACGAGTACAGCTGCATCTTGTGCACGCCCGGCTTGTCGCTGCTCATTGTGCCTTCCCAGACCACGCGCACGTCTTTCAGCTCCTTGTGCGGGCCGAGTTCTTTCGGCCAGTTGTCGTCGAGGTCTTTCAGGTACTGGTAATCGATGTCTTTCTCTTGCCGCGTGAGGGCCAGCTTGCCACCGATGTAGTAGCGCGCTGTCAGGCCTTCGCTTTTGCCATCGGCGCCGCGCAGCACCAGGTCGCGCGACATATGATCGTACGGCGTCTGGTCGCCGAAGCGCGAGATCGAGTTGTTGTCCCACAGGACGCCATAGCCCTTGTCGGACACGACGAACGGCACGGCGGCGATCATATTATGCTGCTGCAGCAGCACGTCTTCGCCGTTGTAGTTCATCTGGTTGTTCTGGTGCTGGCCAAGGCCGTAGTACGCATCCTTCGTGCCGTGGTTGAAGCCCTGCTTGATTGCCACGAACGGCTTGCCGCCCACGGTGACGGGCTTCATCGATTCGGATGCCTGCGCCAGGAAGCGCTTGCCGGCGGCGTCGAAAAAGGCGACCTGGCCGTCTTTCAATGACACGGTGGCGGCGATCTTGCCGGCCTTGAGCTGCACCGAGTCCTTGCCCGGGGTGACGGTGAACGCGCAGCTGCTGGCGCACGGCTTGGCGACGGTCATCAGCGACGGCGTCAGGGTCTTGTCGGCTTGGTCGAGCTTGACCACCTGGACGATGTTGTCGCTCATGAGGTTCAGCCGCACTACCTTGGCGCCGCTGTCCGGCCGCACTTCGATGCCGGTGGCCGTTTGCTGGAAGGTGCCGGCATCGGCCCCGAGGCTTGCTACTAACGTCAGCGCTGCAGCCGCCACTTGTGTCATACGCATTTGTCGATCTCCTGTTGTGTTCTGCGCTGCCGGTCCCGATGACCGGCGCGTTACTGTTATTCTGCTTACTCTTGATACGTGCCCAGCCTGACCTTGAGCACGGTCGGCGTGGCCGGCAGGTTCAGGCCATAGTCGGTCTGGTCGCCATTCCAGTTACGCTCCATGACCCATTTGCCGCTGGCGTCGAAGCGCCCTTCTTCCACGCGCGCCAGCATCGACGGCTTGCCGTCGTTGGCGCCGCTGCCCGAGAGCTTCACGCGCGCCTGCTGGCCGACGATGACGAATTCGTTGTCGCCGATCTGCGCGAACGCGACGCCGCCGCCCGGCTGCTCGGTGCCCGACTGGTACTCGTTCTTGTCCTTGAGGTACTGGCGCTCGCCGAACTGGAATTCGCGGAACTCCACGTTCGCCTTCCAGCCCTTCATGGCCACCGTCTGCGCGGCGCGGTCGTCGCCCTCGGCCACGCCATAGGTGCGGCCTTCGAAGGCCCAGCGCGCCCACTGGCGCGCCATCGGCGCGAACACGCCGTACACCTTCGCGAATGGCTCGACCATCCGCTTGTCGGTGTACTTGGCGCCCAGTGGGTAGTTGCTGTACTCGGCGTAATCGAGGCCGAACGGCGCGACGCCGATCGCGCCCATGCCGAATGCCTGGTACACATAGCGCGCATACGCCGGCGCATTGCCCATCTCGGGAATCATCAGCGCGTTGTCGGGCCGCTGGAACGATTTCAGGATCGCCGTGACCTTGGTCGACTCGGGCATGTAGATGTCGGGCGCGGCAAAGTCGATGTGCGGCGCCGCGGCTTTATAGATATCGAGCACGTCGTACGTCGGGCCGCCGCTGGCGAAGTTGCCCTTCCACGGTTCGGCAGGTTCGCCCGCCAGCGCCGGTTCGCGCAGCGCGTTGTTGACGAACATCGGCAGGTCGTAAACGGCCCGGCCGGCCTTGGCGATCGACTCGATGTAGCTGGCGATCGCCCACGAATGGAAGTACTGGTCGGCGTAGTCACCGTACACCTGCGTCCAGGTGCCGCTCTTCACGCCCGGCACCTTCGGCGCCTGGCGCGCGACCACGGCGGCCGGCACCGGCTGCGCGAACGCGGCCTGGGCGCGCTGGCCGTAGTCGCGTGCAAAACCATACGTGCCCACCTCGTTCTCGACCTGCACCATGATCACGGTGCGCTGGGCGCTGTCGATCTTCTTGATGTGTTCCATCATCCGCACGAACGCGCGCCGGTCCAGCCTGAGCGTCTCTTCGGCAAACGGCGAGTGGCTGTAGACGGTCTTGCCGTCTTTATCCTTCATGCGCGGGAAGCGCTGGTTGTCGAACTTGACCCATTCAGGCAGGTAGCCGGGGCCCGTATTTTTCCAGGTGCCGAACCAGACGATCACGAGGCGGATCTTGTTCTCGCGCGCGCCCTTTACCAACGCGTCGAGGAAGCTGAAGTCGAAGCTGCCCTCCTTCGGCTCGATCTGTTCCCACGCGATCGGCATCTCGAGCGTGTTGGCCCTGGCGTCCTTGAGCGCGGCCCACACCTTCGGCAAGGCGGCCGGATAGTTACTGGAGTTGTGGGCCTGGCCCGCCAGCATCAGGAACGGCGCGCCGTCGACGATCAGGGCGTGACGGCCATCCTTTGTCTCCAGGCGTGGCAGCTCGGACGCGGCCAGCGCGCTGTGGGCCATCAGGGCCATGCACAGCGGCGCTGCGTACCGTAGGCGCAGGCGGCGGGCAATCTGATTCAGGGTCATGCGGGTTGTCTCCTTCGTGGTGTCGTTCTTCTGGATTGTTTTTTACTTGAACAGCGAAGCGGATACCGTGCGGCTCTGCCCTTTCTTGAGTTCGACCTCGGTCACCCAGGCGCCGTAGCGCAGCTTGACCTTGCCGTCGGCCGACGGCGCGCGGACGGTGACGTTCTTGAGCAGGCCCTTGCGCCAGACGATGTCGACTTCGAAGCCGCCGCGAGCGCGCAGGCCCTTGACCGAGCCTGTCGCCCACGCCTTGGGCAACCCCGGCAAGACCTGGATCTCGCCGGCATGCGACTGCACCAGCATCTCGGCCATCGCCGCAGTCGCGCCGAAATTACCGTCGATCTGGAATGGCGGATGCGCATCGAGCATATTCGGATAGGTGCCGCCGGCGTTGTTATGCTCCGAGAAGATGCCGCCCTGCTCGGACGCGCGCGCACCCGGCGCGGCCAGTACACCGCGCAGCATGCGGTGGGCGCGCTCGCCGTCGTGCAGGCGGGCCCAGAACGCCATCTTCCACGCCATCGACCAGCCCGTGCCGGCGTCGCCCCGCGCTTCGAGCGTGCGCTTGGCGGCGGCCGCCAGTTCAGGGGTTTTCAGGGGGCCGATCTGGCGTCCCGGGAACAGCGCGAACAGGTGCGATACGTGGCGGTGCGTGTCGGTGGGCGTGTCGAGGATCGGGTCATGCTTTTCGTCTAGCCACTCGAGCAGCTGGCCCCAGCTGCCGATGCGCGGGCCGGCCAGGCGGTCGCGCATGTCGGTCAACTCGGCGCGCCATTCGGGATCCATCTTCAGGATGCCGGCCGCCTCGATCGTGTTATTCAACAGGTCCCACACGATCTGCTGGTCGTACGCGATGCCGTCTTCGACCGGGCCGTGCTCGGGCGACCAGCCTTGCGGCGCCACCAGGCGACCGTCCGGCAGCACCTTTAAATAGTCCTGCCAGAACAAGGCCGCTTCCTTCATCATCGGATAGGCGTTCTCGCGCAGGAAGCGCTCGTCGCGGGTGAACGCGTAGTGCTCCCAGAAGTGCTGGGCATACCAGGCGTTACCGGTCTTGTTCCACAGGTAGCCCATCGCGCCGAACGGGTTCGATTCGGTGCGCAGCGTCCAGCCGCGAACCGGCGCGCCGTCCTTGCCCTTGAACTCCTGCGCCGTCTGCTGGCGCCACACCGGCGCCAGACCGTTCACGAAGCCGAAGAACGGTTCGGCCAGCTCGCTCAGGTTGGTCACCTCGGCCGGCCAGTAATTCATCTGGATATTGATGTTGGTGTGGTAGTCCGAGTTCCACGGCGGCGCATAGCTGTTGTTCCACAGGCCTTGCAGATTGGCCGGCAGCGAACCGCGCGAACTGGCGGTGAGCAGGTAGCGGCCGTACTGGAAGTACTGGGCTTCGAGTTCCGGGTCGCCCCCTTCCTTCGTGTAGGCGAGCAGGCGCGCATCGGTCGGCAGCGCGCGGCGCTCGGCGAGCGTGGGGCCCAGGTCGATCTCGACGCGTTTGAGCAGGCTGCCCAGGTCGCGCTCATGCTCGGTGCGCAGCTCGTCGACCGGCCGCGCGGCCGCGGTGCTCACTTGCTGGGTGACGCGCGCGAGCGGATGCCCGCCCTCGAAGCGGCGCGCCGCATCGAGCACGAAGCTGGTGCCGGCGCCGAACACCAGCGTCACCGAATTCGCGTTCGTAAAGCCGATCTGCTTGCCGTCGACCGCCAGCTTGCCACCGTCATGCAGCACCTGCACCTGGCTGGCGTAACTCATTATATTGGTGCTGGGAGTCTGGTCCGGCAGCACAAAGCCGGCCAGCGTGCCCGACGCGTACAGGCGGTTGCCAGTCGCGGCCAAATGGGCGCCGTGGCGGTCGGTCAGCGCGACGCTGCCCGTGTAGCGGCCCGGCTTGTCGGCGGACAGACGCAGCACGATCACCTGCGCCGGATAGCTGGCCCAGGCTTCGCGCTTGTAGTTCACGCCATTGTGGGTGTAGGTGACGGTGTGCACGCCGCGTACCAGGTCGAGCGTGCGGCGGTAGTTGGTGGCGCCCGCAGCGTGGGCCGGCAGGTCGACCAGCAAGTCGCCGAACGGCTGGAAGGCGCCCATGGTCTTGTCGTCGCCGGTCCAGAGCGTGATGTCGTTGAACTGCAGGTGCTCGCGGCCCGGCTGGCCGAAGACCATGGCGCCGATGCGGCCGTTGCCGATCGGGAGCGCCTCTTTTTCCCAGCCGGTGTCGTTGTCTTGCGCAGGGGTGTCATAGCGCAGCACGAGGTCGGGGGCGGCCAGCGCGGCGCCGGCACAAACCAGGGTGGCGGCGGCAAGCGCACAGCGTAAGGTGAGATTCACATTCATTGGGTAACAGGCTTTCCGTGCACGATGCCGCGTCCGGCAGTGCTCATGTAGACGACGCCGAAGCGGTTCATGTCGCCGACGATGAAGTGGCCGTCGCCAGGGCCGCCATACTGGTGCGCGTCATCGTTGATGCGCTGCCAGGTGACGCCCGTGTCGAGCGAGCGGTAGATGCCGCGCACGCCCTTCACGCTACCCCAGATGAACACCGTCGGATAAGTTTTGCCCTGGGCCGCCTTGCCGAAACCGACTGCGCCGCAGTAGTCGATATCGAATACCGGCTTGAAGTTGGCGCCGCCGTCGATCGAGCGCGCCAGGCCGCCATGCTTGAGCGGCGCCCAGAGGTCGCCTTCGCGTTCTGGTGCGGCGCGGATCAGGCGCGAGCCGCCCGCTGGCAGGCTGGCGCGTGGCGCAAACGTGACGCCGCTGTCGCTGCTTGCGACCAGGGCCTTGTCATCATACGCGTAGAACACGTTGCTGCGGACCGGATCGGCCACCGCGCGCATCCGCTCGCCGTTCAAACCTGCCACCGGCGTCCAGGTTGCGCCCGTGTCGCCGGACTGGAACGAGGTCGTCGAGCCTTGCGGCGTGTGCACGAGGGTCGCGCCATCGCTCGAGATGGCGATCTGGCCGCGCTTGCCCTGCATCGTTGCGGTCTTGCGCCAGCTGGCACCACCATCGCGGGTGATCAGCATCGCGTCGCCGACGCGCACCATCGTGCCGGGCCGGCGCGCCGCGGCATCCAGGCCGGTGGTGGTGCCGATCTCCGGCTTGTGGATGCGGCCATGGCGCGTCGGGTCGTCGTGCACGAAGCCGTCGTAGTCGCCAATCGCCGACACCAGCGGCGCGCCGGGCATACTGACCAAGCCGAGTGGCACCGTCTCTTCGAGGCCCTTGACGGTGAACGTCCAGGTGGCCGGCACGGCATCGATGTTCGCGGTGCGAAAGACGCCGTTGCCGGACGTGACCCAGACTGCGCGCGGGTCGCGCGGATCGAATTCGACCGACCCGGCCCAGTGGATGGCGTGGCCTTCGAGCCACGGCACGCCGGCGGCGTCGCGCTTGAAGCCGCGTGCGATGACGTCGGTCCAGGTGGCGCCGGCGTCGTTCGACACCAGGATGCGGTCGCCCTTGGCGTCGCCCTGGGGGATGAACGTGTTGATGGTCGAGACGACGAGCCGGCGCGGGTTGGTCGGGTCGACACTGACGCCGGCGAACGGGCGCGTCCAGCCGACGGGCGTGACGTCGGTCCAGGCGCCGCTGGCGATCGCGTAGCGCCATACCTGGCCGCGCTGCATCGGCTCACGGCCGCTCTTGTCCGGGTGCGGGCCGGCGCCGTCGGCGTAGGCGATGTAAAGATTGCCCGCGCCGTCGAAGGCGGCGCGTTGCGGCATCAAGGCTGTCGGCGCCCCGGCGACCGGCTTGAAGCTTGCTCCGGCATCGTCGCTGCGGTACAGATTGGGGCCGACGCTGCCGAAGCGGGAGACGCCGACGAATACGCGGCGCGCGCTGGCGCCGCTCACGCTGGCTGGATCGGGCAGCACGATGTTCAGGCCGACGTCGTTCGGCGTCGTCGTCACCGGCAGCGCCGCATTACGCTGCCAGGTCTTGCCCGCGTCGCTGCTGGTGAACAGGCCGTCGCGGCGCGAGCCGAGGTACAGGCGCGCGGTCGATCCTTGCGCTGATCCGGGATCGACCGCGAGCCGCTCGCCATTTTGGCGGCCGAAGCCATTGCCGTGGGTTTTGAATTGGGTCGTGACGTCGACGACGTCGAAGGTCTTGCCGTAGTCGGTCGACCGAAGGATGGCGGTGCGGCCGCCGTTCAGGTAGGCGATGCCCGCCAGCAGCCAGACGTTGGCGGCGTTGTGCGGGTCGATTGCCAGCGCGTCGATGCCCAGGAAACCCGTCTGGTCCTCGCCGACCCAGTCGAGCAGCGGATACCAGCGGCCTTCCTTCGCGCTCCAGCGGTAGGCGCCGCCGACGTCGGTGCGGGCGTACGCCACATCCGGCTCGCTACGGCTCGGGATGACGGCGGTGACAAAGCCGCCGCCGCCAATGGCGACGCTGTCCCAGGCATAGGCGGTAGACATTTGGGCCGGAAGCACCGGGGTGGTCGTGCTTACCGCTGAATTTGCAGCTGAATCCGTGGCTGAATCCGTGGCCGTGGCCGTGGCGGCGGCTGCGACGACGATGGCCGCAACCGCGCCCACGAACACGCCGAGATGGCGCGCGTACGTGGAAGGCATGCTGTCTCCTGATTGTTCTTATGTACTACGTTTATATGCTGCGTTTATTAGCTGCGTTATTAACTGCATGTATTAGCTTGCTGCAAACCATGCTAAACAATACAGACGGCGCTGGCAAGCAGAATGTTCGCGCTAACAAGTAAATTACAGGATACAAAGCCAGTTTCCGGCGATGTTATCCGCTGCGCCATGATTGCGTATAACATTGTCGGCCCATACCAATTCCACATCAGGAGATAGCATGAACATCAGCGGTGAAATGATCATTGGCCAGCGCATCGTGCGCGGCGCAGCCGGCACTGTCCGCGCGTACAACCCGACCACGAAGCAGGACATCGAGCCCGAATTCGGCCTGGCGACAGCCGACGACCTGGCCAGCGCCTGCGCCCTGGCCGACGCCGCCGTCGAGCCGTACCGCGCGCGGAGCCTGGAAGAACGCGCCAACTTTCTCGAGACGATAGCCCAGCGGATCCTCGACCTGGGCCCTGCGCTGATCGAGCGCGCCAGCCAGGAAAGCGGCTTGCCGACGGCGCGCCTCGAAGGCGAACGCGGTCGCACGGTGGGCCAACTCCGCCTGTTCGCCAAGGTGGTGCGCGATGGCCTGTTCCTGGAAGCGACGCTCGACTCGGCCCTGCCCCAGCGCACGCCGCCGCGCGCCGACCTGCGCATGCGCAAGATTCCCGTCGGCGCAGTCGCCGTGTTTGGCGCCAGTAACTTCCCGCTGGCGTTCTCGGTGGCGGGCGGCGACACAGCGTCCGCACTCGCGGCCGGCTGCCCGGTCGTCGTCAAGGTGCACAATGCGCACCTGGGCACGTCGGAACTGGTCGGCAAAGCGGTCTTGCAGGCTGCGCTCGACTGCGGCATGCCCGAGGGCGTGTTCTCGCTGCTGATCGGCGAAGGCAACCAATTCGGTGGCGACCTGGTGAGCCACCCGGCGATCCGCGCCGTGGGCTTTACCGGCTCGCGCGCCGGTGGCCTGGCGCTGGCGCAGATCGCCAGCCGCCGCAAGGAGCCGATCCCTGTGTACGCTGAAATGAGCAGCATCAATCCGGTCTACCTGCTGCCGGGCGCCCTGGCCGGCGGCGGCGCCACGCTTGCCGGCGCCTTCGTCGATTCGCTGACGATGGGCGTGGGCCAGTTCTGCACCAATCCGGGCCTGGTGATTGCGCTGGCCGGGCCGCAGCTCGACGCGTTTCGCGCCGCAGCGACGGCAGCGTTGCAACTCAAGCCGGCCGGCACGATGCTCACGGCAGGCATCCATGACGCCTATTCGAAGGCAGTAGGCCTGCGCGCCGGCATCGCGGGCGTGACGCTCGTCGCCCATGGCAGCAGCGAAGGCGCCGGCTGCGCGGCGAAAGCGGCGCTGTACGAGTGCGACGCCGCCACGTTCCTGGCCAATCCGGCGCTCGAAGAAGAAATCTTCGGCCCGGTGTCGCTGTTGATCACCTGCCGCGACGAGGGAGAACTGCTTGCCGTCACGCGCCACCTGGAGGGTCAGCTGACCGCCACCGTGCATGCGGTCGCGAGCGACCATGCGCTGGCCGGCGCCCTGCTGCCGCTGCTCGAACGCAAAGTCGGCCGTATCCTGTTCAATGGCTTCCCGACCGGTGTCGAGGTGTCGCACGCGATGGTGCACGGCGGGCCGTTCCCGGCCACGACCGACCCGCGCAGCACGTCGGTGGGCGCCACCGCCATCGAGCGCTTCCTGCGCCCGGTGTGCTACCAGGATGTTCCGGCCGGCTTGCTGCCGGATGCGCTCAAGGATGGCAACCCATTGCGGATCGCGCGCCTGGTCGACGGTGAAATGACGCTGCCGGCATAAGGGCAGCGCAGTCAATGGACAGACCGGGGGTCGAACGCAGGTTCGCCCCCGGTTTTTTACTTAGCGCGTGCTGCTGCGCGTCGCTACATCCAGCCACACCGCCAGCGTCAGGATCAGGCCCTTGACGATCATCTGCCAGTAGGCGTCGACGTCCAGCATCGACATGCCATTGTCCAGGCTCGCCATTACCAGCGCACCAACCAGCGCGCCATGTACGGTGCCGGCGCCGCCGCGCATCGAGGTGCCACCGATGAAACAGGCCGCGATCACGTCCAGTTCCGCCGACACGCCGGCCGACGGCGAACCGGCCGCCAGGCGCGCCGTGTTGATCAGGCCAGCCAGCGCGCACATCAAACCCATCAGGCCGAAGATCCACAGTTTGACCTTGCGCACGTCGATGCCCGACAGGCGCGTCGCTTCCATATTGCTGCCCACCGCGTAGATGCGGCGGCCGAATACGGTCTGGCGCGCGATGTAGCTGAACACGCCCAGCAGCACCAGGAGGATCAGCACCGGCAGCGGAATGCCTTCATAGCTGTTGAAGGTCGACACCAGCCCGGCCAACACCGCGCCCGCCAGCACCACGCGCAGCGCCGAGCGCCACATCGGGATGACCGGAAGCTTGTGGCGTGCCTGGCTTACGCGCTGGCGCCAGACAAGGACGCAGCTCAAGACGAACAGGCCCACGCCCAGGATACTGCCCCACAACGGCGGCAGATACGCCTGGCCCAGTTGCTCCATACCCGGCGAGACCGGCGCGATGGTGGCGCCATCGGTCAGGCCGAGCACGACCCCGCGATACGCCAGCATCCCGCCCAGGCCGACAATGAACGAGGGTATGCCCGCATACGCAGTGAGATACCCGTTGAGGAAGCCGCACAACAGGCCCGCGCCCAGAACGATGGCGATCGACAGCGGCAACGGCAAGCCATGCGTGACGTCGAGCACCGCCGCCATCCCGCCCAAGAGGCCAAGGAGCGAGCCGATGGACAGGTCGATTTCGCCGGCGATGATGACAAACACCATGCCGCAGGCGAGGATGCCGGTAATCGACATCTGGCGCATCAGGTTCGACAGATTGCGCGCCGACGTGAAACCGCCGTCCGTCTTCCAGCTGAAGAAAGCCCAGATCAGCGCGATCGCCACCAGCAGCGCCAGAATTTTGTACTGCGTGAAAATGCGTTTGAAGGTCGTCGTGTTCATTGTGTGATGTCGGTTGTCATGCGTGGTTCGATGGGGCGGCTGCAGCCTGGCCGAGGGCGGCGGCCAGCACCGTTTCCTGACTCAGGTCCCGGTTGACGAAGTCGCCGCACAGGCGCCCTTCCTTCATCACCAGCACGCGGTCGGACACGCCCAGTACTTCGGCCAGTTCGGACGAAACCATGATGATCGCGATGCCCTGCGCCGCCAGCTCCAGCATCAGTTTGTAGATCTCGAACTTGGCGCCGACGTCCACGCCGCGGGTCGGTTCGTCCAGGATCAGCACTTTCGGGCCGGTCAGCAGCATCTTGGCCAGCACTGCCTTTTGCTGGTTGCCGCCCGAGAGCGACGTGATCGGCAAGGCCGGCGTCGCGGTCTTGAGCGCCAGCCGGCTGATTTGCTCGCCCACGGCGCCGGCTTCTTCGTTATCGTCGATGCGGCTACCATGCGAAAAGCGCGGCAGCACCGACAGCGTGATGTTCTCGCCCACCGACAGGTCGCGCACGATGCCGTGGTGTTTGCGGTCCTCGGGCACCAGCGCGAAGCCGGCGCGGATGGCTTTCAACGGTTCGGACGTATCGGCCTTGCTGCCCTCGAGCCAGACTTCGCCTTCATGCTTGCCCGGGTACGCGCCGAAGATGGCCGTCACGAGTTCGGTGCGGCCGGCGCCGACGATGCCGGCGATGCCGAGGATTTCGCCGCGCCGCACCTGGAACGACACGTCGTCGACCTTCTTGCGGCGCGGTTGCTCCGGGTCGTAGCAGGTGATGTGACGCGCTTCCATGACCACCTCGCCCACCGGATGCGGCAGCGTCGGATACATCTGGCTCATCTCGCGCCCGCACATCTGGCTGACGATGCGATCTACGCTCATCGCATCCATCGGCGTGGTGGCGATATGCTTGCCATCGCGGATGACGACGACCGTGTCGCAGATGGCCGCGACTTCTTCGAGCTTGTGCGAGATGTACACGCACGCGACACCCCGGCTTTTCAGGTCGCGGATGATGTCGAGCAGGACAGCGATCTCGGACGCCGTGAGCGACGCCGAAGGCTCGTCAAGAATCAGGATGCGCGCGTTCTTGTTCAGCGCCTTGCCGATCTCGATCAGTTGCTGGTGCCCGCCGCCGTAATGCTTCACCGGCAGCACGACGTTCACGTCGGGCAGCTTCAGGCCGCGCAGTATCTCCTGGGCCTTGTGGTTCATGGCCGGATAATCCATGCGCCCGCCGGGCAGCGTGATCTCGTTACCGAGGAAGATATTCTCGGCCACGCTCAGTTCGGGCACGAGCATCAGTTCCTGGTGGATGATGATGATGCCGGCGTCTTCGGTCTCGCGCACCGAACGCGCGCGCAAGGGCTGGCCATCGAGAACGATGTCGCCTTCCCAGGTGCCGTGCGGGTAGACCGCCGACAGCACCTTCATCAGGGTCGATTTGCCGGCCCCGTTCTCGCCGCACAGGCCGATGCATTCGCCCGGGCGGATCGCCAGGTCGATGCCGTCGAGCGCAGGCACCCCATTGAATCGCTTGGCGATTCCCTTCATTTCAAGCAGATAGCCGGACATCGAACGACGCGCCTCCAAACATGAAACCGCCCGGCCGGGCGGCGCGGGCGCTGGAGCTCAACTGGGATTCAGCCGAGCCTCATTTGCCCGCGAGCTGGCCCTGGGTATAGAAGCCGTCCTTGACCAGCAGGTCGACGTTGCCCTTGTTGAGCAGGATCGGCTTGAGCAGCACGGTGTTGACCTGCTTGAAGCCGTTATTCAACTGTGCGTTGTAGGCCGGCTTCTCGTTGCGTACCAGTTGCACGGCCAGCGTCGCGGCGCTGGTCGCGATATTGCGCAGCGGTTTGTAGACGGTCATCGACTGGGTGCCGGCGATCACGCGGCGCACGGCGGCCAGGTCGGCGTCCTGGCCCGATACCGGCACCTTGCCGGCCAGTTTCTGCGAGGCCAGCGCCTGGATCGCGCCGCCGGCGGTGGCGTCGTTCGAGGCCACGACGGCGTCGATCTTGTTGCCGTTGGCGGTCAGCGCATTCTCGACGATGGCCATCGCCTCGGACGGGCTCCAGTCCTTGACCCACTGACGACCGACCACCTTGATGTCGCCCTTGTCGATCAGCGGCTGCAGCACCTTCATCTGGCCTTCGCGCAGGATCTTGGCATTGTTGTCGGTCGGCGCGCCGCCCAGCAGGTAGTAGCTGCCCTTCGGTTTGAGCGCGACGATCGACTGGGCCTGCAGTTCTCCCACGGCCTTGTTGTCGAACGAAATGTAGGCGTCGACGTCGGCGTTCAGGATCAGGCGGTCGTACGACAGCACCTTGATCTTGGCCTTCTTCGCTTCGCGGATCGCGTTATTGAGCACGGTGGCGTTGTACGGCACGATGACCAGCACGTCGACGCCGCGCGAGATCAGGTTCTCGATCTGGGCGATCTGGCGCTGCTCGCTGGCGTCGGCCGACTGTACGTACACCTTGGCGCCGAGCTTTTCGGCCGCGCCGATGAAGTAGTCGCGGTCGCGCGTCCAGCGCTCCAGGCGCAGGTCATCGATCGAAAAACCGATCTTCGGATTCTTGGCGTCGGCCATGGCGGGGGCGGATACGGATGCGAACAAGACGGCGCAACCGATGCCGACCGCGGTGATAAGTTTTTTCATGCTTTGTCTCCTGATTATTGATCGACGCCTGAACGCTTCCGTTCCGGCGAAGTACCGACATTCTGCTCAAGAATTGCTGATTCTGCTAATTTTTACGCTAATTTTTATGCCACTGTTGGTCGTGGCTTAATGGTTATGCCTTGGCATCGCGCCGGCCACGGCGCGATACGGCAAGGCCAGTTCCATGCAGGCGCCCGTGTGCAGCTGGCCGACCGTGGCGCGGTAGATTTCTTGCCACGGCGTCTGGCTTGGCGGGATCGCCGGCGGCGTATCGAGCTTGCGCGCCTCGAGTTCCGCGTCCGGCAACAGCACGTCGCAGCGGCCATGCACCAGGTCCACGCGCACCACGTCGCCCGTGCGCAGCAGCGCCAGGTTGCCGCCGGCTGCGCTTTCGGGCGACGCATTCAGGATCGACGGGCTGTCCGAGGTGCCCGACTGGCGCCCGTCCCCGAGCGTCGGCAGGTTGCTGATGCCCTGCTTGATCAGGGCGTCAGGCGGCTGCATATTGACCACTTCGGCCGAACCGGGCCAGCCGATCGGCCCCGCGCCGCGAATGACCAGCATCGTGCGCTCGTCGATGCCGAGGGCCGGATCGTTGATGCGCGCGTGATAATCATCCGAGCCGTCGAACACGACGACCTTGCATTCGAAGCAGTTCTCGGCGCCCGGCGTGGCCAGATAGCGCGCGCGAAACGCCGGGGAAATCACGCTCGTCTTCATGATGGCGAAGTCGAACAAGTTGCCCTTCAAGACCAGGAAGCCCGCGTTTTCCTTGAGCGGATCGGCGAACGGGCGGATCATCTCGCGGTCCATCGTCTGGTGCATCGCGACGTTCTGGGCCAGCGTGGTGCCCGTCACCGTCAGCCGGTCCGAGCGCAACAGGCCGGCCTGGTCGAGCTCCCACATCACGGCCGGCACGCCGCCCGCGCGGTGGAAGCGCTCGCCCAGGTATTTACCGGCCGGCTGCATGTTCAGCAGCAGCGGCACTTCGTAGCCGTAGGTCATCCAGTCTTCGGTCGTAATCTCGACACCCGCATGGCGCGCCATGGCCATGATGTGCGGCTGCGCATTGCTCGAGCCGCCGATGGCCGCGTTGACGACGATCGCATCGAGGAACGCGTCGCGCGTCAGGATCTTGGAAGGCCGCACGTCTTCCATCGCCAGCCCGACGATGCGCCGACCGGTTTCATACGCCATCTGGCCGCGCTCGCGGTACGGCGCGGGAATCGCCGCGCACCCGGTGAGCGACATGCCCAGCGCCTCGGCCACGGCGTTCATCGTCGACGCCGTGCCCATCGTGTTGCAGTGACCGGCGGACGGCGCCGAGGCGGTGGCGATGTTCATGAATTTCTGTTCGTCGATCGTGCCGGCCGCCAGCTGGCGGCGCGCCTTCCAGATCGCCGCGCCCGAGCCGACCAGCTCACCGTCGAACCAGCCGTCGAGCATCGGGCCGCCCGAGAGCACGATGGCCGGCATGTCGACGGTGGACACGGCCATGAGCTGGGCCGGCGTGGTCTTGTCGCAGCCGGTGGTGAGCACCACCGCATCGATGGGATAGCCGTGCAGGATCTCGACCAGGCCCAGATACGCCAGGTTGCGGTCGAGCGCGGCGGTCGGACGGCGGCAGTTTTCGAAAATCGGGTGCAGCGGGAATTCCATCGGGATGCCGCCGGCGTCGCGGATGCCGTCGCGCACGCGCTTGACGAGTTCCAGGTGGATGCGGTTGCACGGCGTGATGTCGCTGCCACTCTGGGCGATGCCGATGATCGGTTTGCCCGAGCGCAGTTCGTCGGGCGTGATCCCGTAGTTCATGAAGCGCTCGAGGTACAGCGCCGTCATGTCGATCCGCTCTGGATTGTCGAACCAGTCTTGCGACCGGAAGCGGAAGGTGGATTGCTGCTTGGTCATGCTGATGATTCTCCAGTTCGCGCTACAGGTGCAGCGCGTGTTGCGGCAGTCCCGGCGTCTCGGCGCGGAACGTAAACAAGCCGCCGGCCAGCGGCTGCCCCAGCAGGTCGGCATCCGACAGCCCCTTGCGCGCGGTGGTCGCGAACACGGTGCGCAGGTCGTCGCCGCCAAATGCCGGCTTGGTGATGTTCGCGCACGGGAAGCGCACCTCGCCCACCTTGCGCCCCTGCGGGTCGTAGCGGTCGATGCGCCAGCCGCCGAACACGGCGACCCACAGATACCCTTCGGCGTCGACGGCCATGCCGTCCGGATGGCCGCTGCCTTCGTGCCGGATGAACAGGCGCTTGCCAGCGATGTCGCCTGACGCGGTCAGGTCGAACGCGTAGATTTCGCGGGCCAGCGTGTCGGTGTGATACAGCGTGGCGCCATGCGGGCAGACGGCCGGGCCGTTGGTGATGATGTAGCCGGTATCCATGCTGCGCGCGGGCGTGCCGGCGCCATCGAAGCGGTACAACGCGCCGGTGGCGTTGGCTTCGCCGTTGTCCATCGAGCCGAACCACAGGCGACCGGATTGATCGACGTGACCGTCGTTGAAGCGGTTGCCCGGCAGGTCGGCTTCGATGCGGGCCAGCGAAATAAAGGCGCCGTCGTTCTCGGCAAAATGGTACAGGCCATCTTCGAGGCCGCACACCATGCCGCCGCCGGCCACCGGGGCCAGAAAGCCGATCTGCGATGGCGCATCCCAGCTCTGGCGCGCGCACCCATCCTCATTGCAGCGATGGATGCGGCGACCCTTGATGTCGACGAACCAGATCTGGCGCCGCACCGCATCCCACAAAACGCCCTCGCCCAGCGTCGCCGCCACGTCCCACAGGCAGTGCACGGGGGTTGTCGCGACGGCGGTCATGCGCCGTACCAGCCGGCGTCGACGAAGTATTCGCGGCCGCTGCAGCGGCGCGCGTTGTCGGACGCCAAAAACAGCGACAGCGCCGCCACATCCTGCATCTCGACGCGCTGCGGCAGGCATTGGCCGGCCAGGATGCGCGCTTCTTCTTCCGGCGTATGCCACAGTGCCTGCTGGCGCGGGGTGCGCACGGCGCCCGGAATGACGGTATTGACGCGGATATTGTCGGGACCGAGGTCGCGCGCCAGGCCGCGGCTCATCGCTTCGATGGCCGCCTTGGCCATCATGTACAGCGACAGCTGGTTCGAGGCCAGGTACCACGAAATCGACCCGAAGTTCAGGATCACGCCGCCGCCCTGGCGGCGCATCATGGCCACGGCCGCCTGACTGCAGAAGTAGGTATGGCGGAGATTGACCGCCATCCGGCTTTCATAATAGGCGGGCGTGACGTCGTCGATGCCGTGGCGGTCGTCGTTGGCCGCGTTATTGAGCAGGATGTCGATGCCGCCGGCTTCCTGTTCGATGGCGGCGAAGGTCGCGGCCAGTGCATCGAGGTCGGTCAGGTCGCATGGCAGAAAGCGCGGCTTGTGCTCGGACTGATCGAGCGCATCGGCCAGCGCGCGTGACGCGGCTTCGGCGATGTCCAGGAACCAGACCTGGGCGCCCTGGCTGGCGAACGCGGTCACCAGTTCGCTGCCGATGCCGGTGCCGCCACCGGTGATGACGACGCGCTTGTGGCGCAGGTCGGGATAGGTCGCGTAGACCAGGTTGGCAGGCGTAGAATCAAGGGTCGAATCGTGCATCGTAAGCTCGTGGTTATCGTGGAGCGCGCCGTCGGGCGGGGTCATGACGTGAGGCCGGCCAGCAGATTGCGGCGGGCCAGGTTCTGGTAGAGGGCGCGCACGCCGAAGGTCCATGGGGCGATGGCGTCGCTGCGGCCGACCGTGTTGACCAGGGCGCCAAGGGCCGGCGTCGAGATGGTGACCGTGTCGCCGGGATGGTGGGTAAAACCGCCGCCGGCCGCATCGCGGTCCTTGATCGGCGAGAACATCGTCCCCAAAAACAGCATGAAGCCGTCCGGGTACTGGTGGTGTGCGCCGCAGGTCTGGGCGACCAGGTCGAGCGGGTCGCGGCTGATCTCGCGCATGCGGCTCGACCCGGCCAGCGTGAAGCCGTCGTCGGCGCCTTCGATCAGCATGCCCACTTCGCAGCTGCGCAGCGTATCGAGCGTGAACGCACCGTCGAACACGCGCACGAACGGACCGATGGCGCACGAGCCGTTGTTGTCCTTGGCCTTGCCGAGAAGGAGCGCGCTGCGCCCTTCGATGTCGCGCAGGTTCACGTCGTTGCCGAGCGCGGCGCCGACGATCTCGGCGCGGCTGTTCACGGCCAGGACGATCTCGGGTTCCGGGTTGTTCCAGTGCGAGGTTGGATGCAGGCCCACCACGGCGCCATGGCCGACCGACGACATCGGCTGCGACTTGGTGAACACTTCGGCGTCAGGGCCGATGCCCACTTCCATGTACTGCGACCACAGGCCGCGCGCGGTCAGCTCGGTTTTCAGGCGCATCGCGGCGTCGGAGCCGGGCACCATCTCGGCCAGGTTGGTGCCGATCGTTGCCTGCAGCTCGGTGCGCAGTTCGGCGGCGCGGGCCGGCACGCCTTTGGCCTGTTCTTCGATGACGCGCTCGAGCAGGCTGACGGCGAAGGTCACGCCGGCCGCCTTGATCGCCTGGAGATCGCAGGGCGCCAGCAATTGAAGGCCGCCCTCGCCCAGGCCGCCCTCGGTCGCGGCCTGCAGCAGGCTGGCGGCGTCGCCCAGGTCGTCGCCCTCGGCGCTCTTGACGATGGCCAGCATGTCGGCCGCATCGCGCTCGAACAGGTCGGCAACGGTGGCCGCGTGGTGCGTGATGTCGATCAGGCGGCCGGCGCGCACGGCGACGACGGCCGGGCCATCGACCGGCGCCGGGCGCCAGACGCGGCCAACCAGCAAGGCCGACGCGATATCGTCGGGTAGCGCATTGACAGGATGTGCGGTCATGATCTCTCTCGTTCGTGGTAACGGATCGCGGACGCGGCGGACGTGGGCGTAAGACGTCGCGCGGGCCGGGACAGGTCGGGACTCAGGAGGCGTGACGGGAAGGCGCGCGGCGCAGCGTCGCTGCGGCCACGCCGGCGGGAAGCCGGGTGTGCGGGTCTGGCATGGTCGTCTCCTGAAACTTTCTCGTTATTTTTTATGTCGCATCAAAACAATCCATTAACAGAATTGTTAGCGCAACCATTGCAGTCTAAACTTCTGTTCGGACGGTTGTCAACGAATTATTGGAAAGCTTGCCGACGGCCGGGATGGATGTGAATTACGTCGTGAATCACGTCGTGAATCAGGTGACGACGCAGGCAGCCAATTCCACGGGTGCGCCCTGCGCGAACGCCTCTTTCAGACACCTGGACGGAGAGCGAAAAACCTGCGAGACCGCCCTGCTATCGACGCCGCAGCGCACTCGCGCACTGGTTGCCGAACGAACTCCGTAATTTGCGCGGCGGCGTCAGAGCACCCGCGCCGCTGCCGGCAAACGTGCCGGCGGGCGCACCCGCGGCGCGGCGTCTGACTGGCGCCGCACCAGCACGAAGTCCAGGCGCGTCTGCTCCGGCTCGGCCGGCTCTTCTTCGCGCAGCGCCCGCACGCGGCGCACCAGCGCCTGCACCGCTTCGCGGGCCATCTCGGCAATCGGTTGGCGCACGGTGGTCAGTTCGGGCCAGATGGTGGTGGCCAGCGCGGTATCGTCGAAGCCGGTGACGGTGAGGTCGCCCGGCACGTCCAGCGCCAGCCGGTGCGCGACGGCCACCGTGGCGGCGGCCATGTCGTCATTGCTGGCGAAAATAGCCGTGGGCCGATCGGCCAGCGCCAGCAACTGCTCGGCAGCGTCCAGGCCAGAGCGATAGGTGAACATGCCCTGCACCACGAGTTCGTCGGACGCGTCGGCGTTCATTTCTGCAATTGCTGCCCGGTAGCCGTCGAGCCGGCGCGCGCTGGCGCTCTGGTTCGGGTGGCCGACAATGAAACCGATGCGCTGGTGGCCAAGGGCGATCAGGTGACGCGTCATGTAGTGCGCGGCATCGAAGTCGTCGATGCTCACCGCCCCCAGCCCGGCCGCAGGCGAACCGCAGGCGACGACCACGGCCGGAATGCCGGCGCGCGCCACGCACCCAAGCACTGCTTCGCTGTCGCACAGCGGCGGCGGCAGGATGACGCCATCGAGGCCATTGTCGATCAAGCGCTGGGTGTGTTCGGTTTCGTGGTTGCCCGCCTCGCACTTCTCGACGAAGAGTTGGACATTGTTGAGGCCCGACTGGTTCAGCAGGCCGACCAGAAATTCGCTGAGGTAGGCCGCACTCGGGTTGCTGTACAAGAAGCCGACCCGGATCGGCTTGGAGCCGGCCAGGTTGCGCGCTTCCTGGTTCGGCGTGTAATTGAGCGCAGCGACGGCGTCGGCGACCTTGCGCCGCGTGCTCTCGCGCACCAGGGTCTTGCCGTTCATGACGCGCGACACCGTCATGGCCGACACGCCCGCGAGTTTCGCGACGTCCACCATGGTGGGTTTACCGTGCTCCATCGATTCTCGGATGGCGTCGATCGTCGCTTTACTCATGTTGGGATTGTTTTCAAGGCCAGGGAAATAGCTTCGATGTTAGCACAGCGCAGCATCAGTTTGCGCTAACATCGACGGCTTGACGGCAGCCGCGGCCGGCGCACTGGGCGACGCCTGCTTGCCAGTGTGACCACACGGTGTGGCGGCATCGGCGGCGCGACGTTCGCCGCACATGACGGCGGCACGCCGACTGGCTATAATCCCGGACTTCGCTTCGAAGGATTCACCATGTCACTGCTAGCCCACGAGCTTGAATTGCTGTCGCCCGCCAAAACCGCCGAAATCGGGCGCGAGGCGATCCTGCACGGGGCCGACGCCGTGTACATCGGCGGGCCGGCGTTCGGTGCGCGGCACAATGCCAGCAATCCGCTCGAAGACATCGCCGCGCTGGTCCAGTTCGCGCACGCCTATCGGGCCCGCATTTTCGTCACCATGAACACGATCATGCACGACAGCGAACTCGAGCTCGCGCGCAAGCAGATCTGGCAGCTGTACGAGGCCGGCGTCGATGCGCTGATCATCCAGGACATGGGCCTGCTCGAACTCGACCTGCCGCCGATCCAGCTGCATGCCAGTACCCAGTGCGACATCCGGGGCGCCGAGAAGGCGAAGTTCCTCGCTGACGTCGGCTTTTCGCAACTGGTGCTGGCGCGCGAACTGACGGTCGAGCAAATCCGCAAGATCCATCAAGTGACCGACACGCCGCTCGAATACTTCGTGCACGGCGCGCTGTGCGTGGCGTATTCGGGCCAATGCTATATCTCGCACGCCGACAACGGCCGCTCGGCCAACCGCGGCGACTGCTCGCAGAACTGCCGCCTGCCCTATACGCTGAGCGATGGCCAGGGCCGCGTGGTCGCGTTCGACAAGCACCTGCTGTCGATGAAAGACAACGACCAGAGCCGCAACCTGGGCGCGCTGGTCGATGCCGGCATCCGCTCGTTCAAGATCGAAGGCCGCTACAAGGACATGGGTTACGTGAAAAACATCACGGCCCATTACCGCCTGCTGCTCGACGAACTGCTGGAGCAGCGCCCGGAATTCGTGCGTGCCTCGAGCGGTCGCACGCGCGTGATGTTCACCCCCGACGTCGACAAGAATTTCCACCGCGGCCATACCGAATACTTCGCCCAGGGCCGCCTGACCGATATCGGGGCGTTCGATTCGCCGAAGTACGTGGGCGTGGAGCTGGGCATCGTCGCGCGCCTGAACGGCGACAGCTTCGATGTCGTGACCAGTGCGCCGATGGCCAATGGCGATGGCCTGAACTATATGTACAAGCGCGATACGGTGGGCATCCAGGCGAACAAGGCCGACAAGCTCGGCGACGAGGCCGATGGCCAGCGCTGGCGCGTGTATCCGAACGAACCGATGCAGACCCTGGCCGGGCTGAAGGTCGGCACGGTCATCCACCGCAACCGCGACCACGGCTGGGAAGCGACGCTGAATAAAAAATCGTCCGAGCGCAAGGTGGCGCTGGAGCTGATCCTGAGCGAACAGGCCGACGGGCTGCGCCTGGACATCATCGATGAAGACGGCATTGCCTCGGGTGCGGCGGCGGCCATTGCACTGCAGCCGGCCCAGCAGGCAGCGCAGGCCGATGCCGCGCTGCGATCCAGCGTCGCCAAGCTGGGCAACACGATGTTCGAGGCCGGCCATGTCGAGCTCAAGCTGAGCCAGCCATGGTTCGTGCCGAGTGCGGCGATCAATGCGCTGCGGCGCGATGCGATTGCGGCGCACGAAGCGGCGCGGCTGGCGGCCTGGCAGCGGCCCGAGCGCAAGGCGGCGAGCGTGCCGCCGGCCGTGTATCCTGACTTGCAGTTGAGCTACCTGGCCAATGTGTATAACGACAAGGCGCGCGCGTTTTACCAGAAGCACGGCGTACAACTGATCGACGCGGCATATGAGGCGCACGAGGAAGCCGGCGAAGTATCGCTGATGATCACCAAGCACTGCCTGCGCTTCTCCTTCAACCTGTGCCCGAAGCAAGCCAAGGGCGTGCAAGGCGTGCAGGGCCAGGTCAAGGCCGAGCCGATGACGCTGGTCAGTGGCGAAGACCGCTACACGCTGCGCTTTGACTGCAAGCCGTGCGAAATGCACGTGGTCGGCGCCATGCGCTCGAACATCCTGAAGCAGCCGCCGCCGTCGGCGGTGTCGTACACGCCGTTGACGTTCCATCGCCAGCGGCCACGCGCCTGATCGATTGTTGCCCTTGAATCGGCGCCTGCGGGCGCCTTTTTTTATTTCCGGAGGATCGTGCAATCGATGGCGAGGTTTCGGCATGGGCAGTACGCGTGCGCTTGTCCATACTGACTCCACTTGTTCAACACACCAGGAGTCACATCATGGAACACGCATCGAAAGTCGTTCTCATCACCGGCGCCAGCAGCGGCATCGGCGAAGCCACCGCCCGTTTTCTCGCCGCGCAGGGGCACCGGGTCGTACTCGGGGCGCGGCGCACCGAGCGGCTGGTAGCGCTGGCGGGCGAGATCCGCGCCGCCGGTGGGACGGCCGACGTCGCCCAGCTCGACGTCACCAGCATGGACAGCATGCAAGGCTTTGTCGACTTTGCGATCGACTGCCATGGCCAGGTCGACGTGCTGGTCAATAATGCGGGCGTGATGCCGCTGTCGAAGCTCGAAGAGCGCAAGATCGACGAATGGAATCGCATGATCGACGTGAACATTCGCGGCGTGCTGCACGGAATTGCCACCG